>Ga0123353_10000085_pt1 | contig 104811 bp, 91 predicted proteins | sample TergutLab28metaG_3_FD_92763 | JGI IMG/M metagenome (GOLD analysis project Ga0123353, IMG submission 92763) | Labiotermes labralis P3 segment gut microbial communities from Petit-Saut dam, French Guiana - Lab288 P3 | ecosystem: Host-associated > Arthropoda: Insects > Digestive system > Gut ...
ACGAAATTGATCTCGCAGAACCTACGCCCTCTCTTTACGAAAATGTCATCTCACTGGAAACGATCGAGCATGTTCCCAACCCATACAGGTTCATGGAACTCCTGATTGATAAAATGTCGCCTAACGGCCAGTTGATTGTATCGATACCCACAGAAACCCAGCACGGGTCACACCTCAACCCTCTCCATTTTTCAAATTGGAACTACAAGCGGTTGATGAACTTCCTCGAACAGTATTTCGAGAACATCACTGTTTTCAAGCAGCAGCTTGCTTTTTTAAGCCCTACCTTATTTGAAATCTCTGAAATATACGACCGCCCACCCAATGAGGATCGCGATGAAGATTTCATAGCCATTTTGCGCGCCCCAAGAAAACACAAACGCCCCAACATCGTTCTCAAGCGGCAAATGGCGCTCGGTGATGTAATTTGGATAACACCTATTTTGCGCAGCTTACGGTGCCTCTATCCAAACCATAATTTATTGGTCATGACAGCAAGAACAGAGGTTTTTTCAAAAAACCCGGACGCTGATCTCGTATTTAATATGCAATATGAACCCTTGCCAGATGATGTGATAATCGACCTGGATTGGGCATATGAAAAGCGCCGGAATTTGCACATCCTTCATGCTTATGCCGAAACCAGCGGCATCCCTCTATCATTCACTACCCCCTCCTTGTATCCTACGTCCGGCGAAGTTCGCTTGGTTGCAAACACCCTACTTCGGAACTTCCAGCGCCAAGGCATCGAGCGGCTGATTGCCGTACACATGCAGGCAACTACACCTGATCGCATCTGGCCCAAATCGCATTGGCAACGATTCATTGCGGATTTGTTGCGGCAGGACAAGAAACTCGGCGTCATCATCCTGGGGCATGGTCGGGATTATTCCGCCGTTGATACGGGTTTTTCCACAAACCATCATATTCTCTGCCTCGCGCGTCAACTATCGCTAATGCACACGGCAGCGGCGCTTTCACTATGCGATCTTCTGATTGCACCGGATTCCGGGTTATTGCACGTTGCTGCCGCCGTCGGCACTCCATACCTTGGGCTTTTCAGCATGGCCGATCCGGCTACTCGTCTGCCATTTGCGACGGGAAGCCGCGCCTTGTGGTCGGACATCGAATGCCGGGGATGCCTGCGAGAGATTCCCGCAACGAATGCGGTACTCTGCCCGCTTGGACATGCCTCTTGTATGGAGCGCATTCTCCCGGAAAAAGTTTTGACCATGACGGTTCAGATGCTAGAGGCGGCTATACCGGGGCGCTGGGAAACCCGCTGCCAGATGCTTTTTCTGGATGAAATCAACGTTGATGCAGGGCAACAATCTATTTCCGCTACACGAGTACCAAAATCTCCGTTTCAGCAAGGGATCCAAGCCTTTAATAGAAAAGATCACAAAACCGCCATCGAGTATTTTTCGACAGCCATGTCACAAGAGCCGGACAACCCGCTGCCCTGCGCTTATCTGGCCTTTATCTGCGCGCGTCAAGGACTTGTTCAGGAAGCCTGCCATTTTATTGCGCAAGCAGAGAAAATTGCTCCTGAACGCGCCGATCTCATCGCCATACTGGGTGAAACTTTTCTTGAAAATCAAAGACCTGCGGAAGCCGTCGAATTTTTACGCGCCGCCCTGCAAATACAGCCGGACATGGCCGAAGCTTATCCGGCGTTCGCGCAAGCACTGCATTTAACTGGGCAAAGTGAGGAGGCGATTTCCCATCTGAAAATCTCTGCCGCGCTTTCATCCGATGTAAAATCATCCATCCAGAGTACCTTGTTGCAAATACTGGCCGAGTGCGGCGATTTGGCGGAATTTACTAAATATGCACTACGCTTTTCCCGTGGGCTACCCGACGACCTGCTGGCGGCGCATTGTCTGGCCCGCTGCGATGAAGATGGCGAGAGGTTTCTCGAAACGCTCTACCGCATTCAAGATCGTTTGAAAGACATCATTGGCAACGCCCCGGAAAACACCCATGCCAGGAAAGGCGCTCCGGCACGGATTGCTTTCATGCTGGGCGACTTTACCTCACCGCACCAGCTTGAACAGCTTTTCGCGCTTCTCTGCCATTTGCCAACAGAAAACTTTTTCACTGCCCTTGTTTCCTGTTACACCAATCCACCCAAGGACGACATCTTCCAAAAATGTTCCCTGCTGGCCGATGCTTTTTTGCCTATCCATCAGGATGAGGATGACAGCGCGGTTGAAAAAATCCGCGCGCTGGCGCCAGACATTCTGATTAACATGGAAGTTCTCGCCCCGCCGGAACGCTTGACGGTTTTTCTGGCGACGCCCGCAGCCCACAAATTGCTTTGGGGGGAAGCGCCGATCCCGCCCATCGCGCCCGATGTGAGAACGCTGGCGGGCGCTCGCCTCGGTGTGGAAAACATGCTGCCCAGCATCTGTCTGCCGGAATTGGGCGAGGTGCTTGATCTTCCAGAATTGCCGCTGACCGGCGAGGCAGCGCGAAGCAAGCCGCCGGTTCTCGGTTGCCTCATACCTGCAGCGGAAATTGCCCGCAGCGGCTGGCAGCTTTTTGCCGAAACCTTGCGCGGCCTCCCCGACGCCACGCTCGTCATCAATCTGGATGAGTTGGGGCAGGCGGCGCAAAACTTCATCAGCGGGCAATTCTCCAGCCTGGGCATCGACCCGGCACAGCTCGTTTTCGCCAATGTCCGCACGGCGGAAGAATATTGCCTGGCTTGGCAAGCCATCGACCTGGGGCTGCTGCCGCCGGTCAACCCTGGCGGCCTCGCCCTGCCCACCTGTCTCTGGATGGGCAGGCCGTGCCTGGTTCCCGCCTCCAGCCTACCCTGGTCGCAACGCCCCGCCGCCTTCCTGGCGGCGCTTGGCAAGGAAAAATGGATCGCCGACGATGCGCCGCGCTATGCGGAACTCGCCCGGCAACTCGCTACGCCTGGCCGAAAACCCGACCCGGCGCTGCGCGAACGCATGAAGGCGCTCGGGCTGACCGAGGCCAAGGGTTTTGCGCTGGGTTTTGCAGAAGCCATGTCCAATTTGTCCTGCCCGATTTTGCCCGGTGAGCAAGCATGAACGCACCTTTCTTTTCCGTCGTCGTTTGCAGTATCGATCAGTGGAAATTCACTCAGGTCAGCAAAAATTTTGAACATCTGCTGGCGGGATTTCCGCATGAAATTATCGGCATTCACGACGCGCGCTCGCTGTGTGAAGGCTACAACCGGGGATTGCGCCGCGCGCGCGGCGACATCGTGATTTTCTCGCACGACGATGTGATCTTTCTCGACGAACGCTTCGCCGAAAAAATCGGCGAGCGGATGCAATCCTGGGATTTACTCGGCTTTGCCGGGGCTTCGCGTCTGGTTTATCCCGCCTGGTTTGGCGCGAGCGAGCATCTGCATGGCGCGGTCTGCCATTGGTCCCGCCTTTACGCCGACCGTCTTCAGCTCATGATTTACGGCGCCAAGGATTGGCCCGTCACGGGCGGCATCGAGGTCATGGATGGCCTGTGCATGATCGCCCGCCGCGAGGTGGCGGCGGCGGTCGGTTTCGATGACGATACTTTTGATGGCTGGCATCTCTACGATTGCGATTTCAGTTTCGCGGCGCATCTGGCCGGTTACAAAATTGGGGTTTGTTGCGACATTCCCTACATCCATGCTTCCGCCAGCGTCCAGAGCACCGACAGCTCCTTCACCGCCGCCGATTATCAAAAATATGCCAAACGCTTTATCCGAAAATACGAACAGCAGCGCCAAATATCACTCGATAACCTGCGATCGGCGCCGGGTACTTCATGTTTCGTCAACGATCATATGAGTTTGGTCAAGCTCTGGACAGAGGACGTTTTTCGCCGCGCCACCGTAGCCATTGACCGCCGCCATGTGAAAGAGACGCCCTGAATTCGCCGGAGCGGGCAGCGGAGCACGTTGCGATGGGTTCCGCTACCCTTTACCCATCCTGCGCTCCGCGACCCTGACATTCAACCCACTTCACGGCTTCTGCAAGACGACTTCAACGCCAACCGGAACGATCATGCCCCTATCCCAGCCACGCGCCCCGGCCGGTTTTTTCGCCGCCGCCAGCCAGCCCTACTATATCCACGTCCCCAATGATCCGCAGAATCCCGATCGTATCCACTGTCTGCTCACGCTCTGCCACATTCTCAACGAAGCCGGCTACGAAGCCTATATCGCAAACGATGCCGCCAATCCCCGTCTGCGCACGCCGACGCTGACGCGGGAAATCGCCGCCCGCCATTTCCGGGCCGGCCGCACCCCGATCGCGGTCTACCCTGAAACGATTGCCGGCAACCCCTGGCGCGCTCCGGTCGTCGCCCGCTGGTTCCTCGGCCAGCTTGGCGACGATGAAAAACACCTCCCAAACGACCTGCTTTTTGCTGACGATCCGGGCCACCTGCCCGCTGGACTGGAAGCGCCACTGCTGCGCCTGCCCACGGACGAGAAGCTTCCCCTCTCCGAGCAGCAAGCAAGCGAATGCTGGCAGGATTTCGGCCATTTCGTCGAACGCACCCAGGCAGAGGCGGAGCGGATTCGCGCCGAGCAGCCGGCCATTGATGCCGCCAGCCTCACGCAATGCCCCGCCCTGGCCTGGGTATCGCCGCTGGAGAAGCGCCCGCAACTGATCAATGCCTTCACCCAATTGCTCGCCTCCTGCCTGCCGGCGACGCCGCCGGCACAGGCGGAAGCGTCGATTCTGGATTTTTCCCTGTGCGAACATGCCTGGCGAGGCAAGCGCCGGCTGCTCGAAAGCGACGGCATCCTGTTGGCCGATTCGACCCTGACCTGGAAAAACACCCCAAGCTTTCATCTCTTCGTGCGCTTGGATGAGGGCCAGTTTCCCCGCCTTGCCGATACCCTCGAATCGCTGAACAGCCAGTTTTACAAACGCTGGCACATCGATGTCGTCAGCACCCAGGCGCCCCCGCCCGGGCTGGAAGCGACGCCCAGCCTTGGTTGGCAGCAGATTGGCCAGTGGGACGAAGCCAAGACGGCCATCGACTTTCTTGCCGCCTCTGGCCGCCGCGACTGGTTGCTGGAAATCCCGGTCGGCGCCGTGCTCGACCCGATGTGCCTGTGGCGAATCGCCGCCGAAAGCCAGCGCCAACCCGCCGCCCCGGCCTTCTACGTAGATGACGACTGGCTCGACGAGTACGGCCTGCACCATAAGCTGCGCCTGAAGCCGCACGCCAACGCCGAATGGCTGCGCTCGCTCGATCTCGCCGGCCCGCTGTGCGTCTCCCGTCAAGCCTGGCGACTCTCCGGCGGCGCCGCCATCTACAAGAACAGCCCGTGGTTCGACCAGTTGCTGCGCTTGCAGGAGCAGCCGGAACTGTACCCGCCGGCCCATATCGCCGATGCCCTGCTCAGCTTTCCCGGCGACTGGAGCAGTTCGGACAGCGATTGCCTGGCCGCGCTGCAAGCACAGCAGCAACGCCTCGGCCGACCCGAAGAAATCATTCCCATCGGCAAGGGGATGTGGCGCACCCTGCCCGTGCTGGACGACTACCCGCCGCTCAGCATCATCATTATTTCCGACGGGCAACTCGAATTCCTCACCGAATTGCTGGAAAGCCTGCTCGCCAAGACCACCTGGCCAGCGGTGGAAATGATTTTGCTGTATCCGCCCGGCGCCGACCCCGAACTCGACGCCTGGGCCGATGCGCTGGCGCGGGAAGTTAACGGTCAGTTACGGCCCCTGCCCCGGCTGACCGGCGAAAGCTGGCTGCAATCCAGCCATCGCGGCATCGAAGCAGCCAGCCACGATCGGGTGCTACTGCTGCGCGAGGACTGCCACATCTTGCAGGAAAACTGGCTGCTTGATCTGATGCGTACCCTGAACAAACCTGGCGTGGCCGCCGTCGCTCCCCGCCTCGCACGGCCGGTCAGCGGCCAGATCGAGAGCGCCGGCCAGATTGCCGGCCTGGCCGAAGAATGCGCCAGCCCCTACCGGCATGTGTCGCAATTCGCGGAAGACGGCTATCTCGGCATGCTTCAGGTCGCCCGCGATGTCATCGGCGCCACCAGCGCCTGCCTCTTGCTCGACCGGCAAGCCTACCGGGCCTGTGGCGGCTTTCCGCTGACGGCGAAGCATGTGGTCGAGGCCGAAATGGCCTTCGGCGCGGCGTTGCGCGACGCCGGCAAGCGCCTGCTCTACCAGCCACAGGTCACCCTGGCCCACTACAACGCCGACCTGCACGCCGCCGAACTCTCGCCACCGCCCCCGGCTGTCCGCGTCGATGCGCGCATCGACCCCTGGTGGAACCCCAACCTGTCGCTGGCCAGCGCAACGCCGGTGCCGGAACGCGGCTATCATCCGGCCTGGCAATACCTGCCGGTCGATCTGCCGCGCATCATCGTCTGTCCGGTCACCAACGCCCAGGGCGATTACCGCGTCACCTCGCCACTCAAGGCGCTACGCCAAGCCGGCAAGGCGCTCGACTGCGTGTGGCCACAAATCGACAAGCGCGAGCTCAGCGCCGCCGAACTCGCCCGACTGCAAGCCGACAGTATCGTCGTCCAGAATTATCAGTTGGATTCCCGGCTGCGCGGATTGGCCGAATGGCGGGCGGCGAAGCTCGACATCTTCACCGTCTACGCCCTTGACGACCTGCTAACCGAAATGCCGCAGAAAAGCGCCTTCCGTCAGAATATCCCGGCCAACGCCCGTTCTCGCCTGCGCGCCGCGCTCAAATACTGCGACCGCATGGTGGTCAGCACCCAATTCCTGGCCGAAACCTATAGCCCGTTGATTTCCGACATCCGCGTCATTCCCAACCGTCTCGAAAGCGAGCGCTGGCTCAATCTGCAACCGCAAAAGCGCGCCGGCAAAAAACCGCGCATCGGCTGGGCCGGCGGCGTCACGCACCAGGGCGACCTGGACTGGATCGCCGCCATCATCGAAGCCACGCGCGACGAGGCCGACTGGGTTTTCATGGGCATGGCCCCCGACAACATCCGGCCGCTGCTCGCCGAATTTCATCCCATCATCGGGTTTGACAAATACCCGCAGGCGCTGGCCGCCCTCAATTTCGACATCGCCGTCGCGCCGCTGGAACAGAACCGCTTCAACCAGGGGAAAAGCAATCTGCGCCTGCTCGAATACGGCATCCTCGGCCTGCCGGTGGTGTGCACCGACATCGACCCCTATCGCGGCAGCCCCGCCTGCACCCTGCCCAACGACCCGGCCCGCTGGATCGAAGCCCTGCGCGCGCGCATCCACGACGCCGATGCCCGCGAGGCCGAGGGCGAAGCCATGCGGCGCTGGGTGCGCCAGCATTTCATCCTCGAAGAACACCTCGACGAATGGCTGGCGGCGCATCTGCCGTGATGAAGCCCGATACTCCCCTCTCCCCTCGCGGGAGAGGTGTACAGACCGGACACATGGAGGACACCTGTTCGGAGACATGGTGGACACATCAAGCTATGGCATTTGGCAAACGCGAAGGAGCAGCCCATGCCCTGGCAGGAGGTATCCACCGTGACATTGAGTGTCGGCGCGCGAATCTCCTCCCACAGGCGCTTCGCAGTGCGCCGGTCGCGCTTGGGACGGTGGGCATCCATCTCCAGCGCCTTCGTCAGTTGCGCCGCATAGGCCGCAATCTTCCTCTCACCGCTCTGGCGACGGTAGTGGGGTTCCGCGCCGCCCGGCGCGCGCAACCACTTCTTGATGGTATTGCGCGACAGACTCGTCCGTCGCGCAATCTCGGAAACGGGAAGCTTGTCCCGAAAATACATCCTGCGGATCTTGCCAAGCATGGCCATGGTGATCACCTCAATTTCCCCGCCCCAAAAACAGGCAGGATAGGTTGAACACCCTGGTCAATTTTGAACGCGCATCACCACGCTTAAATGGTCAGTTTTCGGCGCGCGTCAACAGTCCACCGGCTCAATCTGCAGGCCCAACAAACGTATTCAGCGCCGTTGCAATCCTCTTGCGTCGCTCAAGCAAGAAAGCCTTGTAGCCTTCCACTTCCAGCAGCGATGCCTCAACCGGGATGCACTGTGCTGCGAACGCTGGCTCGCCAAGCTGGTCCACCAGCGGGGGCAGGTAAACCGCCGGGGCCTTGTCGCTGATCGCGCGATTCGTCTTGCCGCCGATGAAGGCCAGATTCGCGATGTCATCCGCCTCGCGGGCAGTGAAGCTGGTCTTCAGTACGGCTTTGGGAAAGATGTGATGGAACTGCAAGCGATGCTGGACGCCCGAATGATCCAGAGCAATGGCCAGATGGCTGCGCCAATCTTTCGCACCGGCAGCGCGGAAAGCCAGGAACATGGTCTTGAACAGCGCGCTGCGCTGGTTGCGGCCTTCCAGCTCCTCCGCGGTAATGTCCAGGCGGCCGAACTGCAGGCGCAGTCGGTCGATCAGCTCGCTCACCGCTCCGCCCTGACGAATACTTGCCAAATCCTGATCCAGAATGGTTTCGCTGGAGCCTCGGGAGAAGCGGCCTTTGGCATTGGCCATCAGCGCCCAATAGCGCAGTTGGCGGGCCTCATCGTTGCTCAGCGCATAGTTGCGGCTGTGTCCGAAATACGCCAGCACCACCAGCAGGAAGGGCGACGACAGCAGCGCCGGGCTATCGATGCCCAGATTGCTACGCAGGAAGTTGAGCGCGAATTCCATGCCCTCGCAGGCTTCTTTCCACGCCTTCTGCAGCTTCTCCACACTCAGGCTACCAACGATCTGGAAACGTGATTGACCGGTGGCAAACGCCATCAGGTTCTTCAGGTGCAAACCGAGATCGAGGTCAAAGCCCGTCTTGACACAGGCCTTCTGAAAATCCTGGAACGTCTGCAGCGAGTGCCGCCACTTGGCGGTGATCTGCGCCAGAGCCAGGTCGGAACTGCGCAGCTTGGCTCCCAGTGAATTGACACGGACGAAGATTTCCGTGACCTCATCGTAGGAAAGCGTCCGTTCCAGTACATCCATCCGATAAACGTACTTGCGGATGCCACGTAGCCGGGCCAGGCGCTGGCTGTACTTCTCGTACCGCGGATCGTCAAAACCACTGATACCGGCACGTTTGAGGAAAGGCGCATCGTTGTCGGTCTTGAACACTTCCGACACTTTCACCCAATGCGGCAACTGCTCCAGCTTCCTCGTGGCCACCACGAAAGTCATCTTGTTGAAGCGCTTGAGCAGTTCGTCCTCGGTCGAGTCCGTCTCATCGCCAATCAGTTCGCTATCGTCGTCGGCATCGTCCTCATCGTCGCCGTTCTCTTCCACTTCGGTCACGACCGCCAACTGGTCGGGATGCTCCACGTTGAACAGCAAGTCGATAGGCCGACGACGGCCGCGCACCGATACTGGCTCGCCGCGAATAACGGCAGAGAGCGATGTCAGACGCTGCTGACCATCCAGCAGAAGCCGCGTGCTCTGGTAAGGATTCGTGCTCTGGCTGACCGCGAAATCCTGCAGCGGCACAGCTTCATCCGTTTCCCAAAGCAGGATTGCGCCCGATGGGTAGCCGCGATACAGCGAATCCAGCAGATCGCGCACTCGCGTGGAGCGCCACACATACTGGCGCTGCATCTCTGGCAAGCGCAGTTCGCCCCGCTCGATCATTGATACCAGCTCTTCAACGCTGGCTTCGGCCTTGGCCATGGTGATTCCTTATTGCGTCATTTGAGGTGAGCAAGTCGCCAGATACGGTAGTGCCTCAAGCCTTCACAAACCTCAAAAAGTCGGCCAGCCGCCGCGACTCATTGGCTTCATCGTGAGGTACGAGCAGATACCGCCACGGTTTGCCGCCGACGCTCACCGTGAAGTCCGACGCGTGCTGGCACCACTGCAAGGCAGCAGCAGCTTTGGCCTGCACCTCTTGCGTGTTGATATCGCCGCGTGCTTTGGTTTCCACCATCAAGATCGTCGAGTCCGTTTCGGCGACGAAGTCCGGGATGTACTCCGGCTGCTCGGTGCCAAGCTTGTAGTAGATCTGGAACTGCCCCTTCGCAGGCTTGAACCACTTCAGGGCATCGCGCTCCAGGATGATGGCGAAGCGCCGCTCAGTGTCCGAATCGAACTTCTGTAGCGGGTACAGACAACGCGCGAAGCCCCCGAAGAGCATCTGCTTAATGCGACTGGTCTCGGTCACGGTCTCCCGGAAGTGGTGGGCCGTCTGGCCTGCGGTGGCGGTGTAGTTGCACGGCTTGAGTTCAGTAAAGCCGCGACTGACCTGCACCTCGTACTCGGTCGCCTCTTCCCAGAAGTGTGCCATCATTTGCGCGTGGATTTCCCGTGCGATCAAGCGGCGGTCACGATCGAGGACGCTGATGGCCTCGTCCTCGGACAGATAACCGCGCAGGTGCTGCACCATCTGGCCCGCGAGGTCGTAGAGCAGATCGGCGTGGGTGAAGTAGTCGATGTCGTCGAAGTCCACCAGCGCGTGGACGATGTAGTCCTCCGGGCGCTGCTCCTTGATCCCGACCTCGGCGGCCAGGGTGAACTGCTCGTTGGTGCGCAGCATCTGCCCGACGATCTCGCGCTGGCCAGGCTGAAGATGGAGCTGGCTCACGTCCAGCTTGAAGGCGTGGAAGCCCGTCGTGACCTCGCCAGTCGGCACCACCGCGATGCGCGGGATGTCGATGGTCTGCTGCACCACGATCTCCGTTGTTTTCGCGACCACGGCGGACAAATCAAGAACGGGGGCTGATGCATCCACGCCCGCCAGCAATTCGCCTTGCAGCGGCTTCAACCGCTCCGCCACCTCCGCAAGGATTTCCTTCTGCACTTCGGGTTTCAGCAACGCGCTGCTGGTGGGCACCAGATCGCGCTTGACCTCGTACTTGCCGATGACGTCCATGACCACGCGCGCGGCCTTCTTCTCCGCCTCCGTGGTGAACACCGGTTTGGGCACGGGGACTTCCGCTCCACTGTCAGTGGCTGAAGCCCCTGTGACCACGACCGGTGCTTCCGTCAAACCGAGACGCGCCGCTGCCCCGGACTCGACCTGCACGCTGACCTTCTTGTCGTCGGCGCTCGGCGCATCGAGGATGACCTGCTTCAGGCGAATCGGCGAGTCGCCGCGGTTGGCCTCGTCGATGATCTCCTGGAACTTATCGTGCGCGACGATGTTCAAGCGATCCACCGCCGCGACGCCCGTGCGCTTGCCGTAGGGCAGTCGCAGGCCACGCCCGATGGACTGTTCGATCAGCGTGCGGGCATTGGCGGCGCGCAACGGCACGATGGTGTAAAGGTTGGTCACGTCCCAACCTTCCTTGAGCATGTTGACGTGAATCACGATCTCGGTCGGCTCGTCCACACTCTCCACGGCCAGCAGGCGCGTGATCATCTCTTCTTCTTCCGCGCCGGTACGGCTGGAATCGACCTGAATTACCTTGCCCTGATAGCGGCCCTCGTAGAAGGCTTCCGACTCCAGAAGCGCCAGGAGTTGCCCTGCGTGCGTGGTATCGCGAGCAATGACGAGCATGAAAGGCTTGACCAGCTTGACGCTGTTCTCGCGAGCGTAGGTAAGCAGCTCGACTTTGGTCGTCTCGTGCAGGCGCACACCGTCTTCCAGCTTGGTCTTCTCGATCTCCTCGGGCGTATGCGCCTTGGCGTCGAAGTTGCGCTGGGTGACCACGGCAGGCTCCTTGACGAAGCCATCCTCCATCGCCCGCGCCAGTGGGTAGTCCATCACCACGTTCTTGAACGGCACCGGCCCCTTGCTGGATTCCACGAATGGCGTCGCCGTCACCTCCAGGCCAAACAGCGGCCTCAGCTCATTGATGGCACGCACACCCGCGCTGGCGCGGTAGCGATGCGATTCGTCCATCAGCAGCACGAGGTCAGGCAGGTTCGCAAGATGGTTGAAGTAGCTGTCGCCCAGCACTTCCTTCATCCGCTTGATGCGCGGCTCCTTGCCGCCGCGCACCTCGGAGTTGATTTTGGAGATGTTGAAGATGTTGATGCGCACGTCGTGGGAGAAACCCTGTGGCTGATCATCCACCGCCGCGCCGGTCTGGTCGTAGTTGTCACCGGTGATGATCAGCGGCGGTTGCTGCGCGAACTCGGCAATCCCCTTGAACACGTATTTCAGCGTGTTGCGCGTGAAGTCCGTGATGAGTTTGTTGTAGATCGTCAGGTTGGGCGCGAGCACGAAGAAGTTGTTGATACCGTGCGCCAAGTGCAGATAGGTGATGAACGCACCCATCAGCCGCGTCTTGCCCACACCCGTGGCCAGCGCGAAGCACAGCGAGGGGAACTCGCGCTCAAAGTCCTCTAGCGTGGGGAACTTGGCCTTCAGCGTGGAAAGAACGGTGGCGATATCCCGTTCATGGCCCAAGAGGTCAGGCGAGGCTTCGAGCGCGCGAACCAGCCGCTTAAGAGATTCCTCCTGTGGCGGACGAAGAGACAGACGACCGGTGACGGCGTGCAGGACGCGGCTGTTCATTATTCGTTCTCCCCAAACAGACCGCCCTGATTCAAATTCGCAACGGGCACTTTCCTGCTCCTGGTTTTCTTGTTCGCTTCGGCGGCTGCCGAAGTCTCAACGGGATCGGGCTTTGCCATCGGCAGGTTCGCCACGTTGAGGCTGTAGTCGTCGTGGCCCCATTCGCAGCGAGCCAGCACCATCTTCGGAATCTTCTTCAGTGTCAGGTTCGGCCAGCGTTCCGCCGCCTTGGCGGCGGTCACGCCGTGGAAGGCCGCGCAGCAGACCAGCAGGCTCCGGTCGGAGCCCACTTCGTCGGACAGCGCCTGCAACTGGTCGGCGGACAGGTTCTGCGTGGTGACGTAGATGAAATCGCGCTCGCTGGAGTGACCGTGCTGCCACCACCGCACCTCGGAGGGAGCGCAATTGAAGCCTTCCAGCTTGGCGAGCGCCTCCGCCAGCTGCGCAGCGTTGTAGGCAGGGTTGATGACGGGGTTGCCCCAACGGTCGTTGATGATCAGGCTGGGCGCGAGGTGGTAATAGCGGAATCCGCCGCCACCTTCCCAGCCGGCGCTTTCCGTGACACCGCCGCCATCCTTACCATCAATGACTTTCTGAAGGCGTGGAATGATGTGAGTGTGGCAGTGCTCACCTAGCTCAACCATGATCCATCGGCGGCCCATCTTGTGCGCGACAGCACCCGTTGTTCCAGAGCCGGCAAATGAGTCGAGCACAATGTCACCGGGGTCGCTTGCTAGCGAGAGGACTTGCGAAATCAACTTCTCCGGCTTAGGGGTTGGGAAGTCCCCGATATCCAAGGAGCGCAATTCTCGAATGCCGTCTTGGTTGTGACCAAATTCTGCACCATCAGCCCACAGCGTTGTGGGCATGACTCCTTCCGCTGCTTCGCTAAGATACATCTTCAGTCGTGGGGCGTTCTCTCCACTTGGCCCCCAGTAAATGCGGCCCTCAGCATCTAGCTTCTTGAAGCCACTTGGATTGCGACTCCAGCAACGGTTCGGAGGAGGAAGGAGCACTTTTCCGCTCGGCGACTTCACCTCAAAGATGTTTTCGGAAACCCCGGTCTTTGCGTACTGCCTCCCGCGCGCTCCACCAACGAGACTAATTGTCATGGTGACCGACTGCCAAGGCCCTCTTGGATCGTTGTCGGGATTGCTGTATCGCTCTGTCTGCTTTGCCGATCGACCAAATTGATTCATCCGCAGGCACGCTCGGTCTTTGGCATACACCAGAATATGTTCGTGCGCTGACGAGAAGAACTGTGCGTTGCTCCGCACCGCGTAGGACTTGTTCCAGACCACGTTGGCGATAAAGTTGTCTCGGCCAAAGATTTCATCTGCGAGCACTTTGCAGTACTGGGCCTCGTTGTCGTCGAGCTGAATCCAGCAACTACCATCTTCCGTTAGCAGATTGCGTAGAAGGGCCAAACGCTCACGAATCAGACCCAGCCACATCGAGTGCTCTAGTCCATCCTCGTATTGAGCAAAAGCGGACCCGGTGTTGTAGGGCGGGTCGATGTAGATGCACCTAATCCGTCCAGTGAATTCATGCTCCAGCGCCTTCAGTGCAAGCAGGTTATCCCCAAAGATCAGTCGGTTGTCGAAGATGTCGCTATCCGTCACGCGATGCTCGGCGTGGTAAGACTTGCTCGGGTCCTCGAGCAGGATGCGTGGCTCCAGCTTGGGACGCTTTTCCTTCCCGATCCAAGTAAGTTCTAGTTTTTGCTTGCTCATAGCCAAACACCTTAATTCTTATGCAAACCAAGCTTGTCAAAAAGGATGCGATTTCTGCGTGCGGCATCCTTGATCAGCTTGTCGTAGGAGAGGATTTCGATATACCCATTGCCCATCGCCAAAGGGGAGAAGTACCCCTCGTTGTCGGCAGTCCGGTGATAGCGTCCGAATACTTGCCGATGCAATGAGGGCGTTAGATCGGCAATGAGATAGCCGGTGTAACGCAGGTTGGCAGGATTGATCTGACGCCCATCGACGTCCGTAACGCCGCCCTCGGAAATTTCCCGGAATCGCTGGATAACTTGGTCCGCAGGGTCTTTGTTGTAGTCGTCCCGCCCCGGCCGTTTGAATTCAATGATGACAACGCCACCTCCCGGCAGATTGTCCGGCTCGGCGACTCCGATTGGCGTGTCATAGAAAAGCGTGAAGATGTCCGGCTCTTTGCCAGATGTGTCTTCAAGCCCAGAGACGCTCTTGAGCTTTTTGTCTGACGTAAGCAGCGTGTGATAGCACAGCCGCTCGTCAATCACCCAAAGATTCTGCTGCTCGAAGAAGATGTCTTTCGAAGTCATTCCCATGGGGAAGATCATCTTGTGCAAGACCCTTTCAAGCGGGTACTTGTCGTCCGTGCGCTTTTTCTTGAGGCTGTTGTTCACCAGATCAAGAATCGTTCGGCGGTGGGCGACATAGGCAGCGAGCTGCGCCTTGCCGATTTCGTTGGCTTTCTCGGCGATTTCCTTGAATCTTTCTTGGTATTGTTCAAAGGTTTCTGTCTCGAACAGCGCGGCGACGTGCTTGGCCTCCTTGCGAACATCGTCCTCGACGGCTCGCTTCATGTGCAAAAGAGCTTCATCCAGCTTGTCTTCAGACAGGCCCGGCTGAATCTTTTGCTCGATCATTTCTTTGTAGCGAGGATGTGTGAGCGCTCTGTACTCGGGGGCTTGTTCCACGAACTTCTCGATCTGGGCACGCTTTTCTTCGTTCGTTGACTCCAAGTCATCCATGAGCAACGGCCGTAACGCGCCTGCAACACCCTGGTTCAGGGCCCGTCGTGAGACAAGAGTCCTCTCAAGCTCGGGCTCCTCATCGCTTTGGAAAGCGATGCGCGTGCGTTCTTGGTTGGCATGGTCATCCAGGTACTCCCCGGTAACCAGCACGATCAGGGTGTACGGCGCCTGCTCTTCGTCAATTAGCTTCTCAGGCAGTTCCGGAAGCAGATCTCGCAGCTTGCTCGTGGTGACTTCGCGGCCGTTCGCGCACAAGTTGAGCTCATGGCGCGAGCGTCCGTCACGGTGACGATACGCCTGCAAGGCAAATGTATGCCCCGAGACCTCAAAGAACTGCTCCTGGATGTGCGCCAACACTGTTGACCGAAACAGTGTGTGCAAATCAATCGGAGCATGCCCCGGAGACTCCAGAGTCATCGGCGGGCAGGAACGAGCCGCAAAACGAATCAGGAAGTGCGCGATGATCCGTTCAGCGATGGTTTCGGGCAGGGTGGGCCATCCAGCCCGAAACTTGTCATCCATGCCTCGCAAAGAGGTGTGCGTGCCACATACCTCTTTGACTTCAGACGTGGAGTCGGCACCTTTCAGTTCATCCTGGATGCTGAAGTCGAACTCGCGCAGCAAAGCCTTGCCGTCGCGCTTGAAGACACTGCGGATATGTACGGATGAGAACACCTTCAGGAAAGTGAAGCGCCCGACACCTCGGCCGCCGACCTTGACCTTTGAAAGCGTGTGCGCTTCTTGAAACGAAGCCAGGTTCTTGTCATTGAAGCCAACGCCATCATCAATGACATCGAAGCCCTCCACGACCAGAGTCCCATCCCCAGCTTGATGGGCAAGATCATTGGAGGCCACCAGCCGAATGCGAATCGCATGGTTGCTGAAGCCGTCTTGATGCTCTTCGATTGCATCGACGGCATTTGAAATGGCCTCGTAAAGAGGCATCATTGCCTTGGCTTGAGAAAGCTCCAGCCGATCCACCAGACCTTTGATGTTCGCTTGCATTATTGATTGCCTCCCTGGCCCTGCTGTGCCAATGCCGCCATCAAACGGCCCTTCACGGTTCGACAGTCCGTTTTGTTCTCGAAAACGCTACGAGCCTGCTTGTTCCACTGCACACCCTGGGCAGAACTCACAAGACGCTCGCAAACAAGATCGACCTCGCGCGAAATCGCTGTCAGTTCATCCTGGGTCAACGCCAGCGTCGGCCCGTTCTGCAACTGAAGGCGGATGAAGATGACGTGTAGAACCAACCAGGCGCCGTGAGTGAGAATCTCCCGAGCGGGGAGTGTCCCCGCTGGCAAGCCTGCGGGATCACCCTCGGCGGTGGCACGGGCGCGGACTTTCTCTACGACCACTCGGCCGATTTGGGCTATCCGCCACATTTGCCTTGCCGTGAGCGAGTCGGCGAAGAGCCGTTCGTAGGATTGGCGTAGGGGGTCGGTGGCTGATACCAACCCCTCGCGCCCAAACAGCTTCCTTTTGTCGGCTTTGGCCGCGGTCACGTAGTCCTGCCAGTCGTTCGTGGTTACGGTGCAAGCCAGGAACGGCGCGAGTTCACGTGCGCTGAAGCAGGTTGGCGATAGCGGCGGATCGTCCTCCCCCTGCTTGACCAGATAGGTGACGCCGGCCATCTGCAAGGTCTGCTGCCACATGGTCTGACGCTCATCGAGCGCGGCGAAATCTTCCAGTTCAACGGCATTCTGGCGGTTGCGCGATTGGGTGACTCGATCGCCAAAACCATCAGGCGCGTTCTCAAGACAAACGAAAGTCGCCATGACTACGATGGGATGAGCATCGTAGTGGGCCAGTGGCTCGCGGGCGATCGCCCCCACCGTCTGTGCGCCGTTGATGATGGACAACCCGCGAATGCGAAACGTCCCAGTCTGACGATGCGGGTCGCGGGGGTGCTGTTCCGTTATGGAATCGCAGAGGAAGGTGACGCCGTTATTGAAGTAGAAGAAGTGCTGTGCTTCTTGTCGGAGCGTCTCGGTCAGCCCTGCATTGACGGTGGTCGTGCCCTTGAACCGGCGAATGTTCCGATCAACCAGATGTTCTTCGTGTGCCGCCCAAAGCTCGGCGAGCCGTTTGCCGTCCATGCGCCCGTAGAACGCCCGGTAGGGTTCCTGCGTGTGGCCGAAGTCCTTCAATTCGACTTCGGCTTCTATGGGCTGGGCCGAAACCCCGTCCAGATGTAGGTCGTGCAGGGTTGTGAGCCCATAAGCATGGCACCGAAGAAAGCCCGGATTCGCGCCATTGAACGCGCGCTCCAAGTCGGCAAAGATGTCGCGCCGATCATCGGACACCGCCGTGCCGGAATAGGCCAGCACGACTTTGATCCTGCAGACACCGCTGTTCAAGGCATTGGTGATTGCCGCTTGGCGGTTTTGCAGGGCGTTATTGAAGCGATTCCAGCGTCCTTGCAGAAGGTCGGTTACGCCATCCCGAAATTTGGATACATCACCGAGTTCGGGCTCGCCGGTGCCCGACTCCTTGTACTTGGACTGGACCAGCCAGATCGTTTGATCCGTTGAAACGAACACCGAATCGATACCATGATCCTGGCCACCATCGATGCTGGCGGCCACGGCCTCATCCAGATTGGCGCCAGCGTCTTCGTGCAGGACGAACGCCGCGATTGCCTTGGACAGGTAGTTGCTACGCCGAGACTCTGGAGTGTTTCCCGTCCCGGTGATTCGGTGCGCGTAGTCCGCATCAAGTTTTTGGCACAGCAGATCGAGTTCAAGGGGGCGAGCGATAACTGTTGCCATCAGACCAGCTCCCACTCGATAGTGAAAAGCGTGCGCTCCTCGACCTGCTGTTGAAGTTGCATTTCAAGCTGGCTGATCAAGTCATTACGCTGCGCTTCGACTTCGTCCTGTCGGGCAAACAGTTCGCGCCGCAACTTGCTGCGCTTGCTTTCCAGTTCACGCTGTTTCTTCTGCCATGACAGCTTTTCGTCCAGCGTCGGCGAGGTCGCGGCTGTGCGGCGCACTTCTTTGATCTCGCGGTCGATCTCCTTGATCTCCTGTTCCAGACCGAGCTTCAGATCGTCCGCCCAGGCGTCGAGCTTCTGGACTTCCTGCTCGAAGTAACCGAGGTTGCGCTCGTTGACGTCTCGCAGGAGTGCGGTCTTGCGGGCTTCCGCATCGGCCAGCAAGGTGGCATCGGGGGCATTGAACAGGCTTGCTGCGTGTGTGGTCGCGGGTAGGCGCAGCAGTTTTTCCGGGTCTTCTTCTGCCAGCACGACGCCGTCGGTAGTACCCGCGGCAACCAGCAGATGTTGCTCCTGGTTGCCGAGTGTCTCGACAGTGACCAGCTTTACTGTGAGCCATCCGGCCTTGCCGCGGTAGGCTTCAAGCGTGCTGATCTTTGAGCCGTAGGCGTTGTAATCGAAGGCGAGACGAGCCACGTCGAGTACACGAGCCTTGGCTTGCTCGATGCCCCACCGCGCCAGCGGATGATTGATGCGGTACAGGTGCGCGTCGCCAGAGCGGCGGGGCAACTCGTAGCGCCCCAATTCGATGTCCGCGAGGTCGCTGCGCTCGATTCCAGTCGGCATGTAGTGGAGATGGAAGCCATCGTGATCAAACACTGCGCAATGGAGCAGCTCGGCACGAGTCAAATCCATCAGCATGTGCTCGAATCGGTTACGCGCGTTGCGGCTGTCGTCGGCCCGCACGCGCAGCTTCTCCTGCACCTCCTCATCAAAGTTCTCAAGCAATGCCTGACGGGTCTTGACCATCGCCTCGTTGATCTCCCCTGAGAGATCGAGTCGGAGTTGCTCGAAACTGGACTTGATTTCTTCAGGCTCTCGGCAGTTCTGGTAGATCTCAGCGATACGCCGCTCGAAATCGACGCCTGAACCGATGGCACCCAGCACTTCGTCGCTGGCCCCAAAAACGCCCTCGAAAAGCTGGAACTTCTGCGCCAGCAATTCGTAGACGCGCTTGTCCGCCTCATTGCTGAGATCGACGAAGTTCACTACCACTACGTCGTGCTTCTGTCCGTAGCGGTGACAGCGACCAATGCGTTGCTCGATACGCTGCGGATTCCAGGGCAGGTCGTAGTTGATCACGAGCGAGCAGAACTGAAGGTTGATGCCTTCGGCTCCGGCTTCGGTGGCAATCATGACCTTGCCGCGCTCCTTGAAGTGCTCGACCAGTGCCGCACGGGTGTCGGCGGTCTTGGAGCCGGTGATGCGGTCAGTGCCTTCGTGGCGTTTGAGCCAGTCCTTGTAGATTGCCTGCGCACGCTGGTCGCTATTGGTGCCGTTGAAGAGCACGATGCCGTCGCCGTATGGCGTGTCAGCCAGCAAATTGAGGAGGTATTCCTGCGTACGCTTGGACTCGGTGAAGATGATGGCCTTCCGGGCCGCGCCCAACCGGTCCAGTTCGGCGAAGGCACGATCCAGCGCGGTGAGCAGCGCCTTGCCCTTGGCGTTGTCGCGGATGCTGGTGGCCAGCGCCTTGAAGTGGCGAAGCTCTTCGATTTCCTGCGCGATGGCATTCCGCTCTGAGCGGTTCGGTGCCGCAGAAGCTGATTCTTGGTCGCTCCACTCATCAGCGGTTTCGTCCAGCGATTCGTAATCCTCATCGAGTTCTTCAGCCAGATCGGGAACTTCGGTGGTTTCGTCGAGCACCCCCTGGAGGCGCTTGGCCATCGTCTCCAACGCACCCGCGATCGCGTGCGTGCTGGACGCGAGCAGCTTCCATAGCACCAGTGAAATCAGCTGGCGCTGTCCCTCGGGCATGGCCTTCAGGTTGGGGCGACGCAAGTAATCAGCGACAAGTCTGGACAGTTCTTGCTCTTCGCTTGAGGGTGTGAACTCTTGGATGATGGCCTTGCGCGCCGTATACGACACATAAGGCTGAACCTGTTTGCGCAGAGTGCGCTTGCAGATGGGAGCCAGTCGGTCACGCAGGCCGTTGAAGGCCTGTTCCCGGCCAGTAAATTGCGAGCGAAAGCTGTCTAGGTCTCCGAACACGCGGTCATCGATGAAGCTGACCAGCCCATAGAGTTCGAGCAATGAGTTCTGCAATGGCGTTGCGGTCAGAAGCACCTTGGAGTGAACGTGCGACAACGCCTCCTTGAGAGTCCTGGCAATGACGTTGCTGGTCTTGTAGACGTTGCGCAGGCGATGTGCTTCGTCGAGGACGACCAAGTCCCAGTCGATGCTCTTGACATCGTCAGCCTTGGACTTGGCGAACTGGTAGGAACAGATGACCGGGCCAGAGGTAAAGAGGAACGGGTTCTGTCGATCCTGCTTGCGGATTGCGTTGTAGCTTTTGGCTTCGAGAATCAGCCCTTGCAGGCCGAACTTGTCCTGCAACTCCTGGTGCCACTGCTTGCGCAGGTTGGCCGGGACGATGATGAGAATCTTGCGCCGCCGCTCCGCCCAGCGTTGCGAAATCACCAAGCCCGCTTCAATGGTCTTGCCGAGGCCCACTTCGTCAGCAAGAAGCACACCGTGCGAAAGGGGATTGCGGCATGCGAAGAGGGCCGCATCGACCTGATGCGGATTAAGATCAACCTGCGAGTCGACCAGTGTTGAGGCCAGCGATTCCACGGAGTCGCCTGCCGCGCGGCGTGTCAGAAGCCATGCGTAATACTGGCTTTGATATTGCGTAAGGGGCTGTTGCATCAGCTTTCCCCCTCTACCTTGACTTGTTTCCACTTCGCTCCTCGCCCCTTGCCCGTGGACTCGATCAATCCCTCTGACTTCATCGCCCGCAGCACCAACCGCACCATGTCTCGGCTCACGCCCGGGCAAGCCTCCTCAATCTCGGAAATCGAAAACGGCTGACTGCGCCCCAGGACTTCTGCCCGCACCCGGTCACCTTTGCTACCACGTCCCCGCTCGATGGTGCCGACACGCTCCTCGAATTCACGGTAGGCCCGTAGCAAGGCTCCCCAGAAATAGTCGAGCCAGGGTTTGACGTCATGCTGACCCTGATGCCACCCCTGCGAGCTGGCTTCCAGCGTCTCGTAATAGCCCTCCTTTGTTTCCTCGAAGATGCGTTCCAAACTGATGTAACGGCCCACGGCATAGTCGAAGTGGTAAAGCAGCAGCAGGGTCAACAAGCGGGACATACGGCCATTGCCGTCCGGGAAGGGATGGATGCACAGGAAGTCGAGCATGGCCAGTGGCACAAGCACCAGCGGGTCGGCCAGGTGCTGATCCAGCGCGGAGGCATAGCGCCCGGCCAGATCGGCCATAGCCATGTGCGTGAGGTGCGCAGCGACCGGCTGGAAGCGCAGACGCGAGGTGCCGTCCGGGTGACGCTCGATGATGTCGTTATTGGTGGCCTTCCAGCGCCCGCCCGCCTGCGGCATGTAGCGGTACAGCAGGGTATGCAATTGCAGCACTACGCCCTCGCTGAAAGGCATGTGCGTGGCGGACTCGTGGATCAGCGCCAGCGCATCACGATAGCCGGCGATCTCCTGTTCCGAGCGGCTCTTTGGCGTTGCATTGCGAATGACCAGGGACTTCAAGCGCGAGGGCGCAACGACAACGCCTTCCAGCCGGTTCGACGACTCGGTGGATTCGACTACCGCGATCTGGCGTAGGCCTTTGAGGGCTTCAGGCGACTGCGCGGCATAGAGCTGTTGCTTGCCCTGGTACTCGCCCAGGGAGCGCAACGTGGCAGCCTGTGTACCATCGAAGCGAAGCGCGGCAAGGTACTCGGGTGTGAGCGAGTGCATGGAAATGTAAGCCCAGGCTGTCTAAATGGGGGGAATCATAGCCGCTAAATGGGGTATTGTCTCTAAAAATGCCTCATTGCCAGTGTTTGACTACCCCATTTCCTGAACGTTGGACCGGTCGCGAGGGGCTGGCATGGCTGACCGGGGATGAAATGGGCGACATGAATCCAAAAAATGGGGCAGTCAATGAACAATTGCCCCATTTATTTCATTGCTTACCCCATTGCCTGCGCCCAGCCTTCGGCAAAGGCAAATGGCAAGGGAACGGCACTCAAGGGACAACGGCCCTATCCAGAAAAGGAAAAGGCCACTCCTGTCCATTCGTTCTGCAACACCCGGCTAACTCTTCCCTATGCCGCGCCACTGTCTTCCACCGCACTCAGATAGTCCGCCCAGTCCTGCAACAGCGTCCTTCTCTGATCCAGCAACAACGCCTTGTTGTACGTCGCCCGAACCTTGTTGCTTTCCACGTGGGCAAGCTGCCGCTCAATCGCATCAGGCCGGTATCCATTCTCGTTGGCCCAGGTCGAAAAGGTCGTCCGCCAGCAATGTGGCGTCGTGCCCCGGCCCAGGTTCATGTCACGCATCGCGTAGGTCAGCCGGTTGGGTGTGGTGAATCCCTTGCCGCTCCGGTGTGGGAACAGATAGCGCCCGCCACTCGTGATGCGCTGCAAGTCTTTCAGCACTGCTATGGCCTGCGTAGACAACGGGCTGACATGGTCGCGCCGTGCTTTCATCTTCGCCGCAGGCCGACGCCACAGCGCATCGTCAAAGTCGAACTCGTCCCACTCGGCATCCGCCGCTTCCCCTGGACGGCAGGCGGTCAGCGCAATCAGCCGCAGGCACAACGAGGTTTCGGGATAGCCCCGGTAGCCGCGCAACTCCTGATAAAACCTTTGGATTTGCTCTCGCGTCATCGCCGCCTTACTCTCGCTGAACGGCACGCGCAGCAGCCCGCGCAGGCTGGGAATTGGATTTGCCTCGACCAGACCCCGCACCACCGCGAACTCGAAGATGGCCGAAAGATCGCCTTTGACGTGAATGGCGGCCCACGCGCCATGCGCTTTGCATTCCTCCAGCAGCGGGCGAATCTGCTTCACGCCAATGTCGCTCATCGGCATCCCATCGAATTTGGGCGACAGGTACTTCCTGATGCGGGACTCTTTCGTGCGATAGGAACTGAGCGCAAAGACTGGCTTGATCTCGGCCAGGTACGCTTTCGCCACCTTGGCGAACGAGCTTTCACGAGCGCGCTTGCGTTCCTCCAGTGCTTCCAGGTTACGCTGCTTGACCTGCTGCCGCTCATGCGCAGGGTGGATACCTTGCTTGACCAAGGCACGCGCTTTCTCGCGGGCAGCACGCGCCTCTGCAAGGCTTACTTAGGGAAAGCCGCCGATGGAAAGAGGTTCTCCTTGCCTTGCAAGCGGTACTTCCACCGCCAGAGCTTGCCGCCGGTGGGTTTGACCAGCAGGAACAAGCCCCCACCGTCTGAAAGTTTCCAGTCTCGATCAGTTGATTTGGCCGACCTGATCTTGGCGTCGGTGAGTAGGTTCTAGGGCATCGTTGGACTCCACAGCGGGGAAAAGTACCCCCACGGTTGAACACGAGTACCCCCAACGCTACCCCCGAATTTTTCAGACCTCGATGAACAATAGGAACGCTCAGCAGACCGTATTGTTTATGCAACCCGTTGATTTACAACGGGCCAATCTGTCCACCAAGCGCTACTGAGCGCCACCGAGATCCAGCAAAAATCGTCAGACGTTGAACAAAAAGTTCAGCACATCCCCATCCTTGACCACATATTCCTTGCCTTCGGCGCGCATTTTGCCGGCTTCCTTGGCGCCGTGTTCGCCCTTGCAGGCGATGAAGTCGTCGTAAGCGATGGTCTGGGCGCGGATGAAGCCGCGTTCGAAGTCGGTGTGGATGACGCCGGCCGCCTGCGGCGCGGTGTCGCCGGCGTGGATGGTCCACGCCCGCACTTCCTTGACGCCAGCGGTGAAGTAGGTGCGCAGGCCGAGCAGATCGTAGCCGGCGCGGATCAGGCGGTCGAGGCCGGGTTCGTGCAGGCCCATGGATTCGAGGAATTCAAGCTTGTCGTCGGCGTCGAGATCGGCGATTTCGGCCTCGATGGCGGCGCACAGCGCCACCACCCCGGCGCCCTCGGCGGCGGCATGGGTGCGCACGGCGTCGAGGTGGGGATTGTTCTCGAAGCCGTCCTCGGCGACGTTGGCGGCGTAGAGCACCGGCTTGGCGGTGATCAGGCAGAAGGGCTTGAGGCTGGCCCATTCTTCCTTGGCCAGATCGAGGGCGCGCACCGGCTTGCCCTGATCGAGCTGGGCGAAGCATTTGTCGAGCACGGCGACGAGAATTTTGGCCTCCTTGTCGCCGGCACTGGCCGGGCGGCGATAGCGGTTGAGCGCTTTCTCGACGGTGGCCATGTCGGCCAGCGCCAATTCGGTGTCGATGATTTCGATGTCGCGCAACGGATCGACGTTGCCCGAGACATGCACCACGTTGTCGTCAGAGAAGCAGCGCACGACATGGACGATGGCGTCGGTTTCGCGGATATTGGCGAGAAACTGGTTGCCCAGGCCCTCGCCCTTGGAAGCGCCGGCAACCAGGCCGGCGATATCGACGAATTCGACAATGGCCGGCTGCACCTTCTGCGGCTTGACGATTTCGGAGAGGGCCTTGAGGCGCGGGTCCGGCACCTCGACGATGCCGACATTCGGCTCGATGGTGCAGAAGGGGTAATTGGCCGCTTCAATGCCGGCCTTGGTCAGGGCGTTGAAGAGTGTGGATTTGCCGACATTGGGCAAGCCGACGATGCCGCATTTGAGAGACATGGTTGTTATCCTTTTCCGTGCAACTGTTGTTGGGCGCTGGCGAAATCGCCGACGGCAAGCCGGGGCCAGGCGGCGAGGCTGCGTTCCAGCGCCTGTTCGATGGCCGGCAGTTCGTCCTTGCGCGGCGGATGCAGCACAAAATCGACGACTTCCTGGGCGAGGTTGAGGGCGCGCGGATGGCCGATGCCCAGACGCAGGCGCCAGAAATCCGCGCTGCCGAGGCGGGCCTGGATATCCTTCAGGCCGTTGTGGCCGCCGTTGCCGCCGCCCTGCTTGACGCGGATGGCGCCGGGGGCCAGATCGAGGTCGTCGTGCACGACGAGCATTTCCTCGACGGAAATCCTGTAAAAATTGGCCAGCGCGGCGACCGCCTGACCGGAACGGTTCATGAAGGTGGTCGGCTGCAACAGCCACAGCTCGCCGGCCCGCGCCGCCCGGCCAAAAAATCGGGCGTGCGGGGCAAGCTGCGTTTTCAGCAAGGCGGCGAGATGGTCGACAAACCAGAAGCCGGCGTTGTGCCGGGTGGCTTCATATTCGCGGCCGGGATTGCCGAGGCCGACGACGAGGCGAAGAGGCGGCATGATCTTTGATGTGAAAAAGCCGCCGGCGGCTCTGTGCCGGCGGCGGCCTTGCGACGGGACGGCGGCTTACTCGGCCGCCGCTTCCTCGCTGCTTTCGGTTTCGACGCTGCCGCCCTTGCCGACGATGCCGACGACCACCGCGTCAGCGGCGGCGTGATGGGCAAGCTTGACGCCCTTGGGCAGCTTCAGTTCGCCCAGGTGGAGGACTTCGCCGACATTCATGGCGCTCAGATCGACTTCGATGAATTCCGGCAGATCCTTGGCCAGACACTGCACGTCGGCTTCGGTCATGACATGGTTGACCAGGCCGCCGCCCAGCTTGACGCCCGGCGCGGTGTCGGCATTGACGAAGTGCAGCGGCACCTTGACGTGCAGTTCGTGGGTGGCGTCGACGCGCTGGAAATCGACGTGCAGGACGAGCGGCTTGTAGGCGTGCGTCTGGTAGTCGCGCAGCAGAACCTGCTCCTTCTTGCCGTCGATGACCAGGTCAATGATGGAAGAATGGAAGGCTTCCTTCTTCAGTTTCAGCAACAGGTCGTTGTGGTTGGTTTCGATGTTGGCCGGGGCGGCGCTGCCGCCGTAAACGATGCCCGGCACGGTGCCGGCGCGACGCAGGCGGCGGCTCGCACCCGTTCCCTGCACAGTCCGCGCCTTGGCGATGATTTCAAAGCTCATGGTAATGCTCCACAGATATTTCCCGCTCCGCGACCAGATCGGGAAGGGTTGAAAAAAGGGTTTTAATCGAGAAACAGCGACGACACGGAATCGTCGTTGCTAATGCGGCGAATGGTTTCGGCCATGATTTCGGCGACCGACAACTGGCGGATGCGCGGCGAGGCAGTGGCGTCATCGCGCAAGGGGATGGTGTCGGTGACGACCAGGGCGTCGATATCCGAGGTATTGACGCGCTCGACGGCGGGGCCGGAAAGCACCGGATGGGTGCAGTAGGCGACGACCTGCCTGGCGCCGTGCTCCTTGAGCGCGGTGGCGGCCTTGCACAGGGTGCCGGCGGTATCGACCATGTCGTCCATGATGATGCAGGTACGGCCATCGACTTCACCGATGATGTTCATCACTTCCGAGACGTTGGCCTTGGGCCGGCGCTTGTCGATGATCGCCAGATCGCATTCGAGGCGCTTGGCCAGCGAGCGTGCGCGGACGACGCCGCCGTGGTCGGGCGAAACGACCATGGGGTTCTCGTAATTCTGCTTCTCGATGTCGTCGAGCAGGATCGGCAGGGCGTAGATGTTATCGACCGGAATATCGAAGAAGCCCTGGATCTGCTCGGCGTGCAAGTCCATGGTCAGCACACGGTCGACGCCGGAGGCGGCGAGCATGTTGGCAACCAGCTTGGCGGCAATGGGCACGCGCGAGGAACGCGAGCGGCGATCCTGGCGGGCATAACCAAAATAGGGGATGGCGGCGGTGATGCGGCCGGCCGAAGCGCGCTTGAGCGAATCGACCATGACCAGCAACTCCATCAGGTTGTCGTTGCAGGGCGCGGAAGTGGATTGCAGAACAAAGATGTCGCGGCCGCGCACATGCTCCTGCAATTCGACGCTGACCTCGCCGTCGGAAAAGCGGCCGACCTTGGCGCGGCCAAGATCGACGTTGAGTTGCTCGGCGACATCGGCGGCCAGCTTGGGGTTGGCGTTGCCGGTAAACACCATCAGGCTGTTGTAAGCCATTTTCACTTCCTCCGGGCACTCCATACCGAATGCGCGATTCGTCAGAAACAAATCGGGCAGGCGCGCGACCTGCCCGAAAGAAACTGGCTGGGGAGGAAGGATTCGAACCTTCGCATGCCGGAATCAAAATCCGGTGCCTTAACCAACTTGGCGACTCCCCAGTGGATGCGTCCGACTGCTTGCGGTGCGGACGAGGGCAGCATGTTACACAAGGCGCCTGCCGGCGTCCACCGCTTTTTCACCATTTTCTCAAATATCGGCCAGGGGATGCGCCGCCAGGCCGTTGGCGACCCAGCCGACCCAGCCGACGGGTAGCAGCGCCAGCACGGCCTCGGCTGCGGCACGCTCGGCGAAGGCGGCGAAAACGCAAGCGCCCGAGCCGGTCATCAGCGCCCCCGGCGCAAAGCGCCGCAGCCAGGCGAGATGCTCGGCGATGGGCGGAAAGCGGCTAGAAGTCACCGCTTCCAGATCGTTGCCGCCAAGCCCCGGATGCCATTCGGCGGGCGCGAGCAGCGGCGCGTCGCGGTGCAGTTCCGGGGCAGCGAAAATAGCGGCGGTCGGCGCCTGCACCGGCGGTTGCAGCACGAGGTAGCTGGCCGGCGGCAGGTCGAGATCGGTAAAACGTTCGCCAACGCCTTCGGCAAAGGTGTTGCGGCCGTGGATGAAAACCGGCACATCGGCCCCCAGCGCCAGACCAAGCCGTTCCAACTCGGCGCGCGGCAGGCCAGTTTGCCACAGCCGGTTGAGGGCGAGCAGGGTCGTGGCGGCGTCGGAACTACCGCCGCCGAGGCCGCCGCCGAGCGGCAGGCGCTTGGCGATATGGATGTCGACACCGCGTCGGCAGCCGCTGGCCTGTTGCAGCAGGCGGGCGGCGCGCACGGTCAAATCGCTCTCCGCAGGCACGCCGGGCAGCGGCGTCGCCAGCACGATACGACCGTCGTCGCGCGGCGCGAAAGAGATGCTGTCGGCGCGGTCGATGAAGCGGAAAACGGTTTGCAGCAGGTGGTAGCCGTCGGCCCGGCGACCGATCACATGCAGGAAAAGATTGAGCTTGGCCGGCGCCGGCCAGCGGCTGTTCCAATCCCAAACGCTCATGGTATTCCCCGCCATTCTTCGACACGCAGGCGCAGTTCGACAGCTTCGGCGCGGCGCAACGTGATACGGGCCGGCAGGGCGTCGGGCGCATCGTCGTCGTAGGCGTAGTCGATCTGCCAGCCGGCTTCGGCGAGACGGGCCGGGCGGCCCTGCTCGTCGCGCTCGACGGCGCTGGCGGCGTCGCCGCGCCCGAGCAGCCAGGCCGGCAGCCGCGCCACCGGCAGGCGTTCGCCGGTGACGGCCGCCATCAATTCATCGGCGTCCGCCGCTTCACGCAGCGTGCCATCGGCGGCGCGCAGGCGGGAAAGGCTTGGCGTTGTCTCGATTTCGGCAATGCCGATGCCAAGCGGGTTGGCGATCAGGATGCGCTCGCCGTCGCCGCGATGTTCCCACGACAGACGGCCGCCAGCGCTCTGCGGCGCGGCCTCGGGCGGCCTGAGAGCCAGTGCGAAGCGGGCTTCGAGAATGAAATCGCCCAGCTCATCGCGCGCTGGCGGCGGCACGCTCGGCAGGGTCGTGCAGGCGGCGAGCATGAGGGCGGCAAGCAGGCCGATGGCCCGGCGCGCGCCCGGCAAGGCAGCGAACAGGCTCAAGGCTGCAATTTCTTGATGACGGCGGCCAGGATTTCGTTGCCCGGGAACTGGCGGGCGGCCTCGGCCAGGAATTTCTGCGCCTCGTCCCGACGGCCGAGTTGCCACAGCACTTCGCCGAGGTGGGCGGCGATTTCCGGGTCGGCCTTGATGCCGTAGGCGCGTTCCAGCGCCGCCCGCGCTTCTTCCAGCCGGCCAAGGCGGTATAGCACCCAGCCCAGGCTGTCGGCGATGTAGGGATCGTCCGGTTGCAGCGCCACGGCGCGCGCGATCATCTCGTGCGCTTCGGCCAGCCGCACATTGCGCTCGGCCCAGGAATAGCCGAGGGCGTTGAGGGCGTGGGCGTGCTCCGGGTAGAGGCCGAGCAGGTGCTGCAAATGGCTTTCGAGCAGTTGCGGACGGCCGGCGCGCTCGGCGGTCAGGGCCGCGTCGTAGAGCAGGTTCGGGTTGTCCGGCTGGCTACCGAGCGCCGCAACCAGCACCTCGTAGGCTTCGCCGTGACGGCCGGCTTCGCGCAGCAACTGCGCTTCGGCCAGAATCAGTTGCGTGCGTTCCCCGCTACTGCCGCCGTGCACGCCACGCAGCAGTTCCCGCGCTTCCGCCAGCTGGCCCTGCTCTTGCAGGATCAGCGCGGCGCGCACGCGGGCGGCGACGTACTGGTTGCCGGAGGTGACCTGGCGGAAATGGGCAAGGGCGGCTTCCGGCTTGTTCTGCTCCTGGTCGAGCTGGCCGAGGAAAAAATGCACCGTGCTCTTGTCCGGGTAATCGGTCGCCAGCAGCCTGTCCAACTGCCGCCGGCCGGTTTCGGTATCGCCTTGCTGCAAGGCGAGCATGGCGATGGGATAGATGATTTCGGGACTGTCCGGGTTGTCCTTGAGCAGGCGCTCGAAATGCTGGCGGGCGTCGGCGTAGCGCTTGTCGGCGACCAGCAGTTGGGCCAGCGCCAGACGTGCCTCGCGGGCGCCGGGATTGCGCCCGACGAAATCCTCCAGCCCGGCACTGGCGCTGGCGCTCGACTGGCGGGCCTGCAACTGCGCCCGGGCCAGCGCCGCACTTTCCCAGTCGGGGCGCAGTTGCAGAGCCTTATCCATCTCGGCGCTGGCGCGCGCTTCGTCGCCGGCATTGGCGGCGGCCTGGGCCATGGCGAAATGGGCTTCGGGATGGTTGGCGTAGGGCGCGGCCCACTGGTCGATGAGGCGCTGCACGGCCTTCTTGTCGCTGTGGCGGGCAAGGATGCGGTTGAGGTGCAGCAGATTGCCGCCGATATTGCCGGGATCGCGTTCGAGCAGGGCGACCACTTGCGGCGCCAGTTCGTCGAAACGGTTAGTCTGCGCCAGCAGCAACGTCTGCGCCTGGCGGGCGCGCATCGAATCCGGCTCGACGCGCAGCCACAGGCGCGACACTTCCAGAGCGAGGTCATACTGGCGGGCAAGACTGGCGACTTCGACGGCGCGCGCCAGTACCTTCGGGTCGCGGGTAAGCTGGGCGAGGTCGGCCCAGGCTTCGACGCCGATGCGGGTTTCACCGCGCTGCAAGGCGATTTCACCGAGCAGGGTCTGGAACACGGCGCGTGGCAGCAGGTTTTCTTCCTCTTCCGGCGCCGCCGGCTCGGCGGCGCCGCAAGGCCAGGCCAGGCTCAGACCCAGGGCGAGGACGGCGGCGGGGAATTTCACGGACATGGTGATTGGCTTTCGGTCGATGCTGGGCGTTAGGCGCGTAAGATCGCGTCACTCGCGATGTTATTTGGGATTACCGGGAAGGACAAGGAATGCCGGAATTGCCGGAGGTCGAGGTCTGCCGCCAAGGGCTGTTGCCGGAGCTGCTTGGGCGGCGCATCGCGGCGGTGCGGGTGCGCACCCCGAAGCTGCGCTATCCGATCCCGCCGGAATTGGCCGAATTGCTGCCCGGCTGCGTCGTGCGGGCGATTCGCCGACGCGGCAAATACCTGCTCTTCGATTGCGCCCGGCCCGGCGTCGAGGGCAGTCTGCTCGTCCATCTTGGTATGTCCGGCAATCTGCGTTTGGTATCGCCCGATTTGCCGCCGCAAAAACACGATCATTTCGAACTGGTTTTGCCAAAGCAATGGCTGCGTTTCTCCGATCCGCGCCGTTTCGGCTTGGTGCTCTGGCAGCCGGGGCCGCCAGAGGCGAGCGACGATCATCCGCTGCTGGCGGCGCTCGGCATCGAGCCGCTCGCCCCCGCCTTCGACGGCGCCTGGCTGCATGCCGCGCTGGCCCGGCGCGCCAGCCCGGTCAAGCCGGTGTTGATGGACAGTCATCTGCTGGTCGGTGTCGGCAACATCTACGCCTCGGAAAGCCTGTTCCGGGCCGGCATATCGCCCTTGCGGGCGGCCAACCGGATCAGTCGGGAACGTTGCGAGCGGCTTGCCGCGGCCATTCGGGCCACCTTGTCCGAAGCCATCGCCGCGGGCGGCAGCAGCATCCGCGATTACGTGCATAGCGACGGCAGCGCCGGCTGGTTCCAGATCCAGGCCGCGGTGTATGACCGCGCCGGAGCGCCCTGCCGCCGCTGCGCTGGCCACATCCGCCAATTTCGCCAAGGCGGGCGAAATACTTACTACTGTCCGCATTGTCAACATTAAGGCTAGCAAAAATCTGTTTTTTTGTGATAATTTGAAAATTACATAATTGATGATCTGGGGGATGGTATGTCGCTCGTCAACCAATTCGCCGCTTATACCACTTGGCGTACAGGTCTTTCAGCCAGTATCAGCGAATTCCGTGAATGGCTCGCCGAGAATGAACTGTCCGACGCTCAGGCCGAACTGCACTTGGGGCAGTTGCTCGAACGCCTGCGCGAGGATCGCCTCAATGTCGCCTTCGTCGCCGAGTTCTCGCGCGGCAAGTCGGAACTGATCAACGCCATTTTCTTCGCCGAATACGGCACCCGCATGTTGCCCTCGTCGGCCGGCCGCACCACGATGTGCCCGACCGAATTGCTCTACGACGCCGACAAGCCGCCCTGCATCCAACTGCTGCCGATCGGGACGCGCGCCTCCAATTCAGGCATCTCCGAGTACAAGCGCTTTCCCGAGGAATGGAAGCTCATCGCCCTCGATGTCGAGTCCGCCGACGCGATGCAGAACGCGCTGCGCCAGGTCAGCCAGACGACCCGGATCGCGCCCGCCGAGGCAACTCGCCTCGGCTTCGCGGTCGGCGACGGCGATGCCGATTTCCACCACATCGGCGACGACGGTCTGGTCGAGGTGCCGCGCTGGCGTCACGCCATCATCAATTTCCCGCATCCCCTGCTCAAACAGGGCCTGATCATCCTCGACACGCCCGGCCTCAACGCCCTCGGCGCCGAGCCGGAACTGACCCTGTCGCTGCTGCCCAATGCCCACGCGGCGCTCTTCATCCTCGGCGCCGATACCGGCGTCACGCAGTCGGACATGGCCATCTGGCGCGAGTGCATCTGCGCCGGCGGCACCGCCCAGCGCGGCCGGCTGGTGGTGTTGAACAAGATCGACGGGCAATGGGACGAATTGAAGACGAGCGCGGAAATCGACGCTGAAATCCAGCGTCAGGTCGATAACAGCGCCCGCCTGCTCGATCTGCCGTCGAGCCAGGTGTTCCCGGTATCGGCGCAGAAGGGGCTGGTCGCCAAGATCACCGGCGACGACGCACTGCTCGAACGCAGCCAGATCGAACGCCTGGAAACGGCGCTGTCGGCGGAATTGATTCCGGCCAAGCGCGATATCGTCCGCGACAATACCGCGAGCGAATTCAGCGATATCAGCCGGCGCATCCACAGTCTGCTCGAAGCGCGCCTCTCCGGCCTGAGCGAACAGTTGACCGAACTGACCGAATTGCGCGGCAAGAACAAGGGCGTCGTCGAATACATGATGGGCAAGGTGCGCACCGAGAAAGAGGAATTCGAAGCCGGCCTGCAACGCTATTACGCCGTGCGCAGCGTGTTCTCGACGCTGACCAACAAGCTCTTCGGCCACCTCGGCCTCGACGCGCTGCGCCGCCTGACGCAGGAAACCCGCGTCGTCATGCTCGACGCCAACTTCTCCAAGTCGCTGTCGGCCGCCATGAGCCGCTTCTTCACCCAGGCGCACGAATCGCTGACGCGCTCGAATCACGAAATCGGCGAAATCCTGGCGATGATGAACGCCATCTACAAGCGTTTCGCCGTCGAACACGGGCTCAAGCTCGGAACGCCGGTCACTTTCTCCCTGCTGCGCTACGAGAAGGAACTCAACCGCCTGCAAACATGGTGCGACGACCACCTCAACACGGCGGTCAACCTGCTGACGCAGGACAAGAAAAACATCACCCAGAAGTTTTTCGAGGAAGTGGCGCTGCAAGTCCGCCGCGCCTTCGAATACGCCAACCGCGATGCCGAGACCTGGCTGCGGGCGATCATGGCGCCGATGGAAACCCAGATCCGCGAACACCAGATCCAGTTGAAACGGCGCCTGGAAAGCATCAGGCGCATCTACCGGGCAACCGACACACTGGCCGACCGGATCGCCGAACTGGATGGCATCGAGCAGGGACTGTTGCAGCAGGTCGAGGCGCTCGAAATAATCAACGACCGCATCCAGGCGCTGCTGCTGCCGCCGACCGACGCGGCGACACGAGAGGCGGCCTGAGGCGACGGGATTCAAGCGCCTCGCCGCCGCCTCGCCAGCCTCCGCCGGCGAGGCGAGAAAAAGCGCCAGCAACGCATCCGGCATGCGCGCGCCTTGGGCTGGCCATAAAATCGGGTGACAGGCCCGTCGATCTCTGCTATGATTTGCGGTCCGCCCGATGGTCACTCGACGCCAAGTGATCTCCCCCAGGTTCCATGTCAATTTCCCCAAGGCATACCTACGACAGGCACAGTGACCAATCTTCTGCCGGGATAGCGGCATCTCCCCCTCAAGGGCAAGGCGTTTTCCGGGCAGAAAGCAGCTGCCGGCATTTCGAGAAAGGTTCCCCATGCACACCGAATCCATCCTCACACACCTGAAAAAGTGCGGCCAGGCGCTCGACGCGGAAATCGCCAAAGGCATCGGCATCGGCTTGCAGGAAGTGCGCGACTCGCTCCAGGTCTTATCCGCCCGCAAAGCCATCTCGACATGCAACATGACCACCTTCAAGGACGGCCAGCCGATCGAGGGCATTTTCTGCCGTATCGCCGGCTACATTCCGACGGCCTCGCCCGGCCGCAAACCCGGCGTCAAGAACTGACCACCCGCGGCGGGCAACCCGTCCGCAAGCCCGGCGGTCGATCCGCCGCTGACCGGCTGACGCCCTTTCCCGATTCATCGAGTACGCGAAGGCGATGCGCAGACCGCGCCGTCGCGCGGTCAGCGCGGCCGGCAATCGCTTGCGCTGAAAGGAAATAGCGCGACCGGGCATGACACGACCGGCGGCGGCGTACTATCATTGCCGCCATGTCCCGCTGGCAACCCATCCCCGGCGCTATCGCCACCTATCGCGGCCAAACCCGCGCCGGGCGACGCATGGTTCGCGTCATCGCCGAAGCCGTGGGCGACTGCATGATCGTCGAAGCCATCGGCCGCAAGGGCATTTGCGTGCGCTTCACGGTCAAACGCCACAGCCTGAGCCAACCGCAACCCGATTTATTCGACTGAACCGGCTGCCCGCTGCCCTGCCGCCAAGGGCGAGCGGCTTGCGCGGCGCGGCCTTTCAGGCATTTCGCCGCACCGCGCCCGCCGTCCTTTATTTCTTGCTCGGCCGCCCGGTCTTGATGCGCTCGATACGCCCCAGCGCCGCCTCCAGCCCGGCGTCGTCGAGGGCGCACAAGGCAGCCAGGCCGGCGCGCAGCAATTCGCTTTTCTTGACGGCGCCGCCGAGACGCTTTTTCAATTCGCCAATGCGGGCGTATTCGGCTTCCGGCATGGCGAAGCTGTCGCGCACCAGTTTCAGCTTGCGCGTCTTGGCCGGTTTGTCGGCCTTGGCCGCCGCTTTCTGGCGCCGCGGCGGCGCATACTGGATCGCCTGCGCCTGCTCCAGCGCCTCGGCCAACACCTGGTGGTGCTTGCTGACCGCTTCGTCGACCGCTGACGGCCGCCGCACCGGCTTGGCGCCGGGCTTGGCTATGCCCTTGCCGGTCGCCTCCCGGCTGGGTTGCGGCGGCTGAACGGCGGGCTTTCCGCTAGCCCGCTTGGCGGCCGCCGGTTTGGCCACCCCAGCGGCCTTGCCCTGAGTCTTGCTGGATGCTTCAGTCATCCTCTCCTCCTGATTGCAAACGGTATGCGCAGTTTAGCCTTTCTCGGCTGGCGCGGAAGTTAAACTTTTTTGACAGGTTAAAATGCCGCCGCTTGGTGGATAACCGTTTTCAGGAAAAACATGACTCAGGATGAACTCAAACAGGCGGTCGCCCAGGCCGCCGCCGCTTATGTGGCCGAGTACGCGCCGGTGGGCAGCGTCATCGGCGTTGGCACCGGCTCGACGGCCAATTTTTTCATCGACGCGCTGGCATCGCTGAAGGATCGCTTCCGCGGCGCCGTCGCCAGTTCCGAGGCGACCCGCAAGCGCCTCGCCGGCCACGGCATCGCCGTGCTCGATCTCAACGATGTCGAGCATATCCCGGTCTACGTCGATGGCGCGGACGAAATCGACGACGGACTGAACATGATCAAGGGCGGCGGCGGCGCGCTAACGCGCGAGAAGATCGTCGCCGCGGTGGCCGCCACCTTCGTCTGCATCGCCGACGCTTCGAAGCAGGTCGCCCTGCTGGGCAAGTTTCCGCTGCCGGTCGAAGTCATCCCCATGGCCCGCGCCCAGGTCGCCCGCGAACTGGCCAAACTCGGCGGCCAGCCGGTGCTGCGCGACGGCTTCGTCAGCGACAACGGCAATCTGATCCTCGATGTGCATGGCCTCACAATCGGCGATCCGAAGTCTCTGGAAGCACAGATCAACCAGATCGTCGGCGTCGTCACCAACGGCCTGTTCGCGCGCCGCCCGGCCGACGTGCTGCTGCTCGGCGCCGCCGACGGCGTTCGCCGTATCGGCTGACGCGCTCCCCAAAAAGCAACGGCCCCGCGTGATGGCGGGGCCGTTTTCGTTGGGGCGCGGGCAAAATCAGCCTTTCGGCGGAACGTAGCCCTGGATCTGATCGGCGCCGTCGCCAAAGAAATGTTTTTCGACCTGTTCCGCCAGGTATTTGCGATGCCGCGCATCGACCAGGTTGAGGCGGTTTTCGTTGATGATCATGGTCTGCATCCTGATCCACTGCTGCCACGCTTCTTTCGAGACGTTCTCGAAAATGCGCTGGCCCAGCGCGCCCGGGTAGGGCGGCAGGTCGAGGCCCTCGGCTTCGCGGCCGAGTTTGACGCAATTAACGGTACGTGCCATGTATTGCTCCGTATCTGATGGGGACGAGGGGCATTATACGGTCTTGAAAAGCACCTTCGAGCGCCGCTGGTAGTTGTACATGTCGCGCTTTTTGGCCGGCAGATCGTCGACGTTGCCGAGCCGGTAGCCGCGCTCGACGAACCAGTGCTCGGCGCGCGTGGTCAGCACGAACAGGCGCTTGATGCCGAGCTTGCGGGCGCGCCGCTCGATGCGCTTCATCAATTGATCGCCATAGCCCCAGCGGCGGTGCTCATACGTGACGGCGAGGCAGGCCAGTTCCGCCTCGTCCTCGGAATGCGGGTAGAGCGCGGCGCAGCCGACGATGATGTCATCGTGCAGCATGATCGAGAAATGGCCGATTTCGCGTTCGAGCAATTCGCGCGGCCGGTGCACCAGGATGCCCTCCTGCTCCATCGGCTCGATCAGGGCGATCAGCGCGGCGATGTCGTCGGGCTTGGCCTCGCGGATGTTTTCCAGCGATTCGCGGGTAATCACGGTGCCGACGCCGTCGTGGGTAAACAATTCGCGCAGCAGCGCGCCGTCCTGTGCGTAGCCGATGAGGTGGGCGCGGCCGACGCCGGCCCGCGCCGCCTGGCCGCAGCCCGGCAGGTAGCGGCGGATGTCGGGCGAGAGCCAGTCACCGCCGGCAAGCAGTTTCTCCGCCTCGTCGGCGGTCATCGCGTCGAGCAGTTCGCCGTCCTTGTCGGTAACGCCCTGGCTGTCGGTAAGGAATACCAGCTTGTCGGCCTTGAGGGCGACGGCGACGCTTTCGGCCACCTCCTCCATTTGCAGGTTGAAGATTTCGCCGGTCGGCGACGGCCCCTGGCAATTGAGCAGAACGATGTTGCCCAGGCCAAGCTGGGCATTGATGCCATCGACGTCGACCTTGCGCACCTTGCCGGCGTACTGCATGTCGATGCCGTTGAGCACGCCGATCGGCTGGCCGGTGATGAAATTGCCGCCGATGACGCGAATCCGGCTATTGGCCATTGGCGTGTTGGGCAGCCCTTGCGACAGAATGGCCTCGATTTCGAGATAAACGCTGCCGACCGCGTCGAGCACGCATTCCAGCGCCGCCGCGTCGGTTACCCGGTAGCCGCAGTGATAGACCGATTCGAGCTTCTTTTCGCGCAGTTCTTCCTCGATCTGCGCCCGCGCGCCATGCACCAGAACCAGCCGGATGCCCAGGCTGACCAGCAGATTGACGTCGTAGGCCAGGGTTTTCAGGAATTCGCTGGCGATCACCTTGCCGCCGAAGGCAATGACGAAGGTCTTGCCGCGAAAGGCATTGATATAGGGCGTGACGGCCCGGAACCAGGCGACGAAATGCTCGTCGTAAGGGGTATCGCTCATGTTTTCCTGTATTTTCCCTGTTCATCCCCGAGAGCCTCTTCCAGCCGTTTACAGACCGTCCGCAAGACCTTGATCCGGGCGAAATTCTTGTCATTGGCCTCGACCGTCGTCCACGGAACGCGGCCGGTCGAGGTGCGATCCACCATATCGCAGGCGGCCGCCATGTATTCATCCCATTTTTCGCGGTTACGCCAGTCTTCGTCGGTGATCTTGAAACGCTTGAAGGCCGTTTCCTGACGCTCCTGAAAACGGCGCAACTGCTCGTCGGCGGAAATGTGCAGCCAGAACTTGACGACCACGCTGCCGGCCTCGACCAGTTGCTGCTCGAAGTCGTTGATTTCGGCATAGGCGCGCAGCCAGTCGTTTTCCTGGCAAAAGCCCTCGACCCGCTCGACCAGCACCCGACCGTACCACGAGCGGTCGTAGATGACGACCCGGCCGGTGCGCGGCAAATGCCGCCAGAATCGCCACAAATAGGGCTGTTCCCGCTCTTCCTCGGTTGGCGCGGCGACCGGGATGATCTGGTAGAGGCGGGCGTCCATCGCCGCGACGACGCGGCGGATACAGCCGCCCTTGCCCGCCGCGTCGGGGCCTTCGAACACCAGCGCGAGCGAGCGCTTGCCGACGAAGCGCGGATCGCGCATCAATTCCGCCAGCCGGCCCTGATATTTGGCCAGTTGGCTTTCGTAATCCTTCTTGCCCAGCCTTTGCGTCAAATCCAGGGCGCTCAGCACGCTCTTGTCGTCGATCGGCTGCTGCACGATCGCCGGCGCCACCGGCACCATCGCCCGCCCCTGCTGCTTGAGCCGGCGTTGCAGCGCATCGAGCACGATCCGGCCGACGGTCAGCGAGCGGTACGCATCGTCCGTGCCTTCGACGATGATCCACGGCGCCTTGGCGCTGTTGGTCACGCGCAGCACATGGCCGGCGACCGCCTGCAATTTGTCGTAGGTCTTGAGCCGGTCGTAGCTTTCCTGGGTCACCCGCCAGGCGGTCTTGGGATTTTTCTCCAGCGCCTTCAGGCGGCTCCTCTGCCCTTCGTGCGAGAGGTGGAACCAGAACTTCAGCACCAGCGCCCCCTCGTTGACCAGCATGGCCTCGAAGCTGTTGATGCCGACCAGGCGCGCGTCGAGATCCGAACGGCGCAAGTCGCCGTTGATGCGGTCGGTGATCGGCTGCGAGTACCACGAGCCGGCGAAAATGCCGATCTTGCCCTGCGCCGGCAGGGCGCGCCAGTAGCGCCACATGACCGGCCGCATCCGTTCCTCGTCGGTCGGCTCGGAAAAAGCCAGGGTCGAGATGTGGCGCGGGTCCATCCACGAATAAAGCTGGTTGATGGTCTCCCCCTTGCCGCTACCGTCGACGCCGCTGATCAGGATGAGAACCGGAAATTCTTTCTTATCCATCATCTCGTGCTGCGCCTCGAGCAAGGCTTCGCGCAGCTTCGGCTCTTCCTGATTGAAAGTTTCCTTGTCGATCTTGTGGCCCAGTTCCGCTGACTCAAACATCGGTCGTTCCCTTCCCCAAATCGCCCCACAGTAATTGCAGCGCCGCCAGCGCCGCCAAACCCGCCGTCTCGGTGCGCAACACCCGCGGCCCCAGACGCACGGCCTGGAAGCCGGCCAGCTCGGCGGCAACGACTTCCTGCGGCGCAAGGCCGCCCTCGCCGCCGATCAGCAACTGCACCTTGTTTGCCGGCGGCAGATCGGCCAGCGTCCGTTCCGCCTGCGGCGCCAGCATCAGCCGCAGCGCCCCGTCGGCCGGCCGCGCCAGCCAGTTTTCCAGTTTTTCCAGCGGCGCCACCAGCGGCACCTGGTTGCGCCCGCACTGCTCGCAGGCGGCGGCGGCAACGCCCTGCCAGTGAGCGACGCGCCGGCCGGCCCGGTCGCCGGACAGACGCATGACGCTGCGCCGGCTCATCACCGGCACGATGTCGCGCACCCCCAGCTCGACCGCCTTCTGGACGGTGAAATCCATTTTCTCCCCGGCCTGCAAGGCCTGCACCAGCGTCACGGCAAGCGGCGATTCGCGCTCCACCTCGCGCCAGTCGGCCAGCCCGGCCAGCACCCGGTCGCGCTCGATGCGCTCGATATGGGCCAGGTACTCGCCGCCGCGACCGTCGAACAGGATCATCGGGGCGCCGGGCGGCAGGCGCAGCACGCGCGCGGCATGGCGCGCGACCGGCGCGGGAAGTTCGACGCGCGCCCCGGGAGCAAGGGCTTCTCGGCAGTAAAAACGGGGAAAATTCATCGGTGTATTATCCTGAAAACCGCAGTTGACCGCTTGTATTCTTAATGGATGCCCGATGAATATTGCCTTTTCCGGCTTCGATGACCGTCGCCATTTGGGTGAGTGCGCTACGCACCCGATCAAGCCGTCACCAAGCGCGCTGGCGGCGTTGCTCCTCCTTGCAGGCATGAGCCTGCCGCGTCGTCGCGCCTTGCCAGCCCACCCGGTGACGGACCTGCTCGGGCACGTCCAACTGCGGTTTTCAGGATTATCAGCAAAATGCCTATTGCATTGGAGACGGCGCGCATGGTTGCCCTGAATCCCCCCGTTTGCGACTTCGGCCAGCCCGCCATCGACTTCGCCCTGCCCGGCGTCGATGGCCGGCACTACACCCTGGCCGGCTGCCGTGGCGAGAACGGCCTCCTGGTCATGTTCATCTGTAATCACTGCCCCTATGTCAAAGCCATCATCGACCGCCTCATCCGCGACTGCCGCGAACTGGCCGGCCACGGCATCGGCAGCGTGGCGATCATGAGCAATGACATCGCCGCCTATCCCGCCGATGCGCCGGAGGAAATGCGCCGCTGGGCGGACGAACTCGCTTTTCCCTTCCCCTATCTTTACGACGCCTCGCAACAGGTCGCCCGCGCTTACGGCGCCGTATGCACGCCGGATTTCTTCGGCTACAACGCCGATCTGCGCCTGCAATATCGCGGCCGGCTCGACGCTTCCGGCCATGCCCCGGCGGCGGCGGATGCCCGCCGCGAACTGTTCGAGGCGATGCGCGACATCGCATCCTGCGGCCAAGGCCCGAGCGTCCAACGGGCCTCGATCGGCTGCTCGATCAAGTGGCGGGAATAACAGGCGAAACAAGCGTGACGCGGCCTGTTACGGTAAAATCTAATTCTTTCGACATTGCGTGGGGGGAATCACCATGGCACGACGCACACTGGCTCGCTACCTGATCGAGGAACAACGCGACAAGGGCATCATCACCGGCGATCTCAAGCTCCTGTTGGAAGTCGTCGCCCGCGCCTGCAAGGCCATTTCCATCACCATCGGCAAGGGTGGTCTCGGCGGCGTACTCGGCGAGGCCGGCAGCGACAACATCCAGGGCGAGGCGCAAAAGAAGCTCGATGTGCTGTCCAACGAAATCCTGCTCGAAGCCAACGAATGGGGCGGCCATCTGGCGGCCATGGCTTCCGAGGAAATGGATCTGCCGCACCTGGTGCCGCACCGCTTCCCCAAGGGCGAATATCTGCTCATCTTCGATCCGCTCGATGGTTCCTCGAACATTGACGTCAATGTCTCGATCGGCACCATTTTCTCGGTGCTCAAGTGCCCCGAAGGCGCCGACCTGAGCACGCAGCAGGCGGCCGAAAAAGCCTTCCTGCAACCGGGCAGAGCCCAGGTCGCCGCCGGCTACGCGGTGTACGGCCCGACCACGCTCCTGGTGTTGAGCGTCGGCGACGGCGTCGCGGTATTCACCCTCGACCGCGAGCAGGGCCAGTTCGTGCTGACCCAGGAAAATATCCGCATTCCCGAAGAAAGCAATGAATTCGCCATCAACATGGCCAACCAACGCTTCTGGGAAGCGCCGATGCAAGGCCACATCGCCAACCTGCTCGCCGGTAAGCAAGGCCCGCTGGGCAAGGATTACAACATGCGCTGGGTGGCCTCGATGGTGGCCGATGTGCATCGCATCATGACCCGCGGCGGTACCTTCATGTACCCGATGGACGAAAAAATGCGCGCCAAGGGCGGCAAGCTGCGCCTGCTCTACGAGGCCAACCCGATGGCCTACCTGATCGAACAGGCCGGCGGCGGCGCCAGTACCGGCCGCCAGCGCATCCTCGACATCGTGCCCGATCGCCTGCATCAGCGGGTGCCGGTCATTCTCGGCTCGCGCCTTGAAGTCGAGCGCGCCGTCGCCTGTCATTCCGCCTGAGTCATCGCCGCTACCCGCCGCCCGGAAAGCGGCGCCGCGCCAGACAACAACCGCTGTTTTCCTGATAACCTCCACACCCTTTTATCACCTGAATGACTGCCTCATGAGTATTACCCGCCCGCCCAAGTTTTCTCCCCTGACCGGCGCTATCCGCGCGCTGGCCATGGACGCCGTGCAACAGGCCAATTCCGGCCATCCCGGCGCGCCAATGGGCATGGCGGAAATTGCCGAAGTGCTGTGGCGCCGCCACCTGCGCCACAACCCGGCCAATCCGCAGTGGCCCGACCGCGACCGCTTCGTGCTCTCGAACGGCCACGGCTCGATGCTGGTCTACGCCCTCTTGCACCTGACCGGCTACGACCTCTCGCTCGACGATCTGAAGAACTTCCGCCAACTGCATGCCAAGACGCCGGGCCACCCGGAATTCGGCTACACGCCGGGCGTCGAGACGACCACCGGGCCGCTCGGCCAGGGCATCACCAACGCCGTCGGCATGGCGCTCGCCGAGAAGGTGCTGGCCGCCGAGTTCAACCGTCCCGGCCACGAAATCGTCAATCACCACACCTACGCTTTCCTCGGCGACGGCTGCCTGATGGAAGGCGTCTCGCACGAAGCCTGCTCGCTCGCCGGCACACTCGGCCTGGGCAAGCTGATCGCCTTCTGGGACGACAACGGCATCTCCATCGACGGCCATGTCGAGGGCTGGTTCACCGAGGACATCCCGCAACGTTTCGCGGCTTACGGCTGGCACGTCGTCGCCGGTGTCGACGGCCATGACGCCGACGCCATCGAGAAGGCGCTGCTTGAAGCCAAGTCCATCGCCGACCGGCCCAGCCTGATCTGCTGCAAGACCACCATCGGCATGGGTTCGCCAAACAAGCAGGGCTCGCACGACTGCCACGGCGCGCCGCTCGGCAAGGAGGAAATCGTCGCCGCCCGCGAATATATCGGCTGGCCGCATGCGCCCTTCGTCATTCCCGACGACGTCTATGCCGCCTGGAACCGCAAGGCAGCTGGCGTCCTCTTCCAGGAGGACTGGGACCAGCGTTTCGCCGCCTACCGCGCCGCCTTCCCGGCGGAGGCCGCCGAGTTCGAGCGCCGCGTGATACAGGGCGAACTGCCGGCCACCTGGGAAGCGACCAAGGCCGCCACCCTCGCCGCGACCCGCGCCAAGGCCGAGAATATCGCCAGCCGCAAGGCCAGCCAGAACGCCATCGCCGCGCTGCTGCCGGCGGCGCCGGAAATTTTCGGCGGCTCGGCCGACCTGACCGGCTCCAACCTCACCTTCGTCAAGGGCAGCAAGGGCGTGACGCGAACCGAGGGCGGCAATTACTGCTTCTACGGCGTGCGCGAATTCGCCATGACCGCCATCGCCAACGGCCTCGCCCTGCACGGCGGCCTGATTCCCTACACCGCGACCTTCCTCGTCTTTTCCGACTACGCCCGCAACGCCATCCGCATGGCGGCGCTCATGAAGCAGCGCCAGATCATGGTGTACACCCATGACTCCATCGGTCTCGGCGAGGACGGCCCGACGCACCAGCCGGTCGAGCATATCCCGTCGCTGCGTCTCATCCCCAATCTCGATGTCTGGCGTCCGGCCGACGCGACGGAAACGGCCGTCGCCTGGCTGGCCGCCGTCGAACGCCGCGATGGCCCGTCGGTATTGGCCTTGTCGCGGCAGAACCTGCCGCCGGTCACGCAGCAGGCCAGCGACGCCGATATCGCCAGGGGCGGCTATGTGCTTTCGGAAGCCGCCGACGGCCAGCCGCAGGTGACCCTGATCGCCACCGGCTCCGAAATCAAGCTGGCCCTCGATGGTCAGGCCGCCCTGGCCGCCGAGGGCATCGCCGCGCGCGTCGTGTCGATGCCCTGTACCAGCGTTTTCGACCGCCAACCCAAGGAATACAGGTCGTCGGTACTCGGCGGCGGATGCAAGAAACGCATCGCCATCGAGGCCGCCCATCCGGATTTCTGGCGTAAGTACGTCGGCCTGCACGGCGCCGTGATCGGGATCGACTGCTTCGGCAAGTCGGCCCCGCCCGGTCAGTTGTTCGATTTGTTCGGTTTCACCACCGCCAACATCGTCGCCGCCGCCAAGGCGATGTTGTCTTGATCATTACCACGGAGGAAATTATGGCTATCAAAATCGGTATCAATGGCTTCGGCCGCATCGGGCGCATGATGTTCCGCGCCATCAGCAAGGACTTTCCCGAGTTCGAGGTCGTTGCCATCAACGATCTGCTGGAACCCGACTACCTTGCCTACATGCTCAAGTACGATTCCGTACATGGCCGCTTCAACGGCGACATTGCGGTCGATGGCAACACGCTGCTGGTCAACGGCAAGAAGGTTCGCCTGAGCGCGGTCAAGAACCCGGCTGAACTGAAGTGGAACGAAGTCGGCGCCGACATCGTGATCGAGTGCACCGGCCTCTTCCTGACCAAGGAAAGCTGCGAGGCGCACCTCGCCGCCGGGGCGAAGAAGGTGGTCCAGTCGGCGCCGTCCAAGGACGACACACCGATGTTCGTTTATGGCGTGAACCATACCAAGTACGCCGGCGAAACCATCATTTCCGCCGCTTCCTGCACGACCAACGCCCTGGCGCCGGTAGCCAAGGTGCTGCACGACAACTTCGGCATCAAGCGCGGCCTGATGACCACCGTGCACGCCGCCACGGCCACGCAGAAGACCGTGGATGGCCCGTCCAACAAGGACTGGCGCGGCGGCCGCGGCATTCTGGAAAATATCATTCCCTCCTCCACCGGCGCTGCCAAGGCCGTCGGCAAGGTCATCCCGGAACTCAACAAGAAGCTCACCGGCATGGCCTTCCGCGTGCCCACCTCCGACGTTTCCGTGGTCGACCTGACCGTCGAACTGAACAAGGAAGCCAGCTACGAGGCCATCTGCGCGGCGATGAAGGCCGCTTCCGAGAGCGGGCCGCTCAAGGGCGTGCTCGGCTACACCGAGGAAAAGGTGGTCGCCACCGATTTCCGTGGCATGACCGCGCCGTCCGTGTTCGATGCCGAAGCCGGCATCGCCCTCGACCCGACCTTCGTCAAGATCGTCGCCTGGTACGACAACGAGTACGGCTACACCTGTAACCTGCTGCGCCTGGCACGTCACATCGCCGCTTGATTGGCGATCCCGCGGGGCGGACAGCCGTGTGACGGCCGCTCCGCCCCGCGGCTTTTAAATTCAGGAGAATTCCCCGATGGCAAATTTCATTCGCATGACGGATCTCAATCTGACCGGCAAGCGCGTCCTGATTCGCGCCGATCTCAACGTGCCGGTCAGCGCTGGCAAGGTCACTTCGGACGCGCGCATCACCGCCTCGATGGCGACCATCGAGCACTGCCTCAAGGCTGGCGCCAAAGTGATGGTGACTTCCCACCTTGGCCGTCCCGAAGAAGGCAAGTGGAGCGAGGAAAATTCGCTCAAGCCGGTGGCCGACAACATCGCCGCCCGCCTGGGCAAGCCGGTGCGCCTCGTCAAGGATTGGGTTGACGGCGGCTTCGACGTGGCGCCGGGCGAACTGGCGGTGCTGGAAAACTGCCGCTTCAACAAGGGCGAAAAGAAAAATGTCGAGGAAACGGCCAAGAAATACGCTGCCCTGTGCGATGTATTCGTCATGGACGCCTTCGGCACCGCGCACCGCGCCGAAGCCACGACCTACGGCGTCGCCCAATACGCGCCGGTGGCCTGCGCCGGCATCCTGCTCACCGAGGAACTGGACGCGCTCGACAAGGCGCTGGCCAACCCGGCCCGGCCGATGGTCGCCATCGTCGGCGGCAGCAAGGTGTCGACCAAGCTGACCGTACTCGAATCGCTGGCGGAAAAATGCGAGCAACTGGTGGTCGGCGGCGGCATCGCCAACACCTTCCTCAAAGCGGCCGGCAAACAAATCGGCAAGTCGCTGTGCGAGGACGATCTGGTGCCGACGGCGCAGGCGTTGATGCAAAAAATGGCGGCGCGCGGCGCGACCATTCCCATTGCCACCGACGTGGTGGTCGGCAAGCAGTTCGACGCCAACGAACCGGCGGTGAACAAGAGCGCCGACGCCGTGACCGCCGACGACATGATCTTCGACATCGGCCCTGACAGCGCCCAGCAACTCGCCGACATCATCATGAAGGCCGGCACCGTGGTCTGGAACGGCCCGGTCGGCGTGTTTGAATTCGACCAGTTCGGCGCCGGCACGAAGAAAATCGCCGACGCCATCGCCGCCACCCAAGCCTTCACCCTGGCGGGCGGCGGCGACACCATCGCGGCCATCCAGAAATACGACATCTACGACAAGGTTTCGTACATTTCCACAGCGGGCGGCGCTTTCCTCGAATATCTCGAAGGCAAGACCCTGCCGGCGGTTGAAATGCTGGAACAACGCGCCAAGAAGTAAAGACGGCTCACGGCGGGCCGGCAAGACAAGCCGGCCCCGCCGCCAATCGCCGACAGTCAGTCAGAGGTTAGCCATGTTACGCAGAACCAAAATCGTCGCCACTCTTGGCCCCGCTTCCAATACACCGGAAGCCCTGGAACGCATCGTCCGCGCTGGCGTGGACGTGGTGCGCCTGAATTTTTCGCACGGCACCGCCGAGGATCACCAACGGCGGGCGGAAATGGTACGCGCGGCGGCGCGGATGGCGGGGCGCACGGTCGGCATCCTGGCCGACCTGCAAGGCCCGAAAATTCGCGTGCGCAAATTCGAGAAGGGCGAGATCGAACTCGCTCCGGGCGATCATTTCATCCTCGACGCGGCCTGGGACAAGCCCGGCAATCAGGAGCGCGTCGGCCTGGATTACCAGGAACTGCCGAACGATGTCGCCGTCGGCGACGTGCTGTTGCTCAACGACGGCATGCTGGAATTCCATGTCACCGCGGTGCGCGGTTCCGAAGTGCATTGCACGGTGGTGCGCGGCGGCGCGCTGTCCAACAACAAGGGCATCAACCGCAAGGGCGGCGGCCTGACGGCGCCGGCTCTGACCGACAAGGACAAGGAAGACATCAAGACCGCCGCACAAATCGGGGCGGATTTTCTCGCCATCTCCTTCCCGCGCTGCGCTGGCGACATCGAGCTGGCGCGCGAACTGATGCAGGCGGCGGGCGGCAGGAGCCTCCTGGTGGCGAAAATCGAGCGCGCCGAGGCGATTCCGGTGCTGGACGAAATCATCGCGGCAGCGGACGCCATCATGGTGGCGCGCGGCGATCTGGCGGTGGAAGTCGGCGAAGCCGCCGTGCCGGGCTTGCAGAAGCGCATGATCCGCCTCGCCCGCGCCCGCGCCAAGCTGGTCATCACGGCCACCCAGATGATGGAATCCATGATCAGCAACCCGATCCCGACGCGCGCCGAAGTCTCCGACGTAGCCAACGCCGTGCTGGACGGCACCGATGCGGTCATGCTGTCGGCGGAAACGGCGGTCGGCGAATACCCCGTCGAAACGGTGACAGCCATGGCCCGCATCTGCCGCCAGGCGGAACGGGAACGGGTAGACAGCCTCGAAGATCGCCGCCTGGTGGACAACAAGTGCAGCCGCATCGACCAGTCCATTGCCATGTCGGCGCTGTACGCGGCCTCGCATTTCAATGTCAAGGCCATCGTCGCCCTCACCCAGTCCGGCTCCACGGCGCTGTGGATGTCGCGTGTTTCCGCTGGCGTGCCGATTTTCGCGCTGACGCCGGTGCAGGAAACCTTGACCAAGGTGACGCTCTTTTCCGGCGTGCATCCCATCGCCTTCCATTCCGCCTCGCAGTATCCCTCCGTCGTCCTGCACGAGGCCGAGCAGGAACTGAAACGCCTCGGCATGGTGGAAGATGGCGACCTGATGGTGATGACCGTGGGCGAAGCCATCGGCGAAAGCGGCCACACCAACACGCTGAAAATCGTTCGCGTCGGCGAGCTGCAAATCAACTAGAATAAAAATTTACCCACAACATCATCAAAAGGGGAGTTCTCATGCCACTCGTTTCCATGCGTCAACTGCTCGACCACGCCGCCGAAAATGGCTACGGCCTGCCCGCCTTCAACGTCAATAACATGGAGCAGGTCTGGGCCATCTGCGAAGCCGCCCACCAGATCGACGCCCCGGTCATCATGCAAGCCTCGGCCGGCGCCCGCAAATATGCCGGCGAACCCTTCCTCCGCCACCAGATCCTGGCCGCCCTGGAAGCCTACCCGCACCTGCCCATCGTCATGCATCAGGATCACGGCCAAAGCCCGGCCGTGTGCATGAGCGCCATCCGCTCCGGCTTCACCTCGGTGATGATGGATGGCTCGCTGGAAGCCGACGGCAAGACCACCTCTTCCTACGAATACAACGTCGCCGTCTCCCGCGAAGTCGTCAAATTCGCCCACGCCATCGGCGTCTCGGTCGAGGCCGAACTGGGCGTGCTCGGTTCGCTGGAAACCATGAAGGGCGACAAGGAAGACGGCCACGGCGCCGATGGCATCATGACCCGCGAACAACTGCTGACCGATCCCGCCCAGGCCGCCGACTTCGTCAAGCAAACCAATTGCGACGCCTTGGCCATCGCCATCGGCACCAGTCACGGCGCCTACAAATTCACCAAGAAGCCGACCGGCGACATCCTCGCCATCGACCGCATCAAGGAAATCCACGCCCGCATCCCCAACACCCACTTGGTCATGCACGGTTCTTCCAGCGTGCCGCAGGAACTCTTGGCGGAAATCCGCCAATTCGGCGGCGACATGAAGGAAACCTACGGCGTGCCGGTCGAGGAAATTGTCAACGGCATCAAGCACGGCGTGCGCAAGGTCAATATCGACACCGACATCCGCCTGGCGATGACCGGCGCCATCCGCCGCTACTTCGCCGAAAACCCCGGCAAGTTCGACCCGCGCGACTACCTCAAGCCGGCCCGCGAAGCCGCCAAGAAAATCTGCCTCGCCCGCTACGAAGCCTTCGGCTGCGCCGGCCGCGCCAGCCAGATCAAGGTAGTCCCGATGGAAAAAATGGCCGACCGTTACGCCAAGGGCGAGTTGAACCAGATCGCCAAGTAAGCATGCCGCGCCGGGCAGCCCCGGCTAGCGCCCCACAAGAACCCGGAGCAATCCGGGTTCTTTTTTGCCGGCGCGCCAGCACGCGCCGACGCTTATGATATTGGCGATACCGCGTGGCATATTCGGCCTACAATCCGGCTTACGCCTGTCCGCCGGGGAGATGCCGCCATGCTGTTCATCACCAGCCGTATGCCGACGATCAACACCGAACCCGAGTTCAACCGGAATTTCGTGTTCGACCTGAAAAACAATTCCTCCAGCCGCAGCTTCTTCTGCTGTCAGCGCCACAAAAAGGGCCAGTACGAGGAAATCGGCAGCGCGGCCTTGCTGCAAGCCCTGAAAAACTCGAAATACCGGCAGGTGCTGGTATACATCCACGGCTTCTCCAAGCTGCCCGAAGATGTCTTTGCCAGCGCCAGTGAACTCCAGAAACTGTGCGACAAACAAAAAACCGGCGAAGTGCTGGTCGTGCCGCTGATCTGGCCGTGCGACGCCGACTTCGGCATCATCAAGGACTACTGGGACGACCAGAAAGCGGCCGACCAGAGCGCCTTCACCTTCGCCCGCTTGATGCAGCGCTTCATGAAATGGCGCAACGACAACCCCGACGACGATCCCTGCCTCAAGCGCATCAATGTACTCGCCCACTCCATGGGCAACCGCGTGCTGCGCCAGACCCTCGCCAACTGGCGTCGCTACGACCAGCCGCAAGGTCTGCCCCTGCTGTTCCGCAACAGCTTTCTGGTCGCCGCCGACATCGTCAACGAATCGCTGCACAAGGGCGAAGAAGGCGAACTCATCAGCCACGCCTCGCGCAATGTGGTGGTCTATTACGCCTCCGACGATCTGGCGCTGCGCGCCAGCAAGGTCTCCAACCTGAAAAATGGCGAAGCCTCGCGCCGCCTCGGCCACAGCGGGCCGGAAAACATGGACAGGACGCCGAAGAACGTCTATGCCATCGACTGCGACGACATCAACACCCAATACGACCCGCCAATTGGCCACGTCTATTTCAGCTCCAGCACGAAAAAGGGCGAACCCGGCCTGGTTTTTCTCCACATCTTCCAGACCATGCTGACTGGCCGCGTCTTCCCCAATGACGAATTCCGCAAGTCGAGCATCATTGGGATGAGCAAGACCTAGGGTGACGAAGCGGGTGTTACAATATGCTGCACTGCAACATTTTTTCTCTCCTGTCCGCCGCCATGCACCCACGCCTGATCCTTACTGAATTGCAAGAACACCCGCTGCGCCAGCGCCTCGATAACGAGTTCCACGCCCGGCCGCCAGTGCCGCTGGCCGGGCCGACGCTGGTTTCGCATCTGGTTTTCAAGCACGACCCGACCAGCGCCCAGGAAGAACGCGACAACATTGCCAAGCTGTGCCAGAGCCATGTCTGCACCTCGATCGACAGCTCGGATTCGCACCTGATGCTGGAAACCGCCGCCTTCCGCGTGCGCTGGGAACTGCATACCGAATTTTCCAGTTACACCTTTTTCAAGGAACTGAACAGCGGCGAAACCCTGCACCCGGACGCCACCGCCTTCGACGCCGTGCATCCCGAGTGGTTCGCCGGCATTCCCGGCAAGCTGATGGTCGCCGCCCAGGTCGAATTACGCGATACCGCCGAGATCAACCCGGAGTCAGTGCTCGCCAACTTGATGCCAAGCGGGCGGACGGTGGTGGCCTCGAGAATTTCCGACGAGTCGGCGTGGATATTCACCGATTTCAAAATCGACAACGGTTTTTCGCGCTTTCTCCTGCTCAACGACGGCATGACCCAGCGTCAGGCCGGACGCGCCGTGCAGCGCCTGGTCGAGATCGAAACCTACCGCATGATGGCCCTGCTCGCCCTGCCGGTCGCCAAGGAAGTCGGCCGCTGGCTGCACGAGAGCGAAAAGCAGTTGGCCGAACTGATGGATCGCATCGGCCAGACCCGTACGCCGGACGACGGGCGCGCCGTGCTCTCGGCGCTGTCGACCCTGGCAGCCCAGGTCGAGCATTCGGTGGCCCGTACCACTTTCCGCTTCGGCGGCGCTGCCGCCTATCACGGCCTGGTCATGCAGCGCATCGAGGAATTGCGCGAAACGCGCATTCCCGGCCTGCCGATCTTCGCCGAATTCATGCAGCGCCGCCTCTTGCCGGCGATGAAAACCTGCGAGGCCATCAGCCACCGGCAGGAAGAACTCTCGGCCCGCGTCGCCCGCAACAGCCAGTTGCTGCGCACCCGCGTGGATATCGAACTGGAACACCAGAACCAGCAACTGCTGGCGCAAATGAACCGCCGCGCCAAACTGCAACTGCGCTTGCAGGAAACGGTCGAGGGGCTGTCGGTGGTCGTGCTCAGCTACTACGGCTCGCAACTGGTGAACTACATCGCCAAGGCCAGCAAGTCCCTGCACCATACCGACACCGATCTGATTACCGCCCTGTCGATTCCCCTCATCGCCGCCCTCGTCGCCTGGGGCACCCGGCGCATGCGCAAAAAGCTGGCGGCGGAGGAAGGGGGCGGTTAGAGTGGCTTTGGTTCAATTTCTGGATAGCTTTGTCGCTGTGCTCCTCGCCATGACCGAGCGGGAATAGCCGTCATTGCGAGCGCAGCGAAGCAATCCAGTTTTCTTGCCAACGATGTCGCGTGCGGCCATGCGATCATCCGATGTATGACAATTAGCAACCGGGGTCAATGGCGGTTTCAAGCAGGGTGCGCGGAACACGGTTTGAGCAGCCAATGACGCATGAATACATGCCATCCCCAGCTTTGTTTTCGCCCTTGTATTGGTAAACAACGCCAGAAAGTGCGTTCTTGGGCTGAGCGGCACAGGAAATGAACCTTGTATCCTTTGCGAACAGCATGATGCACTGTGAATTGTTGAAGATTTCGGGTGCCCTGGCAGTTGGGGCCGCGTTTGCCAGCATTCCAATTACATCATTCGGGGAGTCAGGCGCGACAGAGATGTTTGGTGGCAGAGGAAAGTCAGCAAGTCGGGATGGATCTGGGGATGCTCCTCCAACTTGAAACGAAAAACTTCGGCCCGCTTTCGACTTGCCAACAATTTCCGATTCGGCAGCTACGGCTGACGAAGCGGCGAGGGAGATGAGCGTAGCGACAGCAATCAAGAACACAAACAAGCGATGAGCAGGAGTTCTGAAAGGCATGAGATGGATTGCGTGAAGTATGCGTAGCTCGGATTGTAGCAAGGCGGACCAGGCCGAAGGCGCTGTCCGGCGGGTGTGATTTCTGGCGCAATGCAAGGGTACGACCCGTCCCGGTGGTAGCAATCCGGGCCGCGCTTGCTGACCGCCGAGAAAGCCGCCGGCCACTGATTTACAATTCACTTTTTGCCTTTCGGACAACCGCCGTGACCGCACCGCTTTTTGCATCCTCCATCGCCAGCCTGCCGCTGCTTTCCAAGGGCAAGGTCCGCGACATCTACGCCATCGACGCCGACAAGCTGTTGATCGTCACCACCGACCGCCTGTCGGCCTTCGATGTCATCCTGCCCGATCCGATTCCGAGGAAGGGCGAGGTCTTGCAGGCCGTCGCCAATTTCTGGTTTGAGAAACTCGGCCACATCGTGCCCAACCAGTTGACCGGCATTGATCCCGAATCCGTGGTCGCAGCCAGCGAGCGCGAACAGGTGCGCGGCCGCGCCGTCGTGGTGAAGCGCCTCAAGCCGCTGCCCATCGAGGCCGTGGTGCGCGGCTATGTTATCGGTTCCGGCTGGAAGGATTACCAGCAGAGCGGCGGCATTTGCGGCATCGCCCTGCCGGCCGGCCTGAAAATGGCGGAGAAGCTGCCGCAGCCGATCTTCACCCCGGCAACCAAGGCCGAGGTCGGCGACCATGACGAGAATGTCTCCTTTGAACAAGCCGCCGCCAATTGCGACGCGGCGCTCAACGACCTGCTCCAGGGTACCGGCAAAACGGGCGCGCAACTTTGCGCCGAGGCCCGCGACGCCGCCATCCGTCTGTACCAGGAAGCCGCCGATTACGCCGCGACGCGCGGCATCATCATCGCCGACACCAAGTTCGAATTCGGCATCGACGCCGTCGGCGCCCTGCACCTGATCGACGAGGCGCTGACCCCGGATTCCTCACGCTTCTGACCGGCCGACCAGTACGCCGCCGGCAGCAATCCGCCCTCCTACGACAAGCAATACGTGCGCGACTATCTGGAAACCCTGGACTGGGGCAAAAAAGCCCCCGGTCCCAAGCTGCCAGCCGAAGTCATCGCCCGTACCAGCGCCAAGTACCTGGAAGCCTGCGAAAAACTGACCGGCAAGACGCCATGATTCCATTTTTCGCATTGGCATGAACCTCACCCAAAAGATTGTCGATTTGAAAGCCTGCCTGACTTGGGTTTTGGCTTGCTGCACGCTCTGCGCTGGAAGCTTGGCGCATGCGGCGCGGCCGATGATTACCGATGATGCCCGCATCACCGACAGCAAAGCCTGTCAATTGGAAAGCTGGCGCCAAAGGAATCGGGACAGCACCGAATACTGGCTTCTGCCCGCTTGCAACTTCACCGGCAATCTGGAGCTGACCCTGGGGGGCGCATCGACGCATGACGACAGCGGCACGCATACGAGCGACATCGTGATTCAAGGCAAGACATTGCTCCGGCCATTGGAAGCCAACGGCTGGGGCATGGCCTTGAGTTTCGGCGCGAATCGGCATCCGAACATGGAGAAATCGGGGCGGGATTGGTACGCCAATGCGCTGAACAGTTTTTCCTTGCGCGACGACCGCTTCATCATCCACACCAACATCGGCTGGCTGCACGCGCAGGAAAGCCGGGCTAACCGGCTGACCTGGGGGCTCGGTTCGGAAACGCAGCTTGCGGCAAAAACCTGGCTGATTGCCGAAACCTTTGGTCAGGACCGTGGCAGCGCCTTCTATCAACTCGGCCTGCGCCACTGGCTGCTGGTCGATCGAGTGCAAATCGATGTCACCTACGGCAATCGAATGGGAGGCCATTCGGACGGGCGCTGGATTTCAGTTGGCTTGCGCTTACTCTCCCCACCCTTTTTGCCATAACGCCCGCTGCCAATAGCGGCGTCCCGAAGTCATCGTCCGCACCAACGCCAAGTAGCTGGAAGCCTGCGAGAAGCTGACCGGCAAGGCGCTGTAAAAAGCTGCCCTAAAAATCCGCTTGCGCCCTTCCCGCTTGATAGGGACGAGTAATCATCCGCCCCTGTCTCGTCCGCTGGATTGCTTCGCTACGCTCGCAATGACGGCTGCCCCCGCGCTGTCATTGCGAGGAGCAAAGCGACGAAGCAATCCAGACCCGGCATTGACGATGTTCTTTGTCATCACCATGGTGTACGGCTCGCACACACCAAGATAACGAAATGAGATTTTCATCAAAGTTTCTATTGACAAAGAACAGATGATGCGGCATTATGGAATCAAAGATAAGCGGAGGCGCTGAAATGAACTATGACCGAGTGATCGTGGAACTTCTTGGCCGGGTAGCCACCCTGGAGGACGAAGTTGCCAAACTCAAAGAGGACAGGGTGACGGAGTTGCCTGTTTTTCAGGCAGAGAGCGCAACCCGGAGAGACACAACCCGCTATTTGTTCAAGGGCCACCTTTACGGAAAAGGTCGACTTGTTCTTGCCGTGGTTCAGGAATACGCCAAGGAACACCCAGGCATTTCCGCAGATGAGCTGGTTTTGACATTTGACAGGAGGCTTCAGGGCTCTCTGGGTGTTGTCAGAAAACTTGAAGAAGTGAAAAGCTCATACCCGGATTACCAAAGGCGCTTTTTTACGTCGCCGGGCGAAGTTGTTCACACAACGTCAGGTGATTGCGTTGTGTGTAGTCAATGGGGGGCTGGCAATATAAACAACTTTGTCCACCGGGCGACCAACCTTGGTTTTGCAATAGACGCCAGCGCGTAGTGGCAAACAAGGGAACTGATATTACTGGCGAAGAGTTCAATGAGTGGCGCCAGAAATGGCTCAGATTAATAGCTCTTGCAAATTAATTGGAGATAGCCATGAACCATGAAGATACAGAATACTATTTACGGGTTCGCGATGTAATGAATTTCATCGCTGGAGTAGCTTGGCTTGCAGTCAAAATGGCTTTCGCTTTTATTGCAATTCTCGTCACTTTCGCCATTATTATTTTTAAAGCCCCTTGGAGGACATGATGGAACTAATTGCCATTGGATTTTTCTTGTGGGCACTTTGGTCTGGCGATTGGACATGGATGATTTTTACAGGAATTGCTCTTGAAATCGGCTCTGGCTCAAAGAATTTGACCTCATTGTTGTTCATTGACTTAGTTCATCGCAATAAAAAGCGATAATGTTTGAAATGATTGGAGCATCTGATTTATACGCGATGCTGTCAGGAATCCTCTTTTCATTGAACACTGGAGAAAGAAATGAGCCACACACCGCATCCGAGCCGCAAATTAAACGATCTCTTTTCCGCTCGGCCGTTTCAAGGCGTCGATCCGAACAAGGCCACATTTCTTTTTGTTGGCCTTGACGCCAACTACGATGCGGAGATCGAGAGCCACCCGATATTCGAGCGCGTTCTTGAGTATCACAAAGATGGTGCCGCTTTTTGGCGGCGATGGGGATACCATCACCCATTTCTATTACCAGAGTTTAAGTATGGCCATAAAAAAGGCTATAATTTTCATCGCAATTTTGCGAAAATTGGATTTTCTCCAGAGCACGCTGACATGGTGTCATTCATTGAGTTACTTCATGTGCCAACCACTGAAAGCAAATTGGATATTCAAGACCTGGATCGCTCGCATCTACAGCGCATCAATTCAGCCATTTTCCGTGGAAATGCCAAGTATATATTTGTCTCGTCAGGAGTCGTGGACCTCATGCGCAAGACCGACGAATTCGACGATTGGCTCCTCAAGGTGCGCCGATCACCTGACGAGAACCTTCCTGTTCTTTACAGTAGTGGAAATCGCACGGTGTATTTGCATCTTCATTTCTCGGCGCAGTATCAAGATCAGCGAAAAAAGGAGGAAGCAAAAGCCATTAAAGCGTTAATTTACCCTGAGAGAAATCCTGCATGAATCAGCCCCCGACAACCATGACCCAATCCCCCAACCCCCTCCTCGATTTCACCGATTTACCCCGTTTCGACCTGATTCAGCCGGAGCACGTCAAACCGGCCATCAGCCAATTGCTTACCGATGGCCGCGCCTTGATCGCGCGCCTTACCGGCGATGCCGCGCCAGCCAGTTGGGATAACTTCGCCGGCCCCCTGGCGCTCGGCCTCGAACCGCTGGGCCGCGCCTGGGGCGTGGTTGGGCATCTGCATTCGGTCAATGACGTGCCGGCCTGGCGGGCGGCTTATAACGAGATGCTGCCGGAGATTTCGCGCTTTTACAGCGAACTTGGGCAGAACCTCGGATTGTTCGACAAGTATCGGGCGCTCAAGGCTGGCCCGGAGCACGCGGCGCTGTCGGGCGAACGGAAGAAAATCGTCGCCAACGAAATCCGCGACTTCCGCCTCGCCGGGGCCGAATTGCCGGAAGAACAGAAGCCGCGCTTCCAGGAAATCATGGAGGAGGTATCGCAACTAGCGGCCAAGTTCGCGGAAAACCTGCTCGATGCGACCAATGCCTTCGCCGAGATCGTTACCGATCCGGCCCGGCTCGCCGGGCTGCCCGATTACGCCATTGCAGCCGCCCGCGAGGCCGGCGCAAAGGCCGGAGTGGAAGGCTGGAAACTCACCTTGCACGCGCCCTCTTACGGCCCGGTGATGCAGTATGCCGACGACCGCGATCTGCGCGCCCGCCTGTACCGCGCCCACGCCACCCGCGCCGCCGAGTTCAACGACAGCGCGAGCAAGGCGGAATGGGACAACGGCCCGGTCATCCAGCGCCTGCTCGAATTGCGCGGCGAGGAAGCGGCCATGCTTGGCTTCGCCAATTTCGCCGAGCTGTCGCTGCAAGCCAAGATGGCCGACACACCGGGGCAGGTGCTGGCCTTCCTGCGCGACATGGCTGCCAAGGCGCGGCCCTTTGCCGAAAAGGACATCGCCGAGCTGAAAGCCTTTGCCCGCGACGAGTTGTGCATCGCCGACTTCCAGCCCTGGGATGCCGCCTACGCTTCGGAAAAGCTCTTGCAGGCGCGTTATGCCTTCTCTGAACAGGAAGTGAAGCAGTATTTCACCGAGCCGAAGGTGCTTGCCGGCCTGTTCGCCGTCATCGAGCGCCTGTTTTCGGTGCGAATCGCGGCGGATACGGCCCCGGCCTGGCATGAGGATGTGCGCTTCTATCGCATCGAGACGCCGGCTGGCGAATTGCTCGGCCAGTTTTACCTCGATCTCTACGCCCGCGAAACCAAGCGTGGCGGCGCCTGGATGGACGAGGCGCGCGCGCGCCGCCGGGCCGGTAGCGGCATCCAGAAACCCGTCGCTTACCTCGTCTGCAATTTCGCCCGTCCTGTCGGCGGCAAGCCGGCGACCTTCACCCACGACGAAGTCATCACCCTGTTCCATGAATGCGGCCACGGCCTGCACCATCTGTTGACGCGCGGCGAGGAACTAGGCGTTTCCGGCATCCACGGCGTCGAGTGGGACGCCGTCGAACTGCCCTCGCAATTCATGGAAAACTACTGCTGGGAATGGTCGGTATTGCAGGAAATGACCGCCCACGTCGACAGCGGCGGCGCGCTGCCGCGCGCGCTGTACGACAAGATGCGGGCGGCGAAAAACTTCCAGAGCGGCATGATGACCCTGCGCCAGATCGAATTCTCGCTCTTCGACATGCTGCTGCATGGCGACTTCGACCCGCGCGGCGAACGCGGCGTGCTGGATCTGCTGGCCGACGTGCGCGCCGAGGTGGCGGTACTTGTGCCGCCCGCCTGGCATCGTTTCCCGCACAGCTTCTCGCACATTTTCGGCGGCGGCTACGCCGCTGGTTACTACAGCTACAAGTGGGCGGAAGTGCTGTCGGCGGATGCCTACGCCGCCTTCGAGGAAGCCGGCGATCCCTTCGATGCCACCACTGGTCGGCGTTTTCTCGATGAAATTCTGGCCGTCGGCGGCGCCCGCCCGGCGCTTGCGTCCTTTCGCGCCTTTCGTGGCCGCGAACCAAGTGTCGACGCCTTGCTGCGCCATAGCGGTATGATTGCCATATAGAAAGAGAGGGAGGGAATCCGATGCGTCACCTGCTCGCTTTGTGCCTGGCGCTGTCCTGCGTCAGCGCGGCCGCCGAAACCTACCGCTGGGTGGATTCCACGGGCCGCATCATCATTTCCGACACGTCGCCGCCGGGCAAACCCCGCGATGTCAGCCGTAGCGGCAGCCAGCCGACGAGCGGCGACGACCTGCCCTTCGCCGTGCGCAAGGCACGGGAAAACTTCCCGGTGACCCTGTACACGGCGGCCGACTGCATCGACGAATGCCGGCAGGCGCGCGATCTGCTCAATGGCCGCGGCGTGCCGTTTACCGAGAAAATGCTGCAAAAGGCCGAGGATGCCAGCGAACTCAAAGCGCTGGTCGGCGACACCTTCGTTCCGTCGCTGAAAGTCGGCAGCCAGAGTTTTCGCGGTTTCGAGGCCACCGCCTACAACAACCTGCTCGACCTGGCCGGCTATCCGAAAACCGCCGCCTACGGCAGCAAACCCTCCGGCGGTTTGACGCCGGCCAGCGGTGATAGCGCCAAGACCGAGCCACCGGCCAGTACCCCGCCAGCCAACTGAAATCGCCCAAGCCGCGCTTACCGCTCTTGTAGCCCGTATTTGAGAATCAGCCGGTAGGCGTGGCGCTCGCTGATGCCGAGGGCGGCGGCGGCTTTCTGACGGTTGCCGCCGTATTTGACCAGCAGCTTGCCGAAGTAGTCGCACTCGATATCTGCCAGCGTCGGCTCGAAGTCGTATTGCAGCGCGATGCCGCCGTTGCCGCCGCCGACGCCGGGAATGAAGGCGAGATTCTCGGGCAGGATGCGGCGCGCGCCGCGCGACAAAATGAAGCCGCGTTCGACGACATTGCGCAATTCGCGCACATTGCCCGGCCAGTCGTAGGCGAGCAGGCGTTTCAGGGTTTCCGGCGCCAGTTCCTTGGCCTCGGTCTTGCGGAAGCTGTCGAGGAAGTGCTGGGCCAGCGCCGGGATATCCTCGCGCCGCTCGCGCAGCGGCGGCAGGGCGATGATGAAGCTCGACAGCCGGTAATACAGGTCGCTGCGGAAGCTGCCGTCGCGGCTCATATCGAGCAGGTCGCGGTTGGTGGCGACGACGAAGCGGACGTCGGCGCGCAGGGTCTTGGTGCCGCCGAGGCGGCGGAAAGTACCGGTTTCGATGACGCGCAGCAGCTTGGCCTGGATGGCCGGCGGGATTTCGCCAATCTCGTCGAGGAACAGGGTGCCCTCGGCGGCCTCTTCGATCAGTCCCTTCTTCTGCTGGTCGGCGCCGGTAAAGGCGCCGCGCTCGTGGCCGAAAAGCTCCGATTCGAACAACTGCTCCTGCAAGCCGCAACTGTCGACGGTCACCAGTGGCCCATCGGCGCGCGCACTGCGCTCATGCACGGCGCGCGCGATCATTTCCTTGCCGGTGCCGCTCTCGCCCTGAATCAGCACGGTCACCTCGGTCGGGGCAACGGCGTCGATCAGGCCGTAGACATCGCGCATCTGCTTGCTGTCGCCGACCAGCGAACCCTGCCCCTGGCTGATCCGCTTCCGGTAATGTTGCAGGGTTTGCCGCAGGGCCGCGGTTTCCAGCGCGCGGCGCACGGTCAGTTCCAGTTCGGCGAGGTCGACCGGCTTGGTCAGGTATTCACTGGCGCCGAGCCGGATCATGCTGACGGCATTGCGAATGGAACCGAAGCCGGTCAGCACGACGACCGGGCATTGCGGCGCAAGGAGCGGCAAGAGGCGCTCGCAGTCGGCGTCGGGCAGGCGGAAGTCGAGCAGGATCAGATCCGGTTCGTGCATCGCCAGCAGCTTTTCCGCCTCGCGCCAGGAGCCGGCGCTGCTCGGCTCCAGCCCCATGCGTTCAAGGTTCTTGACCAGCAAGGCGTTGAAGACGCGATCGTCGTCGATAACCAGTACCGTTTTTTTCACGGCGCGCCCCGTTGCAAAAATCAGCCGCCGGCAGCCGGAGCCAGCGGCAGGCAAATGCGGAAGCAGGCGCCGCTTCCTGGCGCGCTGTCGACCTCGATGCTGCCCTGGTAGCGGGCAACGGTGGAGCGCACGATCGACAGCCCCAGCCCCGTCCCCGGCATGCCATCGGCGCGCTGGCTGTAAAAGGGCTGGAAAATGCGTTGCAGGTTTTCCGGCGCGATGCCGATGCCGGTATCGGCAATTTCGATCAACACCCTCTCCTCCTCGACGCGGCTACGCAAATAAACCCGCCCCCCCTCGGGCATGGCGTGATGCGCATTTTGCACCATGTTGAAAATCATCATCCGTAATTCGCCGGGGTCGGCATATACCAGGGGCGACTCTTCGGCATAGTCCTCGATCTGCTCGACGCCGCCGGCCAGGGCATCGTAGTTGAGCAGCATGGCGGCGTCGTGCATGGCGTGGTTGACATCGACGTATTGCAGGTTTTCGTCGGGATGACGACACAGCAGCAGGAGGCGGCGGGTGACTTCGATACAGCGGTCGATTTCGCCATCGACGATACCCAGGCCGTCCTGCCATTCGCCGACGGCCAGTTCGCGCCCGCTGGCGGCGCGGCTCAGGCTCTGCACCGCCAGGCGCACCGAGGCCAGCGGATTGTGGATTTCGTGCGCGATGCCGGCGGCGAGCATGCCGATTTCCGACAGGCGCTGTTCCTGCGAATAGCGAACCAGCGTCGACAAATCACGCAGCGACTCGACGACGCAAGCCTGCTCGCCCTCCGGCCCGGCAAGCAGGATGCGCGAGGCGACGCTTTCGACGACCAGCTCGCTGCCATCGGCGCGGCGCAGTCGCTGTTCGTACTTGAGCACCGGCTGGGCGTCATTGAGGGCGTGCAGCGGACACAGCGCCAGCGTCGGCGGACAAGGTTCGTCGACAGCGTGCTTGCTGCGGTAGCACTTTTGCGCCAAGGCGGCCTCCCGGTCGAGGCCGAGCAAGCGGCAATAGGCGAGGTTGACGGCGAGGACGCGGTACTCCGGGCTGATCACCCGCACCGCGTCAGGCAAGCTGTCGAGCAGGCTGCGCAGGTACTGCTGCTGGCCGCGCAGTTCGCCGTAGGTGGCGGCCAGATTGGCCGCCATGCGGTTGAAGGCATGGCCGAGCCGTGCCAGTTCGTCGGCGTCGCGCACCGCCACGCGCGCGTCGAGGTCGCCGTCGCTGAGGCGCTCGGCAGCGGCTGCCAGCACATCGACCGGGGCGATCACGTAGCGGCGCAAGGCGCGATAGCCAACGACGCAGGACAAGAGCATCACCAGCGCCGCGCCAATAGTCAGCCCGAGGGCGCTGGCGCGCGCCTGGGCGCGCAGGGTGCGGGCGTCGTAATCGACGACCAGTACGCCGTTCAGCGGGTGGCTGTCGAGTTGGCCGTGGCAGCCGGTACAGGGCGTCTGGTTGAATACCGGATTGATGGCGCGCAGCACTTCCCGGCCATCGTCATCGGCGGTGAAGTGGGCCTGGCCGGCTGCCGGCAGTCCTTCCGGCAGCCCCATGAAGTTGTCGACGAAGCGCGGTTCGGAAGCGAAGCGGATGACGCCCGCCGGATTGAGGATGCGCACGCCGAGAATGCCTGGCAGTTGCCCGAGACGGACGACGATCTGTTGCAGGCCGGGAACGTCGCGCTTGAGCATGGCATTTTCCAGCGCCGCTTCGAGCAGGAGGTTGACCTGCATCGAGGCGGTCATCCGCTCCTGCGCCAATTGGCCGCGATACATGGCGAAAAAGACAAGCAGCAGCAGCAGCGAAGCCAGCGCCGCCGCCGCCAGCATGGCGAGCATGATCTTGCGCCGCAGCCCGGCCACCCACCAGGCGCGCAGGCGTTGCGGCCAGCGCCCGGCGAGAGGCCTGGACGGGGCGGGGCGGCAATCGGAAATCACGGACATGGGGCGACGAAATAGATGGAACACATTAGTCCGCTTGGCGTCGCCGGGCAATGAAAATCGGCGCCAATAGCCCGTCTACTCTACCAAGTTGGACCGGCGCCCGGCACAAAAGCGGCGCAATCGCCGCCAGCGGCAGCCGACGGCGCCGCCTCCCCGGGCCGGATTTCCTCGTCAGCCGGCGGCGGCGGAACATCGGCGAGGAGGACCAGGGCGGCGCGCAGGGCGTGCAGGTAATCGGCGGTCAACATGCCGAGCGCCGCGTAGAACGGCGTCGCCGCGCGCCCGGCGACGCGCTCGGCGAAATGATCGAGCCAGCGCAGCAGGTGCGCATCGAGAAATTCGGCCACGGCCCGCCAGCCGGCATCGTCGCTAGCGATGCGGCAGAGATGGGCGACGAATTGCAGTTGCAGGCTGAGGTTGTCATCCTGACGCCGCCGCCAGTCGCCAGCGGCGAGATCGAATTTCCTGTACCACTCGCGCACGGCGAACATCGGCGCCTGGCGCTCCAGGCCATCCGCGTCGAGCCAGGCCGATTCGTTTGGCGAGGCATGGTAGCGGCCAGTCAGGTAGATCGCCGCGTAGTCGGCAGCCAGATCGTCGAGCGGCATGGCGAAAGCCGGATCGTCGCCCGTCCGCGCCAGCAACAGGCGCGCCTCCTCGCCCGCGCGGGTGGCCGGCGGCAATACCAGGCAGGTGGGAAATTCCGCCGCTTTCAGCGCCGCCAGCGTCTCGGCATCGAGTTCAAGGCCGTGCAAACGGGCCAGCAGCGACAAATCCTCGGCCACCAGCACATGCCACGAGGTGATTGCCAATTCGGCGGCGGTAAGGAAGGGTTCAGCGCGCATCGTCGACCCGGCCTTGGCTGTGCGGCACGAACACGATCGAGGGATTGGTCAGCTCCGGATTGGTGAAATTTTTCACCGCCCGCACCACCTGCTCATGCGGGCCGACCGCCTTGGTCGGATGCTGCCCGGCGCGCAGGCGCTCGATCGGGCCGATGTCGAGCACGCGCATCATGCAGGCCTGGACGCAGTACGGCGTGCGCCCGGACTCGATTTCATCGACGCACAGATTGCATTTCTTGATGACATTCTCGCTCGGGTCGTACTGCGGCGCGCCGTAGGGGCAGGCGGCCTCGCAGCGGCGGCAGCCGATGCACAGGGTACTGTCGATATCGACGATGCCGTCCGTGGGGCGCTTCCACAGGGCGCCGGTTGGACAGGTGGGAATGCAGGCCGGCTCGGCGCAGTGGTTGCACGAGACATTGACCTTGTAGGCGAATACCTCGGGATAATGGCCGCCCTCGATGTACATCACGCGCCGCAGGCGCGGGCCGGCGGCCAGGCCGTTCTTGTCCTTGCAGGCGATTTCGCAGGCGCGGCAGCCGATGCAGTCGACGTTGTGGTGCACGAAGCCAAGCTGCTTCTCCGGCTTGACCGGCACATAGGTTTCCTTCTTGCGCTGCTTGATGGCTTCCTTGATGCGGTCGAGGTCTTGGGGTGGGGTCGGGGTGCTCATGGCGGCTTGTCCGGTCGTCGCAATCAGTGATCGCCGCGGCGGAAGATGTGGCTGCGGGCGGTGGCAAGTTGATCCCAGCCGGGACGATGGGCCAGATCCGTTTTCCTGATGTTGCACAGCACGGTGTTGTAGGCAAACGCGCCGGCCGGGCTGGGATCGTCCTTGGTCAGGAAGTCCGGGTTGCCGCTGCGGTCGACCGACTTGTCGTCGAGATCCATCCAGGCGCCCTCGTGCAGCACCAGCACGCCCGGCATGCAACGTTCGGTGACATACACCGGCACGACGACGCGGCCACGGTCGTTCCACAACTCGACAGTGTCGCCCATGACGATGCCGAGTCGGGCGGCGTCGCCGGCATTGATGGTGACTTCCTGCGCGTAGGTTTCGCGCAGCCACGGGATGTTGTTGAAAATGCTGTGCGTGCGCCAGCGCGGATGCGGGCTGATGAGGTGGAAGGGGTATTCCTTCGTCTTCGGGTGGTTGAGCGATTCCCACGGCTCGATCCACTTGGGAATGTAGGGAATCTCGTAACCGTACTGGGTCTTGCTCCAGTCTTCGATCCCGGCCAGCCAGCCCGACAGGATTTCGATCTTGCCCGAATCGGTGGGAAACGGTTCGCCCTGTTCGATCTGAGCGCGGAAGGCGACCTGCGGCTCGGCCAGCTCGAATTTGTAGACGCCGCGCTGCTTGAACTCCTCCCAGCCCATGTTCACGCCCTGGTGGCCCATGACGCGGTTCTCCCACCAGGCGCGCAGATACTGCTCGTCGACCGCGTCGTCGTTCTCGAAATAATCGCGCGTCGCCTTCGGGTTGTATTGCTCGCCGAAGCCAAGGCGATACGCCAGCTCGGTGAATACCTGAAAATCGGTCTTGGATTCGCCGAGCGGCTGAATCACCTTCGGCCGGTGAATGTAGTAATGCCCCTTGTACCAGGGCAGCGCGACATCGTGGCGCTCGAAGTGGGTGGCGATGGGGAACAGCACGTCGGCCCAGATGCCCGACGGGGTGATGGTCGAATCGTTGCAGACGATGAAGTCGAGCTTCTTGACCGCCTCGATTTCCTTGTTGATGTTGGTGAGTTGGTTGAACCAGTCGGAACCGTGCCACCAGATGGCGCGGATGTTCGGAATCTTGCCGTCGAGTTCGTCACTGCGCGGCCACAGACCAACCTCCTCGCGCTTGACATTGGGGTAATTGAGCACGCAATGCGCCCAGCGGTCGGACTTGATCGAGCCCCACCAGACGTTGGCCCATTCGTCGTAGGGATAGGCCACGGCCTCGGTGTGAAAGGATTTGCCGACACCTTCGGCGCTGCCGCCGAGAATGCCGATATTGCCGGTCATCGCCTGCACGGCGGCGGCCATGCGGTTGTACTGCTCGCCATAGGCATTGCGCCCCGGCGCCCACGATGCTTTCAGCGCCGCCGGCTTGGTGCGCGCATAGAGGTCGGCCAGCTTCTTGATGTCCTCGGCGCTGACGCCGCAGATCGCGGCCGCCCATTCGGGCGTTTTTGGCGTGCCGTCGTACTTGCCGAAAATGTAGTCGCGGAAATTTTCCTTGTCCTGCGCCCATTCCGGCATCGTCCCGGCATCCATGCCTTGGCAGAAACGGTCGATGAAACGCTGATCCTGCAAATTGTTGGCGAAGATGTAATGCGCCATGCCGGCCAGCATCGCGGCATCGGTATTCGGCCGAATGGGAATCCACCAGGCGTCGTAGGCGGCTGCCGCATCGGTGTATTGCGGATCGACCAGCACAAACTTGCAGCCGCGCTGCTTGGCCAGCCGCATGTAGTAGAAGGTATTGCCGCCGTGGAAGGTGTAGGCCGGATTCCAGCCCCACATGATGATCAGTTTGGAATGAGCGAAGGCGTCGTCCTCATTGCCGTCCTCGATGGTGCCGAAGGTTGTGCGCGAACTGAAGGTGGTGCCCTGGTAGGACGGCACCGACCAGGAATTGGTACGGCAGCCGAAAAGTCCCAGGAAACGCGCCAACAATCCCTCGATCTGGTCGGATTTGTGCAGCACGCCGTAGGAGGAGCCGGCGTAGGACTGATCGAGGATCGCCGTCGGGCCGTATTTTTCCTTCAATTCGAGCATCTTGCCGGCGACCAGATCCAGCGCCTCGTCCCACGAAGCGCGCTTAAACTTGCCCTCGCCGCGCGCGCCGACGCGGATCATCGGATAGAGCAGGCGCTCCTGCGAATACAAGCGCGCCCGGTAGGAGCGGCCGCGCAGGCAGGCGCGCAATTGCGGTATCGCCTCGGTGTCGAAACCAAAGGCGCCACCGGCCTGGTAAGCGCCGTTGTCGGTCGACAGGCGGACGATCACGTCGCCCTTCTTGTGCGCCACCAGCATGTGGCGCGAGCCGCAATTGTGGGCGCAGGAGGTGACGACCGTCTGCAATTCGTCATCGCGCGGATAAGGCTCATAGGCGAAGGCCCTGGCCTGGCGTGGCAGCGAAATCAGGCCGGTGGCGCCCAGCGCCGAGGCGGCCATCGCGGCTTTCAGGAAATCGCGCCGGGTCATCGTCAGCCGATCGGGGCCGCGCTTGAGCCAGTCGATGATGCCATTTTCGTCGATGAGAGGATGGGTGCTCATCAGGCTCACGGTTTACTCCCGCTGTTGGTTATTTCGCCGAGAAAGCGGCCTGCCGATTGCGCGGGCCGGTCCTTGGCCCACTCCGGCATTTCCTCCGGCATGCCTTCCCACGCATGACGCGGATAGGGATAGCTGATGCGATACCACTGCCGGCCGCCATGACAGCCATAGCAGACATCGCCGCCTTTTTCCGCGGCCAGTTTCTCGATGGCTCCGGCGTTCAGATAATTGACCTGGTGCCGGTTGGTGCGGATCGCCGCATGACAGCTCAGACAGTCGTTTTCCAGCGCATCGCGAATCTCTGGCTACGGCGGTAGGCCCATCGAATCCGCCGGAAATTTGCCGTGACACATCAGGCAGATATCGGGATTGACGTTCTTGCGCAGCACATGCGCGGTATCGTTCGCGTCGGGCGGATTGACCGCCCGGTCGCGCGGGTTGCTGCCCTGGTGGCAGGTGGTGCAGCGCATCCGCATCACCTGCGTCGAATAATCGGATTTCAGGTGCCGCCAGTGGAAAGCGCCCTGCTCGCCGGTGTAAGTATCGAGCGTCTGATACCAGGCCAGCGCATTCGCCGCCTTGACGCCGGCCGGCGACTCCGGGCGCACCGAGTTTTCCAGAACTTCCTGGTGGCAGGCCAGACATTGCTCGTCACGGGCGCTGTCGATGGCCGGCCTGAAATGCAGCGGATCCCAGCGGGCGCGCTCGTAATCTAGGGCTGCGGCATGCGCCGCCGCCAACGATTGCGCCGCCTCCCGCCGCGTTTCTCCCGGGCGCAGGAAAGCGAAAACGACGACGATGCAGACGATGCCCAGCAGCAGAATCAGATTTTTCTGACGCGACACGACAATTCCATTTCTCGACAATTGGGAAAGGGAGGGGCAAAGCCCCCCCCTTTGACAGAGACGGCTTACTTGTCGCCGCTCATCCCGGACATACCCTTCTGGCCAGCCATGCCTTCCTGACCGGACATCCCGGACATGCCCTTCTGGCCAGCCATGCCTTCCTGGCCGCTCATCCCGGACATGCCCTTCTGACCAGCCATGCCTTCCTGGCCCGACATCCCGGACATCCCGGACATGCCCTTCTGGCTCGACTTGCCTTTGCGGTTGCCCTTCTGACCGGCCATGCCTTCCTGGCCACTCATCCCGGACATACCCTTCTGACCGGCCATGCCTTCCTGGCCACTCATCCCGGACATACCCTTCTGACCGGCCATGCCTTCCTGGCCGCTCATGCCGGACATACCCTTCTGACCAGCCATGCCTTCCTGACCGCTCATGCCGGACATACCCTTCTGACCGGCCATGCCTTCCTGGCCGCTCATGCCGGACATACCCTTCTGACCGGCCATGCCTTCCTGGCCGCTCATGCCGGACATACCCTTCTGACCAGCCATGCCTTCCTGGCCGCTCATCCCGGACATGCCCTTCTGACCAGCCATGCCTTCCTGGCCCGACATCCCCGACATGCCCTTCTGCTGGGCCATGGCAGCGCCAGCCAGGGACAACGCCATCAGGCCCACGATCACAGACTTGCTTGCTTTCATCTTTCAGCTTCCTCATTCACAGGTTTGGTTGACATCTGTCGTTGCAAGGACGCTTTCGTCACTGCAACGACGCGATGCGGTGCTGCCTGGCGCGCGTCGAGCTTCTTGCCGGCCCTGGGGACGGCGTCCCGTTCGCCGCGCGCATGGACATTCTTCATTGCCGATGATAGCCACGGATGTCGTAAGCGCCCGTCATGCCGGGCCGCGTAAAGGGGGTATACCAGGCGCCTTGATCCCGGAGCATGCCGAGCGACGCGGGATAAGGCTGTTCCACGCCATGCAGCGCGCGCTTTTCGTCGAGCGGCGGCGCGACCTTGATGGTCGGCACATCCGTTCGCCGCCGGTCGGGCGCCGTGCCGGCGATGAAGCTCGGCTCGGATGCCGCCTCCGCCGCCAAGACTGCCCCGCTCGCGGCCAACAGGCACATTCCCAGCCACAGCCCAGCCCGCCGCCGGACCGTGGCGGCGTAAGCCCCCTGGAGAAACACTGTCTGTCGCTTTTCCATCAACGCTACCGTCCCCTTTCATCGGCGCGGCACGGAAGCTCTTGTGGCTTCATCACCGCGGGCAATGCCTAGCAAGCCCGATGCCAGGTCGGAAAAACAGACGTAACACACTGATTTTATGAATTATTATCATCGAAGAACAAAACAGGAAGCCAAGCCACACACGCCAAAATGTCATGCGAAAACGAGGGTATCGGCATTTGAGGGCAACGCCATGTGAAACCGGGTCTGCCAAAATGGCATGGCGCCTTGGCTGCGGGAAACGTCTGGCAACGCCGCCACCCGCAGCGTGCGGGCAAAACCCGACCGAAGCAGGCAATCGGCCGCCCGATATTCGCTAGAATGAGCGCCTGCCATGCTCGCCGCCGCGGTCTCATCATTGAACAGGCGCCGCCTTGTTTTATCTTGCCGAAATCAAGCACCCATGAAACTCGCTACCTGGAACGTCAATTCGCTGCGCGTGCGACTGCCGCACCTGCTCGACTGGCTCGTCGAACAGAGGCCGGATGTGCTGTGCCTACAGGAATTGAAGCTCGAAGATCACAATTTCCCCCGCGACGCGATCGAGGATATCGGCTACCACGTCGCCTTTTCCGGCCAGAAGACCTATAACGGCGTCGCTCTGCTGGCTCGCCAGCCGATCACAGATGTCGTACACGGCAACCCGCTCTTCCCGGACGAGCAGAAGCGCCTGATCGCCGGCACCATCGACGGCGCGCGCGTCATCTGCGCCTATGTGCCGAACGGCCAGGAAATCGGCTGCGACAAGTACGCCTACAAGCTGCGCTGGCTCTCGGCCCTCGCCGACTGGCTGGGCGAGGAATTGGCCGCCCATCCGCAATTGGCGCTGGGCGGCGATTTCAACATCGTGCCCGACGACCGCGATGTCCATGATCCCGTGGCCTGGGCCGGCGGCATTCTGTGCTCGGACGCCGAGCGCGCGGCTTTTCGCCGCCTTCTCGACCTCGGTCTGAAGGACAGCTTCCGCCTGTTCGATCAGCCGGAAAAAACCTTTTCCTGGTGGGATTACCGGACGCTCGGCTTCCAGAAAAATCTCGGCCTGCGCATCGACCACATCCTGCTCTCGACACCGCTGGCCGCGCGCTGCACGGCGGCCGGCATCGACCGCGCGCCGCGCAAGCGCGAGCGGCCATCCGATCATGCCCCGGCCTGGGCCATTCTCGAATGACGGCCACCACCATCGACGCACCGCGCCTCTTCGCCCTCTACCCGGCGCTGGCCGGCCTCGCGCCGGCGCAACTGGCGGCGCTGCTGCGCGCGCCCATACAGGCGCCGGCCGGCAGCCTGGTCTTTTCCGAGCGCCAGCCGTGCAGCGGCTTCCCGCTGCTGCTCGCCGGCCGCATCAAGGTCTGCAAGAGCGCCGCCAACGGGCGCGAACTGCTGCTTTACCGGGTCGAGCCGGGCGGCTCCTGCATCATTTCGTCGAGCTGCCTGCTCGGGCGCAGCGACTACAACGCCCGCGGCATCGCCGAAACCCCGCTCACCCTGCTGCTCCTGCCGGTTCCCGTTTTCGCCGAACTGATGCTCGACCACGCGCCTTTCCGCGATTTCGTCTTTCATCTGTTCGCCGAGCGCATCGCCAATTTAATGCAGGTGGTCGAGGAAATCGCCTTCGCCCGCCTCGACCAGCGTCTGGCCCGCCTGCTGCTGGCGCGTCAGGACGATGTGCTGGCCATCACCCACCAGCAACTGGCCGACGAACTGGGCAGCGTGCGCGAAATCATCAGCCGCCTGCTCAAGAGCTTCGCCGACCAGGGTCTGGTCGAGTTGGGACGGGAACGCATCGCCATCATCGACCGGCCCGGCCTGCACCGCATCGCCGCCGTGTGACCCAGGTTACAGACAGCCCCTGGCCCGCCCGCTACAGTCCGCACCGTGATATTTCCCGACCTTGATGGAGAAAATGGTATGAAAAGCAATGTTGGCGGCATCGACAAAATCCTGCGCATCGTCGCGGGCATCGCCCTGATCACCTGGTCAGTCTTGGGCGGCCCGCTCTGGGCCTTGATCGGCGTCATCCCCCTGGCCACCGGCCTGATGAGCTGGTGCCCGTTCTACCCCCTGCTCGGCCTGAACACCTGCCCGCTGAAGAAGAACTGAAACGGCGCGGGATTTTCGGAATTTTTCCGTAAAAGGCGGTCAGGGTAAGCTAAACCGCCTTTTTGCCATTGCCCTGTCAGGCTTCATCAAACAATGCCATGAGACGACCCAGAGCATCGTCGATCACGGCTTGCGGCACGCGCTCAATGAGCTTGGCCTTGCGCGCCGCCAGATCGAGCATCCGCACCTTGTTGATCAAGGCAACGCCCTGCGTCTTGCAGCCACAGCCCATCAGGGTAACGGCAAAACCCGCATAGCGGCTGTATTCGCCGCCCTGCGTGATGGGCGCAACCAGCACATCGCCCAACTGGTTGAATGCCTTGTTGGTCAGCACCAGCGCCGGACGATCCTCGCCGCGCATTTCGCGGCCCGTAACCGGCTCCAGATTGACGCGCACGATATCGCCGCGCTCGAATTGCGCCATCACCAAACCTCCTCGCCAACGGGCTTGGCGTTGTCCCACCACTCAAGGTTTGGCGGCGGTGCATTTTGATCGCATTGCGCCAGCAGATCGGCCAGTTTGTAACGCGGCCTGGCGACGCGCAATACCGCGCTTTCCGCAGCCACCTCCACCTCGAAGGTATCGCCGACTTTCGCCCCCAACTGCGCCAGCATGGCGCTGGGCAGCCGCACGGCGGCGCTATTGCCCCACTTCTGGATATTCAGCCTCATGGTTTCTCTCCGCACACTCGATAGTCTATACATTGTATAAACGTCCGAGTATTCGTCAAGACTCGATTATTGGCTTGTGTTCCGGACGAACGGGCGTGTCAGCCGAATAAACCACAGGCCTGCGCATTGGCTCCCGCCGTGCAACTTCACTCCCCGAGGTAGTTGGCGATACGCACATAGTCCGCGACCGCCAGGTCTTCCGGGCGGCGGGTCGGATCGATGTCGAGGGCGGCGAAGGCGGCTTCGTCGACCACGCCCTTGAGGGTGTTGCGCAACATCTTGCGGCGCTGGGCGAAGGCGGCGCGGACGAGATCGGCGAGGCGTTGCGGGTTTTTCGCCGTCAGTTCGGCGGCGGCCTTGGGGATCAGGCGGACGACCGCCGATTGCACCTTGGGCGGCGGATCGAAGCTTTCCGGCGGCACGTCGAGCAGCCATTCGAGATGGAAGCGGTATTGCAACATGACCGACAGGCGACCGAAATCGCCGTCGCCGGGGACGGCGACCATGCGCTCGACGACTTCCTTTTGCAGCATGAAGTGCATGTCGCGGATGCTGTCGCCGTAGTCGGCGAGGTGAAAGAGGAGCGGCGTCGAGATGTTGTAGGGCAGGTTGCCGACCAGACGCAGGTCGTCACCGATGGCGGCGAAGTCAAAGGCCAGCGCGTCGCCTTCATGGATGCTCAGGCGTGCGGGCGGATGCCGCTTTTGCAGGCGGGCGATCAGGTCGCGGTCGATTTCGACGACATGCAGATGATCGAGCCGCGCCAAGAGCGGCTCGGTCAGCGCCCCTAGGCCGGGGCCGATCTCGACCAGGCGATCGCCGCCTTGCGGGTCAATGGCGGCGACGATGGCGTTGATGATGCCGGCGTCGATCAGGAAATTTTGGCCAAAACGGCGACGTGGAATATGTTTCATCAATTGGGTCGCCTTTTCAGGGAAGGCTGGAGCGGTTTTGGTTCAAGACTGTACAAAACTGGATTGCTGCGCTCGCAATGACGGTTATTTCCGCGCCGTCATTGCGAGGAGCGAAGCGACGAAGCAATCCAGAATATGCCCTTTTAGTTCCTTCTCGCCGCCATGCGGGCGGCTTCGGCGACGGCTTCGAACAGGCTGCCGGGATCGGCGCGGCCGCTGCCGGCGAGTTCCAGGGCGGTGCCGTGGTCGACCGAGGTGCGGATGATGGGCAGGCCGAGGGTGACATTGATGCCGTGGCCGAAGGTAGCGTATTTCAGCGCCGTCAGTCCCTGGTCGTGGTACATCGCCAACACCGCGTCGCCGCCGGCCAGCACCGGCGGGGTGAACATGGTGTCCGCCGGATGCGGGCCGGAAAGCCGCATGCCTTCGCCGCGTAGTTTGTCGAGCAGTGGCGTGATGATGTCGATTTCCTCGCGCCCGAGATAGCCGCCCTCGCCGGCATGGGGATTAAGGCCGGCGACCAGGATGCAGGGTTCCGCCAGACCGTATTTCTGGCGCAGGTCGGCGTGCAGAATGCGCAGGGTTTCTTCCAGCGCGTCCGCCGTGATCGCCGCCGGCACGTCCTTGAGCGGCAGATGCGTGGTAGCGAGCGCGACGCGCAGCGGCCCGCGCGCCGTGTCGCCGGCCAGCATCATCACCACGCGCGGCGTGGCGGTCTGTTCGGCCAGGTATTCGGTATGCCCGGTGAAGGCGACGCCGGCTTCGTTGATGACGCCCTTGTGCACCGGCGCCGTGACCATGGCGGCGAATTCGCCGCTACGGCAGCCGGCCAGCGCCCGGTCGAGCAGCGCCAGCACATAGGGGGCGTTGGCCGCGTCGAGCCGGCCCGGCACGGCGGGGCGGACCAAGGGCAGGTGCAGGACATCGAGCACACCGGCTTGTGCCGCCTGGCCCGGCTGGTAGTCGCGCAGGGGTACGTCGAGGCCGAGGGCGGCGGCCCGCTCTTGCAAGAGCGTCCGGTCGGCGAGCAGCACTGGCTGAGCAGCAGCCGTCGATTCAAGGAGGCGCAGGCAAAGCTCGGGGCCAATGCCGGCGGGTTCGCCGCTGGTGACGGCAAGCAGTGGTTTCATTCCGTTTCCAGTTCAATCGAGTACGCGAAGGCGAAGCGCAAACAGTACTGCAGTACGACAAGCGAAGCCGACAAAGTAATCGGTTGGAATGGAAATGAAATCATCGCTCGTCGAGACGGTTTTCGACGTAGGCGCGGTCGCGCAACTGGCGCAGCCAGTCCTGATAAGCCTCGTCGAGCTTGCGTTCGCGCAGCGCCTGGCGGGCGACGGCGCGCTGGCGTTCGGCCGAGACATCGCGGTCGCGGCGTTCCTGCACCTGGATGAGGTGCATGCCGAAGGGCGACTGGATGACCGGACTCAATTCGCCCGCTTGCAGCGCCTCCATCGCCCGCTCGAATTCGGGCACGGTGTCGCCCGGATTCAGCCAGCCCAGGTCGCCGCCCTTGGCCGCCGAGCCGTCCTGCGAATAAAGCCGCGCCTGCTCGGCGAAATCGACGCCATTCATGATGCGTTCGCGGACAATTTCCAGCTTGTGCCGGGCATCGGCTTCCGACTGCACTTCATTGACGCGCACCAGAATATGGCGGACGCGCGTCTGCCGCACCGAGGCCGGCGCATCGCCGCCGCGCCGGTCGAGTAGCTTGACGATGTGGAAACCGGCCGACGAGCGCAGCAAGCCGCTAACCTGGCCGGGTTGCAGATGGGCGACGGCTTCGGCATAGAGGGTCGGCAAGCGATCCAGAGGGCGCCAGTCGAGGGCGCCGCCCTGCAAGGCATCGGGCGCGTCGGAAAAGGTGGCGCTCAGTTCGGCGAAGTTTTCTCCGGACTGCGCCCGTAGCAGCGCCTGTTCGCCACGCTCGCGCAATTTCTGCAATTGCTCCGGACTGGCCGATTCGGGCGCCCGCAGCAGGATGTGCGCCAGTTGGTATTCCTCGCCACTGCCATCGGTTGCCTGATTGGCCAGATAGTTGTCGATCTCGCCGTCGGAAATGAGCAGTTTGCTGTCCACCTCGCGTTCGCGCAGGCGGATCATGAGCATTTCGTTACGGATTTCGTCGCGGAATTTGGCGAACTCGATGCCGTCGGCCACCAGCGCCTCGCGGAACTGCGACAGCGTCATCTGGTTGTTGGCGGCGATGCGGCCGATGGCTTGTTCCAACTGCACGTCATCCACTTGCAGGCCGGTATCGCGAGCATATTGCAATTGCACCCGCTCCATGATCAGGCGTTCGAGCATCTGCCGCTCCATCTGATCCTGCGGCGGTAGCGGCGTGCCCTGGCGACGCAGCATGCCGAGCGCGGCTTCGAGCCGACTGCCGAGTTCGTAGCGGGTGATGACTTCGGCATCGACGACGGCGACGATGCGGTCAGCCTCGATGGGCTCGGCGGCTGGCGCCGCCGACGTGGCAAACAGGGCAAGAAAGCCGAGCAGGAGGGAAAGGCGGGAAGCGAATGGGGTCATGATGGTCATCAGAAGGAATCCAGATTGCCCGTGGTGGGCAGTTCGTTGGTCTTGCCGTAACCGGCGATACTACGCCGCAACAGATCGATCGGGTTGGAGCCGATACTGGCGAAATCGTTGAGTTCGAGTTGCACGAAGAACGAGGTGTTGGGCGAACTGGACAGGGCTTCCAGGCGCTGGGCGACGACGCGCAGCGACCAGCAGCCGGCGTTGTATTCGACCCCGCCGATGGTTTCGAGCATTTGCTTGTCGCGCAACGAGTAATTGTAGCGCCCGACCGCGTACCAGCGCGGGGCGATCGGCCACTGGCCGGCGATGTCGATCTGCTTGACCAGCGGTTTCTGCTCGTTCAGCGGATCGCGGGTGAAGCGGTAGCTGGCGCTCAACACCTTGCCGAAATCGGGCTGATAACGGGCGCCGACCGAGAAACGTTCGTTGGCCCCGGCCGCTTGATTGTATTCCCAGGCGGAATCGACATAGGTTTTCGGCAACACAACGCCGCTGAAAGCCGCGACGATGTTGGAAAAATCCTTCTGGCGCGTGGTCTCGCCGGGGATCGTCACGCGCTGCGGCCGGAAATAGTAGCGCTGACCGAGCATCACCTTGGCGCGTTCGGCGCCGGTCGCCGGGTCGAGCAGGCGGCTGGTCACGGCCGCCGTCAACTGGTTGGCGTCGTTGATCCGGTCGAAGCCGCTGTAGCGGTTCTCGGCAAACATCTGGGCAAAGTTGAAGTCAGCCAGGGCGGTATCGAAGCGCGGCAGATTGTCCTGCTTGCGGTAGGGAATGTTGACGTAAAAAAGGCGCGGCTCCAGGGTCTGGATATAGTCGCTGCCCAGCCAACGGGTATCGCGCTCGAAAACCATCGTCGCGTCGAGGGTGAAGGTCGGCACGGTGCGGGTCACGCTGTTGCGGCCGTCGGCCAGTGCCTGCTCCATCTGGTAGCGGGTCATGTGCACGCCGAATTTGGGCGTGATCTGGAAGGCCGGATGGACAAAGGGCGCGGAAACCTGCGGGTACATGACCAGCCGCTCGCCATTGGGGAAATGTTTCGTGTCAGGATGGGTGAAGCGCGAATACTGACCGGTCATCATCACATCGGTATGGAACAGATTCGGCTTGTAAATATTGAAATTGACCCGCGGCTCCAGAAAATAGGGGCGCGTAATCGGCCTTTGCGGATCGGGTTGCAGGGTCTGGTAGCGCAAGACTTCAACCGAGGTACTGAGCCAGGAGGTCGGCGCGTAGCCGAGCGCCACATGGCGTTGCAACTGGGTCTGCGAGGTTCGCAACAGGCGCGACGACAGGTCTTCCCAATAACGGTCGTCGGACACGCCTTCCCAATTGAGGGTCGCGCCGACGCCCCGGCCCAGGTTGTGCTGGTGTTGCACATGATAGGCGTAGCGCCGGTCGCCGCTCACCTGGTCGTCGGGCATGTATTCGAACTGCGTTATGCCATTGTAGTTGTAGCCGAGGTAACGCCCCTCGACGCCCAGTTGCAGGCCGCGCTTGGCCATGTAGCGCGTGTGCAGGGTCGCGTCGTAATCGGGCGCGATATTCCAGTAATACGGCAGGCTGAGATCCAGACCGTTTTTCGACGAGAGCGACAGCGAAGGATGCAGAAAGCCAGAGCTGCGCTGCTGGTTCAGGCCAAAGGAAGCCACCGGCAGATAGAAAATCGGCACGTCCTTGAAGCGCAGGGTGGCATCGTTGGCCTTGCCGACCTCGCGGTCGTAATCGAGATGGATGGTTTCAGCCTGCAAACGCCAATCTTCCTGGCTCGGCTTGCAGGTCGAGTAAGTGGCGCGGCTGAGGCGGAACTGGTTCTCGCCCTCGAAATCGATCCGCTCCGCCTGGCCGCTCGCCTCCGACGGCCGACGCTCCTCCACCACGGTCGGCAGACCATAGCTGTTCGGCACATTGAGCATCATCGGCGCGCCGGCCGAGGTGTATTTGTTGGTCGCCACCGAGATGACGCCATCCCTCTTGCGAGTGTAAAACTCGCTTTCGACCAGCCGGGCGATATCGTATTTCACCTGCAAGGCATGGCCGGTCTGCTCGGTCAGACGCATGCGCAGATAAGGCATTTCCATCGTCGCGCCATCCTGCAACAGACGAACCCTGTCGGTAGCCTCGATCTCATCGTCGAGCATCCAGTAGCGCAGGCGGTCGGCAGTGAGCAGATAACCGGCCTTGCGTAGCTCGACATTGCCCTCGACCACCGTCGTCTGGTCGGCCTGGCCATCCATGCGGTCGCCGGAGAGAAACAGGGGACGCGGTTCGTCCTTGTTCAGCGGCGGCGCAAGGCCAAGGCCGATGCGTGAAGGCTGGGCGCCCTTGCCGGCCATGATATTGAAGCGGCGCTCCCGCTTCAGGATCAGCGGCGGATCATCCACCGTCGGCGCCGACGCATCGGCGGCGGGAGCCGCCGGCAAGCCGGCGAACAGACAGCAGATCAAACCATGTGCGGGCATCGAGGCAGTCAAAGGCGGGCCAGAACCGGAACGGCCGCTGCCCGGGTGTTAAAATCCGGCCATTTTACAGTCACCTCCGCCAGATGTCGCGCGATCAACTCGTCACCAACTGGGTTTCCAGTCGCTTTCCCGGCCAAACCGTCAGTATTGCCCCGGCTTCGGCCGACGCCAGTTTTCGCCGCTATTTCCGCCTGACTTGGCCGGACGGCACGACGCGCATCCTGATGGACGCGCCGCCGGAAAAAGAAGATTGCCGCCCCTTCATTCAGGTTGCCGCCCTCCTCGCCAAGGCCGGCCTCGCCGCGCCGCGCGTGCTCGACCAGGACTTGGCGAACGGCTTTCTGCTCCTCACCGACCTCGGCCGCATCGGCTACCTCGACGCCCTGAACGCCGAGCCGGCATTGGCCGATACCCTGATCCGGCCGGTTCTCGACGCGCTGATCCAATGGCAGCAGTCGTCCACCGCCGCCACCCTGCCGCCCTACGACGCGCCGCTACTGCGCCGCGAACTCGACCTCTTCCCGGAATGGTTCATCGACCGCCACCTCGGCATCGTCCTCAGCGACGACGAGCGGCTGATGCTTGAGCGCACGTTCAAATTTCTCATCAACGCCGCCCTCGGCCAGCCCAAGGTATTCGTGCACCGCGATTTCATGCCGCGCAACCTGATGGTGGTCGGAAGCGCCGAGCGCCTGACGCCGGGCATCATCGACTTCCAGGACGCCGTCTACGGGCCGATTACCTACGACCTCGTCTCGCTCTTCCGCGACGCCTTCATCTCCTGGGACGAGGAACAGGAAATCGACTGGGTCGTCCGCTACTGGGAAAAAGCCCGCGCCGCCGACCTGCCGGTGCGCGAAGACTTCGGCGCCTTCTGGCGCGAGTACGAGTTGATGGGCCTGCAACGCCACCTCAAGGTACTCGGCATCTTCTGCCGCCTGAAATACCGCGACGGCAAAGACAAATACATCGCCGACCTGCCACGCTTCATGACCTACGCCAAGAAGACCGCCAGCCGCTACGTCCAACTGAAACCCCTGCTCAACCTGCTCGACAAGCTCGACGGGAAAACCGAGCAGGTCGGCTACCGGCGCTGAAACGCCGCTGTTGGCCATTCGCCATTAACCGCCATGACGCTTATTCCCACCTCGCTCAAAGAGAAAATTCCAAAAGGATTTGCGTATCCGATTGGCGCTGAGGTTATCTCACATGCGCTAGACGGTGTTTCCCAGTTCCACTTGTTGAAGCTTACGTTCTTTTGGAAAAACACCTTCTGGGCCTCGAAATATAACGCTCGCATCAACTCGGCAGGTACCATAAAAATCATTGAGGTTCGGTACTCGTCACACTCTCAAATGGACACCGATTGGAACATTTATGTACATGCCGTTCCATCCGCAGAAAGCCAGTTTGTAAGAGATCAGTTGCTTGATAATGCACTACCAAAACTCAAAGAGCGCCTGCTGAAAGCCAAATTAGAATCGGAGTTCTTTTCTTGGGAAACAAGCTATGACATGGCCGCTCGCAGCATATTTGTCGGCCAATAATCTGGTCCAGTGGACAACCTACCAATTCTCTCTGCTCTGACCCTCATCCAGCCATGAAAGCCATGATCCTCGCCGCCGGTCGTGGCGAACGCATGCGGCCACTGACCGACCACACGCCCAAGCCGCTCTTGCCCGCTGGCGGCAAGCCGCTCATCGTCTGGCATCTGAAAAAACTGGCGGCGGCGGGCTTTCGTGATGTCGTCATCAATCACGCCCATCTCGGGGCGCGGATCGAACAGGCGTTGGGTGATGGCTCAAAGTGGGGACTCACCATTCGCTACTCGCCCGAACCGCCGGGGGCGCTGGAAACCGCCGGCGGCATCGCCAAGGCGCTGCCGCTGCTCGGCGATGCCCCCTTTCTGGTGGTTAATGGCGATATCTGGTGTGATATCGACTTCGCCTCTTTCGCCCGCTCGACAACGGCCAACGGCGCCCCCTGCCCGCCGGCGGGCGCCCGCCTGCTGCTGGTCGCCAACCCGGCGCACCATGCCGGCGGCGACTTCGCGCTGGCCGGCGAGCGCATCGTTCCCGCCACGGGTGAGCAAACGCTGACTTACGCCGGCATCGGCGTTTTCTCGCCCGCCATGTTCCGCGACATCCCCACCGACCAGCCGCTGAAACTGCGCCCTCTGCTCGACACCGCCATCGCCGCCGGGCGACTGACCGGGGAGCGCCACACCGGCCACTGGGTCGACGTCGGCACGCCGGAGCGTCTGGCGGAACTGGATGCGGCGTTGGCGGCGGGCGCTTGCTGATGCTCGAAATTCTCGCCAGGCTGCTTATCGAATTTATCCTGACCTGGGTTTTTTACTGGCCGGGCTGGGCCGTGCTGCGCGTATTGACGCTGGGCCGCTATCCTCCCCGGCAGCGGGAGCACAATAGGGAATTCGTCGCCGTCTGCGGCTTCGTCCCCTGCCTGATCGCCATCCTTGTCATTGCCTCTTGACGCCATGAACCCCGCCCCTTTCCTCGCCCGCCGCCGCCGTCTATTAAAAGCCATCGGCAATGGCGTCGCCGTTTTGTCGACGGCGCCGGAAACCGTTCGCAACCGCGACGCCCATCATCCTTACCGTTTCGACAGTTATTTCTGGTATCTGAGCGGCTTCCCCGAGCCGGAAGCGGTGCTGGTGCTGGTCGGGGCAGACAAGGGGCGGCGGGCGAAAAGCATCCTGTTTTGCCGTGAGAAAAACGAAGAGCGGGAAATCTGGGACGGCTACCGGCACGGCCCCAAGGCCGCCAAGACGGCTTTCGGCTTCGACGCCGCCTATCCCATCGAACAGTTCGACAAGCGGCTCCCCGAATTGCTGGCCGACCGCGACACGCTATGGCACAGCGTCGGCCACGATGCCGCCTGGGATGCGCGCATCGCCACGGCGCTCAACGCCGTGCGCGCCCAGGCCCGCGCCGGCAAGCGGGCGCCGCGCGCCATCGTCGACCTGCGCGCCGAACTGGACGCCATGCGCCTGATCAAGGACGAGGCCGAGGCGGCGATCCAGCAGCGCGCCGCCGATATCGCCAGCGCCGGCCACGCCCGCGCCATGCGCGCCTGCCGCCCCGGCATGATGGAATACGAGCTGGAGGCCGAGCTGAGTTACGAATTCCGCCGCCGTGGCGCCGCCGCCCATGCCTACACGCCCATCGTCGCCAGCGGCGACAACGCCTGCGTGCTGCATTACGTGGCCAACGACAAGGCGCTCGTCGACGGCGCGCTGGTACTCATCGACGCCGGCTGCGAAGTCGAGGGCTACGCCGCCGACATTACCCGCACCTTTCCCGTCAATGGCCGTTTCAGCGCGGCTCAGAAAGATGTTTACGAAATCGTGCTGGCGGCGCAGCAGGCCGCCATCGCCGCCACTGCCCCCGGCCTGCCCGTCATGGCGGCGCACAACGCCGCGGTGCGCGTGCTGACCCAGGGAATGGTCGATCTCAAGCTGCTTGTGGGCGATATCGACAATTTGATCGAAAAGGGCGATTACCGCCGCTTTTACATGCACCGCACCGGCCACTGGCTCGGCCTCGACGTGCACGATGCCGGCGATTACAAGCTCGGCGAACAATGGACCCGGCTGCAAGCGGGCATGACCCTCACCGTCGAACCCGGCCTCTACATCCGCCCGGCCGCCGATATTCCGCCGGCCCTGGCCGGCATCGGCATCCGCATCGAGGACGACGTGCGCGTCACCGCCGACGGCTGCGCCGTCTACACCACGGCGCCGAGGACAGTGGGCGAAATCGAGGAAATCATGCGCCATCATTGAGGCAGGGGCGAATAATTATTCGCCCCTACGCCCTTTCATGTGATTACCCTCAGCCTTGATGCAGACCAATGGCACGCCCGCCCGCACCGTGGCATCATTGCGCGCCCTCTTTCCCACACGCCGCGCATGAAGCAAAGCACCGCCTGGTTTCTCGCCTGCCGCCCCAAGACCCTGAGCATTTCGCTGTCGCCGGTGATCGTTGGCAGCGCCGTCGCCTGGCACGCGAGCGGCACGCTGCTCTGGCTGCCGCTATTGGCCGCCGCGCTCGGCGCCGCGCTGATCCAGATTGGCACCAACCTGTTCAACGATGCTGGCGATTTCCTGCGCGGCATCGACAGGCCGCGACGCATCGGCCCGCGCCGCGCCAGCGCCGAGGGCTGGCTCAATCCGCGCGCGGTGCAGGCCGGCGCCTGGCTCGCCTTCGCCCTCGCCTTTCTCTGCGGCATCTATCTGGTCGGGCGCGGCGGCTGGCCCATCGTCGCCATCGGCCTCGCCTCGCTGGCCGCCGGCTGGGCCTACACCGGCGGCCCGCGGCCGATCGCCTATGGGCCGCTGGGCGAGGTTTTCGTCTTCATCTTCTTCGGCCTGATCGCCGTTGGCGGCAGCTACTACCTGCAAACCCTGGCTCTGGACGCGACGCCTCTCGCCGCTGCCACCCTGCTCGGCCTGCACGCGACGGCGGTCATCACCGTCAACAATTACCGCGACCACGACGACGATGCCGCCAGCGGCAAGCTCACCCTGGCCGTCCGCCTTGGCCGACCAGCCACGCGCTGGCTGTACACGGCCGAAATGCTCGCCCCCTACGCCCTGTTGCCGCTTTTCGCCGGCCTCGGCTGGCCGGCCCTGCTGCCCCTCTTGTCGCTGCCGCTGGCGCTTACCCTGATCGCCCGTTTCCACCGCGAAAAGCCCGGCCCGGCCTTCAACGGCATCCTTGCCGCAACGGCCGGGCTGCAACTCGTCTTTGCCCTCTTGTTAACCCTGAGTTTCGTCATTTGACTATTTTTTAAGCGCCGACTCGGGTAAACTACGCGGTTTCCCCTGCTTTGCCCGCGCCCCCGTTCGCCCATGGAATTCGTCGGTTTTCAGCTTCGCAACAATCTTTTTGTCGCGCCCATGGCCGGGGTCACCGATCGCCCGTTTCGCCAGTTGTGCAAGAAGATGGGCGCCGGCCTCGCGGTCTCGGAAATGGTCACCTCGAACTCCCTGCTCTATGGCAGCGCCAAGACACTGCGCCGGGCGAACCATATCGGCGAGACGGCGCCGATCGCGGTGCAGATCGCCGGCTCCGACCCGCGCATGATGGCCGAGGCCGCCCGCCACAACGTCGAGCGCGGCGCCCAGATCATCGACATCAACATGGGCTGCCCGGCCAAAAAGGTCTGCAACGTCATGGCCGGCTCGGCGCTGATGCAGGACGAAACCCAGGTCGGCCGCATTCTCGACGCCGTCGTCGGCGCTGTGCCGAATACGCCGGTGACACTGAAATTCCGCACCGGCTGGAATCTCGCCAACAAAAACGCCCCGGCCATCGCCCGCATCGCCGAGGCCGCCGGTGTGCGCGCCCTGGCCATCCACGGCCGCACCCGCTGCCAGCAGTACCGCGGCGAGGCCGAATACGACACCATCGCCCTGGTCAAGACCCTGGTCAACATCCCGGTCATCGCCAACGGCGATATCACGACGCCGGAAAAAGCCAAACAGGTGCTCGACGCCACCGGCGCCGACGGCCTCATGATCGGCCGCGCCGCCCAGGGCCGGCCCTGGCTGTTCCGCGAAATCGAGCATTACCTGAAAACCGGCGAACATCTACCGCCGGCCAAAGCGGACGAAATCCTCGCCGTCCTGCTGGCGCATCTCGACGACCTGTATGCCTTTTACGGTCGCGAGACGGGGGTCAAGGTCGCGAGAAAACACATCTCCTGGTACACCAAGGGCCTGATCGGGTCGGCGGCGTTCCGCAAGATCATGAATACGCTGCCGGACGCCGAGCAGCAAAGGGGGGCGGTGCACGCGTTCTTCCTGCGTCACGCAGCGGAGCACGGGCGCCTGACCTACGCACACGAAGATAACGACAAGGAGGCGTTGGCAGCATGAGCCAACAGGATTTGGGGCAATGCATCACGAATGCGCTGGAGCAATATTTCCGCGATCTGGACGGGGAACACCCGACCGGCATTTACGACATGGTGCTGAAAAGCGTCGAAAAACCCATGTTCGAACTGGTGCTGACCAAGGCCGGCGCCAACCAGACGCTGGCAGCGCAAATGCTCGGCATCAACCGCAATACCTTGCGCAAGAAGCTGACGGAATATCAGTTGCTGTAACCGCCAAAGCTATCGGATCAACAGGAGATATTATGTCGCGTGATTACCAACGGTTTCCCGATGATGAAAATGGAGACATTCTTTGGTCGATGGCGGAAGATGGTGACGATTTGTCCATTCCAAGAGAAGTCGATTTTTCAGTGATTTTTCCATTGGAAGAAAATGCTCTCGAATTCGCGGTCGAGCTACTCAGAGAAGGACAAAAAGTTTCATTCGCGCCGTATGAAGATCACGATGAATTCCCTTGGCAGGTTCAGGCGCATCCGGTTATGGAACCGACGCATGAAAATATAAATGCTTATGAGAGCGAACTTGCTGAAACAGCCGCACGGCTCGGCGGTCGAAATGACGGCTGGGGTTGTTTTGCGCAAGAAAAATAAGCTGAGAGATTACAGCCCATAAATAGCTCGTAGGATGGGTAGAGCGCAGCGAAACCCATCTCAAATACCAAGTTCAACCCTTACCCCAAACACCCACCGACACCCCACCGCCATGACCATCCAACAAGCCCTCATTTCCGTCTCCGACAAAACCGGCGTTCTCGAATTTGCCCAGGGCCTCGCCGCCCAAGGGGTCAAGCTGCTGTCCACCGGCGGCACCGCCAAGCTGCTGCGCGAGGCCGGCCTGGCCGTGACCGAGATCGGCGATTACACCGGCTTTCCCGAAATGCTCGACGGCCGCGTCAAGACCCTGCATCCCAAGGTGCATGGCGGCATCCTCGCCCGCCGCGATTTGCCGGAGCACATGGCGACCATCGCCCAGCACGGCATCCCGACCATCGACCTGGTTTGCGTCAATCTCTATCCCTTTGCCGCCACCGTCGCCAAGGCTGGCGTGACGCTGGCGGACGCCATCGAGAATATCGACATCGGCGGCCCGGCCATGGTGCGCTCCTCGGCCAAGAATTACGCTGGCGTCGCCATCGTCACCGATCCGGCCGATTACGCGCCGCTGCTGGCCGAAATGCAGGCCAATGGCGGCACGCTGGCGCTGGCGACCCGCTTTGACCTGGCGAAAAAGGCATTCACCCACACCGCCCGCTACGACGGCATGATCGCCAACTGGCTGAGCGGGCTGGAGGCCGGCGTCGAGAGCCAGCCGGAAGAAGCCGCGCCGGTGCCGTCCATTTTCCCGCAGAAGCTGCAACTGGCCTTCGACCGCGGCGAAATCCTGCGCTACGGCGAAAACGCCCACCAGTCCGCCGCCTTCTACCGCGACACCACGCCCCTGGCGGGCAGCATCGCCGCCTACAGCCAGTTGCAGGGCAAGGAGCTTTCCTACAACAACATCGCCGATTCGGATGCCGCCTGGGAATGCGTCAAGGCTTTCGACGCCCCGGCCTGCGTCATCATCAAGCACGCCAATCCGTGCGGCGTGGCCATTGCCGGCAATCTGCGCGCGGCTTATGAAAAGGCTTTCCAGACCGATTCGACTTCCGCCTTCGGCGGCATCATCGCCTTCAATGGCGAGGTCGGCCTGGACGTGGTCGAGGCCATGAACGCGCGCAAGCATTTCGTCGAAGTGCTGATTGCCCCGGCCTTCAGCGCCGAAGCCAAAGCCGCCCTGGCCGCCAAGCAGAATCTGCGTGTACTCTTGGTGCCGCTTGGCCGCGCCGTGAATAAACTGGAGCTGAAGCGCGTCGGCGGCGGCCTGCTGGTGCAGACGGCGGACGATTTCAGCGCTCGCGCCGACGGCCTGAAAGTCGTCACCAAGGCGCAGCCGAGCGCGCAACAAATCGAAGACCTGCTCTTCGCCGAGCGCGTCGCCAAGTTCGTCAAATCCAACGCCATCGTCTTTTGCGGCGGCGGCATGACCCTCGGCGTCGGCGCCGGCCAGATGAGCCGCGTCGATTCGACCAAAATCGCCTGCATCAAGGCGCAGAACGCCGGCCTGGAACTGAAAGGCGCAGTCGTCGCCTCGGATGCCTTCTTCCCCTTCCGCGACGGCCTCGACGTGCTGGCCGAAGCCGGCGCCACCGCCGTCATCCAGCCCGGCGGCTCGATGCGCGACGAAGAAGTCATCGCCGCCGCCGACGAACACGGCATCGCCATGGTGTTTACGGGCGCAAGGCATTTCCGTCATTGATTTCGCATCCGGCCAGCAGCTTGTAAACTGGAACCGTTTTGCTATCACTTCGGTTGGAGAATGGCGTGCCGACGACACTGACATTGAAGAACATCCCGGACAATATCTACGAGCGCCTGCGGGTAGCAGCGGAGACGCACCGCCGCAGCCTGAACAGCGAGGCCATCGTGTGCCTTGAGACGGTGCTGGCGCCAACCCGGATCTCCGCCAGCGAGCGCCTTGCCAAGGCGCGGCAACTGCGGGCCGGGCTGAGCGCGAAATTTCGCGCCCGCGACGTGGATGCCTTGAAACAACAAGGGCGTCCATGATCGTCGTCGATTCGAATGTGCTGGCCTATCTGTATTTGCCGGGGGAATACACGGCAGCAGCGGAAGCGCTGCTGGAAGATGACCCCGACTGGGCAGCGCCCATCCTGTGGCGCAGCGAATTCCGCAATATTCTGGCCGGCTACTTGCGGCGCGGACAACTGACCTTCGAGCAGGCGCACGCGCTGCAAAGCGAAGCCGAAGATTTGCTCGGCGGCGCCGAGTACGAGGTGGATTCGCGCAGCGTCCTGGAACTGGTGCGCGACAGCGAATGTTCCGCCTATGATTGCGAATTTGTCGCACTGGCCAAGCAACTCCGCACCAGGCTCGTAACCATGGATGGCAAAGTGCTGCGTTCATTTCCAGGCATCGCGGTAGCGCTCACTGCGGCCTGACCCCAAAACAAGGAAATCATCCCCATGAAACTTCTCGTCATCGGTTCCGGCGGCCGCGAGCACGCCTTGGCCTGGCGCCTCGCCCAGTCGCCCGGCCTGCAAACGGTCTATGTCGCGCCCGGCAATGCCGGCACGGCGCGCGAGCACGAGCTGGAAAATCTCGATATCACCGATCCGCAGGCGCTGGCCAACTTTGCCGAGCAGAACAAAATCCACCTCACCGTGGTCGGCCCCGAAGCGCCGCTGGCCGCAGGCGTGGTCGATATTTTCCGCGCTCGCGGCCTGAGGATTTTCGGCCCGACCCGGGCAGCCGCCCAGCTTGAGGCCTCCAAGGATTTCGCCAAGCGCTTCATGGCCCGCCACGACATCCCGACCGCCGGCTTCGAGACTTTCTCCGATGCCGCCGCCGCCCACGCTTACATCGAGCGCCAGGGCGCGCCCATCGTCATCAAGGCCGACGGCCTGGCCGCCGGCAAGGGCGTCGTCGTCGCCATGACGCTGGCCGAAGCGCATGCCGCCATCGACGACATGCTCTCCGGCAACAAACTCGGCGATGCTGGGGCGCGCGTCGTCATCGAGGAATTCCTCGACGGCGAGGAAGCCAGCTTCATCGTCATGGTCGATGGCAAAAACGTTCTGGCCCTGGCTTCCAGCCAGGATCACAAGCGCATTTTCGACGGCGACCTGGGACCGAACACCGGCGGCATGGGCGCCTATTCGCCCGCGCCTTGCGTGACGCCGGAAGTGCACGCCCGAGCCATGCGCGAAATCATCCTGCCCACCGTGCGCGGCATGGCCGCCGACGGCCTTCCCTACACCGGCTTTCTCTACGCCGGCCTGATGATCGGCAAGGACGGCTCGCTCAAGACGCTGGAATTCAACTGCCGCATGGGCGACCCGGAAACCCAGCCGATCCTGATGCGCTTGAAGTCGGATTTCGTCAAACTGCTGGAACACGGCATCGCCGGCACCCTCGACCAGGTCGAGGCCGAATGGGATCGCCGCGTCGCGCTGGGCGTCGTGCTCGCCGCCGCCAATTACCCGGAAACGCCGAAAAAAGGTGACGCCATTCACGGCCTGCCGCCCGCCAACAGCTTCGGCGAGGACTGCCACGTTTTCCACGCCGGCACGGCGGAACGGGACGGCCAGGTGGTCACCAGCGGCGGCCGCGTACTCTGCGTCACCGCCCTCGGCGAAAACGTCAAGCTGGCGCAGAAGCAAGCCTATGACGCCGCCGCCGCCATCCGTTTCGACGGCATGCAATTGCGCAAGGACATCGGCCACCGCGCCATCGGCCGCTAGATCGGTCTTCCGACCAGGCAAACAAAAGCCCCGCCAGTCATACGACTGCGGGGCTTTGAATTTGGTGGTGTAGTCCCCCCGTAAGAGGAAACTTTCCTGCCGCACGGGGATTGCCACCGTGGGCGTGATTCTACACTGGTCGCACATCCGAGGGCGAACCGGACGCCCCGGCGCATTTGCTCGCTGCTGTGGGCAACGAACGGTCGGCGGTTCGATCCTCAAACGCGGAATCGAACAGGGCGGTCACTTCAAGCCGTACCACACGCCGCGCCCGCTGCCGTGCTGCTCCAGATGCTTGCGCTCGATCAGGTCGCGGAAGTGCTGCTTCAAGGTGTTGCGACTCGCACCGGTCAGTTTGATCGCCTTGGCCATCGTGATACGCCCGTGCTCGCGAGCGAACTCGACGATCTGCAAGGACAGCACCGGCAGCGCCGCCAGCACGATCTTCTCGCGCTCGACCTTCTTCTCCAGCCGCCGCACCTGTTCTGCCAGCGACCGCAGGAAGAACAGCAGCCACGGCTGCCAGTTCGGGGCTTCGGTGCGGATCGTGCCCTGCGTCTGCCGCAGCGCGAAGTAGTAGCCTTCCTTGCTGGCCTCGATCACGCTTTCGAGCGAGCTGTACGGAACGTAGGCGTAGCCCGCTTGCAGCAGCAACAGGGTCGTCAGCACGCGGCTCAAGCGCCCGTTACCGTCTTGGAACGGATGGATTTCGAGGAACACGACCACGAAGATGGCAATGATGAGAAGCGGGTGCAGCACGGCCTTGTCGCGCTCGTCATCGACCCACGCCAGTAGTTCGGCCATCAGGCGCGGCGTGTCGAACGGCGTGGCCGTCTCGAACACGATGCCGATTTGTACGCCGTTCTCGTCGAAAGCCGCGACGCTGTTCGAGCTGGTCTTGTAGTTGCCCCGGTGCCGTTTGTCCTTCTGGCTGTAGTGCAGAAGAATCTGGTGGAACTGCTTGACGTGGTTTTCGTTGAACGGGATGTCTTCCCACGCCCGGAACATCAGTTCCATCAGTTCGGCATAGCCCGCGACTTCCTGCTCGTCGCGCGTCTCGAACTTCTTGATGGCGAGGTTCGAGAGCAGCCGCTCGACCTCGCGGTCGGAGAGCCTGCTGCCTTCGATGCGGGTCGAGGAACCGATGCTCTCGATGGTCGCCACCCGCCGCAGCGCCGACAGGCGGTCGGGCGCGAGCGTGCCCAAGGCGCGCCATGCGCCCTTGAACTCGTCGATCCGGGCGATCAGGCCCAAGACCTCGGGCGTAATCTGGAGGGTGTCGGTTCGGAACATGAATCAATAATACGCCCATTTACACCCATTTCCCCAGAAGGCCGGAATGGGTGAAAATGGGCGTACAAATGGAGCAGCGGCTCGGCGGCGAAGGGCCACCACGGGTTCCTTGCAGGTTTTGCATGGAGAACCCGACGATGACCCAATACTGCGCGCACTGCGGCCAACCATTCCAGCCCCGCCCTCAAGTTCCGAACCAGACCTACTGTTCGACCATCGAATGCCAACGCGAACGCCGCCGACGCTGGCAGCAGCAGAAACGGCAGGATGATCCCGACTACCGCGACAACGACGCGCGCGCCGGCAAGGCATGGGCAGCGGAGAATCCGGCGTACTGGAAGCGATACCGAGACTGGAATCCCACCTACGCTCAGGGCCTTTTCACTCGCCCATCATACCGGAGTCTTTTTGCTCACCCGTCATACTTTCCAGCCCCGCCCCGGCAAAAAATCGTTCACCGTCATGCACTTGCGCGACCGTATTGTAAACCCATGAAGAATCTGGCCCACTCTCGTCTTTTGCGTGAGCGAAATGCGCCTAGGACACTTCAGTTTGCTGGACTGCCTCGATGAGATCGAAGACCCCAGGAAGCCTAGCAATGGAACACTGCACGACTTCCGGGAAATGCTGGTGATTGCGATCTGTGCTTGCCTGTGCGATCAGGATAACTGCGAGGACTTCGCCTTGTGGGCGCACTACCGGATCGACTGGCTCAAGCGGTTTCTGGTCTTGAAGAACGGCATTCCTTCCGCGCTCACCTTCCATCGCCTGTTCCGGGCGCTTGATCCCAAGCGCTTCGAGGTCTTCTTTCGCCGCTGGGTTGGGCAGTTCGTGCCGGCCTTGCCGGGGCAAATCGCCATTGATGGCAAGACCATTCGCGGCTCGGCCGATGGCGACCAGAAGGCGGCCCACATCGTCAGCGCCTTCTCGACCGAACTGGGCATTGCCTTCGGGCAGGAACGGGTTGGTGACAAGAGCAACGAGATCACGGCCATCCCGGAATTGCTCGAAGCGCTCTACATCAAAGGCTGCCTGATCAGTATCGATGCCATGGGTTGCCAGAAGGAGATTGCCGGCCAGATCATCGCCAAGGGTGGCGACTATCTGCTGATGGTCAAGGCCAACCAGCCGGGCCTGCTTGAGCAGGTAAGCAATGCCTTCATCGAGAACCGGCGTGCCAACCTGCCACGTTTCGAGCAGTTGGAGGCTTCGCATGGCCGGGTGGTCAGCCAGATCACATGGACAGCGCCGGTGAGTGCGGCGATTGATCCGGCCAGATGGCCGAACTGCAAGACGCTGGGCATGGTGGCATCGCTGCGTCAGGTTGGCGGTAAAACCAGCAATCTGGAGCAGCGCTACTACATCAGTTCGCGTGAGATGACGCCCGAAACGCTGGCCCATGCCGTGCGTGCACACTGGGCGGTGGAGAACAAACTGCACTGGATGCTCGATGTGAATTTCGGCGAGGATGCCTGTACCGTCACAAAGGACAACGCACCGGAAATTCTCTCCCTGATCCGCCGCGTGGTCATCAACCTGCTCGCCCGAGACCTTGAGGCGGTCCGAGAAGTGGTTCGGTTGCTGCTCAAGACACCGATGAAGGATGCCGAGGTCGCCGCGGCTTTGGACGTTTCCAGCGCGCAGGCTAAAGCCTGGCTACAGCGGCTCGTCGATGAAGGTGTGATCGAGAAGCAAAAGAAGCCCACGGGCTACATCGTCAAACAGTCCAGCCTTTTCGAGTAACTCATGACGATGCCGCCAGCGCCGTTGAGCTTGCCTTGCGCTGCCGCCTTGATCCAATTGCGCAAGGTCTGGTCACTCAACCCGAGTTCCCGGCAAACCCTACCGACGCCTTGCCCGTCCTTGACGCGCTTGACCGCCAGATACTTGAACTCGACCGTGTATGCCTGCTTCGCTATCTTCATTTCCTGCCTTCCAAAAGTGACGCCAATTTTAGGCCACCCTTGGCTGACGAAATTTCGGGGGAAGCTCACTGCGCCAGAAGATGCGCCTCGCGCTCGGCATCGAAAGCCGCGATGGCATCGATGACCTTGGCGACGGCGTATGGCGGCTAACGCTGCCGGATGTTAAGGCCACGCCGATCCAGTTCACCGATGGTCAGTCGAAGGTGCTTGGCGCGCTGTGGTCGTTCAAGGGCGAAGCCACGACGGCGGATCGGATCATGCAGCGCGCAGGTCTGGACAGCCCCAAGCCGAGCGACCTGTTCAAGATCAAAGCGAAGGACAAGGGCAAGCCGGAGCCTGCGGCGCAGCATGCAGCCTACGGTGCGCTCGTGGTCACGCAGCAACGCGCGGGGCTGTATGCGATGCCGTGCGCGGCAGCGGGAAAGGAGGTCGCCATGACGTGAGCACACCACCCGACGCGCCGAGGCTCGCGCGACTTCAAGAGCCTGACCTTTTCAATTTTTGGAGCATTTGAAATGAGCGGAAAGAACCAATGGGTCGTTCCCATCAACGGCGGTGATCAGTGGGGCGTGCGCGGTGAAGGCAACGACCGCCTCACCTCCGTCCACGACACGCAGCAGCAGGCGATTGACCGTGCGCGGGACATCGCCATCAACCAGCAGAGCGAGATGTTCATCCAAGGGCGTGACGGCCAGATCCGTGAGCGCAACAGCTACGGTCATGACCCGTTCCCGCCCAAGGGCTGACGCGGGGGCTGGTCTCGCGGGTTTGCCGTTGTGCTTTGCCCGTGCAAACCCGCGAGCCAACCATGCGCGCCGGCACGCGCACAAGTGGTTGATGCACAACGCCGTCTGCGAGTGCCACGGCGAAGAAGTTGGCGCAGGTTTCGAGAGAAGATAGGGCGGAACAGGGGCGAACCGGGCGCGTGGTGGCGGTCGGGCGACCGGCTGGCGGCACCCGCAGAATGGCCGGGAACCCCGCGTGGCGGGCCGAATCCGCAAAGGAAAACGCCCAACCGAAAACAGTTGGGCGTCTATGAGTGGTGGCCAATCGCGGAATCGAACCACGGACACGCGGATTTTCAATCCGCTGCTCTACCAACTGAGCTAATTGGCCGAAACGACAAGTATAGCGAAGCCATACCTTTGGCGCAACCCGCCCGTGTCGATCAGGGCGTTTCTCCGGCTAGCCAGGCTTCGCTGAAGCTGGCGTAGCGGATGCCGTTACGCCCGGCGTGGGCGAGGTGGATGCGGCCGTCGCGGCCAAGCAGCAGGGCCGGCGTCGAGAAATCCGCAGTGGTATCGACATCGGCTTCGAGATGCCGTACCGCCCGCCAGTTCTGGCCGTCGTCGGCGGACAGCCAGAGCGCCAGCAACGCCCGTTCAGCGGCGGGATACGCAGCTAGCAAGAGGCGGCCGCTGGGCAGGCGCAGCATGGCCAGCGGCGTGTCGGGATCGACCGGCAGCGTGCCGGGCGGATGCGGCAGACGCCGCTTGTCTACGCTGCGGCCATTGGCGTTGAGCAGCAGCCATTCGTCGCCGCCGGAAAACAGATTGCGCAGCGGCAGCGCCAAAGCGCCATCGGCCAGCGGCAGCGGCGGGCCGGAGGGTACGGTGGCGTAGCCGGCCAGCAGCGAGGTCGGCTGGCGGGCCGGTATGCTCCAGGTGCGGCCGCCATCGGTGGATACGCTGTGGACCAGCGCGACATTGGCGGCGCCGCCGACGCCGAGGGCGGCGTACCACAGGTGCAGCCAACTGCCTTCGGCATACAACTGCGGCCGACCGATCCAGCGGATGTGTGCGAACAGGCCGCCGGCGGCGCTTTCGCGGCTGGCGACCGGCTGCGCCTCGCGCCAGCCGTCGTCGTCGAGAATGCTGAAGTGGATGCGCAGGTCGGCCGCCGTCGCCGCGCTGCCGGCAACCCAGGCGGCGGCGATGCGGCCATCGGGGAGTTGGGTCAGGCTCGGGGCGCCTGCCAGGGCGCCACTGGCCGGCAGCGCCTGCGCGGCAAACAGCGTCGGCAGGCGCTGGGCGCTGACCGGAGGCGGCGGCGCCAGGGCCGGAACGGCGACCTCGACAAGACGCCACAAGGCAGCGCCCAGCGCGGCGGCAAAGAGAACAGCCGGTAGCCAGCGGGACAGGACGGGCGAAAGGCGGCGGGCGGACATGGGATGGGATTTTATCTGCTTCACCGAGGCGAAATTTCAGCTTGCCGTCCATCATGCCGGAAAGCATCGCCGAACGCCGCATTCACGCCAATATCGGGGCGGGCATTCCCCTGCGCGGCGCCACGGGCGCATTTCCACTTGGGATACAAATCGGAGATAATCCCGTACGGCGGGGGGCGTAAAAATGCGAATCCGGTACTTCATCTTCGGTGCCTCGGTAATCGTTGCGGCGCTGTGTTTTGGCGGTGCTTACTGGTCGCTCGACCGGGTGTTTGCTGATGCCATGCGCGCCAATGCGGCGCGCGCCTCCGAGGCCGCCACCCGGCTGGCCTTTGCCTCGATGTACGAGACCATGAGCCAAGGTTGGCGGCGCAGTCAGACCGATGCCTTTCTCCAGGCCATCGCCGATGCCAGCAAGGACAGTGGCATCTCCGTGCAGATTTATCGCGGCCCGGCGGTCGAGCAGACTTACGGCACGATCAGGCAGCCGCCGCTCGACGCCGAACTCGAGCAGGTGCTGGCCAGCGGTGAGCCGTTCCGTCTCGATGCCAGCGACCATGCCCGTCACATTTACCCCCTGCTGGCTGAGAAACGCTGTCTCGTCTGCCACGAAACCGCCATCGGCGCTGTGCTCGGCGCCGTCGAGGTGCACCAGGAATATGCCGGCCTGCTGGCCGGCGCGCAGCGCAGCCTGATGTTGGCGCTCGCCGCGATTCTGTCGCTGGCCTTACTACCGGTGCTTGGTGCCGCGTGGTGGGTGAGCCGCCGCATCGAGCGTTCAGTACTGGCCTTGCAGACAGATTTCGACCGGGTCAACGCGGTTGGCGACCTGCGCAGTATCGCTCTGGCGGAACACGATCTCGGTTTCGTCGAGTTGAACCAGGTACTCACCGCGCTCGGCAGTTTATTGGAGAAACTGCGTTCGATCGCGGTAGATAAGGATGTCCTGACTTTCGAGATCGGCATGCTGGAAAAATTCGTCATCACCTCCGAGGTGGTGCGCGACTGGAGCGAGTATGTCAGCCGCCTGCTGGTGGATATCAATGGCGTGCTGCCGACGCACATGCTGTTCTCCATCTTCAGGATCGACGACGAACTGCTCGATCTGGAAATCTTCTGGCGCGGCCCGCCGACGGCACAGACCAAAGCCCTGGTCGAGAAATATATCCACCAGGAACTGACGGAACTGCGCGATTTCTCGGAATTCCGTACCTGCAACGTCCATCACCATGTGGCACTGGCGAATGAGCAGGAGATCGAATTGAGCGGCGAGGCGATCGCGGTGCGGGTCAAATCCTTTTTCGTCGATACGCCGAAAATCGGCGGCATCGTCGGCATCGGCGTGCACGCCGCCACGATCGAGGACGAGACGCTCCATCTGGTCATGGAGAGCGTGCTGTCCACGCTGCTCAATGTAATCGGCTCGGTCAAGGCGATCTACAAACACACCCGCGACCTGGAGTACTACGCTACCCGCGATCCGCTGACCGACCTCTTCAACCAGCGCATGTTCTGGGAGATGTGCACCAACGAGATCGACCGCGCGCAGCGTCACGGCCAGCACTTTGGCCTACTCTTGCTCGATTTCGACAACTTCAAGCTGATTAACGACAACTGCGGTCACACCGCTGGCGACCTCTATCTCCAGCAACTGTCCCAGCAGATCCAGATGGCGCTGCGCGGCGGCGACATTCTCGCCCGCTACGGCGGCGACGAGTTCGTCGCCCTGCTGCCCGGCGCCAATCTCGACGTGACCGTCATGGTTGCCGAGCGCGTCCGGCAAAGCATCGCCGACCTCGAACTGACGACGCAGAACGGAGTGCGCATCCGCGGCACCGCCTCCATCGGCGTTGCCGTCTTCCCCGAACATGCCAACAACGCCAAGGATCTGGTGCTCTTCGCCGACAGCATGATGTATCGCGCCAAGAATGTCGGCAAGGCGCAGGTGGCGGTGCCGACGCGGGAGGACATAATCGACATCTTCCGCGACATTTCGCAGAAGAGCGTGATGGTGCTCGAAGCCATCGAAGCCCGTCGCGTCGTGCCCTTCTTCCAGCCCATCCTCGATGTCGCCAGCAAGCGCGTCGTCGCCTGCGAAGTGTTGTCGCGCCTCGAACTGGGCGAGGAAATCATCGGCGCCGATCAGTTCGTCGAGATCGCCGAGAGAATCGGCGTCATCCACCGCCTCGACATGCTGGTCGTCGAACAGGCGCTACAGGCGCTGAACAGCCAGAGACACGAGGGCGAAATATTCATCAATCTGTCGCCGCGCGCCCTGGTATTCAGCGAATTCGCCGTCGACCTGCGGCGCATCATCAACGCCAGCGGCATCGCGCCCAATCGCGTGGTGTTCGAGATCACCGAACGCGACACGGTGAAGAACATCGGCCTGCTCGAACGCTTCCTCATCGGCTTGAAGAACGACGGCTTCAAGCTGGCGATCGACGATTTCGGCTCCGGCTTCTCCTCCTTTCACTACCTGCGCCGTTTCCCCATCGACTACCTGAAGATCGAGGGCGATTTCATCGCCAACATGCTGCGCAACGACAAGGATCACACCTTTGTCATCAGCATCCGCTCGCTGGCCCGCGAAATGGGCATCGCCGTCGTCGCCGAATTCGTCGAGACGGCGGAAATCCTGGAAGAACTGGAACGCCTGGAAATCCACCGCGCCCAAGGCTATTACATCGGCCGGCCAGCCCGCCAACTGCCGCCGGTCGATTGGCGGCCAGCGGCATAGGGCTGCTCAAGACGGCGCGAAACGGGATTGCTTCGCCGCTTCGCTTCTCGCAATGACTGGAATACCCGTCATTGCGAGCGTAGCAATCCAGACCCCCCCCAATCACCGCCCGCGATAAACCGGCGACCGAGATTGCGCGCCAGCGCCACTGCCAGCGTCGAGCAGAACAACCCGACAGTGATGCCGGAAACGACAAAGCGGGCGATCACCGGCAGCGGCAAGCGGACAAATAGATACAAAAACACCAAACAAATATAAAAACACTAAACAAAATCGAATTTATACTATATATATTTCATAATGGTAAAAATGACATGCTGCGAGTCATACGCGAGTGGATGCGCCTGGTCGCCATTGCTTTCGTTCTGCCGCTGATGCTTGCCGGGTGCCTGGATGCGGGACAGACACAATACGACCTTGGCTGGGCGCACGAAGAAGGCCTGGGCGTGGCACAGGACTATACCGAGGCCGTGAAGTGGTATCGCCAAGCGGCGGAAAAGGGCCATGCGGCAGCGCAATACAAACTTGGCGCGATGTATGAGACAGGTCGCGGCATAGCGCGGAATAATGCCGAGGCCCTGAAGTGGTACCGCAAGGCGGCGGAACAGGGATATGTAGAAGCTCAAACCAGCCTTGGCGTGATGTACGAAGCAGGTCGGGGCGTGGCGCGGGATTATGCCGAGGCCCTGAAGTGGACCCGCGAGGCGGCGGAACAGGAATACGCAAAAGCCCAAAACAACCTTGGCCGGATGTACTACGCCGGTTGGGGCGTCGAGCGGGATTATGCCGAAGCCCTGAAGTGGACCCATAAGGCGGTGGCACAAGGCTACGCAGAGGCCCAATACGGCCTTGGAAAAATGTATACCCGTGGTGAAGCCGTGGAGCGGGACTATGCCGAGGCCCTGAAGTGGTATCGCAAGGCGGCGGAACAGGGCCATGCGGGCAGCCAAAGCCGCCTTGGCCTGGCCTACCTCTGCGGTTTGGGCGTGACGCAGGACGATGCCGAAGCCAGAAAATGGCTTCACTTGGCGGCGGAACAAGGAAATGAATACGCTAAAAACAAGCTCGCCGGCTGGGTATTCCGCACACTGGGCTGCGAACGCTTCAAGTAAACGCGGGGATTTCTCCGCATCCCTTGCAACCGCACCGCCGCGGCGGGCAAAGCCAATACCCGCCGCGCCGCGCGCCGGCATGCGCGATGGGCGAACCAGCCGCCGTCTCCCTTGCCGCCTCCCCCTCTCCCCCGGCCCCTCTCCCGCGAGGGGAGAGGGGAGCGTCGAGCTTTCGCCTCAACCTCCGGTTCCGGAGCGCAAGCCGACAGAACCGCGCTGCATCAGTCTTACCTCGCCAGGCGGTTGGACGAGGAAACCCGTGTGCCGTGGCGTTTTCCGGCCTGGGTCTATGTTGGCGCCTGCCCTGGGCCTGAGCGGCTCGTGCTGATGCCGGGGGCGGCCGGGGTAAAATCGCGGCGATGAATCCCCCGCGCTACGTTCCCCTCCGCCTGCATTCCGAATATTCCGTGACCGACGGCATCGTCCGCCTCGGCGACGCCGTCAAACAGGCCGCTGGCGACGGCATGCCGGCGCTGGCGCTGACCGATCTGGGCAATCTGTTCGGCCTCGTCAAGTTCTACACTGCGGCAATCGGCAAGGGCGTCAAGCCCATTGCCGGCGCCGATGTCTGGATCGCCGACCCGGAATCGCCGGAGGACGCCCGCCGGCTGCTGCTGCTGGTGCGCGACCGGCACGGCTACCGGCAGTTGTGCGAATTGCTGACGCGCGCTTATCTGGCCGAGGGACGGCGCGAGCGCGCCGAAATCCGCCGCGAATGGTTCGGCGAAATTGGCTGCGACGGCCTCATCGCCCTTTCCGGCGGACATCTCGGCGATGTCGGCGAGGCGCTGCTGAACGGCCATTTCGCGCTGGCCGGCGAGCGTGCGCTGGCCTGGGAGGCGATTTTTCCCGGCGCTTTCTATCTGGAGGTGCAGCGTTACGGCCAGCCGCAGCAGGAGGCCGTCGTCCAGCAGACCGCCAATCTGGCCGGCGAACTGGGCCTGCCGCTGGTCGCCACGCACCCGATCCAGTTTTTGCGGCGCGAGGATTTCCGCGCCCACGAGGCGCGCGTCTGCATCGCCGAAGGTTATGTGCTGGGCGACCACCGGCGGCCGAAAATCCATACCGAGGAGCAGTATTTCAAAAGCCAGGAGGAAATGGCGGCACTTTTCGCCGACCTGCCGGAAGCTCTGGAAAATACCCTGGAAATCGCCCGCCGCTGCAATATCGAGCTGACCCTGGGCAAGAATTTCCTGCCCGATTTCCCGATTCCGCCGGGCCTGACCATCGGCGAATTCCTCACCGCCGAGGCCAGAAAGGGCCTGGAAATCCGCCTCGCCGAGTTGTATCCCGACGCGGCGGAACGCGCCCAAAGAAGGCCGGAATACGACGAACGGCTGGCCTTCGAGTGCAACACCATCATCCAGATGGGCTACCCCGGCTATTTCCTGATCGTTGCCGACTTCATCAACTGGGGCAAGGAGAACGGCGTGCCGGTCGGCCCCGGCCGGGGTTCCGGCGCCGGCTCGCTGGTCGCCTACGCGCTGCGCATCACCGACCTCGACCCGCTCGCTTACGCCCTGCTGTTCGAGCGCTTCCTCAATCCGGAACGGGTGTCGATGCCCGACTTCGACATCGACTTCTGCCAGGATAACCGCTGGCGCGTCATCGAGTACGTCCGCCAGCGTTACGGGGCGGCGGCGGTGTCGCAAATCGCCACCTTCGGCACCCTGTCGTCGAAAGCGGTGATTCGCGATGTCGGCCGCGTCTTCGGTCTGCCCTATTCGCTCTGCGACCGCATTTCGAAACTGATCCCGGTCGTCCAGAACAAGCCGGTTTCGCTGGCCGAGGCGCTGGCGCAGGAAGCGCAACTCGCTGAAATGCTCGACGACGAGCAGGACGGCGAGAGCATCCGCGAACTGTTCGATCTGGCCGGCCGCCTTGAGGATCTGACGCGCAATATCGGCATGCACGCCGGTGGCGTGCTCATCGCGCCCGGCCGCATCACCGATTTCTGCCCCATCTACCAGGCCACCGGCGCCGACGCCTCGCCGGTGTCGCAATTCGACAAGGACGATGTCGAGAAGGCCGGCCTGGTCAAGTTCGACTTCCTCGGCCTGCGCAACCTGACCATCATCGAACTGGCGCTCGACTACATCGCCCGCCTGAGCGGCGAGCGGCCCGACCTGATGCGCCTCGGCTTCGCCGACCCCGGGGCCTACCAGATCCTGAAGGACGCCAATACCACGGCCATCTTCCAGGTCGAATCGGAGGGCATGAAAAAGCTTTTGAAAAAGCTACAGCCCGACCGCTTCGAAGACATCATCGCCGTCCTCGCCCTTTACCGTCCCGGCCCGCTCGGCTCGGGCATGGTCGACGACTTCATCCTGCGTAAAAAAGGCCAGCAGGCCATCGACTATTTCCACCCCGACCTGAAAGCCTGCCTGGAGCCGACCTACGGCGTCATCGTGTATCAGGAACAGGTGATGCAGATTTCGCAGATCATCGGTGGCTACACCCTGGGCGGCGCCGACATGCTGCGCCGGGCAATGGGCAAGAAAAAGCCGGAGGAAATGGCCAAGCACCGCGAAACCATCGCCGCCGGCGCCCGCGAGCGCGGCTACAACCCGGCGCTGGCCGAGCAGTTGTTCGACCTGATGACCAAGTTCGCGGAATACGGCTTCAATAAGTCGCACACCGCCGCCTATGCCGTCGTCACCTATCACACGGCCTGGCTGAAACGCTATCACTGCGCCGCCTTCATGGCCGCGACCCTGTCTTCGGACATGGATAACACCGACACGGTGAAAATCTTCTACGAGGATAGCGTCGCCAACAAGCTCAAGATTCTCGGCCCGGACGTGAACGCCTCGAATTACCGCTTCGAGCCGGTCGACCGCGCGACCATCCGCTACGGCCTGGGCGCGGTCAAGGGCACCGGTGAGCAGGCGGTCAACCTCATGCTCAAGGCGCGCGCCGAAGGCGGGCCGTTCAAGGATTTGTTCGACTTCTGCCGGCGTTGCGACAAGCGCCTGGTCAATCGCCGCACCATCGAGGCATTGATCCGGGCCGGCGCCTTCGACGCCATCGCCCCGCGTCTCGAATCCGGCCTGGCCGACCGCCACCGGCTGCTGGCCTCGGTCGGCGTGGCCATGGATTTCGCCGAGCAGGCCGAGCGCGACGCCATGCAGACCAGCCTCTTCGACATCGCCGGAGTCGCCGAGGCGCACGCCCCGGAATACCTCACGGTCAAGCCCTGGGACGAGAAAACACGGCTGATGGAAGAAAAGGCGGCGCTTGGCTTCTTCTTCTCCGGCCACCCCTACGACAGCTATCGCAAGGAATTGCAGCCCTTCGTCCGCCGCGCCCTGGCGCATCTCGAACCGGCGAAGGGGCCGGTTCTGCTCGCCGGCATCGTCGCCGGCACGCGGGCGCAGATGACGCGGCGCGGCAAGATGCTGTTCGTGCAGATCGACGATGGCACGGCCCTGGTCGAGGTGTCGGTATTCAACGAACTGTTCGAGGCCGAGCGGGCCAAGATCGTCACCGACGAAATCCTGATTATCGAGGGCAAGGTCCGCCACGACGAATTTTCCGGCGGCAAGGCGGTCGCCGCCGACAAACTGATGACCCTGGGCGAAGCCCGGGCGCGCTTCGCCAAGCATCTGCTGCTCAAGATGAACGGCCAGGCCGACGCGCGCCGCCTCAAATCCCTGCTCGCCCCCTTCGCCCCCGGCCCGGCGCCGGTGCGCATCCTCTACCGCAACGCCGAGGCCGAATGCGAACTGCTGCTCGGCCAAAGCGCCTGCGTCCGCCTCGAAGACGCGCTGCTCGACGCCCTCGGCGGCTGGCTGCAGGCGGAAAATGTCGAGATCGTTTATTAGATGGTGTTACTTCGGGGCCGGCGATACGGCCAGCGAAGTCCTTGCCGGCGGCGCCAACGGCAGCGATGGCCCGGTCGGCCTTGTCAGGCGTGCCGAGCGGAAATATAAGACGAAACTGTTGCGTCGTCAGACCACGCGCTGGCGGGCGGCCAGGTGGCCGAACAAAAAGCCCTTGATTTCGTGGAAGGGGATCGGCGGCTTGGGAAAGGTCGTGATATCCGGCGGCAGGCCACCATGGGCGGTGGTGCTTTCGCGATCGACAGTGCCGACCGCGACGATGTCCATATGCGCCAGATCGGAACTGGCCCGCAACTGGCGGATCATCTCGAAACCGTCCATGCCCGGCATCGCCAAGTCGGCGATCAGCACATCCGGCAGCCGGTGACCGATCTGTAGCAGCGCCTTGAAGCCGCTGTCGACGATGCTCAGGTTGAGCGGCAGCTCCCAGCCATCCATGGTCGTCCGGTAGATTTGTTGCAGAACCGGATCGGCTTCGGTGATCAGGACATCGAGCCGGCTCCCGCCATTGTGCCCGTAGGGCGGCAGATTGCGCCGACGAATGAGCAGGGCTTCGACCGAATTGACCGGAATCCGGCGATGCCCGCCGGTCGTTTTCCAGGCTTCGAGGGCGCCGCATTCGACCATGTTCTGCACGGTACCGAGGGAAACGCCAAGACGCTGTGCTGCCTGGCGGGTACTGAGAAATTCGGGTTCTGCCATGGCTATAAATCACTTATTTGTGAGAATTTATCATCTGCATCATACAATATCAGCATGAAACGCAAAAGAACAGCATTGGATTGTCGTTAGCCAAGTCGCTGCATTTTGCATGCGTGGAATACGACAAATCGTGGCTGCCTTTGCCGCGGATAAGCACCGGCTTTTCAACCATCTTGCGGATTTCGCCCATGGCCTGAACGCCCTGCCGGACAAGCCGATTTCGGAGCAGCCGGCGCAGCGGCCTACCGGGACTTGCTCCCGCGCCAGCAGCGCAATGCTGAGAAATCGGTCTTGTCGAGCGTTGCCAGCCATGATCACATCAAATTGAAATCGTGGATTCTAAAGTATTTGGCAAGGCCGCCGCGCCCATTTACATAATTTACAATTTGTTGAACCGCTGCCACTTGGCGGTACCACGGGCGTTTCGCTTTGGGCGCGACGCCTCGATGCTTGCGGCAGCCGTGATCGGGAACGGCAGCGCCGGGCCGCCTCAGCGCACACTGATACTGATCCGGTCGTAGCGCCCGCGCTCGTCCATGACGGTGATGTCAACGCGCCCCATCTCCTCCAGACGCTGGATCAGCGGCTGCTTGGCCGGACGGCGGGCAACCAGGCGACCGTTGATGAGCCAATACACCTCGCCGCGCTGGCCGCGCAATTCGAGGCGAATGACCGGCGGCTGATCGGGGCGCGGCCGTTTGATGATCTCACCCTGGCTCAAGCCGACAATGCGCAGCCCGGCTTCCGGCTCAACCGTCGGGCGACAGCGGGCATCCCAGGCCGGGGGCCGGGCCTTGGCCTGGATGTCGGCCGGCAGCCAGGGTTCGAGCGCCGCCGGCCAGCGCGCCGCCTCGACGCGGCGGCGAGGCCGGGCGCTGCATTCGGCGCTGACGCGCAGGCCGCTGGCGGCGTCGACCTCGTAACTGAGGCGCGCCTCGCCGCCGCGCAGGCGGTCGGGGAAGGTCGGCGGCGCCGTGTCGTTGAGCAGCCAGGCCAGCATCCGCCGCTGGCAGAGCGCCGCTTCGTTTGGGTCGAAACGGGTGCCGAGCGGCCAGCAGACCGTTTCCTGGCGCACCGAGGGCGGCGCTATCCGGGGGGCCGGCGGCTGCCTGTCGATAACGGAAAAAATATCCACCAGCAGCGGCGCGGCGATATTGGCGCCGAAAAAGCCGGGATTGGGCGTGCCGTCCGGCCGGCCGACCCAGACGCCGACGGTGTAGCGATCGCTGACGCCGACCGACCACGCATCGCGAAAGCCGAAGCTGGTGCCGGTTTTCCAGGCGATGCCGCGGCGGATGCCCGGCCCCTGCTCCACGGCGCGGCCAACCGGCCCGCCGGATTCGAGAATGTCGCGGATGATGAAAGCGGCGCCCGGCGACAACATGCGCTGCTCGATTAGCGGCTCTGCGGGCCGGTAGCGCGGCTTGCCCGACATGCCTTGGCGGGCGAAGGCGGTGTAGGCGCCGACCAGTTGCTCCAGGGTGGTGGCGGTGCCGCCGAGAATGACCGACAGATTGGGCGTTTCGCCGCGCGGGAGGTCGAGCTTGAGGCCGCCGCGGCGCAGCGCGGCGACGAAGCGGTTGGGCTCCAGGCGGTCGAGCACTTCCACCGCCGGCACGTTGAGCGACTTCATCAGCGCCTCGGAAACGCCAACCGGGCCGTGGAAGGATTGCTGGAAATTGCCCGGCTGGTAGCCGCCGAAGGATTGCGGCACGTCGGCAAGCAGGGATTCGGAATGGATCAGCCCTTCATCGAGCGCCAACCCATAGAGGAAGGGCTTGAGCGTCGAGCCGGGCGAACGCGCGGCGCGCACCATGTCGACATAGGCGAAGCGGTCGGCATCGGCGAAATCGGCGGAACCGGCGTAAGCGCGCACTTCGAGCGTGGCGTTATCGACCACCAGGGCAGCCATCGAGACGCGCGGCGGCAGGACGCCGAGGCGGCTCGCCAGCAGCAGTTCGACGCTCTCCTGCATCGACGCGTCGATCGTCGTGTCGATGCGCCCCGCCCCCTTGGCTTCCCGACGTAGCCGCTCGGCGAGCAGCGGGGCCAGCAGCGGTTCGCGCACCGGCTGGGCGATGACGCTTTCCTGGCGGGCATCGCGGATATCGGCGTCGCTCCACAGGCCGGTCAGGCGATGCAGTACCTTATCGCGCGCCAGCCGCGCCGCCTCCGGCTGACGATCCGGGCGCAAGCGCGACGGCGCCTGCGGCAGCACGGCGAGCAGCGCCGCGTCGGCATGGCTCAACCGCCGCGCCGGTTTGCCGAGATAAGCGCGGCTGGCCGCCTCGACGCCTTCGAGTACGCCGCCCATGGGCGCGTAATTGACGTAGAGGGTAAGAATCTCGTCCTTGGAATAGCGCCATTCCAGTTGCAAGGCGCGCAAAATTTGCCGCGCCTTGCCAGCCAGCGTGCGCGGCGTCGGCTCCAGAATACGGGCGACCTGCATGGTCAAGGTCGAGCCGCCGGAAACGATGCGGCCATGCCACGCCCATTGCCAGCCAGCGCGCGTCAGCGCCAGCGGATTGATGCCGGGATGCCAGCGGAACCACCGATCCTCATAGCGCAGCAAGGCTTGCAGGTAGAGCGGCGAGACATCGGCCAGCGCCACCGGATGACGCCAGACATGGTCGCGGTCGGGAAAGGCGCGCAAGGGCGTGCCGTCGCGGGCGACGACGAGCAGCGCCCGCGGCGCATCGCGCCCCGGCACCGGCGGGGGAAAGAGGCGGTCGAGCGCGAACAGCCCGGCGAGCGCCAGCAGTACGGCGATGATCACCCGGCGATGCCAAGGCCGTAGGATGGGTAGAGCGTCAGCGAAACCCATCAATTTCCAAGCACAGCGCTTTGTGATGATGGGTTTCGCTGCGCTCTACCCATCCTACCGGGCTCATCAATTCCCAAGTTAGGTTGCATTTTCAAAGCGCTCTGATACCAGAAAACAAGCTAGAGCCCCCGATTGCTACGGCGATGGCAAAATAGAAAAAAGCCATTTTTCTGCTGGCTGGACAAGAAAAATGCTCGCAGACCCAAATGAGCGCCCGGAAGAAAAAGGTTTTATGGCTGAAATAGTAACTAGCCAAAAACATGAAACCCCAAGCCAGGATGTAGAGCCCGAGCATGATGTTACCCTGGGGAGACTGGTCGGCTCCTCGCCCAATGTCAATGTTTAGTGCTGCCACGAGAAATGCGACAAGCACTCCAACGAGTATAAAGCCGAGCCCAAGGCCGCTTTCGTTTGGGCGGCTAGCAGCGTTTGATGGTTTGTGTGCCATATGCAACCTAACGGTCAAGATAACCGGCGCGGCGTGCTGTGTCCGGGTTGATTTTAGGGTTAGGAACTGAGTGTTTGCATATAGCGACGTGCATCAAGCTCATGGAATGACCACGCATAACTAAGGCGGGAGGGATGCCGTGGATGCCCTGAATTTGTAAGCGTACCGAAATGCTGCCAAACTGTGCCATATTTTTGTAGCTGAAAAAACAGCTCCCGCGCTGCGGTGACAAAATAGCTTCTCGCATGGATACTTTCTCCCCATGCAGCCCAAACAACTGGAGCCGGGTTGGCAGCAACAAGTGTCTCAATGCAGTTCAGATTCTCCGAAAATGCCACGGTGTTTACATCAAGTGGCAAAGCGTTGAAATCTGTAGCGCGAACAGGGTAAAGATTTAGCATTACAAACCCGTCAAAACCATTCCGCTTTGCAACGCCGTCCACCTTTGCAACGGTTGTATCCGATTTTTCTTTTGTCGCCGTACTAGGATTCAGACCAATGGCAAATAGTTTCCGCGGGCCATTTCTCCCCAAAGCGAAACGCCACATATCTTTTTGAGCATTCGAATAGATGTCATACATGGTAGCTCCTAACGGACAAGATAACCGGCGCACGGGACGTGCGTCCGGGTTGATTGAAGAGTTAGGCCCAAGATTCAGCAGCTTGATATGGCACCCAATTGCTAATAAATTTTTGCTTTGAAAGAAAGCTCAATGGTAATCGTCTTCGCGCTGGTGCCGCACGGCACCGATCATTACCTGCTGATTTCCCTGTATCTCAAAGAGCGCCACATAGCCCGTGGTGCCAAAAGAAATGAGAAATTCTCGCACAAAGGCGCTATCTCCAGCCTTGCGGCAACTGAACGGACTATGTGCCAAGAACTCACATCCCTTCCTGACCGCCTGGATAGCCCGTTCAGGCAGATCCAAGTTGCCTGTGTGATTGTTCAACTCTCGCTCCAGTACGTAATCAAACAGGCGCTCCAAATCTTCCTCAGCTTCTGGGCTGAAAATGACCTCAAAAGTCATGCCTGCTGACGCTTTCGAGCGGCCGCCAGTTTGGCTTCCAGCTTGGCGATCACTGTCTCAGCCGGAATACCATCGCCAACTCGTGTGGTTCTTTCAATAGCGGCAAGGCCGCGA
>Ga0123353_10000086_pt1 | contig 103533 bp, 78 predicted proteins | sample TergutLab28metaG_3_FD_92763 | JGI IMG/M metagenome (GOLD analysis project Ga0123353, IMG submission 92763) | Labiotermes labralis P3 segment gut microbial communities from Petit-Saut dam, French Guiana - Lab288 P3 | ecosystem: Host-associated > Arthropoda: Insects > Digestive system > Gut ...
AACTATTTTGAAAAGAGAAATGCGAAGTTTAGAGCAGAAGCCTGTACCGATTTCCGACTTCCCCTGTCTATTACTTCGGAAACTAAATATAGCTAACAAGGATAAAAAGTGTTAAAATAAGAGCATGGATAAAATCGACTTACGCAAGCTTGAATCAGCCGCATTACAGGAGAAAAAGGAACAAGTGGTACGACTGAAGCAAAAAGGGTATACAGGAAAACAGATTGAGGAATTAACGTTGGTATCCGAAAATCAAGTTTCCAAGATTTGGAGAGCCTTTGGCAAGGGAGGCATAAAGGCGATAAAACCCAAGAAACGCGGTCGCAAAGCTGGTGAAGGAAAGCTATTGAGCATAACGCAAGAAAAGGAAATCAGAAAAATAATCGTAGATAAAACACCTGACCAAATGAAGCTAAACTTCATGCTTTGGACGCGGCAAGCAATCAGCGAATTGGTTATGCGAATGTATGGTATTGAACTGGAGCTGCGGTGTATCACAAACTACTTGAAAAGATGGGGTTTTTCCTGTCAGCGTCCATCAAAAAAAGCTTATGTCCAAGACGATGATAGGGTTACACAGTTTATGGAAAAGGATTATCCTGCCATAGCAAGGCGTGCCCGGACGGAAAATTGCGAAATATATTGGGGCGATGAAACAGGCATAGATAATCAAGAGCATTATTAAAGGGGTTTTGCGCCAAAGGGTCAACCCCCTGTTATTGATGTTTATTCCAAACGTGAACGGGTGAACATGATTTCGGCCATAACCAATAAAGGCTCCCTTAAATTTATGATTTACGATGAAAAGATGACCCAGCAAAGATTTATAGAGTTCATGCAGCGGCTTATTGTTGATTCCACAAGGAAATTATTTTTTATCGTTGATAACCTAAAAGTTCATCATGGTAAAATTGTTAAGGAATGGCTTGCTTTGCATAAAAACGAAATAGAGTTATTTTATATACCGCCATATTCACCGGAGTTAAACCCTGATGAATACTTGAATCATTCCCTAAAGTAACACGTTCATTCAGGCATAGCTCCTATTACGAAACAAGACATTCGGGATAAAACTCAGAGGTTTATGCACCGTTTAACATACTACACAAATGAGGTCTCAGCTTTCTTTAGGCATGAAAAAGTAAGATATGTCATTAGCTGTATTTAAGTTCCGGGGTAACTAATAACGACTTAGTGTGTAAAAACGAGGAGCAAAGAGGCGTCTATTATAGAGAACATAAAAAAGAACTAAACAATGTAGGGATTTATAAGAAAAATTTAATTCTTAAAGTCAAAACTGATGATTTGTGTCCAAATTACAAATCAAGTTCGCATGATATACTCATAGGATTTTGTGGACTCCTTGGCACCGCTTTAATTTTGATTCTCTATGTTATTTTAGGGGGGAATCAAGACTTTATTCTGCATTTGATTTTGGGGTGTTTAGCTATTTTTGTATTTATAGGGTTGAAAATACCGCCAAAATAAAACAGATAGCCTGTGCAAAAAGCCGTAGAAAAAGGCAACTTGCAAAGAGCGCAAATGCTTGATGATTAAACTACTTTGCGGAACAGTAAAAAATAAACTGAGTTTGGTAGTGCGTGGCGGTAACTGTTTTTCTCTATCCCGCAACAAAGAAGTAAAACCTTGTAATTAAGGGCTATGTGAAGAAGTACGCCTCACATAGCCACTTGACCATTATTTTTACAGTAGTTTCCGCGCCGTTAAGGGTACGGGGTAGTATTTTTCGAGAAAACTGCTCGAAAAAATCTCCACCCCCGCTTTGCGCCCTTGACAACGCTAATTGTGCGCTTTTATACCGATTTTTATTGATAGATTGCTGGACAGCAAAAAAAGGCGGGGAATGGGGGCGCCTGTCTTTTCTATCGTTGTACGCCCATCAACTTTGACCGCACAGCAGATTTTTTTGATTTTTCCATTAGATGCTCGTTCACATTGTTAAACTCTAAATTCGCGTTCCCGCCAAATTCCGGATTATCGGGGCTGTGCAATACGCCCGTGCAGGGTACGGCGGCGGATATTGTCAAAAAAGCGCTGGGTATGCTGGCGGAGCGGGTTAGGGGAACAGATATTAAAATCGTAGCCGTTGTGCATGACGAAATTTTGCTTGAGGCGCCGGAAAGTATTGCGGAGGATGCCGCCGTTCTGTTAAAATCAAATATGGAGGACGCGGGAAATTCCATATTATCGCATATTCCTTGTAAAGCCGAAGCGCATGTATCGCAAAACTGGGCGAAAAATTAAGATGATTGGATGAATCAAATGACAGGCAAGTTGTTTGGAAGCATTATAATAACGGCTCTGACAGCGGTTGGCGGGCTGTTCGGCTGGATTATGGCTGCGATATTTACGGGGGAAGCATTCTATTTGTGGGCCGCCCCAGTTTATGTGGTTCTGCTGTGGCTTACTATTATTTTAAAGATATGGGGCATTTTTGCGGTAAAAATCCGAAAAATTCTGCTTATTTCCGTGTTAGCTGCCATTTTGCTTTCAATCGTAGGGTTTGAGATTATTAAAGCCTACGGAAGAAGCATTGAATTAAATGACCAAGGCGTTGATTTGCGTCTTTATGAGCCTTTCAAAGCTGATACAAAAGCCGTGTCTTTAAGCGAGCCGTCAACACTAAGATTAACTGATAATCTGCTAAAGCTTGACGGGGCCACGGCGCTTTATCCCGTATACGCGGCCTTTGCGCGGGCGGTTTATCCCGAGGGGACGTATCCGGCATATACATATCTGTATCCGTCCAGGGATGATGCATATGTTGTTTCCAGCAACACGGCGGTTGCTTATAACCGGCTTATTTCCGGTGAGGCCGATATGATCTTTGCTGCGGGACCGTCGGCGGATCAGTTGCAAATAGCAAGGGACAGGGGTGTAGAGATGGTTTTTACCCCAATCGGTAAAGAGGCTTTCGTGTTTTTTGTAAACAGTAGGAATCCAGTTAATAATTTGACTATTGCCGATATTCAAAAAATCTATTCGGGGGAAGCGGTGAACTGGCGTGAATTTGGCGGCGATAACAGGGCTATAAGAGCGTTTCAAAGACCCGAGAACTCCGGCAGCCAAACGGCTTTAACCGGGTTAATGGGGGGCATACCGCTAACGCCGCCGCCCGGAAGGGACGTTATAGACGGCATGGGCGGTATAATATCAAGCGTTTCGGCTTACAGAAACCACAGCAATTCCATTGGTTACTCATTTCTGTTTTTCGCCACGGAAATGGTGAATGACAACAAGATAAAGCTGCTGTCCCTTGAAGGTGTGCAGCCGACAAGGGAGAATGTGGCGAATGGAACCTATCCCTATGCCTCCAACTTTTACGCGGTGACGGCGGGAACCGATAACCCCAATGCCGGCGCGTTTTTGGATTGGATTCTGTCGGAACAAGGCCAGTATCTGATTCTTCGGACGGGATATACGCCTTTGACGGCGTCATTTAAAGGGGAGGGATAGTATGGATTTTACGGGTAAGCTGATGGTTTATCATAATGATAACGGATGGAGTTACAATGTATAAAATATATAAGAGGAGCGGTACCGAATGCCTAAAGATGAAATTAAGCTTGAGGATTTTTTACTGAACGTAAGCCCCGCGAATTTAGGCTTTGTGCATGGCACACACGATTTGTTGCTAACGAACGGCTGCACGTATAAGATTGAGACGGCCAAAAGCGGGCATGTCATGTCTTACTTGCTTCCAAAGACGAAGAAGGTTATCATTAACTACGTGTTTCGGAAAAACAGCATGATTATCCGTATTTATGGCGATAACATCGGAAAGTACACGGAGATATTGAAAACGCTGCCTGAAAACATGGTTAAAGCAATCGAAAAAGCGCCTGTCTGTAAGCGGCTTGTAGACCCGGCAAAGTGTAATTCGCAGTGTCCGCTGGGATATGTTTTTGACCTTAACGGCAAGACTTATCAGAATTGCCGCTATAACAGCTTTATGTTTGAGGTGAAGGAAGAAAATTTCGCCTCAATACGTGATTTCGTCGAACGGGAGTTAAGGGAACGATTAGTGTCATGAATCGTTAATATTTCATAATAAATCAGATAAAAAGAAAAGGGCACAAGGAGGCAAACTATGCCGGCATCTGAAATAAAACGCAAAGCATTGCAGCTTGGGTATATCGGCTGCGGAATAATTCCCTCAAGCGTGTTGGGTGAGTACGCCGCGCAGTTGGACGAACGCGTCAAGGCATTTCCCGAATCCCAGAGGTTGTACAATCGTTTATACAACGCGGCTAATCCGCCTGAGGACGCTAAGTCCGTTATCGTATGCACGCGAAGGTATAATGGGTATAAGATACCGGAAAGCCTGAGCAGCTCGATTGCAAAGGTGTATTTGTTTGACAGCCGTATTTCATATTCGCCTGAATACCGCGCCAAGGATGAATTTGAAGCCTATTTGAAAATCCTTGGAATCCGCGCGCTGGAATGCCCTGTTCCGGATAGGCTTGCCGCGGCTAAAGCGGGCTTGGGGAAATTCGGGCGTAATAACTTTATCTACCACCCGGAACACGGCTCTTATATTTGGATTGACACATGGGTTACGGATAAAGAGCTGGATTATGACGCTCTGGCGGATGATATCTACGTAAACGCGTGCAATGACAACTGCCATAAATGCATCCGGGCCTGCCCGACGAAGGCGTTGTGCGGCAGCCTATCGATGGATTTTGGCAGATGCGTTACCCAGCTCCAATGCAGCGGCAAGGACAGGCCGGATGATAAAACCATGGCGAGGATGGGGCAATGGCTGTACGGTTGTGACGCCTGTCAGGACGCTTGCCCCCTGAATAAGTATAAATTCACGGATACCGCGGAATTTCCGCTGCTTTCGGAAATTGGGGAATACCTGAAGCTTGAAACCATATTGGAAATGGATGAGGATACATATTTAAACATCATATATCCGCGTTTTTGGTACATGGGCAAGGAGGGGTTGTGGCTGTGGAAATGCAATGCCCTGCGCAGTATGGTTAACTCCGGCGAAACGGGATATCATGGTCTGATAAAGAAATACTGCGATCACGAGGATAAACGCGTGAGCGAAACGGCGCAATGGGGATGCGGTAAGCTTGGTATCTAACCGATTATTTCGCGTATCCACGCTTCCTTGTTTCTAAGCGAGCAGCCGCCGGCGCCTTCATGCAACGAACTTGCGTCGGCTCGCAGCGCGGCAAACAACGGTGATTTCAACGCCTCTATAAAAGACAGGCTGTTTAAATCCCTGTCTGAATACGGAGCGAAGGGGCATGGTTCCAACACCCCGGAAGCGGCGATATGCGCAAACCCCCTGCCTGCGGCAAGGCAGCCCCCGTATTGGGCTTCGTTTCCGGGGAAAGCGATGAAAATAGCGTTTTCATCGTTTGTATTTGCGCAGCAATATGCCGATAAACGCTGTTTATCGTTTTCTGACAGCGGCAGAAATTCATCGCTTTCACCCATGGGAACATATTCGACATGGATTACAAGCCTACAACCAAGTTCTATGTATGTATCAACAAAATCCCCTGCCGTAACTTCGCCGATGTTATGCGCTCCGGTGGTTACGGATATACCAAAGGGGATTTTTCGTTTGCGCAGCTCAGCCATCACCGATTTTATCTTTTCCGTCACACCGCCGCCCCTGCGGTTATCCGTTCTTTCGGGCGAACCCTCTATGCTTAACAGCGGAACTATATTCCGGTTGGCGGAAAAGAAGCCGTACCACTCCCCGTCAAAAAGCTGGCCGTTAGTGAACACCAATCCCAGCAGCTCCTTATGTTCCGCAACGGAATACACCCAATCTCGCGCCAGAAGAGGCTCTCCGCCAGCTAGAAGTACGGTTGAACAACCAGCCGCGCTAGCTTCATCCAACAGCCCGGCAATCCGTTCCTTTGTCAGTTCTGGTGTTTTTTCACGGCATACGTTTGCCGAATAGCACTCCTTACAGGCCAAATTGCAATTATCGGTGGCGCTGACTATCAAAACCGGCGGCACGCTTACGCCTGCCTCTTGCCATTTTCCCCGCTGCTTCTTTGCCCTTGATTCGTGTGCGGAAACCTTCATCATGGCGGCAGCGGATTTGGGATGCTGAATCAATATTTTAACCGCTTTTTTGATAATGCCCGCGTAACGGGCGTCCATTAGTTTTATACTGTTTGCGGGGAAATCGGCTATATCCATAGTACCTCCGTTTATTATTCAGACTATGGTATATATACATACGGCAGGGTAATTTGTCTGATTCAATTTTTTCAACCCGACGGGGAATTCCGTGCCGTCTCAGCCTTTGATATTTTCACTCCCCGTGCAAAATCAATATTGTATACCATACCCTTTTCGGTGTCAAAGGCGCATAATTCTTTATGTTCGTGGAAAATAACGCAACGTTCCCCCGCGTTGGAACGGATTGTAGCGGATACGGGCATGTTTTTCCGCCATAATAAATCAACCTCAAATCCTCCGCGCGCCATTAAGCCGTTAAACTCTCCGCTGTGCCAGGCATCCGGCAGGGCGGGAAGCAGGTCGATAAAGCCCTGATGGGATTGCAAAAGCATCTCTGCGACACAGGCCGTGGCTCCGAAATTGCCGTCGATTTGAAAAGGCGGGTGGGCATCGAAAAGATTGGCGTAAAGGCCGCCTGTTTGGGGATAATCCGCGGATTCATAAACAAGATTGAAGAAACGCTCAAAAACGGACAGCGTCCTGTTGCCGTCCCTCAGCCTTGCCCATAAACATGCGCGCCACGCCAAACCCCAGCCCGTACTGATGTCTCCCCTTATATCCATTGTTTTTCTCGCGGCGGCTATGAGGGCTTTGTTGTTTCCGTCAATCTGCCTCCCGGGGAAAAGTCCGTACAGATGCGAGAGATGGCGGTGCTGTTCGTCTTCGTCGTCAAAATCCCGGCTCCATTCCTGTATTTGCCCTCTTGCGCCGATTTTTATGGGATGCAAACGCTCCTTCGCCGCCGATAATGTTTGCGTGAAGTCCGGGTCAATGCCTAATATTTCCGCCGATTCGATACAATTAGTAAACAAATCCCAAATTAACATCATATCGCATGTCGCGGCGGAGCTGACGGCGTAAAGCCCATTATTACAGCGGAACAGATGTTCGGGCGAGGTGGACGGCGAGGTTATAAGAAAACCGTCCCCGTCCTCTGTAAGCCACGACAGGCAGAATTGCGCCGCTCCTTTCATAATGGGGTAGGCATGGTTCCGCAGATACTCAATATCCCGTGTGAAGGCGAAATGCTCCCAAAGATGCGCGCATAACCACGCGCCCCCCATGGGCCAAAGCGCCCAAATCGGCTGGCCGTGACCAAACCCGCCCACGGGAGCGGTCTGGCCCCAGATGTCACTGTTGTGATGGGCCGCCCAGCCTTCGGCATTATAATTCACCCGCGCGGTTTTTTCCCCATTTTCCGCCAGCTTGCCGATGAAGTCCAGCAGCGGTAGATGGCACTCCGTCATATTAGCGGTCAAGGCGGGCCAATAATTCATCTGGGTGTTAATATTTATGGTGTAATTGCTTTGCCATGGGGGATACATTTCCTTGTTCCAAATGCCCTGGAGGTTTCCGGGCGCGCATCCCGGGCGGGAAGACGCTATCATCAGGTATCGCCCGTATTGGAACAGCAGTTCAATAAGGCCGGTGTCAGCAGGCTCATATTTTATTATGCGTGTGCGGGTGTCCATTTGGTTAAAGCGAGCGGCTTTTTCCCCAAGGTCAATCTGCGCCCGGTTGTAGATGGCGGTATAATCCATGACATGGCGTTTCTTTAACCCTTCATATCCTAAATCTACGGCGTTATCCAGCCGTTTAGCCAGAATTTGCTCTATTTCCGCCATGCGGCGATTATGCCCCGGTTCGTTAAACTTGTAACTGGTTGCGGCGGAAAGCAGTATAACCGCTTCGGTCGCGCCCTCAACTATAATTTTAGTATCATTGCACGATAATTGGCTGCTTGCAGAGATAATCCTCAACTTCACTCCGAAGGATAGCGCGCGGGTGGTTTCCGCGTCCCCGTATATCGGGGGGTTCAGATCGTAATAATCGCGGTGCTTCACCGCTTCGGGCGCCATGCCTGACAGATTTATTTCGCTTCCGGCTGCGGATACCGTATGCCGCAGCGGACTGGTAAGCGCGGCGGTGAAGTTAAAGGCATTGTTAGCGGTCAGACGCAGAACCAATACATTATCGGAGTGAGAGCAGAAAGCTTCGCGTATGTAAACCGTTTCACCTGTTTTATAAGTTACTGAACAGACGGCTGTTTCTATATCAAGCTTTCTGGAGTAATTTTCAACGCTGCCCGCACAGCCGAAGGTTAGGGCGATATCACCAAGGGGCAGGTATGTTTGGGTGTACGGCCCCATTATTTTTTTACTCAGGGCATCCGCGAGAGCGTAATTCCCGTTCCTCACGGCTTCCCGCATTTGCGGCAGTATCTCCGGACCGTCGGGATTATTCCAGTCGGTTTTAAAACCCGACCACAGGGTCTCCTCATTTAATTGAATCAATTCCTGCCCTATCCCGTCAAAAACCATGGAACCCAAGCTTCCGTTGCCCAGCGGCAGGGCGTCGGTCCATGTTTCCGCGGCCGTATTATAAGTCAGCATAGATATTCTTCACTCCTATGGGATATGAGCTTATTTCATTTCATGTTGTTAATATACCATGATAAATAAATTTCGTCCACTTATATAAATATCACATAGAGCAATCCCGGCACAACAATTCCTTCATATGCCGATAAACAAGTATTTGAATTTCCGGAAACAGTTTCCTGACCTCGTCCGCTATGCGCCGCGTTTCCGCATCGGCCCAGATTTGCTTCAGCTCCGCCTTTTCCTCCGGTAAAAGCCCGTCATAATTGCTTTCGATTTCAAGAATAAATTCTTTGGCCATTACATCACCCCGGATTATTTCTTATGCCGGATAAAAAATGTCCTATGATAACGCGTAAGAGAGTATAATTGCTGTAGAATGAAAAGGAATGCAATTCTATGAAAATAGCCGTTTATTCAAGGAAGTCCAAGCAAACCGAAACCGGCGACAGCATTAAAAACCAAATAAATATATGTAAGGATTACGCAAGGTCGCATTTTTCGGACTGTGAGTTTATTGTTTATGAAGACGAGGGATTTTCCGGCGGGAACGCGGAGCGGCCCATGTTTAAAAGGCTGTTGAATGACGCGGGAAAACGATTGTTTGATGTGCTGGTATGCTACCGCCTTGACCGGTTAAGCCGCAATATACTGGATTTTTCAACTACGCTGGAGCTTATGGAGGCAAATGGCATCGGTTTTGTATCGGTAACGGAGCGGTTCGACACAACCACGCCCATGGGCAAGGCCATGATGTACATTGCCTCGGTGTTTGCTCAGCTTGAGCGGGACACGACAGCGCAGCGCATTGTTGATAATTTTTCGGAGTTGGCTAAAACGGGGCGGTATCTTATTGGAAAGCCGCCTGAGGGTTTTCGGAAAAAGCGTATATCGAACATATGCGGCAAACAATATAACATTCTTGAGGCTGTACCGGAAGAGGCGGATAAAATCAGGCTGATTTATAACCTTTACCTAAAATGGCACAGCCTGACAAAAATCGAGACATACTGCCTGCAAAACAACATCAGGAGCAAAAACGGCAATACAATCGGAACCGATTGGATATCACGCGCGTTAAGGCATCAGCTTTACGCAACGGCGGACCGCGCGGCCCATGATTATTTCAAGGACATGGGCGCGCTCATCTATTCACCTGCCGAAGCCTTTAATGGCCTTCACGGCATTATGGTTTACAGACGCGTTCAGAAGGGGAAGAGTACCCCCGCTTACCAAAGCCCGCCGGAGCGGCTTGTAATAAGCGTTGGCGAGCATGAGGGGATTATTCCGTCGGCGGATTGGATCGCGGTGCAGCGCATAATAAACGAAAGAAAATCCATAGGCATAAGCCTCAGGAAACCCACGGGCAATTACGGTGTTTTTAACGGCCTGCTGCGCTGCGCTCATTGCGGCAGCCCGTTAAAGCCCACCAGCATCAGAAAAAACGGCGTGTTCTATTACAAATGTATTTTAAAGGAAAAAAGCCGCATGGGTTTGTGCGCGGTGAAAAATCTTTCTCATAAAGCCGATGTGTTGATTATTAATTACGTTCAAGGGCTTTTGCTGGATAAAAATGATGTTGCGGCACAATTCGCCGGTATACCGTTTGCATCTTTTGAAAAAATAAATTCAACGCAAAAAGACATTTCCGCCGTGAAGAAATTAATTCATTCAAACGAGAAACTGGTTGGGAATTTGATTTTACGGCTTGCCAATTTAACAAACGAGATAGCATTAAAACGTGTTGAGGAACACATCGCTAAATTGGAATCGGAAATAGCGGAATCCAAGAATCTGTTACGCGTCCTTGAAGCCGATAAAATCAAACGGGCCGGCAGCCAACCGGATGCGGACATAACCAGTCTTAGCGCTTTCATCTTGTCAGGCGGCTTTGCGTCCATCCCGGACACCCTTGAAAAACGTAATATCCTGAGGAAAATAATCAAAGACATCATCTGGGATGGCGAAAAAGCCGTGGTAAATTTTATTAAATTGTAACCATTTCACCTTATCATCATCCGATGAACCCACTGTAATTACTTTGCGGCTGGTACCGGGGGAGGTGATGGTGGAAGGTCCCGGCCCGCCATTGCCTGCCGCCGCGCACACCACAATACCCTTGTCCCAGGCGGCCTCAACCGCCCTGACAAGCGGCTCGCCGCTGACATTGGACGTGCCGACGGACATATTGGCGACGCGTATATTGTATTTATCCTTATTCGTTATCGTCCACTGTATGCCCGCCAAAAATTCCGCCGTATCCCCTCTGCCTTTGTCGTCCAGTATTTTTACGCCGACTAAGCCGCAGCCCGGCGCCACACCAACGTATCTCCCGTTCGATGCCGCGCCGTTTCCCGTTGCTATACCGGCGACATGGGTACCGTGCGCGTTGTCGTCATAGGGCTCTTTGAACCCGTTAACAAAATCCTTGAAGGCAATGATGCGGTTTTCCGGTTCGATAAAATCACGCACCGGACTTATACCCGTGTCAAGAAAAGCGATGGACAGGCCTTGGCCGGTAAAACGGGACTCGTTAGCTACCGTAGGCGGCTCGCGGCTCTGGGCGGCTATGGCGGCTGTGGCATGAACGGCTCGTATGCCCGTAAGCCGCTCCAGGCGCGGATAATCCGCTTCCGGAACCTCGACGATATAATAACCCAAATCCGGCAGGCAATATTTTACGCGGCATAACTTTGAGATTACCGCCTCGGAATGATCGCAAATATCGCATTCTACTATTAACTTGATAAGATTTTCGCTCATGGTTTAGTTAGCCCCTGCTTTATATATTATATTTTATGCGGGGGATTTTGGATGTGTCACGGGCGATCACACCGTACGCATTGGATTGTAGGTATATAAACCTTACGTAATTTTAACCGCCTGCATCTGCGCCTTTACGCATAATTCGGCGGCCTTGAAGGCATGCTCCTGAGTCATAGCGTTTTCGGTACGGTTCAATGAATCAAGGATTAGCTTCCCGAAATACGGATACCCGATTTTACCGTCAACGTTAAAATATGTTTCTTCGCGCCCGTTTGCCAAAAATAGATGCGAGGGGCCGTCATTTGTGCCTATGTTCATATATTTGCGCTGTTCGATAAAACCCTCTGTTCCCAGAATAAAACTACGTCCGTCGCCCCACGTTTGCAACCCATCCGGCGTAAACCAGTCTACGCGGAAATAACCCGCCGCGCCGTTATCGGTCACAAGCATGGCATCGCCGAAATCGTCCAGCTCCGGGTAATCCGGATTGTTATAATTAGCGGTTTGGCTGCGGACAACAGTGGCGTCTTTCGCGCCCGTATAGAATAATATCTGCTCCACTTGATGGCTGCCGATATCGCACAGTATCCCGCCGTATTTTTCTTTTTTAAAGAACCAATCCGGGCGCGACGGCGCGTTCAGCCTGTGCGGGCCAAGGCCGATGACTTGCACTACTTTTCCTATTGCCCCCTGTTCTATAAGCTGGCCCGCAAACACGGCGGTTTCCACATGCAGGCGTTCGCTGTAGTAGACCGCATACTTGCGTCCAGTGCGTTTTACGGCGGCCTTTGCCGCGTCCAGTTGCTCCAGAGTTGTAAGGGGCGCTTTATCAGTAAAATAATCCTTACCCGCGTCCATAACGCGAATCCCCAGCGCGCAGCGTTCGCTTGTCACAGCCGCGCCCGCCACAAGGCGCGCTTCTGGGTCGCTCAGCACCTCCGCCTCGTCCCTGGCGCGTTTTGTACCGGGGAAACGTGATAAAAAGTTATCCAGCTTTTTCGCGTCAGGGTCATAAGCCCATTTCAAAACGCCACCCGCGCCGATAAGCCCCTCGCACATGCCATAGATATGACCGTGATCCATACCTACAGCCGAAAAAACAAACTCACCCGGTTTTACCACAGGCGCGGGTTTGGGTTTGGGCGCGTAGTTCATGCCGTCCTTTGCGTTCATGATGTTATCAGTCCTTTTTTGTGTTTTTTTGTGATTTTTGTGGTTGATAAATTTACAACAATCCTAACGCAAAAACCTCGATACCGCGCCCTCCGCGCAGATATGCAGCCTGTGGAGTGCCCTTGTGCAGGCCACGTACAACAGATTGCGGTCGTAAGGCGTGTTATACCGCGCGTCCCCCGCGTCCCAGACAATTACAAAGTCAAATTCCAACCCTTTAGACATGTAAACGGGCATGATATTCAAATGTTTTGAAAGTTTTTCGTTTTGGGCTGTAATGAGGGATTTATGCTCTGTTTCGATATGATGAGCCAGTTCGGCGGCTTCATCAGCCGTTTTGGTAAGAATTGCCGAAACAATCCCATCCCCGTATGCTTTAATGGCTTTATTCACATGATCAAGCAATTCAAGGCGTGTTCCGGTCATAATTTCCGGGGCGTGGCCGGAACGCTGGAAAACCTCGGAATCTTTGCGCCCGAGTATACGGTTGCAAAAATCCTGTATCTCCACGGACGAACGGTAACTTTTGCGCAAGGCCAGGGTTGCGGTCTTCGGCACGCCCATGTGCAAACTGATACGCCTAAAAAAATCGCGGGAAACGCTAAGCCCGACGGCTTGGTTCGTATCGCCCAGAATCGTATACCGCGCGTTGGGGAACATTCGCTTGAAAGTAAGGTAATTGACCACGCCGTAATCCTGCGCCTCGTCAATAACAACATGCCGGTAATTTGCATAGTTCTTAATTCCGCAAAGCCGTTCAGTCAGGTACAGCACGGCCCCCGCATCGGCGAAAGGCAGCAAGCCCTGTTTCATCTTACTCCGCCCGTACCCAATCAGTGCTGCAGCATCGTCAGGCAAACGCAGACCTTTTGACGCTCTGCATAGTAAATATCTGTCGCCGGTTAATTTCATATATAAGCGCACCGGGTTAATACTGGTTTGTCCGCGTAATTTTTCATAAAACCTATTTTTAATCTGGTTGAGAAGAACCGCAACCCGGTTATCTACTTCAAAGGCCCATTTGTCATATGTTTTTTCAAGAACGATTTCTTTTAGCTTAATGCGCAGCCCGTCAAAAACAGGTTCCGCGTCGGCCTTTACCCTGTCGCGTATGCGCTTAAGCCGCGCCGCCGCCGGGAGATTGGCCTTATTTTCTAAAAACAAGGCTTTCAGACGTTCTTTCGTGTATAGCAACTGCCCGTCCAAAGCAATATCCTCAAACTCATGCAGCCGCCGCTCATAAAGAAGGGCATACCGGTTCAGGATCTCCGCCATTGTGCGCGATGATTTGAAGGCTGAGGCGCGCAGCCGTGTGTGCTGCGCGTCCTGCCGCAGCCGTGTCAGACTCTCCAGATGTTGATTTTTGGTTTGAATATTGATGTTACTAATATTTTTAATGTAAATATCATCAATGGTAATCTGTTTGATGCGTTCCTCGCCAAGGCTTGGCAGCACTTCGCCGATATAATCGGCAAACGCGTCGCTGGGGGTCAGGGCCAGAATATTTTTATGCGTAACGCCGGTGATTTTACTTTCATACATCAAATACGCGATGCGGTGGAGGGCAATGCTTGTCTTGCCCGAACCCGCCACGCCGTTCACAATCAACGCCCCGCTGGTAAGGTCGCGGATTATCTGGTCCTGCTCCTTCTGAATGGTTTCAACGATGGTTTTCATCTTTGGCGTGGCGTTTTGACTCAACGCCTCAAGAAGTATTTCATCCCGTATAACAAGCCCGCTGTCGGCGTAATATTTAAGCTCACCGCCGCGGAATTTCAATTGGCGTTTAAGCAGAACCTCACCCTCGACGCGCCCGTCCGGGGCGTCATAATGGCATTTTCCAAGCTCATAACGGTAATAAACACTGGCAATGGGCGACCTCCAGTCATAGATATACACGCGCCCTTGCTTCAAGTCAAACAGGTTGTGGAAACCGATATAAATCTTGTCAGCGGAAAGCATATCCTTTTCTGTAAGGTCAAAACGCCCGAAATACGGTGAATCAAGGAGTCTTTCGTATTTAGCCACCAGCTTGCTGGTAACGTCGGCGGAGCGCGCGCCCAAATTAAGCTGCATCAGATACTGGGCGACATCGCTGAGCTTTTCCCTGTCGGCGGCGCGGACATCCGAGTAATCCGTCCACAGAATCTTGTTGATGTCCTTCAGCTCGCCGCGCTTGCCCGCCAGAATCCCCGCTTCCCGCGCAAGCTCTTTCTGTAAATAATCAAGCGTTTCATCCGCGTTTATTTGCTCATCATTAAGGATAATCTCGTTCATGTCCGACCCCTTTCAAAACGCCATAAAACCCTGAGGCAATCCCCAAGGTTTTTATGTACCCTTAATTTTAAAGCATACCAGAAAAATTCCGTTATGTCTACTGGCCTTTTTCCAGCTTATAGCCCGCTATACGCGCAAGCTCCTTTATGGAGTTTAAAGAAACCTTCAAACCTCTGTATTCCACCAAATCTTCCATATCGCCAGTAAACACGTCCGTCGGGATATACTTCTTTAATACGATGGTATCGTTATTAGTAAAGATTTCCAACGGGTCGCGTTCATTGATGCTGAGCGTCTTGCGAAGCTCGATAGGCAGCACAATACGGCCGAGTTCGTCAACCTTCCTCACAATACCGGTAGACTTCATAATGGCATTACTCCCTTCCCCTTATTAACGCAAAAAATAAATGACAACATAATTATGAACAATATACCATATTTGTAAAAGAATGTCAATAGTTGAATTTAAATACAATAAAATGGTAAAATATGGATTTAAATTATGAAATGCAGTAATAATCCGTCTTGGGTCAAGCATAGACTGGCAATGAGGTGTTTGTACATGCTGAACTATCTGTGGGCGGCGTTTATTTTGATAGGGGTTGTATATGCCGCGTTTTCGGGCAATATTGACCAGCTTACGAGCGGGGCGCTGGATTCGTCGGTTGACGCGGTTAATCTTTGCATCAGGATGCTGGGTATCATGTGCATGTGGACGGGTCTGATGAAGATAGCCGAAAAAAGCGGCTTGATTTACGCCATGTCGCGCGGACTTGCTCCCGCACTGAGTAAGCTCTTTCCCACCTTGCCGCGTGACGGTAAGGCAATGGAGCATATATCCACAAACATGATCGCCAACATTCTGGGTTTGGGCTGGGCCGCGACGCCGCCGGGCATAAAGGCGATGGAGGAGCTGCAAAAGCTGAACCCGGATAAAACAAGGGCCAGCAAGGAAATGTGTATGTTTCTGATAATAAACCTCTCCAGCTTACAGCTTGTAACAATAAACATCATCGCTTACCGCGCCCAATATAACTCCGTAAGCCCGCAGGAGATTATCGGGCCTGGGATATTGGCGACGCTGTGTTCCACCGCTGCAGGCATTATTTTTGCTAAAATAATGGAAAAGAGGCGTAATACATGAGGGCAATGCTCTTTGTGTCAAATATAATGATTCCGTTGTTGTTCGTGGTCATTATCGTATATGGTCTGTTAAAAAAAGTCCGTGTTTACGACGCTTTCATAGAAGGAGCAAAAGACGGTTTTTCCACCGTGCTCACTATTTTACCCACACTTATCGGCCTGATGGTATCCATCGGCATACTGCGCACTTCCGGCGCTCTGACCGCGCTTTCATCCTTGTTACAACCGGCTTGCGCCACCATAGGCTTCCCCGAACCCGCTCTGCCGCTTACATTGATGCGCCTGGTTTCATCCTCAGCCTCCGTCGGCCTCCTTCTTGACATTTTCAAAACCTACGGCCCGGATTCTTTCACAGGCCGCTTCGTATCCGTGATGATGAGTTCCACTGAAACTATATTCTATACTTTAAGCATCTATTTCGTAGCCGTGAAAATAACAAAAACGCGCTACACCCTAGCCGGAGCTTTAATTGCCAACTTCGCAGGTATAGCCGCGTCTTTAATTATAACCGACCTAGTATTCGGCCGGTAACCCATAACCCCTGATACCTTGCTTAATAAAATCCGTGCGCCCGCCGTCGACACTTTCCTCCGGGCGTAAACACGGCAGCCTGCTCCGGCCAAGCACTCCCACGGCACATGCCGGTAACGGTTTAGCGCTGCTTCCTTCCGGACCTGACGCGGTTCGCCGGCCGCCATTGCGCGGGACTTGACCATCAACACCGCTTACCATGCGCAGACCCCACAAAAAAGGAGCCTAAGGACGGGCGTCACCTCCGCTGCAGCGGACTGCGGATACAGGGAACCGCTACCTCCCCGGCTAGCACGGAAAATTTAAAGCGTTTTGAATGGTGCCCTGTTATTATAGATTAAAAAAGTATTTGTGTCAACAAAAATTATACTTTTATAAGAGTACCTCTGATAAACGGCTTTCCGGGAGGCCAAATGGAGTTATTTAACTTGTTCCCAGCATATTTAAAGGTAATTTAATGCTTGACTTTGCTTTTATCATATGGTAATATAATGAATGCAAGGGCGCATAGCTCAGTTGGGAGAGCGCCAGCTCGACAAGCTGGATGCCGTAGGTTCAAGTCCTACTGTGCCCATACCCGGAAATCTTGAGAAATCAAGGTTTTTTCTTTTGCAATTTTCACATTTCGTCATTTTCTTTTGACTCATTTTTGACCCATCGCTTTTTGTTCAGGTGCTCATTAATTAAGTCGGAATTGCGGATAAAAGCTTCTTCTTGACATGGCGGTATAAAGATCGGTTGCATCATTGTTTGAGCGTCCTAGGAAAATTTTATGTGACATTTCATCTACACCTGCGGCGTACAAGTCTGTGGCGTATGTATTGATGTTTCGTGCAGTTCTTAAATACGTGATGTACTCAAAAATCGTGTTTTCCTCAACCGATATACAAGGCTTAGGAAACCACGGCGAGGAGGCGTTCATTTACGGCGGCGCAGCGTATGGCGGAACATCTAAACGAGAAGAGTCCGCCAATAAGCCCGAATTATCGCACCAAACCTTGAAACGCCGCCAAAGCATCAAAAAGCTGCCCGATTCTCAGCACACCGGCGAAATAGCGTTCCGCGAGAAAGAGAAATCCCGAATACGCGCCAAAGCCGAACTCCCGTTCCACATCATTAAAAATCTGTTCAAGTTTCGAAAAACGCCGTATCAAGGGTTAGCTATTATACGCGTTAATAACAATTCCATCGCATTTTTGCCGCGTTTTTAGAAAATCGGCCGACTTGTTCAGTACTTAATTAAGAACCCAGATTCCGATTATTTACAATGATAAACAGAATTACGCTGTCTCGTTCAAATCGGAATTAAAAAGCTCAAGCTTAGCTTGAAGCATCATTTCAAGACGCGTGATTGCGTTGAGCATTTGTTCTACTGACTTGTTAAGCTTAAGCAATTGCGCAGGCGTTACGTCTTCCATTCCGATAATAGCCTGCATTTTTTCACCCTCAGCGTTCAGTATGTGGGCCAAAGCGGCTTCCTGTAAGGCTACCGATTGAATTATATCGGTTATAGCCTGATCGCGTGAGCCTTCACCCGGAGTGATTACTGGCATTCCCATTGAAACACCTCCTATCTGGATTTTATTGGCATTCTCATGCCTGCTGATAATATATGCAAGTCCAAAAGCGGTTGTTACCATGTCAAGCGTTAATAATTTTGTGTCCAACCCTATCTATTTTACATACTATTATACGAGAAACAGATTTTACAATAGGAGTGATATTTATGGATATGCTGCATCCAAGCAGCGTTATTGAAATACCTTCAGATAATAGACAAACATTTCGAGGAATCACTTTTGACGGTTGTTTTTTCTACATGACGGTACCGCGTGAATGTGCCATTTATAAATTCAACAGAGAATTTGAAGTTGTTAACGTTGTCAAAGTTGACAAGCCGTATACCGCTATCTGTTATGACGCCTCAGAAAAAGTTCTTTGGGCCGCTACAGATAAACCCGACGTCATATATAAATTGAATCGCGGTTTAAAGGAAATCGGACAGCTTCATATTAAGACGGATAAGAAACTGTGTGACCCAATAGTGGGGCTTTCTTACGATTGTAAGAAAAATGTCCTGCTGGCCGCATACCTTGATTTTATTGCAGAGATTTCTAAGAAAAACGGGTGCGTTCATATGTTGAATGCGGACTGTCCCGGAGACTATTCAGCGGTTCTGTCTATTGCCCCATATTATGCAGTTGTCTGCCAAAATACTTGCAAAAACAAGAAAAGACAGGATATTCTTTTCTATACGGATGAAGGATGCTTAATTAGGCACCTTTACATCGATGCGAAGTATAAAATTGTAAACCTGCTATTTTATCCATGCAAAACTAAAAACAAATCAGACTTCGAACTGATAATCCTGGCGTCTGATATATGCGGGCGACCGGTGATTCTTCGTTATGCGATGAAAGTATGCGGTATGAACCCGGATTGTTGTAACTATAAGGTATGCAAAGAAAAATGCGAAGACGATGACGACAAAACCTGTGACCAGGCTTGTAATGACTTGCTTCAGTCTGTAGCGCTGGTTGAAGCCGCTCTTGCGCACATATTAAACGCGGAGGGCGAAAAATTACAGAAAGCAACTTCTATTGCGAAGACCACATGTGAACTTCTGGAAGTTAACAAGTCAATCAGTAATGCTATTGTGGGTGCGGCTCATTTGGAATTTTTACTGTTGCAAAAACTAGAAGTAATTAATAGTATATGCTCAAAAATAAAAAAGGAGGAAAATAAAAAATGGCTGTAGTATCAGGAAGAGTTATATTCGACAGCGCTAGAACCGCCCAATGGTCAGACGTGATGCCAGGTATCGCAGGCGTTGCGGTGGCGTTACAAAACATAGCGACTAACGAGCTCCTTGCTGTTTTAACAGGTACGAACGGAGAATACTCGTTTATTAATGTTCCCAACGGCAATTACCGTATAGTGGAATCTTATGGATTGAGTGCCGTTCCGGCTCCGGGAGATTTCAACAATGCGGCAGCAGCCCCAATACCCGACGGTGTCACACCGCCAATAAGCTATGTAACCAACCCGCCTACCGGCTCAACAAACCTTGATTGCACAGTACCAAACACAATTTTTGTCACAGTGTCCGATAATGATTTAAATGATCAAAATTTTTTGAACGGGACGGTTAGATACACGCCAATCACAGCTATAATGGATAGTTGCGCCACTATCGATCCTGAGAACCTACTTACGGACGCCGATGATGGAACTTTCGGCTTCTTCCCTGCCGGAACGCCGGCAAATACCGGAGCTCCAACAGAACCATACCCCGGATTTGTGCCGGGTTTCGCGTATGTATTACCCGATCCTGCTGTTGATACACCAGACGATGGCGAGTATACGGTTCAAAATATCATGAACAATTCATTGGCTAATGAGCGCGGCGCATGGTGGCGTATTGCCGACCATACCACAGGCAATGAAACAGGCAGGATGATGGTGATTAACGGGTATGATCCCGGAACGGTATTTATCCATGAAGAAGTAAACGTTTTGCCTAATACAAACTATCTGTTCAGCGCATGGATTTTGAATATGTTCAAAGTTACCGGGTACGCGAATCCCGCTTTTGGCGTTTTAATTACTGACGATAACGGCGATGTGCTGTACAGCCACTCATTAGGCGCGGAAATTCCCGTAAACATGAACACCCCTGAATGGAAGCAAATCGGAACTGTGTTTAATTCCCAAGATAATACCCATTTAACATTTGAGTTTCTGAGCCAGGCGCCGGCGGCATGGGGTAACGATTACGCGTTGGACGATATTGCGCTCCATGAAGTGGATGTACCCGTTTTTACACCTGTTAAATCTGTTAACCCTTCCCGCGCCAATGTCGGAGATACCGTCACATACACGGTCACTTTGGAAAATACCTGCCAAAGCCCGTTGACAAACGTAAGGTTTCAGGATACCGTACCGAACGGCTTGTCATTTGTAACCGGCTCTGTAAGGGTCAACAGCGCTCCTAATCCCGGCGCAAACCCTAATATCGGGTTTACAATAGCGAACGTTCCGGGAGAATCGACTGTCACCATCCAATTTTCCGCTTTGGTCACTTCCGTGCCTTTAACTAATCCGGTGCTCAACCAAGCGGATATGAGCTATAACTATACGCCGGTAGAGGGTGGAATTCCCGGTGAATCTAACGTATCTTCTAATATTGTCCCTTTGGATATCGGTGATTCCGCTGATTTGTCCGTTGTAAAAACGGGTTCGCCCAGCGTCGTAAAGCCCGGAGAAACGTTAACGTATACGATAACCGTCGCTAACGCCGGCCCTACGGCAGCAGAAAACGTAACTTTGACGGACGCTCATCCTATTGGCCTCTCTAACCTTGAATACTCAATAGACGGAGGCGCCTCATTCCAAGCTTGGACCGGTAATATAAATCTTGGAATGATGGATGCCGGCGATTCGTTGGTGGTTATCATACAAGGTACTGTAAACGAGGATATAGCAGGACGTTATATTTATAACATCGCCGAAGTGAGTTCCACAACGCCTGATCCCAATTACTCGAATAATACTTCATCGATTAGAACAGAGATTTTTACCCCAAGAACACAAGCGATTACTGACATTATTGAATCTGTTGCGTTACAAGAAACCGCGCTTTCTCACATCCTAAACGCCGAAGGTGAAAAAATGCAAACGATGCTAGGTATGAATGATGTGACGATCGACCAGTTGTTTGAACTGAACCGTTCCGTTACACGTTTGGTTGGGACGATAACCAGATTGGAATCTGTTCTTCAAGCAAAGTTAAATAGTGTTAAGTAAGTGTCAAATAGACCCGCGTCTGTACAGGGGCGGGTCTATTTGACGCTTATGATCAAACTGTAATCAATCACCTTTTTAATTATTCTTAAAAATCCGACTACGGCCTATCGTCCTGTTCTCCATTTTAGATTGTCCATTATACGGCAAAATCTTTTCCGCTATTGCACGGTTGATTGTAGGTTTTGCGAAACCGCGTGCCTTGTACCCGCGACCACGTTCACAGAACGGGATTGAAAAACTAAAACGTATATTTTAAATCTTAAATAGAGTTGTACTCAAATATTTTTCTCCCCTATCAGGGAATATCGCAACAATTGTTCCCGAATTCAAGTCCTTCGCGACTTCAAGCGCGGCAATCATGGCAGCTCCGCTACTCATGCCGACAAATATAGCTTCTTCCGCGACTATTCTACGCGACATTTCAAAAGCGGCTTCGGTTTCAATTTGTATGCTAATGTCTATTTTTCGGGGGTCATATATTTCTGGAATAATCGCTTCTTCCATGCTTTTTAACCCTTGTATATAGTGTCCTTTGACTGGGTGCGCTTCCACTATTTTAATAGATGGATTCTTTTGTTTTAGCCTCATCCCAACTCCCATAATCGTTCCTGATGTGCCGATAGCAGATACGAAATGAGTTATATTTCCATCTGTTTGATTCCATATTTCTTCGGCAGTTGTGCAGTAATGCGTCAGCTTGTTAGTTTCGTTTGAATATTGGTCCGGATTGTAATATTTTTCCGGATACTGCTTAAGCAGTTCCTTTGTTTTCATGATAGCGCCGTCGGTTCCTTTATCCGCGTCTGTAAGTATGATTTCACCGCCGAAAGCCTTTATCATTTTTTGACGCTCTATTGAAACAGCCTCACTCATAACAATACAGACTTTGTAACCTTTTACGCTGCCTATCATTGCAAGACCAATGCCTGTATTTCCCGATGTCGCTTCGATGATCGTTTTATCTTTTGTCAACACGCCATCAGATTCTGCTTGTTCAATCATTTTTAAAGCAATCCTATCTTTTATGCTCCCTGTCGGATTGAATCCTTCCAATTTTGCATAAAGAGTTACATTTGGATTAATATTCATATGATTGATTTTTACAATGGGTGTGTTCCCTATTGTTTTTAGAATGTTGTTATGCACTTTATTCTCCAATTATTATTTAATCATTGTTACAATATAGCACAGCAGAAAAAATTCGAGATAATATCATTATATGTATTTATAAACATAATGCTTCTCGTACCTACCGCGTCTATCTCGTACCTATCTCCATTTCAATTATTATATCACGTTATGAGGTAAATTGAAAGTAATTTTATATATAATATTTGATTTCATATCCTTTGTATGGTACATTAAATATAAATTACTATGCGAAAGGAGTAATTACTTTGAAAAAGTATTTATATATATTTATTTTTACTTTTTCCTTTTTATTAGGAAAATTATTAACCATAGAAAATATAAAAGCAGACGATAATAAACCGGATGACCGATATCTTGAATTAATTGAAATGTCTAGGGAATTTTATGAACCGAAAGCAATTTATTTGACACCTCCATATTTCGGAAGGTTGTTATTTTTAGGTGGATGGGATTTCGCAGACCACGACAGGAGATATAGTATTTCTCCTAATGATAATAGTATTTCATATTGGGAATTGTTCGAATATAGTCCAGAAAATCCATGGATAAATGTAAGCGGAAGAATCGACCCCAAGCATCCGGTTACCAGTATATTGATGTCTTATCATGAAGCCACGCAAAATCTTGAAAAAAGACCCGATGATTTTATTCCGCCGGCTCCTTGGTTTCCAGGCGAATTTGCCGGATATGCAGATGGTTGGTATTTTTATACAAGATTTATTAGTGGAGCTGGAAGCGGGGAAACTTACCGGCTTGGTTGTGATACATTAAGATTATATGCGATAAATCCCGATATATACGCAGTAGATCCCGATGAAGGGTATAAGGACTTTGGTGATTTTCGCGGCGCTCATACTCGTGTCTATAATGAAAGGCTTTATTATTTGGATATGTCTTATTTAAAAAGCGCTTACTATGGTTCTGGACGCTTGTGGAGTATGGATTTTAACGGAAACGATAAACAACTAGTTGTTGACGATTTGTTTCACGGCGAGTTCCATATTATTAATGATATAATTTATTACATGCAAGCGGAAGAATATATATTATATTCGATAAATCTTGACGGTACGGGAAAAACGGAAATTTTTAATGTCTACGAAACATTTAAACAAGAGTTAAATGAACGATGGTTTGAACGTATCCAAGAAATTGACATAGTGTTCATTGGTAATTTCTTAATATTTAGTACTTACGGTGTCGAAACTAAATATATTATGGAATTATGCGGTAGCAACATCGTAAGGATTCCGGGTTATTTGTTTGTATCACCTTTTAATTGGCATGACAATGCCGTCTTTTTCAAAGCGCGTGACGGTTATTGGATATATAGGGTGAAATAAACCGGTTTTATTGCATCCACCCCGCAAACCTCTTTTCCAGCATAACAATCAGCTGATACAGCACCGCCGCCATAATACACAGAATAACTATCGAAAGCATCACCCAGTCCATACGAAATTCATGGTATTACATACTGATACTTATTACAACAAAAATAAAATTAAAAGAATTAAAATATTAATATTAATTTAAATAGACTTGTTAAATGATATTTACGTATATTTTTATTATGTGAAGGATTTGGTACATATATTATTTTTTAGGTGAACGAACTACGCAGGGATGATGAAATAAAAAGTCAATTATTAAAGGAGGCAATAAAATGCGAAAATTTCCAGTTGTGTTAAAACTTACTAATAAAAAAGCTGAATTGGCTTTGGTAGTAGGTGGCTGTATCGTTGCAGCACTTGTTGTAAAAGGTCTAAGTAAAAACACAAAAGAATCAATAAAAAACGGGTATTCAGTGAAGATACGTTTTGGTTCTTTTGAAGCGAACTTTAACAATGATGCTAATAAAGAAGCGTCATGAACTAGAAAATACATGCTCTAACTCCTTATAATAATTGGTGAGTTTCTCCTTTCCGCACACCGAAAGCGTTATAATGGTTGTCATGAACAGGACACTAAAAAGTTCGCCCCCCTACGTAGTTTACTCAATTCCTCGCACTGTGTTGATTATAACAGTGCGAGGTCTATTTAAATCGTTATTTCACCCCATCCACCCCATAAACTTCCTTTCCAACATAACTATCAACTGATACAGCACCGCCGCCATAATACACAGAATAACTATCGAAAGCATCACCCAGTCCATCCGAAATATCTGGCTGCCGTAGACGATCAGGTAGCCTAAACCGGCTTGTGCCACAAGGAATTCACCGACGATAACGCCTACAAAGCTCAGACCGACATTGATTTTCATGGCGGCGATTATGGTTGGGATGTTTGACGGTATTATCAACTTAAATAGGGTTTGGCTCTTTTTGCCGCAGAAGGTTTCGATAAGCTTTATTTTTTCGGGGTCAACGTGAAGGAAACCGTTCAGGATGGTTATTATAGAGACGATAACGGAAATAAGCAAAGCGGTTACTATAATGGATTTTACATTGTTACCCAGCCATACTATTAGTATTGGAGCCAAAGCGGTTTTTGGCAGGGCGTTAAGGACGACCATGTAAGGCGCCAAAACGCTGGATAAGAAGCGGTTCCACCATAAAAGCGCCGCCATAACCGTCCCGATTATTGTCCCAAGCAAAAACCCGGCTATGGTTACCCAAACGGTTGTAAACACATGCCGCCATAAAATACCGTCTGTGGATAAGTTGATGAAAGCCGTCAACATACGGCTGGGCTGGCTGAAGATAAACGCTTCGATCCACCTTTGCCGCGCGGCGATTTCCCACAGTGCGAAAAAAGCGACAAGCAGCGTGATTTGCGTAGCCAGAATCAACACCCTGCGTTTTTTCAAGCGTGACAGAAAGGCTTTATGCTCCGCGGAAACAGGCGTCATATCGCTTGCCTCGCATATTTCATTTTCATCCCGGTTATACATGAACATCCAGCTCCTTCCAAATCTTGTTAAAATACTTGCGGAACTCGGGTGCCTCGCGGGACTTCATCGGCGTCCTATTATCCGTACCGATTGATATTTGATGTATGTTCCTAATTGTAGCCGGACGTTTTGTCAGCACAATGATGCGGTCGGAGAGGCTGATGGCCTCCGAAATATCGTGCGTAACCAAAATGGCGGTCTTTTTTTCTTTTTTAAGTATGGTGCCCACTTCATCGGCGATAAAAAGACGGGTTTGGTAATCCAACGCACTGAAAGGCTCGTCAAGCAACAGAAGTTCCGGCTTGGTTGAGAGTGTGCGGATTAGCGCTACACGCTGCCGCATGCCGCCGGACAGCTCGGAGGGTTTATATGTCTTAAACTCCCCTAAGCCGTACTGGGCCAACAGTTCATCGGCATAAGCAAGATTGCGTTCGGTCATTTTTTTTTGGATTTCAAGGCCCAGAATCGCGTTTTCATAGATGCTGCGCCACTCAAAAAGGCAGTCTCTTTGCAACATATATCCAATTTCCGCCCTGCTCGGCTGTTTCATATCCTGCCACAATCCGGGCGGCATGTCGAACATAGGCATCCCCTTAATAAACACATTTCCGCCCGATGGCTTGACCAACCCGTTTATAATTGATAAAAGCGTAGATTTGCCGCACCCGCTGGGACCGATTATGCTGACAAACTCGCCGTTTGCAATATCAAATGAAACATCTTTTATAGCTTCTGTTTCTCCGTTCGTGGAATGATAGTTCATTGAAATATTTTGGACATCAACGAATTTATCCAACACAAAAACCCCGTTCCGGTGGTTATAGTGTAGTATATAACCGGACGGGGCTATTTGTGAGGCAGTTAATAGTTAATAATTAATTATTTGATTCAAGCCATTCGATTGCTGCGCATGCGATGGATTTAATCGTTTCAGGGACAAAGGGGCTAGGTAATCCCGCGCCGGAAAGTAAATCCGAAAAAGTCTTGGTTCCGGCCAGCCTTGTCAGGCGTACATATTTAGCCCAAGCCTGGCCGTGGTCTTTTTGATCCTCCGCCCAGAAGGCAAGAGCCACTACTTCCGCCAAACAGTAATCAATGTAATAAAACGGGGTTTCGTAGATATGCGCCTGAGCCTGCCAACGGCGGCCTTCGCCATAAAACGGGAAACCCGCCAGGTCGAGGTACGGGCGGTATTTACCCTCAAGCTCCAGCCAGAGGTCATTGCGCTCCTTGGGGCTAAGCTCCGGTTTTTGGTAGATATGGTGCTGGAATTCATCAACCATCGTGCCGTACGGGATGAAGGTCAGCGCGCTGCCAAGATGGCTTTTATAGTATTTTTTCGTCTGATTGCCGAAGAAGCCTTCCATCCAGGGCCAGGTGAAAAATTCCATGCTCATCGAATGGACTTCGGCGGTTTCGGACGAATACTCGCTTAAAGCCGAAGGGTAAATCTCCCGCGCTTCATATGCGGCAAACGCATGCCCGGCCTCATGCGTCAAAACGTCAATATCTCCCGATGTACCGTTAAAGTTGGCGAAGATAAACGGGGATTTATGATCGGCGATGTAAGAGCAATATCCGCCGCCGGACTTGCCGGGGCGCGTTAAAACGTCAAACAGTTCATTCTCCAGCATAAAATCAATAAATTCCGCCGTATCGCTTGACAGCTCATGATACATTTTTTTACCATGTGTGAAGATATCGTCCGCTGTGCCGACAGGCTTGGCATTACCCTCAAGATACTCGCAGGGGTCGTCATAAATCTTTATTGTCTCGACACCGATGCGTTTAGCTTGTTCAGCTTTTAATTGTGTTGCTATTGGCACGATATAATCAACTACACCTTTGCGGAAGCCTTCAACCTTTTCGATGTTGTAACAAATGCGTTTCTTGCGGTAATAGCCCAGCTCAACAAAATTTTCATACCCCAGCGTTTTAGCTATGCGCGTCCTGATTTTTACCAGCTCGTCAAAAATGCTGTCCAATTTTTCCGCATGAAGCATAAACCATCCGGTCTGCGCACGTAAGGAAGCCTCGCGTACGGAGCGGTCGGGATCCTCGTGATAGGGTTTAAGCTGCGCCAGCGTAAGCGTTTTGCCGTCAAATTCAATCTGTGCGGAGGCCATCAGCTTGTCGTATTCGCTGCCAAGCTTGTTTTCCGCTTGCAAATCCGGCACGATTTCGGGTTTGAAGGTCTTCAGTTCCATCTCGGCCTTATCGAACAACAAGGTTCCCCACGCGGCTTCAAGCTCCTTACGGAACGGCGACTGGATCAATGCCGTCATAAATTCCATATTTACCGGCATCAGCTTGGGGCCAAGCTCGTCCATATAATCCCTCTCGGCGTCATAAAACTCATCCCTTGTATCCAGCGTGTTCCTGATATACGCCAGCGCGAACATGGAATATACATGCTGGATATAGGTGTCTGCCTCTTTGTATGCGGCAAAGGCCTCGTCAGAGCTTTTCGCGTCCTTAAAACGCTGTAACAGCGACATAAGCTTCCCGTTTACCGGCTCAAATTCAGGACGGGTATACTTCATCTGCGAAAATTTCATGTTTTACATCCTTTCGTAATTTTGTCAATTCATTATATCACATGGAGTTGAAAACAGTAAACATCTTTTGTGTTGTATTAACATTTGCGTTGTGCTATACTTTATAGGGTTTTAACTATCTGATAAGGTGGCAATGACGGTGAATCAAAAGGGAGCGCTTTTTAAGACAATCCGAATGAAATTGCTCATGCCAATACTGTGCGCCGTAATTCTGGGCGGCTTGATTATGGGTATTACAGCCTACCGCATGACTTCCGATGTAATGGTCAACGAAGGCATAAAGGACGGCCTCCGTTCCGCTCAAACCCTGCGCGAAATGGTAGACATGACCATTGCCACCGCACATTTCGATCTTTCTACCCTGTCCTCCGCGCCGACCTTACGCCGGCTTTTGCTGGGTGAGGGGGAGCCGGACGACCTTGAAGCGCAAATGATGGAATTGATTGCGCGTCAACCCCTCTACAACAGCATGATCGCATTAAATTCAACCGGTACCATCATGGCAAGCACCTCGGGCAGCGCGGGTCAGGAACGTGGCGACCGCGAGTATTTCATAGAGAGTATGAAAGGTAACAATTTTATATCCCCGGTTGAGGTCAGCCGCCAAACGGGGAGAATGGCTTCGTTTATATCCATCCCGGTCTATGACGAGCAGGGTGGAGAGGTTATAGGCGTGATGATGGCGGCCTTGCAGATTATGGCTATAAATGACCGTTTCGTCTCCTCCGTAACAATCCTTGACGGCTTTGGGTACGCAATGATCGCAACAGGCGAAGGCACCGTTATAGCGCACAGGGATGAGGAAGCAATAGGCGGGCCGATGCTTCAGGAAACGATGGTGCTGCTTGCGCAAATGACTGATGAAAGCGCGGTTTTTAAATCCACGCGGGATGGAACGGGGGTCATGGTCTTTGCCGGGCGCAGCCAGTACACCGATTGGTATTCAATTGTGGTTTGTCCGGTCAGCGACTTTTACCGCAGGGCGAACACCTTGGCGCAGATGATAGCAATACTGGTTACATCCATTACGATATTCATAGCCGCGATTGTTTGGGTTGCGGTAAGCGGCGTGACAAAGGCGCTTAGCGCCGCCATACGCTATGCCGATGTTGTGGCCAGGGGTGAGCTGAACACTTCACTGGACATTCAACGGAATGACGAAGTTGGCGTATTGGCCGGGTCATTGCGTGAAATGGTAGGAAAGCTTAAAGATATGATCGAAATAGCCGAGTTGAAAACCGCCGAGGCTGAGGCCGCGACGGAAACGATTATGTCGGGCATCGCGTACGCCAGCAAGATCCAGCGTAACCTTCTCCCGAAGAACAAGGCTTTCGATAATGCTTTTACGGACTATTCCATCATATGGGAACCACGGGACGTCGTGGGCGGAGATATATATTGGGCTAAGAACTTTGACGGCGGCACGGCGCTGTGCGTATGCGACTGTACGGGCCACGGCACGCCGGGAGCGCTGCTGACAATGCTGGTCGTGAGCGCGCTTGAGGCTTCGGTCAACGCAAACAACTACACAGACACGGCACAGATTTTATACATATTGGATCAAAAGCTTGCTTCCGTATTGAATGTGGAGGACGAGGCTGATGTAAAACGCGGCATTACCGATATTAACGACGGCTGTGACCTCGCCCTACTGTTTATCGCGAATGACGGCTCCGTTTCCGTAGCGTCCGCGCACACGCATGTGTTTGTTTGTGACGGCAGCGAGGTCTTCCAGTATAAAGGGCAGAATATATCTGTCGGGGAGGGTAAGCTGAAAAGCAAGAATGAAGTGATTATCCAAAACATACGCTCAAAACCCAGCAACAAATTTTATATCGCATCGGACGGCCTCTTCGACCAGATTGGCGGCGTACGCAGCAAATCCTTCGGATATAAGGTATTTAAACAGATCATTCTGGATAACCACCACGAACCGCAAGCCTCGATATCCGGCAAGGTTTGGGACGCCTTTATGGAATATCAAGGCGCGCAGGCGCGCAGGGATGATGTGGAACTGCTGAGCTTTGTACCGAAAATAATAAAAAAATGAGTAAGCTTGGCTATTTCATCTCTTCATCATTATAGCGGCGCTGTTCGTGGTCTTTACCATAACCACTGATGCCGAAGTTATAAGGAGGGTCGATAATGGTATTAAACATGCTGGAGTATACCGGTTCGCTGAAAAAAAGAAATATTAACATAAGTTACAGCGGTCCGATGTGGGAGGACGGGCTGAAGGGCATTGCCGAGATGGTGAAATCAAGCCTGTCATCCGATGAATTACCGAGCAGCGCGGCGAAGTCCATTTTTTCGGTTTTTATTGAGCAGGCTACGAACATGCTGATGTATTCCGCGGAAAAGGAGCATTACCCCAAACACGATGCGGAATCTTCGGATGTATCGACGGGTATGTTGGTTTTGGGACACAAGAATTTGACTTATTTTATCCAGACGGGAAACGTTGTAAAAAGCGTGAACGCGGAGCTTATAAAGGGCAGGTTAGACTACCTGAATACGCTTGATAAAAAAGGGATCCGTCAGTTTTACAGGGAACAGATGCGGGGCGAAAACGATAACCCGGAGAGCCAGGGCGCCGGTTTGGGCTTTATCGAAATCGCAAAGAGAGCGACGGCGCCGATTAAATATGATTTTGAACCGTTGGGCGAAGGGTTGTTCTATTTCACCATGTATGTGGAAATCGGGCAGGAGGTGGCTTGAATTATGAGATTCAAGTTGGAGAGGGAAAAAACCAAAACGACGCCATACATCTTAATTGATGAGGAAAAGGGCTATATGCGGTTTGAGGGCGAATGTTACCTTGAGGACATTATAGGTTTTTTCAAAGATATAAACGAATGGCTGGAAAACTACCTGTCATCTGATTTTACTAAACTTACATTTGACTGCGCGATGGAATATTTCAACAGCTCAACGGCGAAGTTGCTTTATAACATGTTAAGGTCGATGGATATACACGCCAAGGACGGTAAAAACATTGTCGTGAACTGGATTGCCGCCGAGGATGACGATATGCTTATCGAATGCGGCGAGGATTTCAAGGATGAAATGGAGAGCTTGGAGTTTAATTTAATAATTCAAAATTAGACACTGTAAAGCATTTCTGAATAGCAAGGTATAGTCCAGTGCCGTTTGCAGCATATAAGTTCCAGTTGGTCTATCGTTTCGCGCAGCCCCTCCAGCGCCGTTACCACCTTATTCCGGTATGTTTCGGCGGCTTTCAAGGGGCTTGCTCCGTTAACCGGCACTAATGCATCCGATAATTCTCCGCGCCTGAAAACCAGTGTTTCAGACAGATTGGAGAGATTCAACAGCAATTCTTTCTCAGGGTTCGCAGTAATCCCGATTTCTTGTTTATGACGCGCAAGCGCTGCCAGTTCGTTTTGATACCCGAACACAGCGGGGAGTATCTCTTTATTAACCACATCAAGAATCACAAGCGCCTCAATATGGATTGTTTTGCTGTAACTCTCAAGGAATATTTCCGCTCTGGCACATACCTCGGCCTCACAAAAAACACCGTGCTTTTCGAATAACGAAATATTTTTAGGCGAAGTAAATTCCGCAAGTGCGGCGGGAGTGCTGGCAAAGCCGGGCAAGCCGCGGCGTGACGCTTCAGCCGCCCATTCCCCGGAATAATTATTACCGTTAAAAATGACCCGCTTGTGATTGCGCAGCGTATCGCGGATAAGCGCGGTCAGCCCATCCCTTAAATTAACGCCGCTTTCCAGGATATCAGCAAAGCCCGACAAGGTTTCCGCCGTGATGGTATTAAGCATATAAATCGGGCAGGCAGTGGAAAACGCTGAGCCCGGCATCCGAAACTCGAACCGGTTGCCGACGAAGGCAAAGGGCGACGTGCGGTTGCGGTCGGTGGAATCCCTGGGGAATCTGGGCAGCGTAGTCACGCCAATCTCCATATGCTTCAATTCCTTGCCCACATATGTATCCCCGTTTTCTAAGGCCTCCAGAATCTCTGTCAGCTCATCGCCTAAATAAACGGAAATAATAGCGGGCGGCGCTTCATATCCGCCCAAACGGTGGTCATTGCCCGCGCTGGCTACGGATATGCGCAAGAGGTCCGGATAGAGATCGGCGGCCTTTATGACAGCGCATAGGAAAAGCAGGAATTGCGCGTTTTTTTCCGGTGTTTCGCCCGGTTCAAACAGATTGGCCCCTGTGTCCGTCGCCAGTGACCAGTTAACATGTTTTGCGCTGCCATTTACACCGGCAAAAGGCTTCTCGTGCAGCAATACCGCCATATTGTGCCGGCCGGCCGTGTTATTCAAAAGCTCCATAACGATTTGGTTATGATCCGTAGCAATGTTTGCCGTGGAATAGACCTGCGCCAGTTCATGCTGTCCGGGAGCCGTTTCGTTGTGTTCGGTCTTTGCCGGAACGCCCAATATCCACAGCTCCTCGTTGAGTTCACGCATAAAGGTTTTCACCCGAGCCGCGAACGCGCCGAAATAGTGGTCGTCCATTTCCTGGCCTTTGGGCGGGCGCGCGCCAAACAACGTCCTCCCGCAGATTTTAAGGTCAAGACGTTTTTCGTAAACCTCACGGTCTATAAGGAAATATTCCTGTTCCGGGCCGGCCATACTTAGTACGCGCCGGGTTTCAGTGTCCCCCAATGCGCGCAGCACCCTTAAAGCCTGTTTATTCAACGCTTGCATAGAGCGGAGCAGGGGGGTTTTCTTATCAAGGGCATGTCCCCCGTAAGAACAAAACGAGGTGGGTATATAAAGCGTATCGTCTTTAATAAACGCGTAAGATGTAGGGTCCCAGGCCGTATAGCCGCGCGCCTCAAATGTTGTGCGCAAACCGCCGGTTGGGAAGCTTGACGCGTCGGGTTCGCCCCGCACCAGCTCATTGCCGGAAAATTCCAAAAGCGCCGTCCCGTCCGCAGACGGAGAAAGGAAGCTGTCATGCTTTTCCGCCGTAATACCGGTCATGGGTTGAAACCAATGGGAAAAATGCGTCGCGCCGTGTTCGGCGGCCCAGTCTTTCATCGCGGTGGACACGGCGTTTGCCACGTCCAGCTCAAGCCGGTCTCCCGCTACCATCGTCTTTTTCAAGGCATCGTAAATATCCGGGGACAGTCTTTGGCGCATCACTCGGTCATTAAATACCATACTGCCGTAAATCTCGGTAATATTCTTCATAAAAGCGCGATCCCCGCCTGCTCGCAGATTTTATGCGTATCTTCATCCCAGATGGAAACCTGTACCTCGCCGATGTGCGCCTTCGCCATCAGCAGCATGCACAGGCGCGACTGTCCTATGCCGCCGCCCATGGTAAGCGGAAGCTTCCCCGCGAGTAAGGCCTTGTGGAAATCCAATCCGCGGCGGTAATCACAATTTGCCTCACTAAGTTGAAAATCCAGGGCTTTTTCGTCTACACGAATTCCCATGGACGAAATTTCCAAGGCGCGGCCCAGTAAATCGTGCCAGAAAATTATATCGCCGTTAAGCGACCAATCGTCGTAATCCGGCGCGCGGCTGCCATGCCGTCCGCCTGACCGTAATTGCCCGCCGATTTTCATAATAAAGACGGTTTTATGTTCCTTAGCGAATACATCCTCCCGCTCTTCCGGGCTAAGACCGGGATACAAATCCTCCAATTCCTGCGCCGTAATGAATGTAACCTCTCGTCTAAGCGAAACAGGCAGCTCGGGATAATCCCATCTCAGACGCTCCGACGCGGCGCAGATGGATTCAACAATCCGCTCGACCGTTTGCCTTAAAAATTCTTCCGTACGCTGTTCGCGTGTAATTACAACCTCCCAGTCCCATTGGTCTACGTAAATAGAGTGGGTGTTGTCCAATACCTCCTCGCGCCTGATGGCGTTCATATCGGTGTATATCCCGACCCCCGCAGGAAATCCGTATTTGCATAAAGCCATACGCTTCCACTTGGCAAGGGAATGGACAATTTGCGCCGTGCCCTTTGTTTCCGGCACGTCAAACTCAACCGGGCGCTCAACGCCGGTTAAGTTGTCGTTTAACCCCGTCCGCGGCTCCACAATCAACGGCGCGGATACGCGGTGCAGGTTCAGCGCCATCGAGAGATTGTCCTCAAATACGCGTTTAAGCCGCCCTATGGCGCTTTGTGTCTGGTATGTCGTCAAAACGGATTTATACCCCTTGGGGATAACGGTTTGGCTCATGTAATCTCCTCACTAACCCATAGCGAATCTGTCAACCATTTCGCCCGGGGTAAGCCTTTGTTTGGCGCCGCCCTCCGCCTCATAAACAATTTTGCCTTCCGACATCATTATCAGCCTGTTGCCAAGGGATATGGCGTCTTTCATATTATGCGTCACCATCAGCGTGGTGAATCTATTTTTCTTTATAATGGTTTCGGTAATCTCCAGCACCTTGGCGGCGGTTTTAGGGTCCAGCGCGGCGGTGTGTTCATCCAGAAGGAGCAGTTTCGGCGCTTTCAGCGTAGCCATCACCAACGTCAGAGCTTGACGCTGTCCGCCTGAGAGAAGCCCCACCTTATCGGACATCCTGTCTTCCAATCCAAGCCCCAGAATAGACAGCAAGTCTCTGTACCGCTCCCTCTCTTTCTTATTGATTCCCCAGCGCAGGCTGCGCCTTTTGCCCCTTCTTGAGGCAAGCGCAAGATTTTCCTGTATTTCAAGGCTTGCGGCTGATCCCATAAGAGGGTCCTGAAACACCCTTCCTATTAATTTCGCGCGTTTATAACTGGGGTGTTTCGTAACGTCAATCCCATTTATCCATATTTTACCGGCATCCACCGGAAATGTCCCGGCAATCGCGTTCAGGGTAGTGGATTTGCCGGAGCCGTTTCCGCCTACAACCGTTATGAAATCGCCTTCCTCCAGGTTGAGGGTCAAAGCGTCAACCGCCGTGTTCTCGTCCGCGGTACCCGCCCCCCAGATCTTTGTCACGTTATCAACCTTCAGCATGGATTATTTCCTCCCCTGCCAATCGACAAGCTTACCCTTACTTTTTCCCAGCTTTTTCTTGAGATTCGGCAGCGAAAGGGCGATTGCCACCGTTATAGCCGTAAACAGCTTTAAATCCGTAGCGGGCATACCCGCTTCAAGCACCATCGCGATGACAAACCTGTAGACCAGGGAACCGAAAACCATCGCTATCAACGCGCGCTTAAAGGTTCTGCCGGCAAACAGCACTTCACCGATAATCAACGAGGCAAGCCCGATAACAATGGCCCCAATGCCCATCTGGATATCGCTGAACCCCAGGTATTGGCAAATCAAGCTTCCGGACAGCGCGATCAGCCCGTTCGATATAACCAGACTCATAACCTTTGCCATGTCTGTGTTTACGCCCTGCGCCTTTGCCATTTCGTCGTTATTTCCGGTGGCGCGTACCGCGCAGCCGATCTCCGTTCCGTAAAAGCAATACACCACAGTGACGGCCAATGCCGCGCAAACCGCGCCCAGAATCAGCGTGGACATATTCCTGCTCAGTCCCGTTTCGATAAGTCCCGTAAAAACCGTCCTCCGCCTGAGCAGCGATACATTCGCCGCTCCGAGCATCACGCGTATATTAATGGAATACAACGCGATCATGCACAGTATGCCTGACAAAAGCCCCGGTATTTTAAGCTTTGTATGCAAAACCCCCGTAACAAGCCCCGCCGTCATCCCCGCCGGAATCGCCGCCAATGTGGCAAGGAAGGGATTCCCGCCCTGCGCTATAATAACGGCGGAAACAGCCGCGCCAAGAACAATGGAGCCTTCGGCGGTCAAGTCCGGCATATTCATTACCCGGTAGGACATATATACCCCAATCGTCATAACCGACCACAGCATACCCAGCGCCGCGGCTCCCAACAGTATGTTCGTTATGTTAATGCACCCCGTTTTTTGATTCTTTTTGGCTATTCAAAAAGAATTCAAATCAAGATTTTGCGTTAGCAAAATTACCTCAATTTCCGCCCAAATACGCTTTGCGTATCTCATCGCTTTGAAGCAGTTCTTTCCCGGTGCCGGTCAGGACGATGCCGCCCGTCTCCAGCACATAAGCCCGGTCGGCAACGGACAGAGCCATCTGGGCGTTTTGTTCCACAAGAAGTATCGTTGTACCGTCGTTGTGCAGGTCGGCAATGATTTCGAAGATCTGTTCAACTAAAATCGGCGCAAGACCCATGGAGGGTTCGTCCAGCATAAGAAGCTTGGGGCGGCTCATCAATGCGCGCCCCATCGCCAGCATCTGCTGTTCGCCGCCTGAAAGGGTGCCGGCAATCTGCCTGACGCGTTCCTTTAACCGGGGGAAACGCGCGTATACCTGCTCTATAGCCGCATCGGTCTTGCCTGAATGAATAAACGCGCCCATCTCCAGATTTTCCTTAACGGTCATCTGCATGAAAACCCTTCGGCCTTCGGGGACATGCGCCAAGCCCATTTCCACGATTTTATGCGGCGGCGTTGAATTAATCCGGCGGCCTAAAAAACTTACGGCTCCCGTTTTGGAGCGCAAAAGTCCGGAAATTGTTTTAAGTATAGTGCTTTTTCCCGCACCGTTCGCCCCGATAAGCGTTACGATCTCACCCTCGTCAACTTCCAGCGAAACGCTTTTTATCGCGTGAATAGCGTCATAAAATACATTTATACCGTTTACCGAAAGCATCATGCCGAACCCTCTTTCTGCTTACCGAGGTAGGCCTCGATAACCTTAGGGTTATTTTGAATCTCAACCGGCGTGCCCTTCGCTATAATCTCGCCAAAGTTCAATACGCATATGCCTTCGCATATTCCCATTACAAGGCTCATGTCATGTTCGATAATTAAGATAGCTATGTTGAACGTTTCCCTGATTTTAGCGATATTCTCCATAAGCTCAGCAGTTTCCGAAGGGTTCATCCCGGCGGCGGGTTCGTCCAGCAGCAGTAAACAGGGTTCCGTCGCCAAGGCGCGGGCTATCTCAAGCCGCCTTTGCGCGCCGTAGGGCAGGCTGCCCGCCCGGTCCTTGGCCATGCCCTGCATGTTGAAGATGGAGAGCAGCTCCATAGCCGCGTTATCGGCGGCGCGTTCGGATTTCCAATAGCCGGGCAAGCGGAATATACCGCTCCAAATGCCGTATCCGACATGGTTGTGCATACCGATCTTAACATTATCCAAAACGCTCAGCTTTGAAAACAGGCGGATATTCTGGAAGGTACGGGCAATGCCCGATTTTGACACCTGCACCGTTGACATGCCGCAGGTGTCGTGCTGGTTCAGGAGGATAGTCCCGCGGGTGGGCTGATAGACCTTTGTCAGCAGGTTAAACACAGTGGTTTTACCCGCGCCGTTAGGCCCTATCAGCCCGCATATCTCCGTTGGGGCAATGGCGATGTTAAAGTCGTTCAAGGCAACCAGCCCGCCGAAATCTATCCCCAGCCGGATGGCTTCCAGTACGGGGATTTTACCCATATCCCGCTCCGGAATAATGCTGGCGGAGGGTAAAGGGACCATTTTAGGCTTGTTCAATCTTTTTCCCTCCCCTTATTTTTGAAAACACAGAGAAAACCTTGGTGATAAATCCGCGTATTGTGCTGTTATTGGTCGCAAGCATGATGAGTATAAGGGCGATTGCGTAGACCAGCATCCGGTAATCGTTGAACTGCCGTAATAATTCGGGCAGGATCGTAAGCGCAGCCGCCGCGATAATTGAGCCCCACATGTTGCCCAGCCCGCCCAGCACCACAAAAACGAGAACCAGTATCGAGGTATTAAAATCAAACTTCGCGGCCGCCATGGCGGAGTAATTCATAACAAACAACGCGCCCGCCGCGCCTGCCAACGACGCCGACATGGTAAAAGCCATCAACTTATACTTGGCCGCGGGGATACCGACGCTTTCGGCGGCAAGCCTGTTATCGCGCAGGGCCATTACGGCGCGTCCGGAACGGCTGTTCACAAAATTTTGGATAATGAACAAAGTAACCAGAATCAAAGCAAAGCCCATTGTAAATGTAGATATCCTTGGAATGCCGCGCAGTCCCATAGGGCCGTCAACGATAGTCCGCGCGCCTTCGCCCAGGTTAAGGTCGGCAATGCTTGTCAAAAAGCCGAAACGCAGCCCTGAGGCATCTCTGCCCACATAAAGGCAAGTGATGACATTCTTTATAATCTCACCAAAGGCTAATGTCACAATAGCCAGATAATCACCCTTCAGCCGCAGAACCGGTATTCCGATTAAAAATCCCGTTAAACCTGCAAAAATCGCGCCGATTATCATTCCAACGGCAAGATTCAAGGAAGGGTTTGGAATCTGAGCTTGCAAAGCGATACAGGCGATTGCCCCGGCAAACGCGCCTACGCTCATAAAGCCGGCGTGGCCCAGGCTTAATTCCCCCATAACACCCACAGTCAGGTTCAATGACAATGCCATGACAATATAAGCGCAGATAGGCACAAGCTGGCCCCTGAACGAATAAGACATGTTACCGCTTGATATCAGCAGCTGGACGGTTATAAACCCAACTATAACCAATCCGTATGTTATGATGTTATTTTTTGCGAACGGGCTTAAACGTTTCATACTCATACCGCCCACCTAAACCTTTTCGATGGTTCGCCGCCCAAGCAGCCCGGCGGGTTTTACGAGTAAAATGATGATAAGCACCGAAAACACAATGGCGTCGGATAATTGAGTAGATATGTAGGCCTTGCCGAGAATCTCAATTATACCCAGCAAGACCCCGCCAAGCAAGGCCCCCGGGATGGAGCCGATGCCGCCGAATACCGCCGCCGTAAAGGCTTTTATGCCGGGCATAGCCCCGGTTGTCGGCGTCAGCGTCGGGTACATGGAACACAGCAGTACTCCGGCTACCGCCGCCAAGGCCGCGCCGATTGCGAACGTCACGGATATAACCAAATCCACGTTGATGCCCATTAACTGGGACGCGGCTTTGTCCTCCGAACACGCGCGCATGGCCTTGCCGATCTTTGTCTTTACCGTAAGCCAGGTCAGCGCCGCCATGATAATCAGGCAGGCCGACATGGTTACAATGGCGATTAGCGACACGATAAGCCCGCCGTCAAAAAACTGGAAATTCGCGTTGCCCGCTATGGACGTGAACACCTTGGGGTTCGACGTCCACAGGAGCTGCGCTGTATTTTGCAAGAAATAGCTGACCCCGATAGCCGTGATCAACACGGCAAGCGACGTGGCCTGGCGCAGCGGTTTATACGCCAGCCGCTCAATCGTAACGCCCAGAACGGTGCAAACCACAACCGCAAGCAGGAGCCCCGCCATTGGCGGCAGCCCCCAGCTTGCGGCGGCGAAAAAACTGACATATCCGCCGATCATGATTACGTCCCCATGAGCGAAGTTAAGCATTCTGGCAATACCGTACACCATCGTATAGCCGAGCGCGATTATGGCATAAACACTGCCAAGGCTCATTCCGTTTATAAGATGTGATAAAAATATCATAAACGCGCCAACCTCACATCATCCAAATAGTCGTTATTACCGCACCCCTACATAAACCCCGTCTTTGATCACAACGGCTCTGGCGTTTTTGGAAACCACGCCTTCGGTCGACCAGGTCATGCCGGCCCCGGTTACGCCGTCAAAAGTAAAATCTCCGGTAAAGATCGCTATTAACGCCTCGCATATATCGCGCCCGTTCATATCGGTGGTTATAGCGCCGTCAGAGGCAAGGATAGCGTAGTAGATGGCGTATACGACGTCGTATGCGCCGGCGGCGAATTGGTTCGGGATCTCGCCGTAAAGCTCCTGGAAGGATGCGACAAAGTTGGCTGTGAGTTCGTCTTGGGCGCCGGCGTCGAAAGGCGTAAGGAGCATAACGCCTTCGGCAAGGCTGGTGTCAAAGCCTTCAAGGGTCAGGATGCCGTCCATTCCGTCGATTCCGAAGAATATCGGCGCGTAGCCGATGGCGTCGGCTTGGGCAAGTATCAGGGACGCCGGGGTGTAGTACATAGGCAGGAAGAGGAAGTCGGCGTTGTTGTTGCGCGCTTCGGCGATCTGTACGGAGAAATCGTTTTCGCTGGCGGTGGTGAAGGTGGTTACGGAAACGAGGTTCAGGTCCAGCTCGGCAGCCCTTACTTCAAAAGCGTCATAAACGCCCTTGGAGTAGACGCAGTCGTTTTTATAGATGACGGCGATGTTTGTGCCCAGGCTGTTGTTATAGATATACGAAGCGGCGGCGGTGCCCATACCGGGATCCGTAAAGCACATTTGAAAGACGTTGTCGTTGCCGTAAGTAACAAATGGGGACGAGGCGGAGGCGGTCATGCCGAAGAAGCGGTCTTCGTAGGCCAGTGCGCTCGTCGCGACTGCCGGGGTGCTGGTAACGCTGGAAAGGAATATCTGCATACGCCAGTCTTTCAGGATGTTATAGGCGTTGACGGCCTTTTCGGCGTCATGCTCGTCATCCTGGAAATTCAATTCAAATTGTGTGCCGCCCAAAGCGTTGATTTCTGAGACAGCAAGGGCCGCGCCGTTACGGACGGCATTGCCGAAGATAGCCGCGCCGCCCGTCAAGGGGCCGGTGCCGCCGATTCTGAAGGCGTCTGCGCCGGAGGCTCCGGCTGAATCGGCGTCGCAAGCCGTAAAAAGGCTAAAAGTTAAGGCAAGCGTTAATAATATAGCAAATGTCTTTTTCATTTGTCATTTCTCCTTATGAATTATGAATTATTATTCTTCGGGGTAAAACACATATCCAAGGTATTTTTCAGGTAATTCAAAACCCAGGACATCAAGCATAAAACCGTTTATGACGATTACGTCGCTTGATGTGGCAAACCTTATGGGCATTGTGGCAGGATCCGCGCCGTTGATAATCTCGATTGCCATAAGGCCCGCGTCATAGCCCAGGTCAAAATAATTGATGCCCATGGACGCGAAGCCGCCCTCCAGAGTCATGTTCGTATCAGCGCAGAACGTTGGCGTCCCGGATTCAATGGTTACGCTCTGCACCGTCGCCATTGCGGAGGCCAGCGTGTTGTCCGTCGGGATGTAGATAACGTCGCATCTTGATACTAATGACTGCATGGCTTGGTAAACATCGTTTGTGTTTGTCACCGTAACCTCGACGTAATCGAATCCCAGCAGCGTGGCTTGTTCGCGGGCAATGCCGATTTGCAGGACGGAGTTCGCTTCGCTGGAGTTATATATAAAGCCAAGGGTTTGCGCGTCCGGCATCAGTTCCCTAATCAAGCCGATTTGCGCGGCGATGGGGTTCATGTCGCTTGAGCCGGTTACGTTGCCCCCGGGGGCTTCGTTTGAATCAACAAGACGGGCGTTTTCAAAGCTGGTAATTGCGGTGCCGACGATGGGAATCGTTTCGGTCTTTGACGCGGCGACCTGCGCGGCGGGCGTCGTAATGGCCAGAATCATATCCACCCTGTTCGATACGAATCTGTCGCAGATGGTGGAGAGATTGGCTATTTCACCCAGGGCGTTGTGGAAATCCAGCCTGATTTCATACCCGTCACGATAACCGTTATCGGCCAGCGCGGCTACGAAACCGTCGTAAGCGGCGTCCAAAGCCCTATGCGTTACCAGTTGAACCACACCGATTGTTATTACGCCGTCGTCTTCTCCGGCGGTCTGGCAGCCGGACATCGAAAGAATCATTGCTAACACGAAAACAGCAGCAAGTTTCATCGCGTTTTTCGTTGCTCTCATTTTACAGCCTCCTCGTTTTTTGATTCTTTTTGACAATCCAAAAAGAATTCAATATAATATCGGGGGCATAAAAAAAACCCCCTGCGTATGCAAGAGGACGAGAATTACCCCGCGTTACCACCTCTATTTACCTGAACCTCACGGCTCAGGCCTCATCGGGTATCAGATAAATACCCCTCACTATAACGTGTGAACACGGCCCGTATTACTTAGCTTATTTCCAGTCTGCGCTATGTAAGCTGTTCCTCGGGCAGCTCGGGAGCAGAATTTCAAAAACGCAATCACATTCCCTCGCACCACCCGGGAACTCTCTGAAATGACTCATCGTTTCCTACTGTATCTCCGTCGTTGCTTTTAATAATCTATTATAAACATTTTAAAAGTTTTGTCAACAACTTTTTTCGAATTTTTATTATTTATTTATCGAGGCACAATCAGACAGGAAGTGACTTGATAATTCGCTCTAACCGGCTCAAGCTCCGGGGGATGCCTTTCCTGCGGCGCAAGCGGCTATCCGTCCTGTACATCGTGCATAGGGGGTAGAAGCGCGATAGACTTAGGCGCGGCCGGCACAGGAAACTGCATTAGGTGCGGCGGCAAGACCTACGCCGCCTTATTTATTTATGCTGTCAGAGCCCCGCCGGACGGGCGGTTTTTATAATTTATTACGATAAAGCCGCCTGCTTGCACAGGAGGCTTCGGAACATGGCACGGCTTTTTGGTTGAGTTGAGAATTAGATGATGGGGACGCCGCAAACGGCGCCCCATTTTAGCTATGCGTTATTTTATCTGATAAAACTCCTGAAAATCTTATTGGCAAACATAATACGCATCATTTGCTGTAAGTGCGCGTTATTTACATTACGAGGCAAGTTGCGGGATAAACTCTCATATTGAGCAGACTGCTCAGATTCTTCCTGAGCGGCTACCTGGCCTGCGTTCGCGGCCTCACGCATCAGCCTATCCCATGTTACTTGGCCGACAATACCTGTTATAGGCAGGCCGAATATGCTTTGGAAAGCGAAGATTGCGTCGCGCGTCATGTTCCCGAAGACACCGTCCGCGGTTAATGTCCACAGCCGCCCGGGATATCGGGGCGCGAGTGTGTTGATAGCCTGCTGAACCAGCCGGACATTTTCCCCCCTTGATCCAACGCTCAGATTTGTGCCGGGGAAGGGCGGTATGGGCGGAGGCGGCGTGGTTCCTCCGCCGCAGTCGGCATTTGCCGCTTCACGCATCAGCCTATCCCATGTCGCCTGGCCTACAATGCCCGTTATCGGCAAGCCGAATATGCTTTGGAAGGCAAATATAGCGTCCCTTGTAATATTGCCAAAAACACCGTCCGCCGAGAGAGGCCACAAGCGCCCGGGATAACAAGGCGCCAATGTGTTAATGGCCTGTTGTATCAGCCGTACATTGTCCCCCCTCGACCCGACGCTAAGATTTGTGCCGGGGAAGGGCGGTATTCCTGGCCTGTACGGTGATTCACAATATGCTTCTTCCATCAGCCGCCTCCATGTGATGGGGCCGACGACCCCATCCGCTGCCAATCCATACATTCTTTGGAAAGCCATAACGGCTTCCCTGGTTCCGTTTCCGAATATGCCGTCCTCAGTGATACGCCATAGTCCCGGTGTAACTTCGGCTAACCTGTTTATGGCTTCTTGAACCCGCTGGACATTTGCTCCCGCCGAACCGACGGTTAAGGAAACGCCGGGGAACGGAGGAATATTTTCCGGCAGATTAGGGCATTCCGGCGGTTGCGGAGTAACGCCACTTTCCCTAATGCCCCAATATACGTCATAGAGCTTCCTCCACGTTGTCGCCCCGACGATACCGTCGGCTGTAATGCCGAAAAGCCGCTGGAACGCCCTTACCCCTTGATCCGTCAGCGAGTCAAAACGGCTTGTTTGCGGCACAAAAGGTATCTCGTTGTGATACATGGCAATGAAATCCAAAAGGAATTGAAGCTCTACAACCAGCGGCCCCACACTGCCCGTGCGTATCACCTGCGTATGGGGCGTTTTGCCAATGCCTATGCGCTCGCCTTCGCTGTACATCTCCCATAACGCTTTTTCAATCGCGTAAATCCGTGAGATTTCGTACCATGTCCTCCTGTCGATATTCCCGGTCTGCGGCAGATTATAAAGCCGCTGGAATGTTATAACGGAGGCGCGCGTCTGCTGTCCGTATATACCGTCAACCGGATTGATGATCTGATTCGTATAGCGGCCCAGAATTCGGTTTAAATACAACTGCATGGTGCGCACGACTTCCCCGCGCGTTCCGGCTGTGAGGGTATAGCCCGGGTACGATTCAAGGATTCCCCCGAACCTGTCGCATGTCCTCAGCTCAAGGTTTTGCTTGAAATACTTCGTTATAATCTGCCACGCGTTCATGCCGCGGTCCCTTGCGTCGTAAAACGAACCCCACTGTGAAAGCCGCCCGGGTATATTAACCCTGACCCCATCGTTATACAGTGAGAGAAACGGCTCCTGATGCCCTATAATCGCCAGATACTGGTTAAATATCCTGTCAACCACCGCGTTTATCCTTGCCCCGATAGCGCCGCGATACACAAACTTCTGGTCCATATACGTTTCGCTGGTGATGTCGTAGTTAAACCCGCGTTTGCGGTAGAACTCCGTAAAAACCCTATTAAGCGTAAGCGATACGATGCAGTAGATGTTGGCAATCAAAGCCTGTTCCGGCCAATCGTCGTATATCTCGTGGGAGGTAACGTTTTTGATATAATCGATAAACGGAACGCTGACAATGGTTGATGGTCTTTCCATCCTGCCAAGGTGAACGCGGATGAAATTGGGGATGGTAACTTCTGGCAAAACCAGCGCGTTAATACCGCCGTCTAACGGCGGGGGATCAACCTGCTGGAAGGGACTAACGGGCTGGTCTAATTTATGCCCGTTGATTTCATAATGCAGCACTTCATCCTCATGTCCGGGGACGATTGGATCCAATTCAACCTTTAAGATTGAGGTAACGGTATCAAAAATCATTACCCCTTCATAAGCAACCGGCGTAAACCCCTTTGCTTTGACTAAAATCTTGTAGGTATAGTAGCTGCGCGCGGGAGGGTCTGGTTCCTCCATATACGATTTTTCCGGCGCGTCCAGAGCTACTTCGGGTGCGTGTCCGGTTTCATCCGTAGTCAATTCATATAGCTTCTGACCGTTTTCATCCATTATGGTTATCGAAGCGCCGGGTACAATGATCGCTCCGTTAGCCGTGACAGTTTGGATACGCAAAAATCCTTTGCCCACTGCCATCTCCCCTATATGCTTTTATAATAAATATATAGGGGTACATGATCATGCGACACAGAAAATATAAATAAATCCAGATTGAAAAATGAGACAAAGTATGTTACATTTTACTAAGTGATAAAAAATATGAAGATGGGGTTGTTTGCATGGAAAAATGGACGGATAATGACATTTATTTAATTTAGAGCCTTATTAACGGAGATACGGTCTTGAAAAAAGCGTTGGACAGCAGTAAAGTGAAAGTAAAAGGCGTGCAGGCATTCGTTCGGAATTTAAGAAACTCAAAAGCAATCGAATCTACCGCTTTACAAACGGTCGGCATGAAAGGCTATGACGGATTTACTTTAAGTGTTGTTAAGTAATGATAAATCATGGTAAAATGTTCTGTAACTGTGCCAATAAAGAATTTAACGGAGAGGAAACCAACTAATGGGTAAAACGTTAACCGCGCGGAGATATTCATTCGGCGAGGAGGTCGGCAATGCCATCAGCCATGGCGTTATGGCGCTCACCGTATTGGGCGGCATCGCCCCGGCCGCCATCCGCTCTTATATACGGAACGGCGTGCTGGCCGCCGTCAGCACTTCTGTTTTTATGTGCTCGCTCTTTCTAATGTTCCTGTCCTCCGCGCTTTACCACAGCATGACCGTTGATACGAGGCAAAAACAAATAATGCAAATCCTGGACCATATTTTTATCTACGTCGCCATCGCCGGCACATATACGCCTATTGCGCTGATAGTGGTGGGCGGATGGCAGGGGATAGCGGTGGCGTCGCTGCAATGGGCAATGGTGTTATTCGGTATATTATATAAATCCATATCTAAAAGAAAGATTCCCAAGATATCGTTGACTATTTACCTTGTAATGGGCTGGTCGTTGCTGTTTGTAGCGCCCATGTTTTTCAGGAACGCGCGGTTGGGGATGCAGTTATTGATTTTTGGCGGCGGGGTGTTTTACTCGGCTGGCGCGTATTTTTACGCGAAAAAGGAGAAAAGATTTTTCCACATGGTTTGGCACTTTTTCGTAAACCTTGGCGCTGTATGTCATTTTATAGGTATTTTGTTTTTTATTTGACCGGAGGATCGTTAAATGGCAAATGATGCCAATTCAAAGCAATTCAAGCGCATCCGCGACTGGATGGATGTACCGGGGCGTTTTAATCCGGGCGCGTTAAATTCCATAACGGATGTGCCGGGAGTAACCTGCGCCCATGTAACGCTGAATAACAATGCGGAAATACTTACGGGGCTTACGCTTATCTCCCCCTGTGACGGCGACGTTTTCCTGAACCCATTACCGGCGGCGGTTGCTGTGGGCAACGGATTCGGCAAGCTTGCCGGAGCGCTGCAAGTGGAGGAAATGGGTACGCTGGAATCGTTGATTGGTCTTACGAACACATTGTCTGTGGGAGCTGTTATGCAGGGATTGGTAGAGTATCACGCATCCAACCTGCCGCCTGATTACAATTCCATAAACGTCATTGTCGGCGAAACCAACGACAGCCTGCTGAACGATATTCGCGGCGGGCATGTTAAGCCCGGGCATGTGGCGGAAGCGGTTTCCCTGCTTTCAAAGGGTGTTGCTGAAGGTTCCGTCGGCGCTGGAGCGGGCACGGTTTGCTTTGGTTATAAAGGCGGCATTGGCACGGCATCCCGCGTTATTCCAAAGGTTATAACGGAAGAAGATACCGATTTTACGATTGGCGCGCTGGTTCAAAGCAATTACGGCGGCAGCCTTAACATTTACGGGCGCAGGATACCAAAGCCGGAAAAACAGTATGAGGCTGATAAAAACCCTGAAAACGGCTCCTGCATGATTATTGTGATGACGGACGCGCCGCTTTCGTCACGGCAGTTGAAACGCCTGGCAAAACGCGGCCTGATAGGAATGACCAACACGGGCAGCATAATGAGCAGCGGCAGCGGGGATTTCTGCATAGCGGCAAGCAACTGCCCGAAAAACCGTCTGCGGCGCGAACGCAGGGGGCAAGATTTCTACTATCTGTCAGACACCCAACTGAACCCGTTCTTTGAAGCCTGCGCGGACGCCGTGCAGGAGGCCCTTTACAACTCCCTAACCATGGCGGCCTGCGCGGCGCGCGGCGGTAATTATTACCAGGGCTTAAATCTGGCGCTGCATCTGACATAACTGTTGCGGCAAATAGGGAATTATGATATAATACGTCATGTAACCGATGATCGGACATTATTAAATCATATATAAACAATGGAGGTATGGGCATGATAAAATCCTTTTCCGCCAGCACCCGCGAGATTGATGACGCACAGCTTGCGGTTGGTGAAATAACAAACGCTCTTGACCTTGACAAAAACCTGTTAAAGAATTCGCTGGGTATCATTTCATGTTTTTCTGAATTCCATGATACGGGAGTGCTCAAGGCCATTTGCGACGCGCTGCCTTTCGACTGTATCGGGGCGACGTCTTGTTTATCCGCAGCCGGGGGAGAAGTGGATCAGATTATTTTGACCATAACGGTTTTAACAAGCGACGATTGCTCTTTTCAAACGGCGGAGATTCCCGTTACCGAGAATCTAAGGGATTCTGTTGCGCCAAAAATATCAGAAATGAATGAAAAATCCGGGGAAAAACCCAAATTACTGTTAACATATTTCCCTTTGATTAATACGGTGGGCGGAGATGTGCTGCTGAAGGGGATTGACGAGGCGGCAGGCGGTGTGCCGCTTTTCGGAACCATAGCCGTTGACCATACTATGGATTTTTCAACGTCAAAAACAATATTGAACGGAATGGCGTACCGTGAATCCGTGGTTTTAGGCGCGGTATACGGAAATGTTAATATATCGTTCGAGGTTGCTTCACTTAACGGCAACAAGGTGAGGAAGCAAAAGGCTATCATTACCGCGTCTGAGGGGAATATCCTCACCGGCGTAAATAGCAAGCCCGTATTGGATTACCTTGAGGAAATAGGCTTGACTAAGCATGACCTTGAAAGAGGGCTGCCCATCATCCCGCTTATCGTTGATTTCAAGGACAGCACGAAGCCGGTGGCCCGCGCCATTTACGCGATGACGCCGGAAGGTTACGCTGTGTGCGGCGGGTTGATGCCGGTGGGAGCGACTCTGGCTATCGGGCGGCTTGACATGGACGATGTTTTGATAACCACGGATGCCTGTTTAAGCCAATTTACGGAGAAGGACTGCACCGTGCTGTGCTATTCCTGTTTGTCGCGGTATCTTGCCCTGGGTACGGATAATAACATTGAGGCTGAAAAGGTGGACGAGCTGACCGGGGATTCTACATACAACTTTGCTTACAGCGGCGGCGAGATTTGCCCCTTGCCCGACGAAAATGGCCGGCTAATTAATTATTTTCATAATTACAGTATTATTTTCTGCAAGATAAATTAGATCAAAGGAACGGAACCGTTATGAATGATAATAATCTCCAAAACGGACAGATTCCGACAACCGAAGAATTGCATAGGGAGATCCGCAAGCTGAAACGAAGGCTTGACCTTGCGGAAACAAACCTTGCGAGAGCGCGGGCAATAAACAACGCGCAAGACCGCGTCGAAACGATTTTGAATAAATCGTTTAAGAAGGAGCTTCAATTTTTCCAGCTTGTACTGGAAAATTCAACCAATATTCTGTTGCTTTTTGATTTTGACGGGCGATTCGCCTACGCGTCAAATACGTTTTTACGTGCTGCGGGTATAGAAAACTTTGGGCTTATAATCGGCAGGCACTACGAAGAGGTATTCTACCCGCTTTTGGAAGATGATACCCTTGCCAGATGCACAGCAGCCCTAAACACGGCAATTAAACAAAGAAAAATGGTTTCTGTCGAGGAACAGCTGGAATTCGGCCAAATAGGGGAAATTCGTACATATTCCATATTCATAACGCCCATGTTTGACAGAGATACGGATGTTACGGAACTTTTAGGTGTCATGCTGCTTGCGAATGATATCACAGAGATTAAAACAACAATGGAGCAAATGCGCGAGGCCGACGAGCGCACCCAAATGATGCTGGACGCAACGCCCCTGTGCTGCGGGCTGTGGGACAGGAACCATAAGATGATTGCGTGTAATCAGGAAGCCGTGGATTTGTTCGGGGTTTCTTGCAAAGAGGAATATATTGAAAGGTTTTACGAGTTTTCACCGGAATTACAGCCCTGCGGAAGAAAATCACATGAAAAAGCGATGGATTTTGCGGAAAAGGCGTTCAAAGACGGGCATTACCGTTTTGAATGGCTGCATAAAAAAAGTGACGGGGAGCTTATACCATGTGACGTTTTTTTAGTGCGCATGAAATATAAGGATGATTATATTATCGCGGGTTATATCCGCGATTTACGGGAATATAAAGAAATGATGGCCGGTATCGAGAGGCGGGACGATCTGTTGAATACGGTTAACCGTATGTCCGCCATGCTGCTCCGGTCGGAAATCGAGACTTTTGAAAGCGACTTGTGCCAGGCTATGGGTATCATGGCTTGCGCTGTGGACGTTAACAGGGTAAGTATTTGGAAAAATAATATACAAGGCATAGGCTTGCATTGCCAAAAGATGTACGGGTGGACGGAAGGGACTTGCCCGGTGGGTGTAAAGGAAGACGCGGAAAGCTTTGAATATGACGGCATGGGGAACTGGGAGGAAATACTGGCGGGCAACCGCTGCATAAACGGCATTGTCAGGGATTTCTCGCAAGCCGAATATGAATACTTGTCTTCGCGGGGCATTAAGTCGCTTTTGGCGGCGCCGGTATTTATACATAATCATTTCTGGGGTTTTGTGTGCTTTAATGATTGCACCGGTGAACGCGTCTTTACGGAAAATGAGGAAAGGGCCCTGCGTTCGGCAAGCTACGCCATGGTTAACGCGTTCATCAGCTATGAGCAGAACGAGAAATTTGAAGCCGCCGCCCACTGGTATAAGTCCATCCTTGACGCCATTCCGCTGCCGCTTTCCGTAACCGACGCGGATATGAACTGGACCTATGTAAACACGGCTACGGAAAAGCATTTAGGGATGAACCGCGAAGGTATTCTGGGCCTGCCATGCCGCAACTGGGGCGCGGACATCTGCAATACCGACGAATGCGGTATTTATTGCGCAAAACGAGGCAGGATGCAGACGTTTTTCAACGAGGGGGAAACGTCTTATCAGGTTGACACAACTATCTTGAAAAACCTTCAAGGCGAAACAGCGGGGTTTATTGAAGTAGTACAGGACGTTTCAAACGTGCAAAACCTTGCGCGGCAGCGGGCTGAGGCGGAAGCGGCCAACCACGCCAAATCAGCTTTTCTGGCAATGATGAGCCATGAGATACGCACGCCAATGAACGCGATTTTGGGCATTACCGAAATACAGAAGCTGAACAAATCCCTCCCGGCCGAAACAGAGGATGCGTTTAATAAAATCCACAACTCGGCTGATATTTTATTACATATCATAAATGACCTATTGGATTTGTCCAAGATCGAATCCGGCAAATTTAACCTGGACGTCGCCCGGTATGGAGTGGCCGGTATGCTTAACGATACCGTACAGTTAAACATGGTGCGCATAAACGGGAAGCCGATTGAATTTAAGGTTGATATAAGCGAGAATATACCTTCGGTATTGCTGGGCGATGAGCTGCGCATCAAACAGATCCTTAACAATCTGCTGTCCAACTCGTTTAAATATACCGACGCGGGCGAAGTGGAGCTGAAGGTTTCTGTTGAAAGAAATAACCCGGGTGTTGCTGCGGATTTTGTTATAATAATAATCGTAAGAGACACCGGGTGCGGCATGACTCCGGAGCAGCTTGACATCTTGTTTGACGAATACACGCGGTTCAATTTGGAGGCAAACCGCTCGGTTGAGGGAATCGGGCTGGGTATGAGCATAACAAAGCATCTGGTTAATATAATGAAAGGTGAAATCGTCGTTGAAAGCGAGGCGGGGAAGGGGACGACGACCACTGTCCGCCTGCCTCAGGGCGGAACGGGCAGCGCGCCCATAGGTAAAGAGGTTGCGGATAATATACGCGCGTTCCGTATGCATCAGGCGCCGCCAGTGAAAAAAGCACGCCTCATCCGTAAGCTGATGCCCGCCGCCCGTGTGCTTGTTGTTGATGATGTGGAGGTTAACCTGTATGTTGCGAAGGGGCTGCTGGCGCCGTATGGGATGGCTGTTGATACGGTCATGAGCGGATATGAGGCGATTGACAGGCTATCAGAAGGCGGCGTATATGATATCGTGTTTATGGATCATATGATGCCAAAGATGGACGGCATTGAAACTACCACGAAAATCAGGCTTATGGGTTATGAGGCTCCGGTTATAGCGCTTACCGCGAATGCCGTCGCCGGGAAAAAAGAAATGTTTATGGAAAATGGTTTCAATGATTTTATATCAAAACCAATTGATGTGGCTGAGTTAAATAATATTTTGGAAAAATGGATTCCGGAGGAAAAGCAGGGGCCGCCGGAAAAAATATCGGAAAAAGCCGAAGCGGAAGCAAAACCGGATGCCGGGGATTATGTAAATGTAAAAGGATTGGACACGGCCAAAGGCATTTCCATGACTGGGGGAACCGCCCAAGGTTATGTCCGCGCGCTTGCCATGTTTTATAAAGAGAGCAAGAGTAAGATTAATGACATCAGAATGTGCTTGAAAACGGGCGATCTGCTGTTATACCGCACATATATCCACGCCCTTAAAAGCACCACGGCAAGCATAGGTTCGGAGGATTTACCCAGGGGGGCGGAAATCTTAGAATTGGCGAGCCAGCGGGGCGATGTGGATTTTCTTGTTAAAAACACCGACAAGTTTTTAGCCGGTTTGGGGATTCTGCTGTATAATATCAACTTGTCCTTATCCGCGAAAAAGGAGCCGCATAATACGGAAACGTTAAAAACCGAGCTTTCAAGGCTTAAAACGGCAATGAATGAATATGATATGACTGTGGTCAACGAAATTACCGCAAGCTTGCAAAGCTTTACGGAAACGGACGAAACAGGCGGCATTGTTGATAAAATATTACAATATCAGCTCATCGGCGAGTATGACGAGGCCGTTTTGCTGATTGACGGGTTGTTAAACGAATAACAATAATTGGGGGCAACTTAAATGAGTAAAAAGCTGAAAACCATTTTCCTTGTTGACGACGATTTAACCAACCTTACAATAGGCAATAACGCCCTTGCCAAGTATTACAATGTTATTACGTTTAACTCCGGTACAAGGCTTCTTAAATCGCTGGAAAAAAAGATTCCCGACCTTATCCTGCTGGACGTTGAAATGCCTGAAATGAACGGATATGAAACTATTAAACACATTAAGAACAATAAAATGTTTGAACATATACCCGTTATCTTCCTCACCGCGAAAAACGACAGTGAGAGCGAGCTTGAAGGGCTGTCACTGGGTGCCATTGACTATATCATCAAACCCTTTTCCCCGCCTCTCCTGTTAAAGCGCATAGAGGTGCATCTGCTTGTGGAATTCCAAAAACAGGAGCTTATCGCGCAGAAACGCGAACTCATACATTTCAACAGAAATTTACAGCAGATGGTAGATTCCAAAACACAAACGGTTGTGGAACTTCAAAACGCCGTGCTTAGAACCATGGCGGAGCTTGTCGAATGCCGCGACGACATCACGGGCGCGCATATCGAAAGAACGCAAAGCTATCTGCGTATATTGCTGAATGAAATGTGGAAATGCGGCCTGTATTGGGATGAGGTGTCCTCTTGGGACATCGAGCTTCTCTTGCAATCGGCGCAAATGCATGATGTGGGAAAAATCGCCATTGAGGACCGCATCCTGCGCAAGCCCGGCAAACTGACCCCTGAGGAATTTGAGAAAATCAAAATCCATTCGGCGTTCGGCGCGAAAATCATTGAAAGAATCAAAACCAGCACATCACAGCAGGAATTTTTGGAACACGCCTGCATACTGGCTTACACACATCACGAGAAATGGAACGGCAGCGGGTATCCGAACGGGCTGTCGGGATTGGACATACCGCTTCAGGGCAGGCTGATGGCAATTGCCGACGTTTACGACGCACTCGTCTCCGAAAGGCCGTATAAAAAACCGTTTTCGCACGAGGAAGCGGTTGAGATTATCATGAATGACAGCGGTATTCACTTCGATCCCGCTCTGGTCAGGCTGTTCGTTGCCGTTGCCGATGAATTCAACCAGGTTGCGATACAGCATAAAACAAGCGCGGAAAACCGCTGACATGTTATGGAGGGCGCAGAATGAATGTGGAAAACACTGGTTACGCTCAAAAATTCAGCAGCGTACTGGCTGAAATATCAAAAATGCCGGCTCTTTCAGCCGGCGTTTTGTCGGACGCAGCGTTTATTTTAGCAGAACAAGGCTGTATCGCGCTTAATACACAACGGGTCGGGATATGGATTACGACGGAGGAAACCAAAACGCTTAAAAGCGTAGCCTTTTACGATTTGGCAACCGGCGAGCATTCCGTACAGGACGATTTTCCGCTGACCAGCCGCGAAGAGTATGTAAAACTGCTTAAATCCGAACGCCTGCTAGTTATAAACGATATCCGCCAGCCGAACGCGCTTTCAGACCTTGTGGACGAATACGGGCCGAACATATGCTCGCTGCTGGACGCGCCTATCCGCATAGACGGCAAGCTTGTCGGGGTTGTCTGCATTGAGCAGGAACGCTGCGAGGAGTTCCCGGAGAGGCGCGTATGGACGATTGAGGAACAAAACTTCACATCATCCCTTGCGGACTTTATGGCGCTGGCAATCGCCCGCAATGAGCGCCTGCAACTGCTGCAGCGGAACAAATCACTGATGAGCAACCTGCCCGGCATGGTTTACCAATGTATAAACAACCCGCCCGATTTTACGTTCACATATGTGAGCGACGGCTGTTATGACCTTTTAGGCTATACGGCGGAGGAACTTACGGGAAACAGCGCGCTAAAGTTTTTTGATATGGTGCATCCCGATGATTCCGTCACGCTGGCAAAGCAAAACGAGGTTACTTTATCCATAGGCCTGCCGTTGGACACTACTTTCCGCATGATTACGAAAGACGGCGCGGTTAAATGGATTTGGGAACGCAGCAGCGTGGTTGAGTTCACGCCGGACGGGCAGGCGTACGTGCTTGAGGGTTTTTACGCCGATATCACCGAGCGGCGGCTTTTGGAGGCCGCCGAGTCCGCGTCGAAATTCAAAAGCGATTTCCTTGCCAAAATGAGCCACGAGATACGCACGCCCATGAACGCGATCCTGGGTATGGTGGAGCTTGCCCTGCGGGAGGAAATGTCGGACGCCGCCCGTGAGCATAACCTTACGATAAGGCAGGCGGGCAACAATCTGTTATCCATCATCAATGATATTTTGGATTTCTCAAAAATAGAGAGCGGGCAATTGGAGCTTGTCTTGGAGGAATACAGGGTTTCGTCTTTATTAAATGACGTGATCAATATTATAAAGATGCGCGCGCTTGATTCATGTTTGCAATTTAATGTTAATGTAGACCCATTAGTGCCTTCCGGCTTGTATGGAGATACGCACAGGATCCGGCAGATTATGTTAAACCTCTTGGGAAACGCCGTAAAATATACAGAGAAGGGTTTTGTATCGTTTTCAATTTCCGGCGAAATGGCTGACAGCGATACGTTTAACCTCGTTTTGGCCGTTGAGGACAGCGGTATCGGGATAAAAGAGGAGAATGTCGGGAAGCTGTTTGACGAGTTCTCCCGGTTTGATTTGGACATCAACAAGGGCAAGGAAGGCACGGGGCTTGGGCTTGCGATAACGAACACCCTTGTAAAACAGATGAACGGCACGGTTAATGTGGTGTCGGAATATGGCAGGGGCTCCGTGTTCACCATTAAGCTGCCGCAAAAGGTTATCGACGGTGAAGCGCTGGCCTGTGTTGCCGAACCGGAAAGCAAAGCCGTGTTTGTCTTCGAGCGGCGTGAGAAATGCGCCACGTCCATCGAAAGTACATTGAAAGAATTAGACGTAAGCTATAAATTTGTTGATTCCGCTTCCGCGTTTTATAACGCGCTGGCAGGCGGAACATATGCTTTTGCCTTCGTTGAAGCCTCTCTGTACAGTGACGTGAGAAAGCTTTGTGAGGATTGTAAATCGGAAACCCGGATTGTGTTAATTTCGGAATTTGGTGAGGTTGTCGCCGAAAAGGGCATTAGTATCCTGACCACGCCAATATTCTCCATAACTGTTTCCAATATCTTAAACGGTGACTCGGACAGCTGCGCCGACATTGCCGGCAAAGATTACGAGGCAAGGTTTATCGCGCCGGACGCGAGGATTTTAATTGTCGATGATATTAACACGAACTTAAAGGTGACTTCGGGACTTTTACGGCCCTATAAAATGAAACTCGACCTATGCGTCAGCGGCGCGGAGGCAATCGAAGCGGCGGCGTCAAACCGCTATGATTTAATATTCATGGATCATATGATGCCTGAAATGGACGGCATAGAAGCAACCGTGCGTATCCGGGCCTTGGGAAGCAATACGCCGGGCTGCGGGTATTGCTGCGATGTACCGATCATCGCGCTTACCGCCAATGTTATTTCCGGCACGATGGAAATGTTTTTGGCAAATGGGTTTGACGATTATCTGTCCAAGCCGATAGATACTGATAAGCTGGACGCCTGTTTGGTAAAGTGGGTGCCAAAGGAAAAACAACAGAATGCGGCAATAAGCCTGCAGGCCGCGGCGCATGAAACCTTTACCGGCATAGAAATTGAGGGAGTTGACGTAAAACGGGGTATCTCGCTTTCCGGCGGCACTGTGGAAGATTATTTACAAGCCCTTGAGGTTTACGGTCAGGACGGATATGTAAAGCTCAAAGAAATCGAGGATTGTCTGACCGAGGGGAATCTGCGCCTGTGTACGGTTTATATTCACGCGCTGAAGGGCGCTTCCGCCTGCATCGGTGCAGACGAAATATCGGAAACCGCGGAAAATCTGGAGATGGCGGGGCTTAACGGGGACATGGAATACGTAAAATCAAACAGCCCCAAGCTGTTGGCTGATTTAAAGGCATTGTTAAGCAACATTTACGTCGTCTTGGCCGCGAAAGACAATAAACAAAACAAAACCGTTGATATGGAAGCGCTGAAGGCCGAGTTTATTAGGATTAAAGCGGCTTTGGAGGATTTTGATACCGAAATCATCAACGAAGCCGCAAAAACCCTGCAGGGATATGTCAATGCGGATGGGGTCGGGGAGAGTGTCGGCAGAATATTGCAGCACAAGCTTACCGGAGAGTATGATGAGGCCGTTGAATTGATTGATGAGCTGTTAGCCGGGATGCCCGTTGCTAAATAGGGATTGAGGAGGAGTAATATTGAAACTGTTATGGAGGGTGGCGAAGGAAGCCAAAAAGTACAAGGGGCTTCTCTTGCTGGGCGGTTTGTGTACGATAGCGCTAACGTTTTTGAACCTTACCGCTCCGAACCTTTTATCACAAATTGTCGGTATCGTTGAAAGAGGCGCTGATGAGGACGGGGTAAGCGAAGCCGTAAGGCTTGCCCTGATGCTGTTGGCGCTGTATGCCGGGCGGGTTGTGTTCCGCTTTCTGGCAAGCTATATACCGCACGTTGCGGCCTGGAATCTGGTGCAGGACATCCGCATGAAGGTTTATAACCATATCCAGGGTTTTTCAATGAAATACTTCCACGATAAGCAAACCGGCGACCTGATGAGCAGGGTGGTTAACGACACCGCTACGTTCGAGGCGCTGTACGCCCATATCATACCCGAAACGGTGACAAACGCCGTTACTCTGATTGGCGTAACAGTCATCCTGTTTACAAGGAACCCGCGCCTAGCGCTTATGACATGCATACCCATACCTTTTATCCTCATCGCGGGATGGATATTGATGAAAAAAGTCCGCCCCATGTTCCGGCAAATGCAAAAAGCCCTTGGGGGCTTGAATTCCCAACTGAAAGACAACTTTTCAGGCATACAGGAAATACAGGCCTTTTGCCAGCAGGAAAACGAAAGCGGAAGGGTGCGTGAAAAAGCTAAGGACTTTACGTTTTTTATGCTTCGCGCCCTTAAATACTCCGCCGTGTTTCATCCTTCTGTTGAATTCCTGACGTCGCTCGGTACGGTTATTGTAATCGGTTACGGCGGATTTCTGGCGATAAACGACGGGATGAGCCTGCAAGACATCACGGCGTTCCTCTTTTACCTCGCGCTGTTTTACGCGCCCATAACAAGCCTCGCGAATCTGGTCGAAAGCGCGCAGTCCGCTATTGCGGGAACGGAGCGTGTTCTGGAGGTGCTGGATTACGAAGCGGAAATAGCCGACAAACCCGGCGCCGCAGACCTTCCGGCCGTTAAAGGCCATATAGTGTTCGATAATGTTAGCTTTAATTACATAGATGATGTGCCTGTGCTTGAGAACATCAGTTTTGAGGCAAAGCCGGGGCAGACGGTGGCTCTTGTCGGCCCAACGGGTGTGGGCAAGACAACGATGATCCAGCTTGCCGCCCGGTTCTATGACCCCGTTCAAGGGATGATCCGTGTTGACGGGCAGGATTTACGTGACGTGACGCAAAATAGCCTGCGCGGGCAGATATCAATGGTCTTGCAAGATACGTTCCTTTTCAACGGCACAATCTCGGCAAACATAGCCTATGCGCGTCCTGCTGCGTCCGACGATGAAATACGGAGCGCCGCCCGGACGGCAGGCATTTACGACGACATAATGGAAATGCCGGACGGCTTCAAAACCGAGGTGGGGGAACGCGGTATACGCCTTTCCGGCGGGCAAAAGCAGCGCGTAGCCATAGCGCGAGCCGTCCTGCGCGACGCGCCCATACTTATATTAGATGAGGCCACTGCCTCCGTCGATATGCAAACCGAAGCTCAGATTCAAAAGGCCATCCAAAACCTGAGCGGTTCACGTACCGTAATCGCCATCGCCCACCGCTTGTCCACCATAAAAAACGCCGACCTTATCTTAGTGCTGGCTGAAGGCAAAATCGTCCAGCGCGGCACCCATGACGAACTCGTCGCCCAGCCCGGCGTGTATCAGGATTTATGCAAGGTTCAGGAACAGGGCGCTAGATTGGTTGGAGCATAGGAGGAATCATATGTATTTCGCAATGGATGAGATAGGTTTTGAGAACATGGAAGAAATAATGAAAATAAGCAATGAATCCGGTAAATGGAGATTTATCTACGATGCCGCCCGGACATACGGGTTTGACGGTATTCATATTACCCCGTCGCTGTATAAGAACTTTGGGGTTGATTATCGCAATGTCCCCGAGTATTTCCGCGATTTTAAGCTCACGCTGCACTTAGGCGGGATACATTCAGTCACTTCGGAAAAAGAGTATGAAACGCTTGATGAGGAACTGGAAACCGGGTTTGAAATTGCCGCCGAATATGGAATGCATGATATTTCGATTCACCCGCCGTATTTGATTAGGCTGACGCAAGCGGAAAAGGATTTATCTTATGAATTCTTCCATAAACTGGTATCAAAGTGGGTAAAAACGGCTGTTACAAGCGGTATTTCACTATCCTTGGAAACCCATGTCTACGGTAAAGCTTTTCTATTCGGCGGCTATGGTGAATTCGCAAATTTTGTTAATAACTACCCCGATTTGAGCGTGCTTATAGACATTTCGCATAATTATTACGATCCGCCGTATTCGGAAGATGAAATCATAGATTTTGCGGGACGTAACAATATAAAAGGATTGCACATAAGCGATGCCCTGCGGGATAAGGAGTATCAAGAAAGCCTGCATTTAGCGATAGGTGACGGCATAATTGATTTCCCGAGGCTTTTGAAGGGTTTTGAAAAATTCTTGGATCTGTACGGTGTTTTAGAAATAAAGGCAAACAACGCGGGTATTCAAAAGAGTTTGAACTATTTGAAGGGGTTATGTAATGGACATCATCATATATAATGGCGAAATACGTACGATGGATGGTAGCCGCCCGGTTGTTCAAGCCATCGGTATTAAGGATGGCCTTATAGCCTGTATTGGAGACGACAACGAGGTGCTGGCACGGAAAACGCCCGTTACGGAAATCATTGACGCGGGCGGGCGCTGCGTTATTCCGGGGCTGAATGATTCGCATATGCATTTGCTTGGTTACGCCGCCGGTAAAGACGGAGCGGATCTGACTTCGGCGCGTTCCATAGATGATATTATTACTATACTAAAAGCCCATATTTCCGCGAAATGTGTACCGGAGGGCACCGTTGTGACGGGCGGCGGCTTTAATGAAAATATGTTCGCGGATAAAAATTCCCCTTCCAGGCGCGAGCTGGATATGGCCTCGGACAAACATCCCATATGCATCGTCCGCGCCTGCCGCCATGTTTGCGTTGTTAACAGCCTGATGATAGAGCGTTCGGGCATACGTCCGGATATGGCGGTTGACGGCGGTGAGGTTTTGTTATATCCCGACGGGACGCTAAGCGGCGTGTTAACCGAAAACGCGATGGATTTGCCGAAAACCAATAAAGGGCCTATGCCAACCGAACGTATAAAGGAGCTGCTTAGGCTTGCCGCGCCGGGATTGGCGGCGGTTGGGATAACCTCCGTGCAGACGGATGATTTTTATCCTATGTTTACAAAAGAAAATGTGATGGAAGCTTATACAAGCCTAGCTAGGGAAGGGGGGTTAACATTTCGCGTAACGGAGCAATGCCGCGCTTTTGATGTTGATGAATGCCGCGTTATTTTAAGCCTGCCCCAACCCATACCGGAGATTCAGCCAATGTTCCGGCTTGGGCCGGTTAAACTTTTCGCGGACGGTTCGCTTGGCGCGCGCACGGCTTTCATGCGGGAGGATTATCACGACGCTCCGGGCGTAAGGGGTGTCGCCATTTATACGCGGGCCGCCTTGAACGAGCTTGTCTGGCTTATCCATTCCGGCGGGAGGGATGCGGCGATCCATGCCATTGGCGATGGAACCATAAACATGGCGCTGGATGCCATTGAATCGGCGCAAACAAAACATCCGCGCCCGGACGCCAGACACGGCATTGTCCACGCGCAAATTACCACGCCGGATTTGTTGGAACGCTTTAAAAGCTTGAAAGTAATGGCTTTTATCCAACCAATTTTCATACACGCAGACGCCCCGATTGCCGCGCGGCGCGTTGGAACCGAAAAAGCGGCGACCAGCTACGCCTTTAAAACACTTTTAGATACCGGCGTTCATATCCCGACGGGTACCGATTGCCCGGTTGAGCCTTTTGACCCCTTTGATAATATTTATTGCGCCGTTACAAGAAAAGGGCTGACTGGGGATCCGCCGGAGGGTTTCAACCCGGATCAGGCCCTGAGCGTAGAAGAAGCGGTCCGCGCCTACACAACCCACAGCGCATACGCGTCGCGGGAGGAGCATGTGAAGGGTAAGCTGGTACCGGGTTTTTATGCCGACCTTGCAATTTTATCCCGCAACATTTTTGCGGTAAGCCCCGAAGCAATCCCAGGCACGAAATCTGATATAACAATAGTTGGAGGGAAGATAATTACAAGGTAACCCCGTTTTTGAAGATTGCCATGTCACGTATCCCGTTTTGCTCGGTTTTTGTCTGCTCTTCCCCATTTGCGAGGCGTATGACGTATTTGTAAAAGCGTTCCGCCATGATTTCCATGGTTTCGCCTGAGATAAGCGGCCCCGCGTCAAAATCAATCCAATTGCGTTTTTTATCGTATAACGGCGTGTTTGATGAAATTTTAACGGTTGGCACGGGCGAACCGAAAGGCGTGCCGCGCCCCGTCGTAAACAGCACCAAATGCGCCCCGCTTGCCGCCAGCGCCGTTGCGGCAACCAGATCATTGCCCGGCGATTCAAGCAGGTTCAAGCCCTTTACGGTTAAAGCCGCGCCATAGGGCAAGACATCTACAACATCGGCTGTTCCGGCCTTTTGGGTACAACCCAGCGATTTATCCTCAAGGGTTGAAATGCCGCCGTCCTTATTTCCCGGCGACGGATTTTCGTAAACGGGTAAGCCGTGATTTGCGTAATAGGCCTTAAAACCGTTTATCATGGCAACGGTCTTATTAAAAATCTCTTCGTTAACACAACGGTCCATCAAGATTGTTTCCGCGCCGAACATTTCCGGCACCTCGGTCAATATGGCCGAGCCGCCTTCGGCGATCAAGATATCGGAAAACGCGCCGGTAAGCGGGTTGGCGGTGATACCGGAAAGACCGTCGCTGCCGCCGCATTTCAAACCGATGACAAGCTCGGATGTTGGGACGGGTTCGCGTTTATCAGCTGCTGCCGCTTTAATCAATTCCCCAATCAGAGCAAGAGCGGCGGCTTCCTCGTCCTCATGATCCTGACAAACAAGGAATTTCACGCGGTTCCGGTCAACATCGCCAAGCATTTCCATCATCCCGTCCATACAGTTGTTTTCGCAGCCCAACCCCAGAACCAGCGCACCTCCGGCGTTCGGATGCTTCACCAGCCCGCACAGCGCCTTTTTTGTCGTTTCATGGTCATCGGCAAGCTGTGAGCAGCCCAAGGGATGCGGAAAGGCGTAGCAGCCCTGAACGCTGCCGTATAGCATGGCTTCCGCTTTTCTGACAACCGACGCGGCTGTGCCGTTCACGCATCCGACCGTCGGGATTATCCAAATTTCATTCCGTATACCGACTTTTCCATTAGCGCGCTTGAAACCCATAAATATTCCGGGTTCGCGCGGCGCGAGCTTTGAGGGTTTTGGGTTGTATGTATACTCCAATTCCCCGGCAAGTTTTGTTTTGATGTTGTGGATATGCACTTTTTCACCGGATTTTATGGTCATTATGGCAAGGCCTATGGGATAGCCGTATTTTATTACGTTTTCGCCCGGAGGAATGTCGGCAAGGGCGGTTTTATGCCCGAAATCAGGGTCGCCGGGCTTGATGTTTACCGCTACGTTGTCATTTTCGTGGAGCTTTATGAAGTCCAAGGCTTTACCCTCCAAATCCAAGGCTTTGCGGTCTCCATCTCTACGGCCTTACGCATACCATGCTGTATTATGCTTTCCAAAGATACCGATACGGTTTCCATCAAACCGGGTATCTGTGTTAAATCCTCTCCCCAAAAATCGGCGCGCAGCAGGCATTCGCGCGTTAAATCGCTTGGCGTAAGGCCTGCGTTTTCCTTGAAAAAATTTAAGACGGCTTCATCATCCCGCAGTTCGTAATCGCCGCCCATATAAAAGCGGAGCAGAGCCGCAAGGGAAAAACACAGGGTTTGAGGCAATTCGCCGTATTGCTCATATGTTTCTAAAATCGTCGGAAGTACTCGCGCGCGGAATTTTGACACCGAATTTAAGGCGATGGACAACAGATTATGTCTTATATAGGGGTTTTCAAACCGTTCGAATACAGAACCGCTGAACCACCAGGACTCCTTTGCCGGAAGCGGTACCGTGGGTGCAAGCTCCGTAAGGGAAGCCTTCGCCAAAAAACCGCGGAATGTCAAGTCCTTCATCATCTCGCCGACGGTTCTGATACCGGAAAGGTACGCCGCCAGAACGCTTGACGTATGCGCCCCGTTCAGCAGGCGAACCTTGCGCTCGCGATAAGGTTTCAGATCCTTTGTAAAGATTACGGGAATTCCGGCCTTATCCATCGGGAACTCCGCCGCCACAGCCTCGGGATATTCGCATTCTATAACCCAAAGCGCGAAAGGCTCGCCCGCGGCAATTAGCTTGTCCGTATAACCCCATTCGGCTTCCAGCGCCGCCGCCTCATCAGCGGGATAACCCGTAACGATGCGGTCAACCAGCGTGTTGCAAAAAATATTGGCTTCGTTCAGCCATTTCTTAAAAGCGCTCGGCAAGTTCCACCGCTCGGCGTGTTTTAGGCAGCACTCCAGCAATTTTTCGCCGTTTTTGTCTATAAGCTCAACGGGCAGGATAATCAAGCCCTTATCAAATGCGCCGTTAAAAGCTGTGAAGCGTTCGTACAGGAATTTTGTCAGCTTACCCGGGAAGCTTGAGGGCGGCGACATTTCCAGCGTGTCGTTTTCATCGTAAACTATGCCCGCCTCGGTGGTATTCGATACGATAAAGCGAAGCTCCGGCGTTTTAGCGAAAGCGGCGTATGCTTCGTATTCGCCGTACGCGTCCGTCGCTCCGTTTATACAGGTTATTACGCGTTTTTCCTGGGCAGGCTCCGCGTTATCTATACCGCGCAAAAGGACTGTGTATACGCAGTCCTGAGCTTTAAACGCGTCCAAATCACCGCTTTGAATGGGTTTTATTATCTGTACGCTTGAGTTGAACAAACCTTTTTCATTTGCTTTATCAACCACATAATCCACAAAAGCGCGCAAAAAATTGCCTTCACCATATTGCAGAATTCTCACGGGACGGGGAGTTTTGGTTATTGTGTAATTCACAGGCTTCATCGCTGTACCCTCGCGCCGCCGCCTTTCATCAGGGCTTCCACCTCTTTTTGTGAAGCCATGGAGGTATCGCCCGGCGTCGTCATTGCCAGCGCGCCGTGGCAGATGCCGTAATTTAAGGCTGTTTGCGGGTCTTTGCCCGTCAGCAGGCCGTAAATTAACCCGCTGGCAAAACTGTCGCCGCCGCCGACCCGGTCAAGTATCTCCATACCGTTAAATTCAAGGCCGGTGAAAATTTGCCCGCCGGCGAAGCAAAGGGCCGTCCAGTCGTTATCGGTTGCAGACCTGACTGTTCGCAGCGTGCTTGCGATCACCTTAAAATTGGGGTACGCCGCGGCTACCGTACGAAGCATGTTTTTATAGCCGGATATGTCGAGATGGCTGAGGTTCTCCGTGTTTCCGGGAATCTCAAACCCCAAGCAGGCGATAAAATCTTCTTCGTTGCCAAGCATAACGTCAACATATTTCGCTATTTCCTTGTTGACCTCCTGCGCCTTGGCGTGACCGCCGATACCGTCCCAAAGGGAAGGCCGGTAATTAAGGTCGTAACTGACGATGGTTCCATGTTTTTTAGCGCATTTAGCGGCTTCCAGAGCGATTTCCGCCGTAGTTTCGGAGAGCGCGGCAAAAATCCCGCCTGTATGCAGCCATTTCACGCCGCATTTACCGAAGATATACTCCCAATCTATATCGCCGGGCTTTAGTTTTGAAACGGCGGTGTTTGCCCTGTCGCTTACGCCTACCGCGCCGCGTACGCCAAAGCCGCGTTCAGTGAAATTCAAACCGTTGCGGGCGCTGCGGCCTATGCCGTCATAAGGCAGCCATTTGATAAACCTTGTATCCACACCGCCTTGTAAAATAAAATCCTCAACCAGCCGCCCTATGTCATTGTCGGTGAAGGCCGTGACCACGGCGGTGTTCAGCCGGAAACATTTGCGCAGTCCGCGCGCCACGTTGTATTCGCCGCCGCCTTCCCACGCGGTGAATGAGCGCGCGGTGCGGATCCTGCCCTCACCGGGGTCAAGGCGCAGCATAACCTCTCCCAGCGATATTTGGTCAAACATGCAATTTTGCTTTATGTTCAGCATAAAATCCCCTTTATGGCATTTTTCCGATATACGCCAGAATACCGCCGTCTACGTATAAAATATGCCCGTTAACAAAATCGGAGGCGGCGGAAGCCAAAAAGACCGCCGGGCCTTTCAGATCGTCGGTTTTGCCCCAGCGCCCCGCTGGAGTCTTTGAAATGATAAAGCTGTTGAACGGATGCCCCGGTTCGCGCAGGGGCGCGGTTTGCGGCGTTTCGATATAACCCGGGCCAATGCCGTTGCACTGGATGTTTTGCCCGCCGAACTCGCTGGCTATGTTCTTTGTCAGCATCTTCAAGCCGCCCTTCGCCGCCGCGTAAGCGGAAACAGTTTCGCGCCCCAGCTCCGACATCATGCTGCATATGTTGATGATTTTGCCGCCGCCCTTGGCAATCATCGATGGGATAACCGCTTTTGCCATAATAAACGGAGCGTTCAAGTCAACGTCGATAACCTTGCGGAAATCCTCAGCGCTCATCTCGGTCATGGGCACGCGCTTGATAATCCCGGCGTTGTTAACCAGAATGTCAATAACGCCGACTTCCTTTTCAATCTGCTTGACCATCGCCTGAACGCCGGGCTCGTCGGTAACATCGCAGACATAGCCGTGAGCCTCTATCCCGGCCTCACTGTAAGCCGCCAGGCCTTTATCGACAAGTTCTTGGTTTATATCATTGAAAACAATCCCGGCCCCGGCTTCCGCCAAAGCCTGCGCAATGGCGAATCCAATGCCGTAGCTGCCGCCGGTGACCAGCGCGGTTTTACCCTTTAAGCAAAAAATATCCATTTATTTCAACTCCGTTGTCTTAATAGTGTCCATATCGGTAAACGCTTGATTTTCGCCGCCCATGGCCCAAATAAAGGTGTAGTTCGAAGTGCCGCAGCCGGCGTGGATGCTCCAGCTTGGGCTTATAACGGCTTGCTCGTTGTTCATGACAAGATGGCGCGTTTCGCTTGGTTCGCCCATCATGTGGAACACAACCTGACCTTCGGGGATTTCAAAATAGGTGTAAATCTCCATGCGGCGCTCGTGGGTATGCGCGGGCATAGTGTTCCACACGCTGCCGGAATCCAGGCTGGTCATGCCCATCAAAAGCTGGCAGGTCTCAAGCACGTCGGGGTGGATAAACTGGCGTATTACGCGTTTGTTGGCTGTTTCGTCCGCGCCGAGGGGCTGCTGCTTCGCTTCCGCCGCCGTAATCATCTTGGTTTCGCAAGACTTGCGCGCGGGCGCGCTGACAGCGTAAAATTTCGCGGGGTTCGCGGCGTCCGCACTCTCGAAGGTTATATTTTCCGTACCTCTGGTTATGTACAGACAGTCCTTATAACCCATTTCAAAACGCTCGTCCCCGGCGGTCACAACTCCCGGCCCTCCGATGTTAAACATACCCAGCTCGCGCCGTTCAAGGAAAAACTTCGTGCCGAAGTTCGCCCACACATCAATACCTTTATCTACCGGCACAACCTCATTAACGGGCATGATACCAAGCGTCACCATCCTGTCCACATGGCTGTAAACGGCAACCACCGTGTCCGGCCGGTATAAATCCTGTATAAGGAATTCGCCGCGCACTTCTTCAGTGGTGTAACGCCTAAAATCGCGTTGATTTGCGGAATATCTAATGTCCAATGCAATCGCTCCTTTCGTTTTTTGATTCTTTTTGGCAAGTTTGGGTAATTATACCATATGTGTATCAGAAATACAACGTCTTTTAAATCTAAACGCTGCCCGATTCGTAAGTAAAGCCTTTGCCATGCACATCGGATACCGTGTCGGTTATCATAAAAGCCTTTTCGTCATGCTTGTTCACGATTGTTAATAACTGCTGATAATCCCTTTTGCCCAATGTTACCATCAGCATACGCCCCTCATTTCCGCTGTACGCCCCGATTATGGGTATAATTGTAACGCCCCTGCCTATATCGTGCAGAATTTCGTTGTATATGGAATCATGGCGGCCGCTTATTATATACACCATTTTTTTCTTGTTCGTACCGTTTTCAAGATAGTTCATGGTCAGGGAGGTTATGAAGATAGACGAAACCGCGTAGAAAAAGATATCCACATTGTAAACCCACAGGCAGAGGATGACAACGGCGCCGTCCGTTATAAACAATCCTATCGCGGTATTTAGGTTGAAATATTTCTTCAGTATCAGGGGGGGGATGGCGGTGCCGCCGCTGGAGGCTTTGTGGTAGTACAGTATTGAAACCGCCGCGCCGAATATAACGCTTCCCACAATCATTGACAGCATAGTGTCACGCACCAGCATTATCTTCGGCACAAGCCCAATAAACAGCGGCAGCAGTGAAGCCCCGATAACCGTGTTAAAGAATATTTCCCTGCCTAGAAAGATAAATGTTAAAACAAGCACGGCGGCGTTACAGACGAGTATCACCATTGACCGCTCAATGCCCATCAGCTCTTCCAAAATGATTCCAAGCCCCGTTATCCCGCCCGCCGCAATGCTGTGCGGCCCTAAAAACATATTGACGCTGACGCTTATCAGGATTATCGCGAATGTGATATATAGAAGTTTTTTAATAAAATTAAACATAAAATACCTCGCCATAAATTAGTAAAATTTATTATGGCGAGGTATCATTTATTTATTCATCGGTTAAGAGCCTATCCAACATTAAGAACGAAGTGTATTTCGCGGATTTTTTTCGTCTTGCTAGGAACCCGCTGGTTTGCCCGAAGGGCAAACCGCCAGATCCGCACGTACCTATAGGTACGTAAGGAATTTCGTGACGACGCAAGACGGAAAAAATACCGAAAGACACGAAGTTCCTTAATGTTGAATAGGCTCTAAGTTACAATCCCGCGTACTCAATGATTATATCCACAATTCTCAGCAGCTCCTCCATGGTCATCGGCTCCAGGGGCCGTACGGCGTTTTCCGTGTTTTCAAAGAACCCGAGGTCAGCCGCCTTTAACAGCGATGAATGGTACTGTTCGTCCGCCAGGCGTATATCGAAGTGCAGGGATTGGGCCAGCGGCGTGTGGCTGCGTATCTGGCTTTTGATTTTAAGCTCGTAAAGCTTTACCAGCAGGCTTACGGCTTCCTGCCGCGTCATAACGTCTGTTGCCGGGGCCAGCAGCCCGGCCCTTGCCAGGGAGTTATGCTCATCGGAGGTCAAGGCGGCGTTGATGTTCACCGTACCGTTCCCCGCCGCGATAGCCGCCGCAAGCTTGTTAAACTGACCGGAGGAAACCTCCGCCTGCGGGAAATAATAGGGCATGGCCTCGAAGGTGATGTGGCTGTTAACGCGGTGCAGCACGTCCTCCGCGCCTGAGGCGTGGCTCACTATTACGGGCGCGGCAAAGGTTATGCCCGCGTACGTGCAGACATCGTGGGTAGTCTGGCTGATGGTAAGCGCGGCTGTGTCTACCGTATAATCCCCGATGTTCCAAGCCGCCGTCGCGAACGTGCTTTGATAGCCCGCCGTGTTGCCCGCGAACAATACCGCGCGGCTTTCGGCCCTCTGGGTTACGGTAAAGGGCAGGATGGTGCGGGTTACATTATGCGTGTTCATCCCCGCCGTAACCCTGATGGACAGTTTGTTCGGCCTTGCGGAATAGGTTGATATATCCGCGTTAAGGCGCGGCGCGTCAGCGGGGTTGTCTTCCGCGGTTATCTGTATATCCGCGCCGAAACCGAAGCCCGTCATTGCTTGAACCTCCGGTATATCAAGGTACTTGGCGGGGAACGCGTAGGTGGCGTTCCCGGCGATAAGCGTTAAGCCGATATGCCTATCCGCCATCGCGCTGTATACAGAATACGGAATCTCCGCCGCGTACCGCCTGATTTGCACGTTCCCGAAGGGATGCGCTTCAAAGGGTATGGTGAAGTTATAAATCCGCGAATTGATCAGCCAATTTATAAACCTCATATCCACACTGTTGTCGCGGTTGCCGTGCTGGTCCGTTCCGGTGCTTCTGAAGCGGTAGGTCAGCGTTTGCGTAGCGGCATCGTAAATCCATTCAAAATCGTCGTCCGGCAGGGGGTAGGTGGCGGGGTCAATATCGCCGTCATGCTCGCCCGACCATAGATCGGTATAAATGCGGACGGCCCGCGTCCACTCCGACTCCTTTTGGATGAACGTCCCGCTTCCGCCGCTGATACCCGAAGGGATTATAACCTCAATGTATGAAAAGAAATCCTCGGTTTTGGAAAGCTGGATAATATATTGATATTCCCTCAGCGCCGAACCCATCTCCATCTTTGTCACGGTCAAACGCGTTTTTACTCTTGCGTAATAGGCCGTGTTTGGGTCAAGCCAGTCAAATTTCACGATGTATGATGCGATAGTCGCCCAACTCTCGTCAGCCAGCGCGCCTAAACTGTCAGTAAGAACCGCCGCGTCGCCCTCCAGCACCTGCTCACGCGAGAAATGGGCGGGGTTGCCCTGGTCCGCGCCAATACGCGACCATTCGAAGGTGATGTGGCTGATATCGAACGGCCCTTCCTGCCTGTCGTTCATTTTGTTTATAATATCAAGGTTGTTCGCGCCTATAAGCCCAAGGCCCGTTGGCGGCGGCGGCGGCGTAAGCTCGTCGGTGCGCATGGTTATATAGTTGCTGTAGGCCGAATAAATCCGGTCGCCATTTATGGGGCTGATTGTATACGCCCGTATCCAGATATAATACGTGGTTTCCGGAAACAGGTTATCTACCGTAAACTCTATAAACGGATCGTTCAATCCCGTAAGCGGGTTAAACTCACCGCCCGATAGGGGTATGCCCTGGGCCCGGATAATATCGTTTTCAATGGTTATCCCGTTTGTTTCATAATCCCCGGCGAATTCCGAAAAGTACAGCTCGTAGAAATATCCCGGCGGGGCGGCTAAGAACCATGTATTGAAAAACCAACCGACGGTAAGGTGCATATCGCCTGTACGGCGCGGTTCAAGCAGCGGTACGGTGGGGGTGACATCAAAGGGCGGATGCTCGCCCAATGTGGTGCCGATGATATTCGCGGGCTCGTGGGCGAAGAACTGCGGCGGGGAGGGCGGCAGAAACGGCCACAGGAATATCAGGTACGACGTTTGCGGCTCAAGCTCATCAATGGGATGCCGTATGGTGCGCCGCCCCTCCGCGTCGATGAGTATGCCGCCCGTGGCGTCCGGCCCCGGCCATGACCCGCCTGTCAATTGACCGCGCAGATAACTGTCGATATAGGCCCTCATCAAAACGGGATCATCCAGGGGCATAACCTGGCTGTATGGTATCCACATCAGCGCAAAGCTCGCCTCAGGCGCGGGATTCAGGAAATCTACAAACCTAAGCGGAAGCTCGGCGGGCATATCGTCGGCATCGTAGGGCAGGCTGAAATAGTTGATGATTATTTCGTAAATCGTACCGATCAAGGCGCGCGGGTTTGCGGCGTTAAAATTCAGGTTCGGATTGCCGCTTGCCTCCCTCAGACCGCTCTGTGTCAGTTCAAGGGTTTTTTCACTGAACCTTAAATCCTCGCCAAACACAAACTTGTTTCCGTCCCAGCCGATTTTGGTATGCCACGCGTGGTCGTTCATTTCGGCGGGGGTGCCCGGCGTGCCTGGCCTCAGGCCCGGGTTATACGCCTCGTAATACTGGGTATCCCATTCAACGGTGATGTTATGCAGAGCGGTTTCCACAATGCGCAGAGGCGGCTTCGAGATCATATTGGGGCGCGTAAGCACGCCGGAAGCCGGAATCGGGTACGCATAATACGAAACGGATTCCCGCGGGCTTCCCGTAACGGCGCTTGCGGCAATCTGCCGCGCCACAACCTTAATATAATACACCCTGTTTTCAACTATGGGCATAAGCTGCCCGTGGCTTACCGAATAAAAGTGGGTCAGGTTGCTCAGGGTGTAAGTGTAGTCGTACTTACGGCGGTCCTCCCGGCTCAAACCGGGGTGGTCGGCTATCGTGTTAAGCTGCAGCGGGCTGCCGTCAATGTACCTGAACGTACCAAGGCTCATGTTCGCGGGGATGGTGTTATTACGCAAGGGGTCTATAGAGTCCGAGATAAAAATATCATACTCGATCATTGTGTCGTGCCAAAGGCCGATACCGCGGTCACTGTTATTGCGTATCGGGTTATTGCTTCCCGGAGCGGGCGTGGCCGGCGGGTCAACCCTCTCGTCGCCGAAGGGCGTCCTTAGGAAAGCGTCCCAGGTAATGGACAATCTAAGGGGGTCGTCGTTGTGTTCGGCATCCCTGATTACAGGCTTGGTAGGGTGAAATTCCGGGGTTTCGGCGTAATAAGGCACGGGATCGGAGCCTTGCCAAGGCCCGTCGTTTATCTTGAACGCCAGCATATAATACATCACCGGTTCGCCCGGCCTTTCCGTGCGGATGTTGTGGATGGTGCCGATGCTGGCCCCGTCTATTTTAGCCACCCAGCGCGGCTCGTCAAGGGGATCCTGCGGATGTGTATTAATATAATTCATAAGATCCTGGGGGTTTGCGCTGTAAAAGAGCGCGACGCTCGTGACGTTCAGGTTGCCGAAACCGGGCGCCCAATCCAGCATGATATAGGGAAATACGTCGTCGTATACCCTAAGCTCCACACCCATCGGAATGTTATCGTACCGGTACTCGCTGTTTGAGGTGAACCGCAGCGGCAAACCGTTAAGCTGTCCCAGCGTGCGCGCAAGGGCGAAGTCTCCGCCTACGCGTACCAGCGGCTCTATCTTTATATCATAGTCCTGCAGCGGCCTAAGTCCGCTTCTGATCGCGTATGTCCACGTATTGCCCGTCCTTGTTAAGTTCGGGTCGTCCTCCTCGACGTTAAAGTATTGGAAACCTATACCGGCTGGGGTGAATGGCCCGCCAGACTCCACTATGAACACCCTCCACGCGTCAAAGGCGGGCTGGCCGTCCAAGGTCGGGACTTCCCAGCTTACTTCAATCCTGCCGCTTCTGGCGCTGCCTCTGGGAACTATGTCTGTCATAAACATGACCGTGTTGCTGCTGCCCCGCTGAACAGGCAGATCCTGCCAGTTCCATTCACCCGCCCCGGGCGGGGGAGGCGGCGAAGGCGCCCATACCCAGCGTCCTTCATGGTGCATGGGAAAGACCCTGAACGCGTAAATAGTGTTGGCGTTAAGCCCCATGCCTTGGGCGCGGTGCGTAAAGGTCTGGTCGGCGCCGGACGGATCGTTTATAAGAAAAGTGAAATTCGTCGTGGATGCTTCCGCCCTCATCAACTCGTAAAAATACGCTCTGCCGTCGCCGGGATGGGTACCGGTCGGCAACGGGCCGGGCCTTCCCGGAGCCTCCAAATCCACGTTGTGGCTTACGTTTCCGGCGGGTATGTTTTCCTGGGGCGCGGCTCTCTCCGGGCGCGACCACAGAAATTCAATATTATATGTGGCCCCAAGCCTGGTTATATCGCCGCCGAACCGCAGATCAATAACATTGCCCTGCGGGTTGGCCATCGCCTCGCGGATGAAGGGCACAAGCGTTAAAACCACGGTTATAACAACCGCCGCGATATATTTAAATGTTATTTTCTTCAATTCAACATTCCCCCTTTTACAATCCCAGCTTTGAGTTCAATCTGGACAGCATGTTAAGCAGCTCCATCATCGACAGTGTTTCGCGCGGGTTCCAGTCGTTTTCGGTGAAGATATCCAGCTCGAAAGCGGCTTGAACGCTGCGCAGGTACCGGTCGTCAATGCCCTGAATACCGGCTGTGGCGGCAAAGTTGCGGATTTGCATAGAGTCCGCGGAGATGCCGGTGCGCAGCTCGTACAGCGCCATTATAACGTAAGCGGCTTCCTGCTTTGAGACGGAGGACGAGCCTGTTTTACCGGTTATGGAGTACCCGTTGTTTCGGAAATAATTAATGCCGTCCGTACCGGCGGGCGCACCGGATATACGTGCCGCTATAGTCATAACGGCGGACAGTGAGGCTGTTATTGTCAGGTCTGTGCCCACAAGGTCGGCAAGGCCGTACTTGGCGATGACGGACGCCATATCCCCGGGGTAATCAACGGTTTCAACCAAGCCCGGGATGCCGGTAAGCGCGTTAAAGAGCGTGAAGATAACGCTTGCGGGGCCGTTAAGCAGGACGGCCATACCCGTTTTGTAGGGGCTTGCCTGTGAGTGCGCGAAGCTACCGGTATATGCCACATAACCCGTGATGATGTCCGCCGCGCTGTCCGTCAGCAGGGCGTGCTGGACGGGGCGGGCGAAGGACATTATGGGATAGCTGCGGTAGCTGGATTCCACATACCTCGTACGCGCATCCAGCATTAACCTGTTCTTCGTTGCGTCGAGGTAACCGTAGACATACAAGGCGATTTCGTCGTTAGGGCGGTTTTGCTCAAGCATGGAGCGGATAACCCTCCTTGCGTCCTCGTAAAGCTCCTCGCTTTCAAGCTCGGCGGTTATAATCCGTAAAATCTCGTCGTCAAGGGATTTAGCCGTAATGCGTGAGGCCATTGCCTGCGCGCGGATATCAGCCTGCGGCCCGCCCAGCTCGTTGCCGTCTACGGGGTTATGGCTCAATTTGGTGTAATGGACGGAGAACATCACGTAATAATCGCCCGCGTCTCCCCGCGCCATGTCATGACGCGCGCTCGTAACGCCGTCCAAGGCGTCGGTCAGGGCGTTTGGCGGGATAATGGTTTCAAACCTGCCATTACGGATTATCAGGGATTTGTTATTGCGGTTGGCGGCTTCGATAAGGCTGACGGGCAGCAGGATATCCAGCCTGTCAACGGGCTCTGAATAGATGTAGAGCTGCGCGTCAACCGTTGACTGGACAAGGCTGTCCGAATGGGCGTGCCTGTACAGAACCAGCGCGGTGGAGGCGCTCTTGTCCAAAGGCCAGTACGGCTTGTTGAATTCGTCCCACAAATTTAATCTAAGGAAATTAATCCAGCTATTGATGTCATGCCGGATGTCGTAATCGTCCTGGTCAAATTCCGTCCGGTAAAAAACGGGATCAGTCCACATGCTGGGCTGGTCGCCCAAATCAACCAGGCGTACCCGGAAGGAGTAATCTGTTGAGGCGTTAAGCCCGGTTATCTTGTAAGTAATCAATGTCCAGCCGTTTCCTAAATCCTCGCCACGGGGAAGCTGCCGCCGCCCCGCCCAGTAGGGGAACCACGGGCTTCCGGCTTCGCTTAACTCCAGATCCCAGAAAAAGCCCGCCGCGCCGTTAAGCACCTCAAATTGTATGACGGCCTCTGTTAACGGATCGTAGGGATGATTCTCCTGATCGCGTAAAATACGGAGATTGCGCGGCCCGTCAACAACGTTGGTTGTCAGGCTGATGGCGTCCCAAACGGAGGAGCTTACGCGGACGGGCTCCTCATGTTCCCCGAAATTGCGGAATTTTACCGCCCGTACATAGTAGTAGTAGATGTTGTTGGGCAGAAGGTACTCATCGTCCAGCGTGTAAAGGCGCGTAAATCCGCTTTGGGGTTCCGCCGTGTATGACGGGAGGGGCCCGCTGATTAACGGATGCGTCCCGCGTTGGTTTATAAAATACGATACACGCCCGGATTCGTTGACTGTAAAGAGATCCATAAATTCTTCAAGGCTACCCAAGAAATTGAGCGCTTCGGGCACAACGGGCGTCATAGTGCGTACAACCTCATAACGGACGGTGTAGTTATCCTCAATCATTTCCGGAGCCGTCCAGTGAAGGGTGGAGGTGGTATCCGTTATTCCGTCGGGGTCAATAGGGCGCACCCATTCCGGCCTGCCGGGGGGTATCTCGTCCGGGTCGACGGAATCGGTTTCGCCATCGGTAGTGATGGCGATTATACCCGTCAGGTTAGAGTAAAAGCGCAGTATATCATTCGTAAACGGGTTAAAAGGGTGGTGCAGGGAAAGCTCTGTAAACATAGCGCTGTAGTATTTTTGGTTTCTGTCAAAGGCAAACATTTCGTAAAATAAAGACGGATTCGGGTAACGCACGGAATTGCCCGCGTCCATTTCACCCAGCCATCTGTCGCGCTGGGGGTTGTATGTAACATTCGTGCGCAGATGGTGTTCGTCCCACGGGAAGTCCGCCACAACCACAACGCCGCCTTCGCGCAGGATATCCCTGATGGGCTTTGCCTGACCCAGCATATTCACAGCGATATCAAATGAATACACAGGCAGGACGGGTGTGGGGAGCGCTCCTGGGTTACCGGGATTGCGCATGGCGGTATAATACCAAATAGGTTCCGCCGGGGAAATCACCGCTCCGGTATCGCTGTAGACCGCGGGCATTTGCGGGGGCAGCGGGGCTTCCGGGTTATTCGAGGCATGCTCGCGCAGGAAATTGCCGAAACGCATCATCAACTCCTCGCTTTGGCTAATAACCAGTGAAAACGTCGCAACCGGAACATACGGGCGGCTAGCCGTTGCCCCTCCAACCGTGCCGGACGGGAACATATCGTCACGGCGGCGCGTGTAAAACTGTTCCACAAACTCGCGCAGTTCCGCATATGGCGCGCGGAAGCTCATCTCCAGCGTAACGGGGTTATCATCGTCGTTCAAAGGAAAATCCTTAGGGCGCAGTAAAAATTCCTGCGGCGGCATGATATGGGAGATGTCAAAGTCATCCAGTACCAGCAGCCTGTTTATGGATTTTCTGTTTGGCGCGACGAGGGTGTCGGTCATGGGCGGGTCGGTGGGGAAGGTATAATTCCTTTGGCTTTGGCTCGTCGTAACGTTCAGGAAGAATATGTTGGGGTAACTGAACACATATTGGTTCTTTGCGGCTGCGGACATGTTTGAATCGAGGCTCACGGCCCTGGTCCTTACGGCGATTTGTAACGAAGTTTGTCCGCCGGGCGTTGTGACGGCGTTTACCTTGGGCATCAAATCGGTTTCCGTTTGCCCAAGCAGCTCAAAGAAAGAAAACGGCGCGGTATTCGGGTTTAACGCGGCGGTTTTAGAGAATGTGTCAAAACCGGTAAAGTTAGGCGGAACCGGCAGGACATGGCTGCCGTTCTGATGCACCGGCACGCCGTTCTCGTACACATTGCCGTTATGCGTGGGGGAGGTCACAATATCAATTACTTCCTGCAAATTCCCGTTCGCGTCAGTCCACCGGTACAAACCCAGTACGATTTCAACATATCCGTATGCCCTGTCGTCCACTCCCGCGCCCATTTCGCTGTTCAGGTCGTACCGGACCGACATCGTGGTAAGCTGCGCGGTTTCCTTTGATACCGCCGTATTTAGCGGGGGAAGGAGCGTATTGCCCGAAGGATCCGAGGGATCACGGGGGACAATCCGCCTTAGCTGCTGGTCAATAAGGCTTGTTTCGGCTATATCCCATTCCAGATACAGCGTTAATTCGCTGATGTCCTGGTTTATCGGCAAAAGCCTGTGCTTGTTGCCCATATATTCCCAAAAATCAAAATTGCGCGGCATACCGATCTTAACGTCGCCGTCCTCAGGTATAAGCCTGAACGGGCGGGACTCCCAAAGCCTGCCGTAGGGGTCGAAGGTAACGCGGTGGAAGCTTACAGGGTAACTGCCCGAAATAGGTATCTCAAAGGCAATGAGGTTGGTGGTATTCCACATCCGTACGGTAACGGCATCGGGAGGGACCATGTTTGTGGTGGGGTTACCCTGTAAACCGAATTCACCCACATATCTGAAAATGGTGTAATCGCCGGTAATGGCTTGCTGAGTGCGGAAGTATCTGTACGGCGTAACCCATACGACATAAATGCTGTCAAGAAACTCGGGGTACGTGTAACCCAGGAAGGTGCGCACCTTGTCGCCTATAGGCGTTGCGCTTCCCGCCGCTTCCGCGCTGAAGCTGGGGGCGGGCAGGTCTGTTATGCTGCCGGGCATACCGCCGGTAATGCTTATGGATGCCCCATTGTAAACGGTGCTTGCGGCAAGCCCGTCCAGGACTATCTCGATCGAATTTGTATCAGTGTGGTACCGTATCATGTTTAGCGTGGCGGGTTCCGCGGCCAGCTGGAACGGGTCAAAAACAATGCCCAGCCCGCCCGTAACGTCAATTATGCGGATATCCTGGCCATTGACATTAACATCCCTTAAAAGGCCGAACCTGAAAATATTATTAGCCGAAAGCTGGTAGTCCGTAATTGTCGTGCCCGGCGGCGCGTGCGGAGGAATAACCGTGTCGAGGTGGAAGGATATACTCATATCAAGGAGGACGGAATTCCTTACTCCGCCAACCATCGGAAGGTTCGTTTCAAATCCCGTTCCGACCCATTTGAGGTTTTGGATATCCCACAGGCTGTAATTAAACCTGCCGCCCCCTCCCGGCCCGCCGCTGTCACGCCAGGCATAAGGCAACGGGATCGTAACCCTCGCGCGCTGCGTATCCGCCCAGTTCTCGAACCATGACACCGCGCCGTTGTTGTCGCGGCGAAGATGGACGTGGGGGTCGGCGTTGACAACGCCATTTGTGCCGAATGTATCGAACCATTTCCTCGAAGCCTGGTTTTCAGGCGGCACGTTGTGAACAAAATCATATACGAATCTGTCGCTTAGGTTCTGATGGGGAACCGCAGGGACGACGTAAGCGAAATCCTGACTGAAGGGCTGGGATTCAACATCGCCCGAATTAACGCCGTTAATTATATGATAGAAAAACGGATTTGGATGTACGGCGTTAATGTTGCCCGGAACCAGCCTGCCAAACTCAAAGGTATAAATAATCCCGTTCTTGAGCAGGCCCTGCGCGCTGGCTTGGTGGGCGTTGACGCCGAAGCTGACGGTGTCGTTTTGGGGGTTCCACAGCAGGTGGTATGTAGTCAGCGCGTCATAAATCGTTTGATGGATACCATCGCGCTTGACTTGAAATGAAAAACCGTTGGCGTTTGACGTATCCAGCAGCACGTTTGGATAGACTAAGCCGGGAGTTATATCAAGGCCCAAAAGATCATATGTATCGTTTGGATCCACCGCGTCGTAAGGTATGGTGTTATTTCCGGCAAGGTTATAAATGGAAAATTCGGCTGACCTTTCGTTGTTTCGCGTGCGCGCGCTGCTTATTGTGTTGTAACTTGTGTACTCAAAGCGCATTTTGTTGGGGTCGCCGCCGTTTGAAAGGAAGCTTCGCCGGAAGTCCAAACGCACGACCATGCCGTCGGTTAAAGGAAATATGACGTAAATATCCTCTTCCGGCGGAACAACAAGGTCAAAGCTGAACGCGTTTTCAATGGAGGTACCCAAGGGTATGTATTCGGGGATACGCCCGCCGCTGATGCCGGATTCCCGGAGGGTTCTTCCCAGGCTGTTAAAACCGACGCGCGTTGAATCAAACGCGTGCAAATCCAAGGGAGGCTGCGCCATCCATACCGGCACGGCAAACAGAATGCCAAGAAGCAGCGCGATACCCCTCCTGATTGTACGCCGTTTTATCTTTATCATTTAATCATCTCCTATTTCTCACTTATCCAGAGGCTATTATATCATAGAATGAAATGAAACAAAATCTTTTATTTTTTACTATTGTAGTATATAATGTAAAAATGAAGAGGTGATTAAATGATACCAATTATGCCTATATTAACGGTTGTTATAGTGTTGTCGGTGATCTTTACCGTTGCGTTGAAGAAGCATTCAAAAAGCTACGGGACGAAATTCGAGGAATACATTAACCATGAAATAGATGCCAACGCCGTTAAAAGCAAGCCTATTGCCGACGGGGATTTCTTTGTGCCGGACATGTCGGCGTTCCCCATTATGCCGGATCAGGGGGAGGACCTGCCGGTTTTGCGCAGGCAGCGCGACGTAATAAACCGCGCGGGCAAAAAGATGATGCGGTTCGATAAACCCATGAGCAACACGGAACTCAAGCTTAAATACGGCACGGTCAATTTGGAAAAAATTACGGAATATGAGGAAAATTTCTATCAGTTCACATATGCGATAAACAATTGGGCCGAGGCTTTACTTGAAAAAAACGACGAGATAGCCGCGGAAAAAGTGCTTCGCGCAGGGGTACTGTGCCGGACGGAAACCAGTAAAACATACACCGTCCTAGCCGACATATATTTTAAGCAAAGACGCCGAACCGCGCTGCAAGAGCTGTACGACACAGTAAATAACAGGAACATGCCCGCGAAAGAGAAAACCTGGCGGTATTTGAACGATTTATTAATTAAAATGGGGTCATAACGCGTGGACGAACGGCAATGGAGACGGCGCAGGAAACGAAACGGCGTATCATATGCGGCGATAATACTGTTGTTCATTTTGATTTTAGGCATAATGGCGGCGGCTGTTTACTTATATGCCGAACGAGAGCGGCAGTTGAGGAACAGATACATACCGTTTTATGAATATTACGCGCGCCTTGATCCCAGCCGTATCGCGGTTGTTTGGGATGATACAATGCCGGAGCTGCCCAACGCGCCAATGGAGCGGGGAGGCGTTCTGTATCTGCCCCATGACCTTGTACGCGGTTATATTGACGAATATTTGTTCTGGGAGCCTGAGCATGGCAGGCTCACCATCACAACCGGGGAGAAGGTATTTAAATTTACGGCGGGCAGTGAGCTTTACACCGTTAATTTTTATCATACAGCCTTATTGCATGAACCTTTTATAAGTGAAGGCGGCATAGCTTGGCTCCCCAAGAGCTTTATAGACATTTTTTATGATGTTGAGATATCTTTTGACCCGAATCAAAGCCCGAAACTGTTAATTACGGGGGATCCATACGCAACACGGCTCATAGGACGGATTGGAGCCGATGGCGCCAAGCTTAGATACGGCCCCGGCCCGAAGGAGCCGATTGCGGCGGATCTCGCCGCGCACGAAAATGTGCGGGTTTTCCGCGATAATTTAGTGGTAGGCAGGGAAACGTACATAAAGGTAAGGGCGGGAAGCGGGATTACCGGCTATATCCTGAATACCGAACTGTCGGAGTTTAATTCCTTTAGGGGGCTGGAAAGGCCGGTTTGCGAATATAAACCGCCTTTGGACATAACCGGGCGCATAAACATGACATGGACTGTCTCGTCTGCCGTGACGGCCGAACCCGTGCCTAAGGGATTGGACATAGTTTCGCCCCAATGGTTCACATTTGATTTGGAAAAGTTGGACGGGTCGATAAATTCACTTGCGTCGGAGGCCTATGTCAGATGGGCGCATGAGCATGGGCTGCTGGTTTGGGCGATGATTGACGATGTGACCGGAAGCCCCAACCCCGTAAACGCGGTTTTAACCGTACCCGAAAGCCGCGAGCGCGCAGTTGCGGAGCTTATAAGCTTAGCCGGGCGATTTAACCTTGACGGCATAAACATAGACTTTGAGCGAGTAAGGGAAGCCGACGCGCCGTTTTACTTGCAATTTTTGCGGGAGCTGTACCCGCTGATGCGGGAGCGCGGCTTAATTCTCTCCGTAGACATGCTTACGCCCATACGCGCAAACATGCATTACAACCGCGCGGAAGTGGCTAAAACAAGCGATTTTGTAGTAGTTATGGCTTATGACGAGCATTGGTCAACCTCGTCAGTCTCCGGGCCGAACGCGTCAATAAGCTTTGCGCGTAACGCCGTTGTAAATACGCTGCGTGAAGTGCCGCCGGAGAAACTGATCATGGGCATACCGTTTTATGTCCGCGTGTGGCGCGAAACGGAAGGCGAAGACGGAGCGGTTACCGTGTCTCAGCGGGCCCTCTCCATGGACAGGGCCTACCGCCAGTTTACAGACAACGGCGCTGTATTTGAATGGGACGGGGCAAGCGCTCATTACTATGCGGAGTATACGTTGATTGAAGACGGCGTGGAAGCTCTATACCGCGTTTGGCTGGAGGATGAGCGTTCCATGGAAGAAAAGCTGAAAGTTGCCCGCGCAAACGATATTGCGGGGGTATCGTCGTGGCGCATGGGGCTTGAGAAGGAGAGTATATGGGATTTGATTTACCGATATATGAAGCAGTAGGCTTCTAACGGTTTTTATCTTCATTTAAATTGGCGTATGTGACAGGCCCTGTTGATTCTGTTTCTATACGCTTTTTTATTTCTTCAAAGTCAACAAGCTTGGCATTATCCGCCTCTTTATACATATCTGTTGAGCAATTCCAACAATTCGTTAATAAATAGATTAAAGCGTTTATTATTATCCATAAAACACATCCTATTAATAGGGGTTAATACACATATTATAGGAGTGGTTATTAATAATGTCAAGCGTAAAATATGAGAATATGTCATATAGAGGTGACATATTCTTGAAAAATATTAAATATCTGAGGGTAACCCGCGATTTAACCCAATTAAATGTGCAAATGAAAACAGGTATAGACCAAAGCATGTTATCTAAGTATGAAAGAGGGGAAACTTTGCCTACTGTTGATACTTTATTGATACTTGCAAAGTTTTACAATACCAGCTTAGATTACTTAATGGATTTAACAGATAATCCGAACCCATATCCGCGTAAAAAATAGATTTTAAGTATTAATTGCAAACATCCCAAGCTTACCAACGGCCTCCTCATCCCCGTAAACCTCCAGCAGCACCCCGTCCGCCGTATGCTCGCGGTTCAGAACCGTGCAGTGCTTGTGCGCGTAATCCAGCAGATAACCTTCGCCAAACGGCAGAAGGACGGTAATCCGCTTGCGCAGTGATTTAAGGGTTTGCTCAATGGCTTCAAGAAGATCCCCTTTGCCCGTGCCGCGCAGCGCGGCGGTGCGGACGCAGAATGACGCGCGCGGGTCTGTAAGCGGCGCGTTCATGACGCCATCCAGCTTATCAATCTTGTTAAATACCGTTATTACGGGGCCGCTCCCCGCGCCAAGGCTTGCGATGGTGGAATACGCCACATTCATCTGGTTTTGGAAGGTCTGACTTGACGCGTCCACGACATGGATGAGGATATCGGCGTACACAAGTTCTTCCAGAGTCGATTTGAACGCCTCAACTAAATCGGTGGGAAGCTTTTGAATAAAACCTACCGTGTCCGTTAAGAGGACTTCGGCGCCGTTTATTTCAATTTTGCGCGTTGTGGTGTCAAGTGTGGCAAACAGCTTATTCTCGACAAAAACATCCGCTCCGGAAAGCAGGTTCATCATCGTCGATTTGCCCGCGTTTGTATACCCAACCAGCGCGATCACAGGAATGCCGGAACGCTCGCGCTGACGGCGAAGAAGGCCGCGCCGCTGACGAACTTCCTTTAGCTCCTGGCGGAGCTTTGTCAGCTTGTCGCGGATATGACGGCGGTCAGTTTCGAGTTTTGTTTCGCCGGGCCCCCTGGTTCCGATGCCGCCGCCCAGTCTGGACATCGCCGCCCCCGCTCCGGACAGCCGTGACAGCCGGTATTTAAGCTGCGCCATCTCAACCTGCATACGCCCCTCGGCGCTGCGCGCGCGCATGGCGAAAATGTCCAGGATAAGCGCGGTTCTGTCAATGATCTTCATGTTCAGCATATTGCTCAAATTACGTATCTGCGCCGGTGAAAGCTCATCGTTTAAAATAACGCAGTCGGCGTCCGTTTCCCTCGCAAGCGCTTTTAATTCGTCTATTTTACCCTTGCCAAGGTAGTGCCCCGGATGGATGCCTTCACGGCGCTGCACCAGCTTCCCGGCAACCTCAGCCCCCGCCGTTCCCGCCAACTCGGCAAGCTCCGCCATCAACTCGTCAATATCGCCGCTAACGGCCCCCCGATGGCTCTTGTCCTCAATCCCGGCAAGCACGGCCCGTTCCTTTTTGTGTTCTTTTGTGTCTTCGCGCGGCGCCGGCGCCACATCTGCGGTTAAAAAATCATCAAAGTACGAGCTAGTCTTAGTATCCATTTATGGCCTCCGCTTGATATTCGTTCTTATGCATGTTATTATATCATTAAAATTCCACAGGTGAAGATAAAAAATGATTAAAAAGGTTTTTTATAAAGAAAGCTTTATGATTTACGTGGTTATAACGCTTTCAATTTTATGTGCGAATCTGTTGATAATGGGCTTTTCAGGAAATTCCCCCACCGCGCCTAATATTTATAATTCCTACTCGTTGCAAGCTCAGAGCTGGCTGAACGGGCGGCTGGACGTTGCGGAAAATTATACGCATCTGGAAATAGCGGTTTATAACGGCAGATATTATATAAGTTTCCCGCCGCTGCCGTCTATTATCCTTATGCCGTTTTCGCTGTTCCTTAGCTCGGATACGCCGGATCATTTCATTACGCTGTTTATGGCTGTTCTTGCGGGAATCTTCGCTTATAAGCTGGCGCTTAACGAAACCGGAAACAAAACAAAATCCCTTTTCTACAGTTTGTTCTTATGCATAGGAAGCAACTTCCTATTCCTGTCAAACACCGGATACGTCTGGTTTATGGCGCAGGTATTCGCTTTTAGCTTTACCCTTATGTCGCTGTATTATGCCCGGGTAAAAAAGCGCAGCCCGGTTAACCCGGCACTGTCGCTGCTGTTCTTCTGCTGCGCGCTGGGATGCCGGCCGCTCAACGCCGTTTACCTGCCCGTGATTTTCTATTTGCTTTATGAAAAAAACACGCCTTTTGCCGAATATATTAGAAAGTTGATTATATCAGCGATTCCTGCCATCATGTTAGGCTTCGTGTTTATGCTTCTAAACTATCTGAGGTTTGGGGATATCTTTGAATTTGGGCATAACTATCTGCCTGAGTTTACCGAATCCGAACACGGGCAGTTCAGCCTCGCGTATCTGGCGGGGAACTTCCGCACACTTTGGCGCCTGCCCGATATCGCGGGAGGCAAACTAAGATTCCACGCATTCAACGGTACGGCTTTTTGGCTTGTCAGCCCAATAGTAATCACATATGCCGTAACATTTATCCGCCGCTCCTTTCAAACGAAAAAGCTTAACATAACCCTGCTTCTTCTTGCCTCCTGCCTCTTGCATCTTCTTTTTACCTGCGCTCATAAAACCATGGGGGGCTGGCACTTTGGACACAGATACACGGTGGACATGCTGCCTGTTTTATTCCTTGGGCTTTTATTACAGATTAAAGGGTTAGGAAAAGGTTATGACAAGGCGGATATTATGTTCTCTATCCCGCTTTTCGTATGGGGGCTTGGGTTAAATGTTATCGGCACGGTTTTCCTGTATCGCGGTATTTTATAAGGATGCGTCTCATAGAATAATTCCATGAAAAAGACCAAGCGAACATATTTGCAAAAAACCGCATGGGGGTTTATTTTAAGCGCCGCGCTGCTTATGGCCGCGGTTATATGTTTGTGGAAATCTCCCGTGTTATGGGAGTTTTTTTTGCAGGAGACGCTGCCGTATTATCAAAAAACAGATATTCCTTATATAACGCCTGAACCGGCACCCGAGCATGTAGATGAGGAATCTCTTCTTGCACTCCAAATAGTATTTTTTACAACATAAAAATCATAAAAAATTGCTTGCACTGATACGTGCCCGGGTGTAGAATAATAAGAAATCACCTTCGGAGAGGATGGGGTACATGTTATTCATTCGGAACGGCAGGGTCATGACAATGGAAGGGCAGGAATACGCGCGCGCGTCCATTTTGGTTGAAAGCGGCAAGATCAAGTCAATCGGAGAAAACCTTGAAGCGCCTGCGGGAGCGGAGATTATTGACGCGGAGGGTAAGTACGTGCTGCCCGGATTTATTGACGCGCATACGCATTTGGGGACGCATGAATCGTCCGTCCGCTGGGAAGGCGAGGATACCAACGAAATGACCGACCCTGTCACGCCGCATGTACGGGCGCTGGACAGCATTAACCCGATGGACGAAACCTTCCGCGACAGCGTTTGCGGCGGTGTAACCGCGGTGATAGCCAGCCCGGGAAGCGCCAATGTGATCGGCGGGCAGACCGTTGCGATTAAAACGGGCGGCAGCATCCGCGTAGACGATCTGGTCATGAAACAGCCGCACTCCATGAAGTGCGCCCTTGGCGAAAACCCGAAGAATTGTTACGGGCAGATGAAAAAAACCGCGCCCATGACGCGTATGGCCTCGGCGGCTATTTTCCGCGAAACCATGTTTAAAACCAAGGAATACCTTGAAAAAAAAGAAAATGCGTCTGAGGACGCGAAAAAACCGGATTTTAACATGAAATACGAAGCCCTGATCCCCGTTATAAAAGGCGAGATACCCGTCCACTTCCACGCGCACAGGGCGGACGACATACATACCATCATACGCATCACGAAGGAATTCAACCTTAAAGTTGTTCTGCTCCACTCAACCGACGGGCATCTTATCTGCGACAGCATTAAAGAAGCCGGGTATCCGGCGGTCATAGGCCCAACGCTGACCCATAAATCAAAGCCGGAAGTAACGAACAAAACATTTGAAACAGTTAACATAATGAACAAAGCCGGCATCCTGACATGCATTACCACCGACCACCCTGTAACGCCGCTCCAGCATCTGCCCGTGTGTGCCGCATTGAACGTTCATGCCGGGCTGGATGAAAGCGAGGCCTTGAAATCAATAACCATTTACGCCGCCGAAATCATGGGGCTTGCCGACCGAATCGGGAGCCTTAAAGAAGGCAAGGATGCGGATATTGTTGTGTGGGACAAGCATCCGCTGCTGACAACGGCGCACGCCGAAAAAGTTATAATCGACGGCAAATTGCTTTACTCCAGGGATTAGGGGGGCTTTATGGGCACATTCAAAATTATAGATCATCCGCTGGTTCAGAATAAAATTGCCAAGCTGCGCTCCGTCCATACGGGAAACAAGGAATTCCGTGAGCTTGTTGAGGAAACGACGGCTCTTATCTGTTATGAGGCGACCCGTGACATCCCGTTGGTTGAGGTTGATGTGGAAACACCCATTTGTATGGCGAAAACCAAGGTAATAGATAAAAAGATCGCGCTGGTGCCAATCCTTAGGGCGGGTATTGGCATGGTGAACGGCCTTATTAACCTTATACCCACGGCGAAAGTGGGGCATATAGGTATGTACAGGGATCCGGAATCGCTCAAGCCCGTCGAATACTTTTGCAAGCTCCCGCCCGACATTGCCGAACGCGAGGTTCTTTTACTTGACCCGATGCTTGCCACGGGCGGCACCGTATCAGCGGCTATCACTTATTTAAAGGAAAAGGGCTGTGTAAATATAAAATTTCTTTGCCTCATTTCTTGTCCAGAGGGTAGAATCCGGATTGAGGAAGACCATCCCGATGTGAATGTTTATACTGCCGCGCATGACGAGAGACTGAACGAATTGAGCTACATAGTTCCCGGGCTTGGCGACGCGGGGGACAGGCTGTTTGGAACAAAGTAAAAGGTAAAAGGTAAAAAGTAATAATTATTTCTGTTTATCAAATACTATATTATACGAGGAGTGATAAACATGAAAAAATATATGCTTTTTGCTGTTATGTTTTTATTGACCGGGTGCGTTGCCGCAAATAACGCGGGGATGCTTTTGGATGAGGGTATTCCGCTTGATGGGATGGAGCGGGCTTATAAACCTGACAGATCGTATTATGTTGACGGGCGTGAAATGGAATTTGAAGAATGTGACGGAATGGGTATATTTAATAATGACGTTTCGCGCCGCGAGGAAGATATAAACGCGTATATCAAGGAATTGGACGGAGTCGAAAGCGCAAACGCCTTAATAAACGGCCGCGCCGCTATAATAGGCATACGTTTCTGCGGAAATCCGGACACGGAAGATATTAAGAGAATAAAACAGAGCGTGAAGGAACACGCTCTGGGTTTCGATTCTGATTTAATAAGAGTAGCGGTTACCGCCGCGCCCGAGCTGTACGAACGTACATCGGGCGCGGCGGTAACCGAACAAAAATCGCATGTTACACCCCGGTACAAGCGTTTGTTTCCGGTAATACCTACATTCTGAATTTTATTTTCTGACATAAAAGACACAAGAGGCTGGATATTATATCTAATCCTCCGGATCTCCGGTATAATATTGGATCCCGCCCGGGGTATCTGTTGGCGCCGGGCCGAAAATGTTCTCGAAAACGTTGCCTTCATCCGGTTCGTCCATGAATATATGGTCATGCCCGTCATCGTATGACGGCGTGTATATTGTGACGGGCTGAGTGCCGTAATGGTTATGCACGGCGCAGTAGTGACGCGGTTTTTCGTATTGGTCGCGTACGGAGCTGTCGCCGAAATACGGCACGGTGCGGATGATCCCGATTACCGTGTCCAAATGATCCCACGGGCAATTCTGTGTAGGTAATGCCCAAGGCGTTTCGCCGGCTATGCCTACGCAAATCTCGAAAGCGGCGTGGACATCGCAATATGCCTGGGGTTCGGTGCCGACCTCAAAGAACTCCTGCCGAACCTGGCTTCCGCGCCACGCTTCATCGCACAAGCCGGGTATCGGCAAGAGACCGCTCATATTACAAACGGAATGCCTTTCCACACCGGGAGGCCTGATAAAATCCCTCTGCGGCAAGCCCCTGTGGATTTCCTCCATAATGGTCCTCCACAGCCCAAGGTGCACGGCTTCGTTACGGGTTGCGCTGCTAAACTCACGCGGCTTGTCATATCCCACCCAGACGGACGCGGCATAATAGGGGGTATAGCCGGCGTACCATTGGTCACGCGTTCTGCTGGTGGTACCGGTTTTACCGGCGGCAGCCATGGTGACGCCGTTGCCTAAACGCGCGCGTGAACCGGTTCCGTGCCGCATAACATCGGCCATTATATCCGTCATTATAAACGCCGTGGTCGGGCGCATTATCCGCTCCGGTTCGTGAATGGTGTTATCCAGGATGATATCGCCGTTGTGGTTCATAACCCTTGTATAAAAAATCGGTTTATTATACATCCCTTGATTTGCTATGGCGGCGTAGGCAGCCGTAAGCTCAAGCGGCGAAACGCCGTGCGTCATACCGCCCAGCGCGATAGCCGAAAGGTTTTTGTCATCGTTTACCAGTGAGGTAAAACCAAACCCGTCCAAATAGTCAAGAGCGTTTTGAATACCCACCATTTCCAAGGCTTTTACGGTAATAACGTTCATACTGTCAATCATGGCTCTGCGTACGGAGTTTAATCCGCGGTACCCGCCCGTGTACCAGTTCCTTGGCCATTCCTCAATTCTGCCGTCGTCGTGGGTATGGATGCGCGGCACGTCGTCAAAAACCGTTGCGGCGGTTAATATACCCGAATCTATCCCCGCCGCGAAAACAAAGGTCTTGAACGTGGAACCGGGCTGACGTGTGGACCGTACTGCGCGGTTCAGGCCCATATCAAGCCGCTTCTCACCCCTGCCGCCCGCGAAAGCCACCACATGGCCCGTCGCGTGGTCCATAACCACAAAAGCGCTCTGGGGCTGGATTACGGGTATTACAAGCGGCGGCGCGACAAGTCGGTCTCCCTCGCGCAATACCCTGTCCAAATATCTTTCCACATGAGCGTCCACTTCGGCAAGGCTGCTGACAATGCCCTTACTCGTTGTATTTGACACCCGGCGCGTCAATCCGGTATTATCATTCCTAATGCTGGCGATAATCTCAACCTCAACTTCATATTCCCGCGAAGGAAACAGCGCGTCGTTCAAGTACGCGGCGTCCACGATGCTCTGTATGCGCTCGTCCATGGTCGAAACAATCGTCAGGCCCTTGTTGTAAATCCAGTTTGTGGCCTGCTGGCTGGTCAGGTTATATTCCCGCATCAGATCCGCTCTTACCTGGCGGATCAACTCATCCGTAAAATAACTGTGGGCAGAATTTTGCTCGCTTGCAATCTGCGCAACCAGGGCCACGCGCTCATAAACATCATCCGCCAAAGCTTCATCATATTCAGCCCTTGTTATAAATCCAAAGCTTAACATATTGTCAAGCACTATCTGACGCCTTACCGCGTTGTTTTGGGGATTGCGGATAGGCGAAAACCTCACCGGATTAGATGTTATAGCCGCAATTACCGTCGATTCGGACAGCGTAAGCTCCCAAACGTTTTTACCGAAATAAAGCAGGGCCGCCGCCTGGACGCCGTCCGCGCCATGGGCGAGGTGGACGCTGTTCATGTAAATCTCGAGGATATAATCCTTAGCCGCCGCTTTTGAACCCAGCTTCGCTATAAGTTCCTGCTCCATGTCAATCGCAAGAACCTGCTCCTGAAGCTTTGTTTCAAAGGTATTGCGCCTGTGACCAAGCATCATTTTAATGACCTGCTGGGTGATAGTGCTGGCGCCTTCGGTGCCGCCCGTAACGGTTACCCACAGCGCCCGGCCCATTGAGCGGAAATCAATGCCGTCATGCTCGAAGAAACGCGCGTCCTCAATGGCGACAATCGCCAGCTTCATATGGTCCGGGATCATGGAACTGGGAGCGTACTCGCGGTTTTCGCCGCCTTCCAGGCGTATCAGCTCTTCTCCGCGCCAGTTTACTATTACACTGTTATAATTATCATCCAGATCGATATCGTCGAAAATCTTCGTTATGTTCGGCGCGCGGTCAATTATACTAAGATATGCGCCCAAAAGCATAGCCACAGCGCCCGCCGCCGCCATCATCGCCAAAATCAGCATAACGCGCATTATTATTACGGCTATTTTGTTTTTTGTCTTTTTCAACGCCGATTTGTACATCCGCCTCATGCGGCGTTCATTAAGAAGCTGGTTCGAGTAGTCCATTTTTTCTCATCAATTCCTTTAATATTGTTATTAACGGCTTTGAACTGGCGTAAACATTATATTATATAACGTATTGCGTTATAAATAAGTTCCCAAAGGCCTTATATGCCATACAGATCAAGAATAAGGAAAAGAGCCGCGAAAAGGCATTATTCAAGACGCAGCAGGGTGCGGGGAACGCTGTTTATAATATTAACGGCGTTTTCCCTGATGACCGTTCTGTTTGTAAGCCTTGTTGACAGGCGGCTAATGCCTGCGGTTATACATATTGAGGAGTACCGGATAAACGCGCGGATGAACCAGGCCATAAATACTGCGCTGGCTGAGCTGGCGGAATCAAGCGGCGGCGGGCGGCTTGTTTCCGAGGATTTTTACGTTGCGGAACGCGCGCCGGACGGCAGGATAACTTCCCTTGCCGCAAACGTCATCCTGATAAACGAAATCAGCGCCGGCCTTTCCCATTCCTTGCTGAAATCGCTGTCCAAACCCGTTACGGAGCGCGTCAGCGTACCCATAGGCACGCTTCTCGGCTTGGAATGGCTTGCAAACATCGGCCCAACCTACAGCATACGCGTAATGCCCGTTGGCGCGGCTAATGTTGAATATAACACATCTTTCACCTCCGCCGGGATAAACCAGATCAACTTCCAAGTCTGGCTGACGGTAAAGGCGACGATGCAAATCGTGAACCCCTTGCAATCACGCGAGATTGACGTGGAACGCTCGATCCCGCTTGTAAACACCGTATTTGCGGGTGAAATACCGGAGGTATATTTATGGCCGATGGGACGGTAATAAAAATTACCCGCGAAGCTTATCCAAGGTTTCCTTAATCCGCTTCTCAACCCCGTTCTCTGAAGGTTCGTAGTAAACCCGTCCCACCAGCTCATCCGGTAAATACAGCTGTTTCACAAAGGAACCGGGGTAGTCGTGCGCGTATTTGTAATCAACCCCGTGCCCCAGCTTGGCGGCGCTTTTGTACGCCGTATCGCGCAGGTGCATGGGAATGCCGGATATCTGCGTGTTGCGGACATCATCCATAGCCTTGGCGATAGCGGCGACGGCGGCGTTTGACTTAGGAGCGCAGGCAATATAGGCCACAGCTTGGGATAAGATGATTTGAGCTTCTGGAAATCCAATGAAATCAACGGCCTGAGCCGCCGCCGTAGCGACAAGCAGCGCGTGAGGGTCGGCGTTGCCCACATCCTCTGCGGCGTGGATAACGATACGCCTTGCAATAAAAGTGGGCGGCTCCCCGGCGTAAATCATCCGCGCCAGATAATATATGGCGGCATCCGGATCAGACCCCCGCATACTCTTTATAAACGCCGATACGGTGTCGTAATGGTTGTCCCCGTCACGTTCATAGTTTAGCGCGCGTTTTTGGATGCACTCCTGCGCCGTGGCGATATCTATGCGGATGTTGCCGTCAGCACCGGGCGCGGTTGTAAGAACCGCCAGCTCCAACCCGTTCAAACCGGCGCGGGCGTCCCCGTTTGCCCTGTCCGCCAAAAATTCGAGCGCGTCTTCGTCAATACGGGCGTTGTACATGCCCAGACCGTTTTCCTTATCCGAAACGGCGCGCAAAAGCAAGGCCTTGATATGTTCCTTATCAAGATGATTAAGCCTGAATATGATTGAACGCGACACCAATGCCTTGATTACCTCAAAATACGGGTTTTCCGTGGTCGCGCCTATAAGTATGACCGTGCCTTCCTCCACATGGGGTAAAAGCGCGTCCTGCTGAGCCTTATTAAAACGGTGGATTTCGTCAATAAATAATATAGTGCGCCGGCCCGTCATGCCCATGGCGGCCTTCGCGTTATCAACGGCGGCCTTTATATCCTTTATACCGGACGTAACGGCGTTTAGGCGCGTAAACTCGGCTTTAGTAGTGTTCGCGATGATCTGCGCCAGAGTGGTCTTGCCCGTACCCGGAGGCCCGTAAAGGATAATGCTCTGCACCCGGTCAGCTTGAATAGCGCGGTATAAAAGCGTCCCCTTGCCAACGACGTCCTCCTGCCCGACAAATTCGTCAAGTGTCCGCGGGCGCATACGGGCGGCAAGCGGCGCCTGCTTTTTCATTTCCTGCCCGCGCCTGTAATCAAAAATATCCATGAAAACCCTCTTTTATCTTTTTTTGTGTTTTTTTGTGCTTTTTGTGGTTGAAAAATAATAAACATACTTGCGGTTAAACCGTATAAAGAGATATAATAATAATAACAATAAATTGTCAACACTTTTTTGGGAGGGGAATATGGATAATATTAAGGGAACGCTTACAAATGTCACAAAAACCGTATATAAAACCTCGAAAGGCTTTTTGAAATCAACAAAACTGACGCTAGACCTCTCCGGCGAGGAAGCAAAACTCAAGAACCTCTATATTGACATCGGCAAAAAGGTTCACGAAATCTACATGTACGGCGGCAGCTTGGGAAAGTTTTTTGACGAAAAATACGAGGAACTCATGGAATGCGAACGCAAGATAGACATCCTAAGAAAAGACCTTGACAACGCAAAGGGAAACCGTACCTGTTCAAAATGCGGCAAAACCGTTTCGTTTACGTCCGAATTCTGCCCCAAATGCGGGACGAATCTGGAGGCGAGAGCCGAAATACAAGAACCAAGAATGATTGAAACCAGTTACAGAAATGAAATAAGGAGCGAAAGCCCCGAGGTATCGTATATAACCCCGGTTGCCGCTCCGCCCGCCCCGCCGCCGATTCATACGGCCGTTCCCCCGGCCGCCCGTGAAATAACCCCCGGCGCGGTTTCCAGGCAGTGCCAGATTTGCGGCAGGGATAACGCCGCCGAAAACAAGTTCTGTTTTTCGTGCGGCAGGATATTGTAAATCAAGGAATGATTTTATGTATTGTGACAAATGCCATAAAAACCCGGCTTCCGTTCATGTGGAACGGATTGTAAACGGCGCGAAGACAGAATATAATCTGTGTATGCATTGCGCCGCGCATGAACGCTCCGATGCAGGCGGCGATATGTCTTTTGACAAGATGATTAAGGAATTCCTGGGAAGCATAATAGGAAGCCTTAGCGGATATTCCGGCGGTCTGCACTTTTTAGGGCCTGACATACACAATGGACAGGCCGTGGCGGAAATTCCCGCATGCCAATCCTGCGGCGTATCGTTCGACGAGCTGCGAGAAGAGGGCAAGCTGGGCTGCGTCAATTGCTACAAGGCCTTCCGCCCGCAAATAGACACGATATTAAAAAACGTCCATGGCAGCAGCGAGCATACGGGCAAAACGCCAAAGAAAGCCCCGCGTGAATTGATACTCCGCCGCGAGGTTGAAACCATGAAGCGCGGCTTGCGTGAAGCTATTGAAAGAGAACAATATGAAATAGCGGCGGAACTGCGCGATAAAATCCGTTCCGCCGAAGCCGAGCTGTATAAACAAGGCGCGGAAAGCGGGGAATTCAAGGTATGAAATGGTACGAGTCTCCCCTTGTCGATGAAAGCATCGTCATTTCGGCGCGGGTAAGGTTTGCGCGTAATTTTGAGAAGTACCCCTTTCCCATAAAGCTTACGGACAGCGCCGCGCAGGAAATGGCGGCGGCGACGGCGCGTGCGGCGCTTTCCGGAAACGGCACCGCGTTTACCGATGAATTAAGGTATTTCGATATAACGGATACCCCGCAGGAAAGCCTTTTGCCGCTGATGGAGCGGCATGTCCTGAGCAGTCACATGGTAGCGAAAAAGGGCGTGAAAGGCATTATCCTCAACGGACGCGAAGATGTCAGCGTTATGCTGAACGAAGAGGACCACGCGCGCATACAATCCATTTTTCCCGGCGATAATCTAGATGGTGCATATGCGGCGGCCGACGCGCTGGACACGCTTATAGAAGACAAAGGACAACATAAATACGCGTTCGACCAGGAATACGGATTTTTAACCTCCTGCCCCACAAACGCCGGGACAGGGATGAGAGCCTCGCTTATGCTGCATTTGCCGGCGCTTGAGAATACGGGATACATCGCTAAAATGCTGCCGGCCCTCGGTAAATTCCGCATGACAGTACGCGGCATACACGGAGAGGGCAGCGAAAGCCTCGGCGCGGTTTACCAGATTTCCAACCAATTCTCCCTCGGCAAACCGGAAACAGAAATTTTACAAGCTTTAAAATCCGCTGTAAACTGGATTATAAATCAAGAAAAATCCATGCGGGAAAAGTTTTTCACCAAGCACAGAATTGCCGTTGAGGACAAGTTGTACCGTTCCTGGGGCATATTGACAAGTTGCCGCACCCTGGACCACAAAGAGGGCATGAATTTGTTATCCGATGCCCGCATGGGTTTTGAGTCCGGCATATACACAATGCCCCGGCCCGCAAAAACCATCTACGCGCTGATGACAAACATCCAGCCCGGAAGCCTTTGCGCCATAGCGGGCAAACCGCTGAACCAAGAAGAAAGAAACATCTACAGAGCAGAATACATCAGAGAACAGTTAAAGGCATAACGCGGTACACACCTCTACTATTGAAAGGAGTAAAAATGGACAGCCGATTCACCGAAAAAGCACAGGAAGCCATAACCCGCGCCAGAGACGCCGCGGCAAGGCTTGGAAACAATTACTTAGGCACGGAACACTTGCTTCTCGGCCTGCTGCGCACGCGGGACTCCGTTGCGTCGAAGGCGCTGGAAGCGCAGGGCATCATGGAACACGGCGTTGAAAAACGCGTGCAGGAATTGAACAACGAAACGCAGAACCCGGGTACAGGCGGCCCGGGCGGTTTTACGCCGCGCACGAAAAGGGTGTTTGAAATCAGCGCGTCGGAGGCGCAGCGGATGGGCGCGGGATATGTCGGCACGGAGCATCTGCTTATCGCGCTACTTAGGGAGCCGGATTCGGTTGCGGGGCAGATATTAATCGCGCTGGGCGTAAATCTGCAAAAAACGTATGAGGATACATTGTCTCTTTTAGGCGACAGCCCGGAGCAGAAACCCCCGCCGATGGGAATCGGCTTTCCCCCGGCGCCCGGCATGACACCTGGTCTGCCCGGCGGTATACAGCAAAAAGGCGCGAAGCAGCGCCCTTCTAAAACCGGCACACCCATGCTGGACACCTTCAGCCGCGATTTTACGCAAATGGCGGAGGAAGGCCGGTTTGACCCAATTATAGGGCGCGAGACGGAGATGCAGCGCATTATTCAGATACTCAGCAGGCGTACGAAGAACAACCCCTGTCTGGTGGGCGATCCCGGCGTTGGCAAAACGGCTATTGTAGAAGGATTATCGCAAAAAATAATAAGCGGCGATATTCCCGAGACATTGAGAAATAAACGCATAATCTCGCTGGATTTAAGCTCGATGGTGGCGGGGAGCAAGTACCGCGGCGAGTTCGAGGAACGTATCAAACGCGTGCTTGCGGAGGTCAGGCAGGCGGGCAACATCGTTTTATTTGTGGACGAAATCCACACAATAATCGGCGCGGGCGCAGCCGAAGGGGCCATAGACGCGTCGAACATCCTGAAACCGCCGCTTTCGCGGGGTGAGATACAGCTAATTGGCGCGACGACTCTTAACGAATACCGCAAGCATATCGAAAAGGACGCCGCCCTTGAACGGCGCTTCCAGCCCGTTATGGTGGACGAGCCCACGGAAGAAGCCGCCGTTTCCATGATAAAAGGCCTGCGCGACAAATACGAGGCTCACCACAACGTTGAAATAACCAACGAGGCTATCGAAGCCGCCGTTAAAATGTCCACACGCTATATAAACGACAGGTTTTTGCCGGACAAGGCGATAGATTTGATTGATGAAGCCGCTTCCAAGGAGCGCTTGAAGAGTTACACCGCGCCGCCTGAAATCAAGGAAAAAACGGACGAGATATCGCGGCTTGACCGCGAAAAGGAAGAGGCCATCAAAACCGAGGAATTTGAAAAAGCCGGAGACATGAAACGCATGCAGGAGAAGCTGCGTGAGGAATTGGAAGAATTACGGAAAAATTGGGCCGCCAAGAATAACGAGACTATACGCGTTGTGGGTGAGGACGAGGTCGCGGATATCGTTTCCGGCTGGACGGGCGTTCCGGTAAGGCGGCTTGTGCAGGAAGAGGGCGAGCGCCTTACCCAGATGGAGGAGCATATCCACAAGCGCATAGTGGGCCAGAACGAAGCGGTAAGCGCCGTGTCCAAAGCCATACGGCGGGGCAGGGTAGGGTTGAAAAACCCCCGCCGTCCGACGGGATCGTTCCTGTTCCTTGGGCCGACGGGCGTTGGCAAAACAGAGCTGAGCAAGGCGCTGGCGGAGATTCTCTTTGGCAACGAGGACGCGATAATCCGTGTGGATATGTCCGAGTACATGGAGAAACACAGCGTTTCCAAGATTATCGGATCGCCGCCGGGATATGTGGGTTATGACGAGGGCGGGCAGCTCTCTGAGAAAGTGCGCCGCAAGCCTTATTCCGTTATTCTGTTCGACGAGATCGAAAAGGCGCATCCCGATGTGTTTAATATCCTGCTTCAGATCCTGGATGACGGGCAGGTGACGGATTCCCACGGGCGAAAGGTTAATTTCAAGAACACGGTTATCATAATGACATCAAACGCCGGCGCGCGGAACATCACCGAAAACAAGCGCATGGGATTCGCCAATACAACCGATCCGGGCGATGTGTACGAAAAGATGAAGAAAGAGGTTATGGACGAGGTTAAGCGGATTTTCCGCCCGGAGTTTATCAACCGTATAGACGAAATCATCGTGTTCAGCCAGTTTGTGAAGGAAGAAATTCTGGCTATCGCAAGGCTTCAATTAAACGAAACCATAGCCCGTGTGGAAACGCAGATGGGCATATCCCTCACCGCCACGGACGCATTGATCGCGTATATGGCGGAGATAGGCCACGACCCGCTGTATGGGGCGCGCCCATTGCGCCGTGCCGTGCAAACAAGGATTGAGGACCCGCTGTCGGATTATATATTACAGGGACGGTTCAAGCGCGGCGACGCGGTGGTTATGGATTATACGCCGGAAAACGGGATCAGGTTTAATTAACAGCAAAAAACTTCTTTGCGTATTCGCCTCCGATAACCGGCAAAAGCACAAATGTCAATCCAATAGCAAATTGTAACGCGGTAAGGGGTACGGTTGTGAATAATCCGTTCAGGAAAGGGATATATATAACCGACAAAAGGATCAGAAGGGATATCCCCATGGATATATTCAAGAACCTGTTCGCAAATAACCCCCGCCCGAAACCCGCATAGGATTCGGTTCTGGAAGTGTACGAAGCCAGCAGTTCGCCCGCCACCAAAGTGAAGAAAGCCATGCTTACAGCCGTTTCATAGCAATGAAAGTTAAGCCCGTATAAGAACGCTCCGAGCGTACCCGCGCAAAGGAAAACAGCCCTGAAAGCAACCGAGCCTTTCAGGGTTTTGTTTATAATAGGCTCTTTCGGAGCGCGCGGCTGCTTTTTCATTATGCCGGGCTCCTTGCCTTCCATACCCAGGGCAAAGGCGGGGAGGGCGTCAGTCAAAAGGTTTACGAACAAGAGCTGCGTCGCTACCAGCGGCACGGGCAGCCCGCAGACTATCGCAAGAAGAATGACCAAAATCTCACCAATATTACATGCCAACAGATATCCGGTCACCTTTCTGATATTGCCGTAAATCGTTCTGCCCTGCTCAACGGCCTTTACTATGCTTACAAAATTATCGTCGGTCAATATCATATCCGCCGCTTCTTTTGAAACATCCGTGCCCGTAATGCCCATCGCTATGCCGATATCCGCTTTTTTCAGCGCGGGCGCGTCGTTTACGCCGTCCCCGGTCATCGCGACGATGTTGTTGTTCTCCTTAACAGCCGACACCAGACGCACCTTATGCTCCGGCGACACCCGCGCAAAGACATTGACATGCTTTACTTTTTCCTTTAACTGTTCGTCGGTGAGGCCGTTCAGTTCATTACCGTCCAGAGCTTCGTCGCCCGGCTGCATAATGCCCAAGCTTTGCGCAATGGCGCTGCCGGTTATCTTGTGGTCCCCGGTTATCATTTTAACCGTAATCCCGGCGCTCCGGCATTGATCCACCGCTTCCTTCACCTCGGCACGCGGCGGGTCTATCATGCACATCATGCCGGCATATATCAAATCTTCCTCAATATCGTCTATCTCGGTTTCGTTGCTGTATTCCTTATACGCGAAACCCAAAACACGCAGTGCCTGGGCCGCAAACTGCTCATTTTGCAAAACCAGACGTTTCCGCATTTCCTCAGTCATCGGGATAACCGCACCGTTGTGAAATAACCTTGCAGAACGCTTGAGTATCGCGTCAGCCGCGCCTTTCACGTTCATAATGATTTTACCGTCCTTGATATTGCAAGAGGACATCAGCTTTCTGTCCGAATCGAAAGGCATTTCCCGCACTCTTTTATACCGGGCGCTCAACTCGTCCTTATCAACGCCAAGTTTCGCGCCAAACACCAGCATAGCCGCTTCGGTAGGGTCGCCTATGATTTTAACGTTTTCCCTATCATAGACCGCGTCGTTGCACAATACCGCGATTTCCGCCATCAGGGAGATGTTTTGAGAAACAGGCTTGTCCCCCGCAACAACTTCCCCCGTTGCGTTGTATCCGGTTCCTGTAACCTCATAAATATTTTCGGTATCAAAAACCTTTACTACGGTCATTTTATTCTGGGTCATGGTTCCGGTTTTGTCAGAGCATATGACAGTCGTGCTGCCAAGTGTTTCAACCGCACGGAGCTTTTTTACAATAACATTTGATTTGACCATCTTCTGTACGCCGATTGCCAGGATAACCGTGGCGACGATGGCTACGCCCTCCGGCACCGCCGCTACCGCCAGGGAAACCGACACCATCAGCATCTCAAGAATATCCATCCTGTACAGCAGCCCCACACCGAATATAAAAGCGCAGGTAATGATGCAGATAATGCCCAGCATTTTTGCCATGGCGTTCAATTTATCTTGCAAAGGGGTATTGGCTTCATCCGTTTCATTCAAAATAGCGGCGATTTTACCCATTTCGGTGTCCATGCCCGTGGCGCACACAACGCCCGCGCCCCTGCCGTAGGTAACGACCGTACCCATTGAAGCCGCGTTGAACCTGTCGCCCAAACCCGCGTCTCTGTCCAGAACAGCATGGGCGTTCTTCTCAACAGGCACGGATTCCCCGGTCAGTGCGGATTCGTCTATCTTTAAATTAACGCTTTCAATAATCCTGATATCAGCCGGGATATAATCCCCCGCGTCCAGAATAACGATGTCGCCAACGACCACATTATCGGAATCAATTTTCCCGATTCGCCCATCCCGTTTAACCTTCGCTTTGGGGCTGGACATGCTTTTCAACTCTTTCAAAGCGTTGTCCGCCTTGTTTTCCTGGGTAATGCCGATGATCATATTGACAATTAATATACCGATAATGATAACCGCGTCTTTTACGCCGTCGCCTGCAATAACGGATATAATAGCCGCGATGATCAAAATGATCACAAGAAAGTCTTTAAACTGCGCGAGCACTCTCAGAAACAAGGATTTTTTCTTAGCGCTTTGGAGGCGGTTAGGGCCGTTTTGCTCAAGCCTTTGCATGGCGTCAGCCGCCGAAAGGCCGGATTGCGCGTTTGTTTTAAGTTCAAGCAATGATTGATTAACGCTTTTGTAATGAAATCCGGTGCCCATAATTCCTCCAAAAATTAAATATTTAAAACGATATTACATTGTAGCAGAAAAGCCGCGGCATGTAAATCCCCCGGCTTTTATTTGTGTCTTTTTATACTTTCGCACGGCGTACGCGCCATATCCGCGGTTAAAAGATCAAATAACGCCTTTTTTTAATATAATATTTGCGTAAATAGCACGCTCTCCGGTTGCTATGATGGCGTAAGCGGCCTTGCTCCTTTCATAAAAATCAAAACGTTCCATAAACTCAATTCTGTTTGCTTTAGGCTCATATTTTTCCAGAATTCGCTTATATTCATCCCAAATAACGGGGACAGGCGCCGAATCACCCTTAACCATATCCATGAGCGCTGCGGGGCAGTCTACATACGTATCAAGGGGAAAAAGCGTCAGTACCGCGTCCAGAAGCTCAGGAACGCCATGCCCATCACACCTCGCAAGCCGCCGGGCGTATGATGCCGACGGAAAATTACCGTCGGCGATCACTATTTCATCGCCATGCCCCATCTCCATCAGGATTTTCAAGAGCTCGGGCGAAAGTATGCTTGGAATACCTTTCAGCATAAAAACCTCCTCGTCTAAAATCAAAAAGGGATGGCGTCTCCACCATCCCCATTAATAAGTAAATCAATCGTAAAGAAGAATCGCGATGGATGGTTCGTCCATGTTGCCGGCGTCGTACCATTTCGCGCCCGTATCAATGTCAGCGACGGCCTCGCCTCTGGCGGCTTTAACCGCCAGCGCAACGGCTTGGTAACCGATCTGGAAGGGATCCTGTGTGATAGCGCCCATGAAAAGGCCGCTTCTTACGGCGTCTTTCTGTGCCGCGCCCGCGTCAAAGCCGACGAGCAACACGCCATCCGGCACGCTGGCACCGGCGTTGATTGCCGCTAAAAGCCCCGTAACCGCGCCTTCGTTGGAGCAGAATACGGAGGCGAGGTTTTCCGTGTTAAGTAAGCCGTTCGCGGCGTTTGTCATATCCGTAATGTCGGGGGTGGCGCCCACAACGACTTCTACAATAACGGCGGCGTTGGCGTCGCCTTTATTGATGGAGGACAAACCTCCCCTGATTGCTACACTGTCGTTTACACCGGCGGCAAGCTCCGCCATTTTCTCAACAAATCCGCGTGTGCGGCCCGTAACGGATGCGCTGGTGGCATCCTGTGAGAGGACAGCCAAAACAACGGGGCTATCAGCCGTAGCGGCGGTGAGCTTATCTTCCAGAACTTCAAACAGCTTCTCGGCTGCCAAAGCGGCCGCGGCTTCGTTATCGGTTGAAGCGTTGGCGGCTATCTGGCCCGCGGGCGCGTCCGGCACGCCGGAGTCGAACCCGATTACGGGGATGTTTCTGTTGTAAGCGTCCTGAAGCTGCGAAAGAACCGCTTCTGTGTCAAGGGCCGCGAGTGCGATGGCGTCGGGGCCTTTGGCAAGCTCGGCGTCGATCATGTTGATCTGATCGGCTATGGCGCTTTCGCCTTCGGGGCCTGTAAAGAATATCCTCACGCCCAAATCTTCGGCGGCGGCATCCGAGCCGGCCTTAACGGTCTGCCAGAACTGATGCTGGAAACCCTTTGAAATGACGGAAATGTACATTGTGTCTTCATCTTGGGTCATACAGCCCGAGAACAACCCGACAGTAAGGATGACGGCAAGAGCTGTCGCTAAAACTTTCTTCATTCATTTTCCTCCCTAAAAGTATCCGCGGTCACGGATAATTATTTTACTCTCTTTACCTCGTTCGCCTTTTTGGTGCGGTATATGTCAAGCAAAACAGCACCGATAACGACGATGCCCGTAAAGAAAGTCTGGTATGGGGCGGGAAGGCTCATTGAAACCAAGCCGCTCCTAAGTACGCTCATGATAAACACGCCGATAATCGTCCCCGACAGGGAGCCTACTCCCCCGGCAAGGGACGTTCCGCCGATTACCACCGCAGCTATGGCCTGCAGTTCAATACCGTTGCCGGTATTCGGAATCATCGTCGTATACATGGCTGCATAAAATATCGCGCCAAGTCCCGTGAAAAAGCCGCAGATAACATACGCGGCGCATTTCCAGCGTCCAGTTTTTACCCCGGAAAGCCTGACAGCTTCTTCATTACTGCCAATCGCGAAGATATAACGCCCGATTTTCGTTTTATTCAATAGAATAAAAGCCAAGATAAAAAACGCAAGCATCCATATTGCGCCGGTGGGGGAATTGTTATCCGTCCGCAGAAACACGGAACGGAACCAGCCCTCGTTTGTGGGGTACCGCATTGTCGTGGAGTTCGTAATAATAGCCCCAAAGCCCAGCGTCACCAGCATCATACCCAAAGTCGCTATAAACGGCGGCAGCTTCAGCCTGGTCACCAAAAGCCCGTTGCAAAGGCCGACCAGCGTCCCAAACGCCACAACGACAACCAGGCACAGCCACAAAGGCCAGCCGTAATTCCTCAGCAGCAAGCCGCCGACAAGCGTGGAACACATCATCGACGCGCCGATGGAGAGGTCAATGCCGCCCGTAATGATCACAAACGTAACGCCCATAGCCAGAAACCCCACAAAATACGACTGCGCCAATATATTCAGCGTGGTTGCCGTGTTGGTGAAATTCCTGCCCATGACCGCGAAAAACAGATACAGGATAACCAGCGCTCCGAAGGCCAGAACCTTTTGCAATTGAATCTTCTTTGCAAAATCGGACATTGATTTCTTCCTTTCTATAGGCAAAATTGTTGGCATTAAACGTAGAAAATGCTTATTATCGACAGTAGCACACGCCGTCATTGCGGGCTTGCTCCGCAATCCTGTATACACATAAAAATAAAATTATCTACGAAGTGCCTTCCTGTAATACCTGTATTAAGTTTTAATATATAGTGCTTATTTTTTACATTCGATAAATTCGGAGATTTCTTTATAATTATGAAGATCGTATGACTTTTTAATTTTTTGAACCCGATACGCATATATTATGTTAATTACGGCTATCAGTCCCCAAATTCCCAGCCCAATGTATCCGCCAAACCTATGAAGTGGAAAGGCTGATATTAATGCGGCTAACATTAAGACATTAAGTATAATGCCCTTACGCCTAAAATCTTTCTTGTCTTCGATGCTGATTTCTTTTTTGACTAATTCTTGCATACAATAGCCTCCGATAATATAAATTATCTACAGATAATTATGTTGAATATAAAGTAGCGTACTTCATTACAGCGTGCTGATCCGCCTCTTCTATAGGCATGGTCGCGGTATGTCTGCCCTCGCACATTACAAAAATCCTATCGCTCATACGGAACAGCTCCGGCAGCTCCGATGAAATCATAATAATCGACTTCCCGCCCTTCGCAAGCCCGTTCATCAGCTTATAAATCTCGCTTTTCGCCCCAACGTCTATACCGCGCGTCGGCTCGTCAAAAATAAGGATATCGCAGTTCTTTATAAGCCATTTCGCTAAAATCACCTTTTGCTGATTTCCTCCGGAAAGATTCTTAACAAGCTGCTGTACCGAAGGCGTCCTTATATCAATCTTATCAACATACTCCTCGGAAACCTCGCGGATTTTCCGCTCGTTTAAAAACACGCCGTTTACAAAATCATCCATGGCGGACATTACGGCATTGTCCGCTATCCTCATGCCCAAGGCCAGCCCATAACGTTTCCTATCCTCGGAAAGATATCCAATGCCATGGTTTACGGCGTCGCTTGGCGAATTAATTCTTACTTTCTTTCCGTTTACATAAATATCGCCGCCGGTTTTTGGATCCGCTCCGAAAATAAGTCTGGCAACTTCTGTCCTGCCCGCGCCCATAAGCCCCGCAAAGCCCAGAATCTCGCCGCGCCGCAACTCGAAGGACACATTACTTACGTCCTTTGAACTAAGATTTTCCACTTTCAATACAACATCCGCGCCCGGTTCGACCTGGCTGGCCTGTTTCGGCTCTTCATACGCAACGCGGCCTATCATCATCTGGATTATCTCGTCAATCCCGGTTTCGGCTGTGTTTTTTGTGCCAACCAATTCCCCGTCGCGTAAAACGGTGATTCTGTCCGTAATACGCTGGATTTCGTCCATACGATGGGATATGTAAATCATTGCGACGCCTTTTTCCTTCAACTCCGTTATTATATTGAACAAAACATCAATTTCCGTCTCCGTTAAAGTGGCTGTAGGTTCGTCAAACACTATCACGCGCGATTCGTAAGAGATCGCCTTAGCGATTTCCACTATCTGCTGCTTGCCGACCGTTAGGCTCGCCACTTTCTCCCTGGGATTAATTTTAACGTTCAGCTTCTCAAACAATTTCTCCGTTTTATGATTAATAATGCCATCGTTTAAAAAAAGCCCGCTGCTTTCCCTTCCAATGTAAATATTTTGCGCAACGGTCAAGTGATTCATCAGGTTCAGCTCCTGATGCACGATGGAAATACCCGCCGTCTGCGCGTCTTTTGGCGTCTTGAACTCAACCTTTTCACCGAAATAGTAAATATCGCCCGAATCGGCGCTGTGGATTCCTGTAAGCACTTTCATGATGGTGGATTTTCCGGCGCCGTTCTCGCCAACAAGCGCCAGAACCTCACCTTGCCTGAGATTTAAGGAACAGTTTTTTAAGGCGTGAACCCCTTGAAACCGTTTGTCTATCCCGTTCATTTCTAAAATATATCCATCGTCAGGAGCGTTCTGCACGAATCCGTCACCACCGTTGCCGTAAGCGTCAATTAAAAAGCAGTATATCATAAAAATACACCGTTTGTCAAAGAGTTTTTTGGTTATTTTGCCGCAAACAATAATCGTATAAAAAATGTGTAAATATTTAAAAATAATGCTTGACAACGAATATTGTTCTATGGTAAGATAGCCATTGTCGCCTCGGAAGAGTACACGACAATTTACGACAAACACCCGCACTTTGAAAACTGGATAATAAGTGGAGAAGAAAGAAAAAAGCCAAGCAATTCCTGTAAAAGGGGTTATGAATTATTACGGCTGAGAGGTTGTAATGGGGAGTAACTGAACGGATAACA
>Ga0123353_10000088_pt1 | contig 103436 bp, 93 predicted proteins | sample TergutLab28metaG_3_FD_92763 | JGI IMG/M metagenome (GOLD analysis project Ga0123353, IMG submission 92763) | Labiotermes labralis P3 segment gut microbial communities from Petit-Saut dam, French Guiana - Lab288 P3 | ecosystem: Host-associated > Arthropoda: Insects > Digestive system > Gut ...
AGGCACGGTCGCTGGGAGTTAAGGTTCTGTCCGAGAAGGAATTTCTTGAAATGGCTGAAAGCGCGTAAGGGAGAGTGTAATCGTGAAAAACAACGACAAATGCACCTGTCCCCTATGCAAACAAAAGTTTACCCCTGCTGACGGTTATACCCCTGACGAGCATCTGGCTCGGGGCATTTTGAGAACATATGCGGAGATGCAGGGTAAAGGTGAAAATAAAAATACTCTGCCGTGTCCGCGCTGCGGCGAATACAGTATGTCGGATAATGTTCTGCGAAACGCTTTATCCCGGCAATTTGACATCCATATCTGTGATGCTTGCGGGAATCAGGAAGGTATTGAAGCGTCTGAAGGTAAATCTACGCCGTTGGAATCGTGGCGAATTGTAACCGATATATTGAAATAACAAAAACAAAACGATTATGCGGTCGGGGGTTATACTTCCGGCCGCATTTTAATTTATGGAAGGGGTGAAAGGTAGCAGAGATGATGAAAAGCAAACCACCGCTCTTTGAAGTAATCCGTGACGGGCGTGTTCTTATGAGTACAAACCATAAATCCTGTATTTACCCGAATGAAATCCTGCTGTCAATGCAGTCGGCGGGTTATAAATTCCGTATGGACGATAAAGCGTGGAGACCCGAAAAACCGAGTACAGTTAAAGTGGGGAGGCGGACGAAATGAGCATTGATTTTGACGAGCATGGATTTCAACAGGTTTCCTCAAATGACTACTTTCATTACGATTGTACTCGTTGCGGAGACTGCTGCCGGAACATCAAGGATTCGGTTATGGTTGAAAGCCTTGACCTGTACAGGTTAGCGCGGTTCTTCGGTATGGAAATGAGCGATGTTATTTTGCAATATACAAACACCGCTTTTCTCGCTTGGGCTTTTCCGGTGTTTATGCTGAAAACAAAGCAACATGGTGATGCCTGCATATTTCTTAAATCGTCAAAGTGCAGCGTGTATGAGGCGCGGCCCCGTACTTGCCGCACTTACCCCTTGGGTGTCGGTCCGGATGATGATAAGCCGGGTGAATGGCTGAACTTTATCGTATCAAAAAAGCAACGCCACTTTAGAGGCGAACGCCGCCGTGTCGGTGATTGGATGAGCGAAAATTTCACACCGGAAGACCGCTCCTTCGTTCTCGCCGATTACAACTATACCGGAGAATTGGCACGGTTAATGAAAAACATCGACAGCCGGCATGAAGATGGAATTATAAAGTTAATCCTGTATTTTAAGTATACCGCCTACGATATGGCGGAAGCTTTTCAGCCGCAGTACATTCGCAACATGGAGCAGCTAAAAAAGCGGCTTCAACAACTCGGCAACAGGTAGAATTCGTATGTTCTGCCAACTTAATTATGTATGGAACGTGTAAAACACGCCATAAAAATAAATTATTTTAGGAGGAATTTCTCATGGCAAAAGTAACAATCGCAGGTAACAGCTATGTTATCACATCGGCAGTATCAATGGCGGACTTGGAGGCGGTCAAGAAATATCGCCCCTCCGCGCTGGCTCTGGCCGACGAGGAGACCAAAGAAGTCTATTTCAAAGTCGGTATCGGCTCTAACAGCCTTAGCGACCACGGCATCAGCTTCGGCGGCGTATCCAACGACGAGGCGAAACTGGCAACGGCAACACTCCCCATTCCGTCAGATGTTGAGGATGCGAAGGAGTACGTTCTTGACAAGGCAGGAGTTGCAATCGCTAATCTCAAGAAAGTTGAGAAAGGCATTGCTGCGGCACTCGAAGACATAACCGCCGAGCGCGAAGAACTCGCCGAAAGCATTACGGTCAGTGTATAAATGAACGTAAACACACATGAGGGAGCCGCAAACACGCAGTTCCCTCAATTATTTTAATGAAAACGGGCTGGTCGTAAATGCTACGCATTTACTGCTCGCCCAAGCAACCAGGGAGGAAATTTTATGATAAAAGTTACTATGGGCAACAACGTCAAGCGCAAAACCGAAATCCTTGACGAAAATACAACGCTTCGGGAAGCGTTAGAGGATGCGGAAGTTGACTACACAACCGGGATTATGAACCTGGACGGTTCCACGCTGAACCCCGGCGATTTAGACAAGACCTTCGCCGACTTCGGGATAGCCGAAAAATGCTATCTTCTTAACGTGGTTAAGGCGGATAATGCGTACCGGCAAGAAGGCCGGACGCACGTTTTTAGAAACGCGCACGCTTCAAGCGCGTTTCGTTGTGCGGCGTTTGCGAAGCAAACGTACTGAGCGACATGAAAACCTGATGGGGCGGTGAGTGCAAGGCTTGCCGTCCCTTATTTTATTGGAAAGGAGGATTGAGTCATGTTTAATAAAGCGATATACGGAACTACGCTGACTACCGAAGCGGCAGGCAGGTTGTTTTCAAACATAATTGCCTCAGATGCGCCGGATCAATCGTTTCTGTCAACGATGTGCGCACTACTGCGGAAGCGTCTGCCAACCGATGAATCGGTGCAGCTTGTTTGTAAGAAGTTACATCTTTCGACAAACGATATTTCTTATGCAACGACTTCAGATTGCATGAGCTGGTTTATCCCAGAAATAATCCGGTATCCAAGACCGTTTGAGCATATCATCTCCATCGTTTATACAGCGCAACAGGACGCCGGCGAAAAGATGTTGGATATAATTCGCGCCAATATCGGCACTGGCAAACGGCACATGAGCAGTTACATGCGGCGGGACGATTTGAAAGTGTTTTATGCTCGCAAAATAAATGCGCTATTCTATACAGATACCGACAACCGGAACACCGTCATATTTGCCGACCAAATGGAGCTGAAACATTTCCACGCTTTGCAAATGATGATTCCAAAGTATCTGCCGAGCCTGTTCGCAGACAATCCCCTGACCAAAACGGAAACCGCGCTGCTGAAGAGTTTGGGCAATAAATCCGCCGTTGAATACGAAACGCTTATCGAAGAATTTGCCAAGGATTTGGATATTCGAGCGGAGATTATCCGCGGTAAGCTGGCGGGATTTGAGACGGCGTTTGAGCGGATGCGGCTTGACGAAATCAGGAGTGAAATCAACGGTTATCAGAGCGAGTATGATAACTATGTTTCCATGATGCGCGAGATAGCAAGCAAAATACAGGAACGAAAATATACGTTGGCGGGGTTGGAGTGTTCCATTAATGAACATTCCGGGGATACGGAGCTGATTGAATATTTCATGTGCAACAAAAATCTCAGCCTGATACGGGTGACCGGGACGGCGATGGAGTTTGTGGCGCATGGTTATGTTGACATCTACGATCCGGACGCCTTCGAGCAGTATGTCGGCAACCACGGCGGGTACATGTATAGCAATTTAAGCTCCGCCGTAACAAAAACGCAGATGGAAAAACTGTACCGCGCCATATTCAGCGAGGGCAGATACAAGCTGCGGATTTGCGCGGCGTATACTGCTGACATGCGTACCGGGCTGAAGGCGTTTCAAAATTATTCTTTCCCGCTTGAAAGCAACACATTTTTCCCGAATCCACACATACAGCAGTTTGGCTGCATCGGTACTTACGCCGGGCGGTTCCAGGAGTATATGCAGAAAAAGGATTACGTTGGCGGCATAGATCAAGCGGTTGTATCGGCACGGAATCTGAACTTTTTCGATTCGCCGGTAATTTCGGCGTTTGCCAAGGATTTATCCCGCACAACAATCAAGTGCATTGAAGATGCTGATGGAACACTATTCACGCCATTTGAGGCGATTAAAGAACTGGAAGGGGGCGACACAGGATGCCAAGACCCATTGTTTTAACGGAGGAAATTAAGCAAAAGGCATTGACCGATTTTACCGCGATGCTCAATAACGTAAAAATGTCAGACGGAAAGTTCAGCTACAGCAAGAGCTTCGAGTATCAGGACTACAATGCTGTTGTTTGGCTCACGCCGGAAGCGTATAAGAAAATCGTTGCGCTGGTAACGGGCTTTTCTGATGAAGTGGGCTGGCATGGTACTGTGTCCCGTTCCGGCGAAAACGAATTTACCATTGAAGATATTTTCGTCTACCCGCAGGAGGTCACCAGCAGCACGGTTGTAACAGACCAATTTGCTTATACCGAGTGGCTGTATGAGCTGGACGACGAAACCTTCAACAAAATTCGTATGCAGGGGCATTCGCACGTTAACATGGGCGTTTCCCCTTCCGGCGTTGACGATAAGCACCGACAGAAAATCCTTGAGCAGTTGGAGCCTGATATGTTCTACATCTTTATGATATGGAACAAGTCGCTGTCCGTACATACGCTGATTTACGATATGGAGCGCAATGTGCTGTATGAGGACAAGGATGTTGACGTTATGATGATAGGCGACGACGGTATGGAGGAATTTCTGGCGGATGCCAAGGAAAAAGTACAGAAGCACGTTTATAAAAAAAGCAAAACCGGTTCAAAAAATCAAAGGGACGAACAACTCGAACTCGAAGCCGCCTTTGAAGATTATGGATGCTGTTCGATGTGCGGTATGTGCGCGGCCTATGAATTAGAGCCGATTGGATGCCGCAAAATCAATTTACTCACATATCAGGGAGGATGAAAATGGATACTTTGGATTTATCCAAAAGCTATGATTTCTTTAAGCCGGAGGAAGTCAAGGAACGCATACACATAATCGGCTGCGGTTCGGTTGGGTCCACGGTGGCAGAGCTACTGGCAAGATTCGGGTTGAAAAATATATCGCTGTATGATTTCGATACAGTAGAGCCGAAGAATCTGGCTAATCAGTTGTTCCGGCAGGAGCATGTCGGGATGGCAAAAGCCGATGCGCTGGCACGGATGATGTGCGAAATAAACCCGGAGATTAAAAATGCTGTACAAGTTGCCGCTCATGGCTATGTGGCGCAAAAGTTATCCGGTTATATATTTCTGTGCGTTGACAATATCGAATTGCGGCGGGAAATAGCTGAAGCCAACAAAGATAATCCCTACATCAAGGCTATGCTCGACTTCCGCACCCGCCTAACCGACGCTCAGCATTACGCGGCGGACTGGTCGGATATGAAGATGGTTGACGATTTTATCAATACCATGAACTTTAGCCACGAAGAAGCGGCAGCGGAAACTCCGGTGTCGGCGTGCAACGTAACATTATCCGTCGCGCCTACGGTCAGGATGGTTTGTTCACTGGGAGTCACCAATTTCGTCAACTTTGTTAAAGGGGACGGAATCAAGAAATTTATTCAAATCGACGCTTTCAAATTTATATTGGATGCGTTTTAGCAGCTTGTAATGAATAATCCTGTTGGAAAACAGGATGCTTCGCGGTAATACCCGAAGTAACAATCGGTTAGAGTGAGGGACGGCACGCGGACATGCGACGGAGGCGCCTGAAGGGATTCGTCGCCATCCAGGAGGAGTCAGCGATTTGAAAACTCAGGAAAAACTGTGAAAAGTCAGGATTTCGACAGAGCTTTTTCTGGGTTTGACCCGGAAAAAGCCAAGAAAAATAATATTTTATATTGACTTTTCGCCGAAGAGCTGGCACATCAATTGCCCGAGATGCTGCGCCGGTCGTCCATACTCATGCAGATTACAAGCCATTTTTGAAGGGGGGAGATAACCATTTGGATTTTACAATTTATAATAGGCATTTTCCTTGTCTTTGTGATTAGCGTTGTTACGCAATATTTATATCGTTATGCGATTCTGTTGTGGCGTTGGCACAAGGTAAAGAGAGCCGGGGCAAATCTGGGAAAATATATGAATAATTTCTTTTCTAACTTGCCGCCACGGGAAAGCGAGTTTTGCAAGGATTGCAAACATTCTGAGATTTCAAGTAACAACGGTAATTTGCTTTGTCTTAATGATAGAAGCCGTCATTTTGGTGAAGCGATTACCCCGGAGCAAGACAAGAAGGGGTGGTGCGGTTTTGAAAGAAGGGAGTGCTTGGAATCTAGCCTTAACCAAGCAAATGAAACATAAAGGAGATAATTTCTATGCCGTATATCACAGTCAAACAGCCGCCTGTATATTATCAGATTACCTTTGAAGATATGCTGGCGGGAATCGACGATTTAAGTAAATACGTCATGCCCAACGTGACCAACACCCGGACATACTGGGTTGACCGCCCGGATGACAGGCTACTGGAAAATACGGATGTTACTGGGATGGTCGGATTACTAAACGCATTTAATAATTCAAAAGAGGCTCTGTTCCAAACGGACAGAGCTTCTTTGTATCATACATTCCATATTCCTAAGAGTAGCGGCGGCCTGCGGCGCATAGACGCGCCGCTGCCGGAACTGATGAACTCCCTGCGGGAATTGAAAACGCTGTTTGAGACGCAGATGTTTGCACTCTACCATACCACGGCATTCGCCTATGTCAAAGGGCGCAGCACCGTTGACGCCATCAAGCGGCACCAACGCAACGAAAGCAAGTGGTTCCTGAAGCTGGACTTTTCCAATTTCTTCGGCAGCACCACGCCGGCCTTTGTGCTGGATATGATGTCGCGTATCTTCCCGTTTAGCGAAATGGTTAGGTATCCGGCCGGGAGGGATGCGCTGATGGAGGCTCTGAGTCTGTGTTTCCTAAATGGCGGATTGCCCCAAGGGACACCGATTTCGCCGTTCCTTACGAATGTGATGATGATTGCCGTGGACCACAAAATCAGCAACGGTTTGCGGAGCTTTGACAGTCGGCGTTTCGTCTACACGCGCTATGCTGATGACCTGCTGATCTCCTGTAAAATCGACTTCGACAAAGACAAGGTGCAGCAGTTCGTAATAGATACGTTGGCGGAGTTTAACGCGCCGTTTACTATTAAAAAAGAAAAGACCCGTTACGGATCCAGCGCGGGGCGCAACTGGAACCTGGGCGTCATGTTGAACAAGGACAATCAGATCACCGTGGGTCACAAGCGCAAGAAGGAATTTAAGGCCATGCTGGACAATTATATGCGGGACAGGAAATCGGGTAACGGTTGGGACCGCCACGATATTCAAGTGTTTGGCGGGCTTATCTCCTACTACCGCATGGTGGAAAAGGATTATATCGACTACCTGCTTAAACAGTACAGCGAAAAGCACGGTGAGGATATTGAAAAATGTATTAAAGCGGATTTGTCCATACCATTATCTGCGGGGGTGGGTGTATGAGCAATAACACGCTTCATATCTATACTGACGGTGCCTGTGCCGGTAATCCCGGCCCGGGCGCTTGGGGTGTGGTAATGTCCTTCAACGGGGCTCGCAAAGAAATGGCGGATTTTGTGCATTACACCACAAACAACCAGATGGAGTTAACCGCTCCGCTTGCCGCCTTAAACAGCTTAAAGGAAACCAGCCGGTCCTACACCATCAAAATATACAGCGACAGCCAATATCTTATTAAAGGTATGAACGAATGGCTGAATAAATGGAAGCGGAACGGGTGGCGCGCAAAAACCGGACTGGTTAAGAATAAGGCGTTATGGGAGGCGTTGGACAAGCTTAATCAGTTATATGATATTGAGTGGATTTGGGTTAAAGGACACGCTTCAAACGAGCTTAATAATCGTTGCGACTTCTTAGCTAAAGAACAGATAAAAATTAACGGCGGATAATTTTATTCCGCAAATGAAAAACCTTTTGTGATGGATATTTCGAGCAATCGGAAGCTTCAAGCGATTCGCTGAAGTAATTATAGGTTAGAGTGTGGGAGGTGCAGGCTGGAGACCATGGTCCGGGATCCACTGTCTTCTGGGCAGGTACGACTGCGAGGTGGGCTGTGGAAAGTATTGATAACACGGGGGTTTTCTACTTCGAGTTATTACATCAGCCACTTTGATGGATGACATCCTCCGGATACTGCAGCGGAATGCCGGCCGGTTCCTCCTCCTTCAACACAATGTAGATTACAAAAGGAAAACAGCACTACATTTACAATGGATAACTTTATTTCTCCCGATAAAGTGCTCTGCGGTTTTACCCGGAGTTAATATTGGCTAGGGTGTGGGGTGCGCGCCGGAGCGAGCGCTAGAAGGCGGAAGCTTGAGCTGGTCGAAGAGATGACGTTTCTGCACGGGGATGCCCAAATGGAATTCCTTGATATTCCTCGGTTTTCGGCACTCATGGAAATCGCAATTTCTTTTGCAACCATCCTGCTGCCTGCCGCGGGACTCCTGAGTCTCATCGCGGTTCGGGTGCTTCTTTACCATGTAGATTGTAAATGTTCAACAAAAATCAATATCCATAATGCGTAACCATATCATTCCTGATACGGTGCTTTGAGATGTTATCCAAAGCTATGAAGTTGTCAGCGTTTTCGCAAATCATTAGTCATCCGTTCCGGGCCAAAGGCCCTGCACGGATGCCAGCAGGATTTGCTCTTTCACAAAGAAACACGCCAATTACGGGATGAGGACGCCTCGTTTCTTACTGCTCGTTGGATCGCCTTCGGCTCACCGAACGAAGCAGACGAAACTCCGGCGACCACATCCCTCCATTGTCGTGCCTCTTTCGGGATTATGGATATTGAGGATTCAAAAAATAAATAAAACAAGGGGGGAGCTTTATGCCCAACTGGTGCAGCAATTCCATAGCCTTCTATCAAGAAGACGACGGCAACGCCATGCTTGAGGCTTTCTATGCAGATGTTCAAAAATATCAGGATTACAAAGACCCTGAAACTGGCAAACATTCCGACTGGGTGGGACATTGGCTTCAGTCTAACCGCATAAACACCGAAAACCTGTATTCCCGCGGATTTTTCAGTAACTGCGAATTTAACGACAGTCATGTACGCATTGATATGGAAACGGCGTGGGGACCGCTGCAGGAAGTGTGGGACTTAATGGCTGATAAATACGAATTGGCTTACGTTTATATTTCCGAGGAATCCGGTTGCGAGGTCTATGTCAATACCGATTTCGCCGGTAGGTTTTTCACTACCCGGTATTTGCTGAACTATTTCGATGTCGATGACCTGAGACTTGATGCCGATACGATGGCAGAGTACGGCGAACGCCTGCGGGAGTTAGGCGACGAGACAACGTATTATGATTCCTGGGATGAGGTGTTGGACGATTTTAAGGAGTTCGGGTTCAAGGCTGACGATGTGAATGGTCTCAATGAGCGATTGGCTCGGTTCGGGATACGGGTGTACGAATACAGCAACGAGTAAAATTGCAAAACAAAATTACGGCACAACGCGGCTGGAAAGAAATCCTTCAGCCGTTTTTCTATTTATGAGGAAGGGGAATAGAAATTTTCTCACGTCATTGCAAATTATGGAATTGAGCTGCGTTATAGCAAAAATGACCGTTATTGAGATAGATTCCATGCTGATGAAATACCCCTTGAAATCGTATGATTTTGAGGGGTATTTTGTCGCAAAACTTATCGCAAAATCAATTTCGTGTAACTCATACGTTTCTGCGATACTTGGAGGTTGGTAATGAAGAATTTTATTTTCGGGTATGCCAGAGTCTCGACGGAATCTCAAAATTTGAATCGTCAGCTTGATGCTTTGCAAAAGTACGGCGTTGACCATATTTACAATGAAAAGATGACCGGCACTAAAAAAGACCGTCCTGAACTGGCTAAGATGATAGACCGCATGACTGAGGGTGATACGGTTGTGATTGAATCATTATCACGGCTTGGCAGAAGCACCAAGGATTTAATTGAGCTGGTTGAATTATTCAATCAGCAGAATGTCAATCTGGTTTCGTTAAAAGAATCCATTGACACCAGCACCCCAACAGGAAAGTTATTGTTTACTTTGATGAGTGCCATCGCCCAATTTGAGCGTGATGTAATAGCAGACAGAACCAAAGAAGGACTAAAATCAGCACGGGCACGAGGTCGTACAGGCGGAAGACCAAAAACAAATACCGATGCCGTTAAGAAAGCCGTCAAGCTGTATAAGACCGGTCAATACACCATCAAGGAAATTGAAGAGCTGACAGGAATCAAGAAAGACACACTTTATCGAACTTTGAGAGAGGAGCATTATAATGGAGAAAGACCACCGCTATGAAATAATTGAAAATATAGACCAGTACCGCATCGGTATTGATGATATATTTACGTTCAAGTGCCGGGAATGTGGCAAGTGTTGTCGCAACCGGGAGGATATTTTATTAAACTCCCGTGATCTGTATAACATAGCGACGGCGCTGGACATGACGCACAAACAAGTCATCGAAACATATTGCGAGGTCTATATCGGTCAGGACTCGCGTATGCCGGTTATCCGGTTGATGCCCAAAGGCCCAAACAGGAGATGCCCTTTGTTATCCGGGGATCGTTGTTTGATACACGCAAAGAATCCGTATCTGAAGCCTGTTGTCTGTGCTTTGTTCCCCTTGGGGCGAGTTGTGGCATCGGAACATGCACCCGAAGACATGGGGTTTGGAAATCCATATGAAATTCAATATATCTTTAATAGTGCTACCTGTGGCTCAAAAAGAAAGAAACAAACTGTTCGTTCGTGGTTAGAGGAATTCGGCATACCCATCTCAGACCCTTTCTTTATCGAATGGAATAAAACCGCCTTCAAGTTAATCACAGCTATCCAACAATACGAAGGAAAAGACTTCGTAACTGAACGAGCAATGGACATGATGTGGAGTGCCATCTTCCAAAGTTTGTATATTGATTACGACACAAATCAAGACTTCTCCCCACAGTTCCAGACCAACATTTCCAAGTTGCTGAGTGTATTTGAAGGATTAGAAATGTTTGAGTTTTAATTACGATGGTGATGGGGGCATATGATTTATGCTCCCGCTGCCAATTCAGTGGGAAGGCATGAATCAGTTTAATTAAGGCAATGACCCGAAAACAAGCATGTATAGTGTAAGGCAGAGTTATTCAGCATTCGCTATTTTATTTATTTTTTTTACAAAACTCCTACATGAAATTAAATCCAAATTTCATAAAGGAGTTGAATCAAATGTCTAAAATTAAAGTTTGTTTAGACCACGTTAGTTACACAAGCAAAGAACACATTGATCCCAAGCAAGTAGCCGGCAGGATCGCAAAAAAAGGGAGAGTCCGGCATCTCTCTGATGATACTTTTATTAAGTTTGCGTCTGATGTCGGCTTAAAAGGTCATACATTCTGCCCGGCGACATTCACGAACGGAACAAAAGACAAACAGAACTTCGAGCAGATGCAGATATTTCCGTTGGATTTTGACGGAAAAACCAAGCAAATATCATTTGACGAGGTTAAGAAAAGAGCGGAAAAGTACGAACTGCCGATAAAGTTTGCCTATGAAACTTTTTCAAGCACAGCAGAAAAAGAAAAATTCCGCATTGTTTTACTGCATGAGTCGCCCGTCGAGGACATAAGAGCCGCAGAAATCATCCACAACGCTTTGCAAACCATATTCCCTGAAGCCGACAAAAGCTGTTCAGTCGCTCATATGTATTATGGGAATCACGTTGACGATAATAATGGTTTATTGCATTATGATAAATCCACAGAAGCGTTTAACATCGAATCATTGACGCGGAACATGACTCATTACCTGAAGGACACACATGGAGACAACAACTACAAACACAAAATAAAAGATTTTGCAAAGAAGAATAAAATCACTCTGGACCATAGGGATCTGTTGGATATTGTTCGTGTAGAAGTTCCATCGGATTCTTCTAAAATGTCTGTCGGCATTTCAAACACCGAAGTCTTCTCTGGTGTATCTCAAAATGAGAAAAAGCTGCCAGATCCCTTTATTGAAAATAATAAATTAGTAATAAAGGGATTTGGCAATAAATTCTCAAATTATCAATATCGAATCAATCTGGAGGATGGTAGCACCAACAGTTATGTGTCGAATAATATCAGTAACCAACAGGACTCAAACAGACGAACACCCTACAGGTCTGATGTGCTTGATGAGATTAATAAAGTCTGTCGATTATACCGGGAATTCGAGAATGGTAATAAACCGGATCACAATGAGCTGTTCGCTATTGCTACGAATGTATATCACATAGAATCTGGTTCCGATAAATTCATGGAGCTTCTGTTGAGTAATGGATATTACAACCAAAACAAACAGAAATATGATAAATGGGACAAAGATTTGAAGTATATCCGTCGGAAGAATATGAAACCTCAAAGCTGTAATACCTTCTGTCCATATCATAATACATGTACACATGGAACGAATATTCTTTCAACGATTAAGCCAACATTCCCCATCAGAATTGCCGGTTATGTAGAAAACTTCGCGCCTGTTGACAAGGTTGAAAAAGAACTGGACAAACAGCTTGACAATGCGTTGAAATCAACTGAACCGGGATTAACCGCTATTATTGCTCAAACATCTTTAGGGAAGTCCAGAGCATTTATTAAGCGCATGAGTGGTGACAGACGCGGGCATGTTTCTAATTTGTTAATCGCTGCACCAACAAACGGCTTGAAACGAGAGCTGCACGACCGTGCCGCTTCCGAAGGCATCAAAGACATTATTGTTTCGCCATCCCTGCATGAACTAGGCTTGCCGGACGAAATTCAAAGCAAAATAGACAAACGCTTCAATACCGGACGGCATAAGTCGGTTACTCCTTATTTGAAAAACTTGATAAAGAAAGGGGAAGACGACTGTGTAGATGATTTGTTGAAATACATTGACGAGCGGAAGATGTTCTATGATTCAGATTGTAACGCCATCACCACACATAAAAACTTCATACTTATGGATGTAGTCAATCTAATCAAGTACAATGCCGCAATAACAGATGAGGATATTATCTTAAAATCCATCATCCCTAATCAATGCGTAGTACCCCTCGCAAAGCTGGAAAAGGTTTTGGAAAACGACATAAGCAACGGCAAAATAGCAAAAAAAATGAATGAGGCGCTGAAACGCGCCGAAAAAGAAAGTTTCTTTGAATTAGAACTCATTGAGGTTTCTGTGGACGAACTCGCAGGGATGAAGACGGCCATCGACATCCCTGCTTTTTGTTCAGCGACAAAGTTTTATTCTACAAAAGCGCGTAGTGAAAACGCTGGCGAGAACGACCTGCATGAAAATAAAAATTCCAACAGTCTTATTTTTTACAGACCTGTTGACCTGCAGCCCAAGATTCCCACAATAATGGTATCTGCAACCATGAATGAGGATATATTACGGCATTTGTACGGAGATATAGTATTCCATCAATGCAGAACAGCTCCATACATTGGTACTCTGAACCAATACCCGACCTATTCCATGAGTCGAAGCTTTATCGACAAGCATCCCGGTATTTTTAACAGTATACAGGCGTTTACTGGGATTGATAAAATTATCACCTTCATGAAATACGGAAAAGGCGAATTATATTACGGTAACACAGACGGCCGCGACATCTTCAAGGGTAAGGATTTGAATGTCATTGGAACTCCACACCAGCCGGAATGGATGTACAAGTTGTTTGCGTATACATTCGATTTTGATTTCGACATCAACGCAAGGCTGATACCGAATATGCTGGTTGAACATAACGGCTGGCGGTTTCCGTTTACCACCTACGAAGATCCTGTGCTTAGAAATATCCAGTTTTACATGATTGAAAGCGAACTGGAGCAGGCGGTTGGTCGCGCAAGATTGTTAAGGTGTCCTTGTATAGTAAATCTGTTTTCCAATTTCCCGCTTCGGCAAGCAGTAATGATGGAATGCAATTTGATGCTGAAGTGAAATTAAAAAATCTTAAAAATATAACCGGCGTAGCCTTCAGGTTACGCTGGTTATATTTCCCCTTTCGGATTGTTCTTAATAATATGTTCATGTGAAAGCTGTTTTTATATGGGTCAAGTAAGTTATAAAATTAAATTACCATTAAATAGTACTGGGATTGCGACTCAACAGCCAACTGCGGATAGCAGCATGATAAAAAGTGTCCCCTTCATAACAATTATGTAAAATATAAATGAATTCGGAGGGTTTTAATATGTATATACAAAGTGCATTTGTGCTTACTTTGAGTATTGACTCAAATAAATTTACCAAAATATTCGACCAGGCTTATAGTGATTTGGAATGCTTCGATGAAAATATGTATGCTGACCGCACTTTTACGTCCGAGGGGATAACGGTTTTATATCAAGACAGTCAATACAAGAAAAAAATCAAGCTGATTGTAAACTCTTGCCGGCTATTGGATAGCGACAAACCCGATCCAGATAAGTTAATCCGTAAGCTGGACAAGAGGGTTAATCGTTATTTTAGTGGCAAATATAATCTTGATGATTTTGAATTATCGGGGATGGGGATAATAACCGATATTGACGTTCACGTTAGCGAAAATGTTTCTGACTACATGAAAGTCTTGCGTCGTATTGGGAAGGTCAAAGGGTTTTCGCCGTCAAGAGATAACTGGTTGGATGATGACACCGGTCTCTGTTATGACGGGAACAGCAATGACATCGCGTTCTTAATTTATGATTTGGAAGCCCTGCATGGAGAGCAGGCTGGCGATGAATATTTTAATATAGAACATCCTGAAGACTGTGCTGGTTTAATCCGGGCCGAAGTCAGGCTGATGAAACCCAAAGCTATCCGAGGATACACCAACAAAGCCTCTACGTCCAAGCAAATCGCCAATCTGTACGATAACAGGCAGCAAATATTTCTTGATACATTCATGAGGATAGTACCCTTCGGCAACTTCTACAAGAAAAGCAAAGCTGAAGAAATTATCAGAGCGAAGATAAAGGATGCGACAATCGGGCGTAGGATGTTGCGGCTGGTGGAGCTGATACCGGACAAAAAATCGCTGTTATTGGCTCAGAAGGCGTTGAATTACCGCAGGATTGACAAAGTTATGAAAGCGTTTTTTGACATCGAGGTTGCGCCAATTACCATCAGCAAGCGCCATGATATTAAGAAGCTTGATAATCTGTATGAGCACATGTGACAAGCGACGGTGCGGGCTTGCCGCACTCCGCACTTGTTGTTTAGCATATACGGATAAGTTAATCACAAATTCTTCAGGAAATTCAAGCGATGTTGTTGATATTCCCCAAATAATGTGTTATGCTAAATGAATAATGTTAAGATGGCTTCAATAGTAGGGAGATGTTTTAATTGGGTGCGAATTATAATAAGCTCTTCAAGCTAATGATAGATAGAAAAATAAGGAAAGGCGAGTTATGTAGCCAAGCCGGGATAAGCGGAACGACCCTAACGAAGATGTATAAAGGCGGCAACGTAAATTCCGATGTGCTGGTAAAAATCTGCCGAGTCCTTGAATGCAATGTCGGTGATATTATGGATGTTGAGCCAATAATGAAAGATGAGCAGCAAAGGAAGGGGGCAAAAGAATTATGCTAAAACTATATACGGATAGAGTATCTTTCAAAAATTCAGAAATTCTTTATGACAATGACGCCGTGTTTGAAGTACACACAAGCAGATTGCAATTAAGCGAGACTGATAAAGAACTTATGGTGAAATATGACGGAGCCAAAATCATAGGTGAAAATGAACGCCTTGGCATTCCGGTGCAAACCCGTTATGGCGTTACGCATATAAATAACCTGTCAACAGGTTTAAAAACTTTGCTGAACTTGCGGCACATGAAGACAATGCCCCAATATAAAGCGATTGATATAACTGAAGCGGGAGAAAATGTTCTGTTGGATATTTTTGAACAAGCAACAGAGTTAGGTATTCCTGTAATCTTGGGACATACCTACATTCCCAAATTTACGCATCTTCAAATTCAAGTAGACGATGGGGACGTTGTATCTGATGAAAGTAGCTTACAACAAATTATTTGGACAAAGGGGGATACAGATTGAACCGCATTGAATTTCAAATGAAGCCGTATAGTGTTGATTTTGAGTTGCGTCCTCCTGTAACCATTATTCAGGGGGATAGTAGCATTGGAAAGTCTCTGTTTTATCAATGGTTTGACGCACAGCGCAGACTACCCGAGAACAAGGAGAAATATGCCAATGTGGTTTTGTTGAACCACTCTTCCGAAATCAAAGATATTTTAGGAAAAACAGGCAAATTATTCGTAATAGACAACGCCGATATATTGCTGTGCGATACCCCTGATATAGTCGAGCATATATCGCTTGATTATGATAATCAATATGTAATCATCTGCCGCCGTCCTTACAATTTTGGAATGTCACCCAATCACTACGCCACTATAGTCGAGAGCGAAAATAAGTTCACTCTCAGTTACGAATTTAATGTGGATGGGTGGTACTGATGAGATATTTATTGTGCGAAGATTCAACCGGTGGATTTACATTTTGGGAAAACGTAAATAAGCTACTGCTTGCGGCTATTTTGATGTCGTTGACCATTCTGCCGGTCGTGGCGGATTGAAAAAGAAAATAGAGAGCCTGCTCCCTTTGGAGCAGGGTGATGTTATTTTAGTGGCTATTGATGATATACCTAAATCACATGCAATAATCCAAAGCATACGGAAACTACAGAAAGAACACGGAATAAATATAAACTTTACAAATTATTGGTGTATCGAAGAAGTCCTTGTATCCTTTGCAGACTTGGCAAAATGGAGTACGGTGCAAGGCGATGTTGTAAAAATTGGAGAACGGGTAAGAGGCTTAATCATGCAAGGCAACATTGGTCCAAGAATTGACATAGGGCTTCAAGATGAACTGATAGCCTTAACCGGCGGTAAGCGTGTGAATAAAGAAAAATTTTACGCACGGCTGCTGGGGATGTTGATAGATAATGGCCTTGGGCAATTTTCGTTCACAAAGCACGAACCGGGCGACGATACAAACACAAGCTGCTGGTTTAATGATTGCTGTGATTTGCGGATTGGTAGCGGTTGCCAAAGCATGTGCGGTATTTCCGTGGATATGACAGCAGCATCCGAAAGGCTACTTTTCCTGTTTGAAAACTCATTGTTGGAGAATAGAAAATTTGGACTAAAGCTAATTGAGAAAGCCAACAGAGGGGCGATTTAATGACTATAGCAATATATAGCCGCAAATCAAAATTTACAGGTAAAGGCGACAGTATCGCCAACCAAATAGAAATGTGCCGTCAACGGGCGCAGCAATATATGACGCTTAAAAACATCCCCGAATCGGATGTGAAGATCCTCGTATATGAAGACGAGGGCTTCTCCGGTAAAAATACCGCACGCCCGGAATTTCAAAAAATGCTGGCGGCGGTTAAGGTCGGCGAAATCGACTGTGTTATCTGTTACAAGCTAGACCGTATAAGCCGCAACGTAGGCGACTTCGCCCAAACATACGAAACCTTTGAAAAACATAGAGTAGACTTTTTATGCGCCGGTGAAACTTATGACACAACCACACCCGCTGGCCGTGCCATGATGGGTATGGTCTCTGTTTTCGCACAAATGGAACGGGAAGTAACCGCCGAGCGCATCCGCGATAATATGCACCTGCTTGCTCGTTCGGGGCGGTGGCTTGGTGGCCACACTCCAACGGGTTTTCAGTCGTCCAAGGAAGAACGCGTGGACGTTGAAGGCAAGACCCGTTCGGCGTTTAAGTTAGTCCCTGTAAAAAAAGAAATGGAACTAGTGGAGTTTATTTACCAGAAGTTCATGGAGTTGCAGTCAGTATCCGGCACAATGCGGTATCTGGTTCAGCATAACATTCGCACAAAAAACGGGAACGACTTCACCAATGTTGCGGTCAGAGAACTTTTGCGGAATCCTGTCTATTGTATTGCAGGTCAAGAAGCCGGTGATTATTTCCGTGAAAAAGACACAGACATCTGCTTTGAAGAAAATGAATTAGATAACAAGCACGGCTTCATGCCTTACAATCGTACAAGCAGCGGTAAAGACCGTCAAACAAAGAATGAAATAGATGATTGGTTAATAGCGGTAGGCAAGCATGACGGTGTTATTGAACCGGGATCGTGGGTGAAAATTCAGCGTATACTTGATGCGAAAAAAATAAAAGCCAAGTCTATCGTAAGAACACCGTACAAGTCAGAGGCATTATTATCCGGCTTGCTATTTTGCGGGCAATGCAAAAGTGCGATGCGTCCCCATGTTCATGCCAAACGTAAAAATGCCGAGGGTATAATTCCTTACTATTATATCTGTGAATTGAAAGAACGCTCATCCAAGGCGCGGTGCGATATGTGCAACGCTAACGGCGCAGTTTTGGATAAAGTAATATTGGACGAGCTTATGAATTATGAGCGTGAAGATTCGTCCATTCACCATAGTTTACAAGAACTCAAAGAACGGCTGGCAAATAAAAAAGAATCCGAGAACGATAAACTGGGATTCTTGGAATCGGAACTGGAAGCCAAGCGAAAACAGATAGACAAGCTACTTGATGCACTTGGCACAGGGGGCGGCGAACAAGACACCTTCGTAGAGCTAACCCGCCGACGAATCAACACCCTAGCCGACCAATGTAAGCAATTAGAAAACGAAATCGAAAAGACCGCTCTTAACAACACCATCTACACCGACTACGAAAACCAGACTAAAGCCGTGGCTAATACGCTGAAGAAATTGAAAGAAACAGTTAACACAGCCACCGTTGTAGAGAAACGAGAGTTGCTGCGTTCAACAATAGAACGTATAATATGGGATGGAGAGCAAGCATATATTTTTCTATTGGGTGAATAGGCTGAACGGAGAGGAAGCCACAAATACGCTGTTTAACAGGCTTCCCGGCGATTCACCCGATAACGATCCTATGTTACCTTTTATATATGATAGCAAATGAAATATTAATGCACATGCGCTCTCAGAAGAAGATTAATAAGGAGGTGTTTATGAACGACCCAATCGGAATAGACAATGAGTATAGCATAATAAATGTATTGGCAAAAATGGCGGTTTTTCGGGAGTACAGGCATTATCTATTGATCCATTTCATATGAATCTGTACGATGATTTTTGAGGTTTTGGAATGGAGGAGCAGCAAATCAAGCGCAAACTTCCCGAAAATCTGTACAAAGAGATACTTAGCTTCTTTCGCCGGACGTCGTTACCCAGGATACAGCGGCAAAGGGAGCAAGAAAAAAGCGCGAAAAACATTCCGACTAAAAATAACCAGTAGGGGTGTCGTATATGGAAACTGCCATTTATTGTCGAGTTTCCACCGAAGAACAGGCCGCAGAGGGTTTCTCCATCCGGGCGCAGGAGCAGAAGCTGAAGGATTATTCGAATGTCAAGGATTGGTCAATTTTCAACATCTATGTTGACGAGGGAATTTCCGGGAAAAATTTAACCGAGCGTCCAGCCATTTCCCGTATGATTGAGGACATAAGGTCCGGGCATGTAAAGAATGTGCTGGTCTTTAAGCTAGACCGTTTGACCCGCTCTGTCGGGGATTTGGTGTACCTGATTGACCTGTTCAAAACCTGCCGATGCGATTTCAACTCACTGACGGAGAGCATTGACACATCGACCGCATCCGGAAGGATGTTCATTAAAATCATTGGGATTTTCGCTGAGTTTGAGCGAGAGAACATCGCCGAACGTGTGCGGATGGGCAAAGAACGTAAAGCCCGCGAGGGTTATACCAATAATTCACACAGTAAAAGCTACGGATACGACAGGGGGAACGGCGTACGTATCCAAACGATTAATGAAATTGAAGCGAAAAACGTGCGGATTGTTTTCGATATGTTCGTTAATCATAACATGTCATATACCGCGATAGCGAAATACTTAAATATGCAAGGGATTCCAAGTAAAAAGGGAAGTCTGTGGAATTCCGCGTCGATACGGGAAATGTTGAAGAATTGCAATTATATCGGAGCTATACGGTACAGCATGCACGACCCTGACCGCAAGTTCGTGACCGAGGGCAAGCATACCGCAATCATATCAAACGAACTTTTCGAGGCGGCGCAAGTCCTTATGCAAAAAAATAAAAAACTGGCCCCATTTAGAAGGCCTGATGAGCAAAATTATTTTGTTAATTTCCTGTATTGTGATGAATGCAGTGATAAATATCTGCCGCAAAACGTAGTCTACCATAATAAAAAAGGGAGGGCCGTATGTTATGGTTTCATGTGCAGGAAACGTCTCCTGAAAAGCGGTTGCAATGCTATGTCTGTATCCGCCGGAAAGGTTGAAAAGGCGTTGATTGCCTATTTTTCCACATACGACGATGTATTCGAATCGGACGGCACGGCAGCGGCACATGTTGAACTCGATGAGCAAAAAATCGAACAGCAAATACAAGGCTTCAAAGACAGGCTTCGGCATTATAACAGCCGAGAAAAGGAAATCATGAACAATTACATAGGCGGGGGCATTGATTTTGACAGCTACCGCAGCATGAAGAAACAGATTGACGCCGACAGGGAGTTTATAAAAGCGGAACTGGTAAAATTGGTAAACGAAGCGACGGTCGAACGTTCCGACGCCCTTGTCCGGGAGGAAATAATCATTAGTTTTCGGGAAAGCTGGCAGGGATTGACCGCTAAGGAAAAGCGCATGTTTTTGATGAATTACGTAAAGAAAATAATTGTCCGCAACGATCCGATAGAGGGGAGCCGGTTTGGGGATACGAAGGTTGTTGATGTCGAGTTCGGCACGATTTGATATATAATTGTGACGTGCTGTTGTCATATTATATATGGTATACATCGTAAATATGCTGACAAAAAAAGGGCTTCTACCCTTTCGATTTGAAGGGAGAAGCCCGCCCTAACGCCATTGTGGAGCGTGGCGGTTGCAATTTTATTAATGTCTGATGTAGAGGTCTTTCCGCTTGATGCCGTTCTTTTTCGCCGCCTGCTTCCATTGAAAATGCGCGCCGAGTTTATACAGCAATTTCGGAAAATTAGGCTTCGTGAATAAGTCATCGCCCGATATATTTTTATTTATATTTGTTTATGGTGCATCTCGCCGCCTACATTGCAAAAGAACGGAAGAATAAAACCTATGCTGCGGTCAAAGATAGCTTTAATATTGGGAGACAGGCCCCAAACACAAGACGGCTTATAACGATAATTTCCCGTACATGAGGCATTGTTGTCGCAAAACCGCTATCATTATCTTTTATTGCACATTTGCCCGGCATTTTAAACCCAACATTCAAAACAACCCACACAGGGCTTAACAGTTTGGCTTGCTTGAAAAACACGGTACCTCTCTTTGTCTAAATCAAGACCATTCACGTCGATATCTTGTAAAACCAATATATCGGCATTGTTACTCGCTTTCCATCCTAACATTGCGACCCCTCTAAAAAATATGATTTGGATAACAAGTCGTAAATTTTCTCTTCCCATTCCCTAACAGTACCCGTACCCGGTATTATCGCAACTGAAGCCAGTCCGTGAACAAACGCCCAAGTAGATATGATTGTTTTTGTCTGTAATTCCTGTGGGTAGTTGATTCTATCAAATAGCCGAAACATGGTGTGTTTATACAAGTTAAAAGGCTCGTATCCGCTTGGGTTTTTGGAAAAGTCGATTTGGATATTGGCGTGGTTGAATATGAAGGTAAAATATTGCAGATTACGCGCAAAGAACATCACATAAGCGCAGCCCGTGTTTCGTAATCCTTCGGGGGATTCATTAAAACCATTTAATGATTCCTTCAATATGGTAGTAAATTTATTTATTACATGATGTGAAATAGCTGAAAACAAATCCTCTTTATTGGTAAAATGGCTGTATGGCGCCGCATGACTGACACCGCAAGCCGCCGCGAGTTTCCTTAATGAAAGCGAGCTTACCCCCTGGCTGTTAATCATTTTATCTTTACGGTGCCAAGATAAATCTCGCTTTAAATAAATTCTTCTGGATGGATGATGTGAATGTATGGTTTATTTTTATTAAAAATTCTTGTTATTTATCGGAATTTCGCATATAATGGAAATGGCTACAGACTGCCAATGAAAAGGCACAACTGACTGGATACCGACGGAATCGGTTGCGTGTTTTCAGGAGGGAATAAATAAATTTAAAATCTAACGAATTTAAGACGGCCATGTCCGTAATGCGGGAACGCGTAGCGATGGCTAAACGCCGCGAAGCCCGCCGGGGTTTCATTGATTATTATGGCTGTATCAATGTATGCCATGATTTTCAAGGTATTCTTAAAGATGCCGGTAAAGCCGCTGACGAAGTATAAACGGAATCCGTAAAATAGCCATTCAAAACGCAATGGACAGTAAGGATTATCCACGCGCCGAAAGGCTGTGCCTTGAAAAGATAAACGATGGTGAGTTCAGGCACGAACTTTCGCGCCCTTCCGAATGGCGCTACTTATTGTTTGATGTTTATAATAAATCAAATAATATTCAAAGGAAAACCGAAGTAGCCAAAGATTTGTTATTTGGATTTGATACGAAGTATTACGCTGTGCTGAAGCAATTATTAACAAACAGTTAGGGGAAGCCGATAACCGCGCCAAATATCCGCGCCGCCCGGCGTTTCTCGATGAATTGAAATCCCTGACAACAAAGCTCGCGAAGAAAAACGTAAAGAAGGGTTGACATATGACTGATAACACTAACGAAAAATCGTCGGCGCAAATTGCGTTAACAAAAGCGTTTGACAACCTATACAACGCTTCTGCTTACAAAGACCCTATAAAAGCATACATGGCTGACATGGCGGCGATCAACGCGTCGGGGGACGAAAACCCCGTCACCAGCGAGCAATGGGAGCAATTGTATGAAGTGGCGAAAACCATCCGCTTGCTTGAGCCGTGGAAGCACCTTCACGAATCCGAGTGTATAACCCTCCTTCTGCCCGGCAGGGATGAACCTGTTTATATCGTTACGATGGGAAGCGGCGATATGACTTACGGCATTGGAATTTATCCCGGCTATAATTCATACTACAGAATGATGAAAATGACGGAAAACGAAGTGGACGAAGACGATATGTCGGTAGCTTTTGAACAGCACTGCATAAACCTTTATTTCGGGGACAGGGATGAATTGGAAACACGGGATAAGAACGTAATAAAACAACTCAGCCTGAAGTTTCGCGGAAGGAATGAATGGCCTTATTTCCGCTCGATGAAGCCGGGATTTATGCCGTGGTTTATCAACCGTGACGAAGCCGAGCTGACCATTGCGGCGTTGCAAAACTTCACCATGGCTTGTCTTGCGTATGTAAAAAATGGCTTTGAAGTTGATTTTGAAAACGGCGAGACCGTGTTGCGTTTCTACGATTCCGACACCGATATGTGGTATAATACCGTGGTTAAGATGCCATTGGCACCTTTTATCCTGCCAAAAATAAAAATTACAGACGATGTCCTAATATCTAATTTAAAAAAGAAAAGGAAATCCAAGGCCAATCTTGGGTTTGCCATAACGTACATCCCTGTGCCGATTCAGGAAAACAAGAACCAAAGACCTAAGATGCCGCGCATGGCTGTCTTAATGGATATGGACAAAGGCGGGATTATCGACCGAACTACTGACGCGGAACACGGAGTTATCGGCGTAGCAATAACCGAACTGCTTACACGTTACGTTGAGAAGCACGGCAGACCTGCCTCGATTGCCGTACCTGACGAGGATACCGGGGATTATATCGATGATTTTGCAAATAAATTGGGTATTAAAATGACTGAAAATGAAAGGCTTTCATCATTCGGTAAAATTGCATTGAACATTATGGGAGCAATGGGTTCCGGTCAGCTTGATAATTTTATGGGGTTTTAATACCTTCCGTACTGCTCAGCCGTGTTCCAACCGAGCACCCAGCAAGCGATTTAAACATTTACGACTAATATGGAATTCGATTCCATATTAGTCGAACGGAAAATGCCGGTTGCCCGTCATTGACAATCGGTGTGTCGCTGGTTACAATCGCTATTTTGTTATATTTCCCGTAATAATGTTTACTGTCATTCGGGGCAACCAACGGATATATTCCAGTTTATGCCAAACTTGTCGGTCAGCGAACCGAAATACTTACTCCAGAAGGTTTCCTGAAGTTCCATACTAACTTCGCCGCTATCTTTGAGGGCATCGAACACCGTCTTAATAACTACCATGCTGTTTAATTCAAGCATAATTGTGATATTGTTCCCGATATTGACGGGATATTCGGGCGACACATCGCAAAACATGATGGATACGCCGTCAAAATCCATCTGCGCGTGCATGATAAGGTTTTCCGTACCCTCCGACGCTTCATAACCGTTTTCCGCAGGCGCGTCCTTATACCGCATAATCTCCGCCTTCACGTTGAACGCCTTTTCATAAAATGCGACAGCATCCGCGCAGTTTCCGTTAAATGCCACATATGGGCTTATTTTCATACACAATATCCTTTCTAAAATGTAATAATGTGATTTTATCATGGATTTGTAAATAATGCAATATATGAATTCTCTTGATTTCACGGGCTTTCTACGCTATAATTAACCTATTCAACCGTCAAAATTTTATTATGCATAACCTGCGCTCCATCGGGGTCGATAAGGAGGGGAACAAGGTAACAATGGAAGACAAGCTTAAAGACGAGGGTTACTCTATCGACGACGCTGTCAGCTTGAAACTGGATATACGCCAGCTTTACAGGAAAATGAGGACGTCGCTGACAGACCGGGAAAAGTTGATCCTTGAATTAAGATATGGCCTGCGTACAGGCGAAGAGATTACTCAGCGGGAAACGGCGGGCCGACTGAAGATCTCACGCAGTTATGTAAGCAGGATCGAAAAACGCGCATTATCTAAACTGTATCAAGAAATGAATTCGTAACGCTTTCAACCAGCAGTGAAGTATTTTGAGTTGTACTTATCAAATCTTTCCAGGAACCACCGGTCAGCCGGTGGTTTTCCTCTGTCGCTAAAAGCCATTTCGCCACGGAGCGGCTGTCCGGGATAAACTCCAAAAACTCGCCTGTGGCGTTTGTAAACATCCTTGACATATCCGTCGCAATGCCTAAAGAAGGCAGATTCTGTGAACTGACAAAGAACGAAAACACCGCCCCGTCGCGAACACCGTCGAATTGCAATCCGGCACGCGTCAGAGCCAGCCTGCCCTCGCCGGTGATCTCGCTGGTTTTAAGGTTTTTTAAAAGCTTGTACTGCGGCAAAGACCCCAGTTTTATACGTTCGCTTAAAACGAAGTTCTCGTCGCTTACCAAATTGCGGACAAGCTCACGTTGTATATCCCACCAAACCCGCGGTGTTTCTGGTATTTGGCAGCTATTGTCGAAGGGGATCAGGTCGTAATACGCGTTTACCTCCGCGCCATTGCCGCACAGCATACATTTTATGATATTTCCTGAGCCGTGCATTGTGAATTCCATTCCGCACCTTGGGCACCAATACAGCATATCGTGCATGTTTTTTGCCATCTGGCCCTTGCCGTCAAATGATACGCGGGCCACTTTGTTCCATGCGTAATCGTCGTGGTAAATGGCGCGGTCAAGCTCCCCCTGTATCTCATCGGCATCCATGGACTTGAGTTGTTCCGGCGTAAACAGCATATCCAACTCCACGTCTACCCGGCCGCAACGTTCATCCAAACAATATTTCGTGTTTGTAAGATACCCGCCTTTTATTCCCAGGCGCAACACGGGCAGCCCAAAGCATTTCAAAAGCTTGCCGCTTCCTATCATGCTGGGCTGGTTGGCGCCGGATATGGAGCTCATGCCCTCGGGAAAGATGCAAATGTTTCCGCCTTTGCTGATTACGCGTTTGATCGATTTAATTGTATATGGGTCTGAAACGAAATTGCGTTTTGGGATAACGCACATTAACCAAAAAATAAATGACAGGTGTGAACGGAAAAATTCGTTGAAAGCAACTACATAATTCATCGAATGCGGTAAAAGCGCAAGGGACGAATATATGTAATCCATACGGGAAGCATGGTTGCCTACGACGATAAAAGGCCCTTTAAAATCCTTTGGATTCACTTTATATGTAAAATTAACGCCTAGTTTTTTTTCAAACATCAGTTTTACAATGGCAAAAATCAACAGCCTGTAAATCAAGTAATTGGGTTTGCCGATTTTGCGCCTGGCCAATTTCTGCTGCGTCGTTAATTTCTTCCTCATACGCTCTCCCCTTTGGCTAAGTATGATTGTACATAATATATCAGAGGAAAGTCAAGTGTTATTTGGAACTCGAAAATTTATATTTAAAAAAGTCTTGACATGCAAAATGCATTATATTAATATATACATATAGATGCATCTGTAATTAACAACACAAACGAAAAGGAGATGAAGTCACATCAAATTCAACAAATTAAAGCGTTTTGTAAGTATTATTATTATATTTGCCATGATTTTTTCATTATCATCAGGCATGACGTTAACAACATTTGCGGATGAAACGCCAGATTACTCACATGTAGATGTTATTGGAACTAACGAAAAGGTAGAAATCAGTGAAGAAACGGTAAACGAAGAAGTTGAAATCGAAGAGAAAATCGAAGAACTTGATGAAACTGAAGAAACCGAAGAAGCAGAAGAGGAAATCGAAGAAATAGAAGAGGAAACCGAAGAAGCAGAAGAGGAAATCGAAGATGAAGAGGCATTTATCATCGACGAGTTTCATAACTATCATTCTAATGACAGTGTGAAGAGCGAAGGGCTGTATATTATTAATTCATTTGACACTTCATATTATGAGGGGCAATTTATACCCACTATTCTTGAAATTGCTATTCCGATAAGAAACCATCTATCACTTAATGGTTATGATCCGGATGTTGTACGTATCGGACGCCCGTTTGATATTAGGAATTCAAATGTCCTGTATTTCCCTGTACTAGATTTGTGGGATGCAGTTTTGACCTTTTTGGTTTTTGACACCAGTACATTGAGTTTTTTGTCTACAGCTTCGGGTGGGTCATTTGTGGAATGGATGAATGATTCGGGAATCAGTGGAGAATATATGATTTTTGTTGATTCTGACGGTCACATTTTTGCTATAAATGAAACAGAGAGCATACTAGTTCATAATAACGTCTTTTCTGAAGAGATAAATTATGACCATGATTTTAGACAGGAGTTTATCCAAGAAATGACGCGCTCCACGATTGATAATGATATTTCACCGTTTATATTCAGCGTAACAAACATAAAGGAATCTATTTTAGAAATTGATTTTATCAATCAAATAGACGTATTTAGATACTCTCAGAATTTCTCCCGAATTAATAGAAGTTTTCGCATCGTTGGACAAGGCATACTCCCAAACCGAAGATGTGGTATGGCATGTTTGACATCTATTTTAATGGCGCGGGGAGTATTGTCTACTTCAACGACATTAAGTCAGGCTTATACTTGGGTGAACAATAACCATTCGTTCCTTAATATTTGTTTTAATGGAATTAATGGATCCCAAGCGATTTCAAACATGGATATTGAACGAGTTCTTGGGCAGCAAAGAGTATCGTATAGTATTTTTGGAGGTAGTTCGCCTACTGGCCCTCTTATGACTTTTCATGCGATAGATGATGTTATTTGGGGCGGCGGCGCCGTATTAATGTCTGTCATAGGCGGAGACATAAATCATTTTATCTTGACAATGGGAACTGAGCAAAATGGTAATGGTACTTTTATACACGTAATGGATCCTGTTAATAACGGAAAATATGATATGTTTGGCATTCAACAAAATGGGTATTTTGTATATGACTGGAGGGAAAATGCTACCCCCAGGCCTCGTGTAACTATAATACACTAAGTAGAGTTACCATCACACAAAGTCTTTTATATCAATCCATAGCTGTACAGCTTGATATGCTGTACGGCTATGATATCTTATAAGGAAAAGGAGATTAATAAATATGAAAATTACCGAATGCATTAAATGGTTTACAGCAGGAATTGCATTTACGCTGACGGTTGCTATCGCAGTAAACACACTGGCATCATCGCCGATTGACGAAGGCTGGATGCCGTCCGGCAGGAGGGAGGAAACTATAACGGTTACGTTTGATGATATTTTTGTTGGAATCCGAAGCGGGTGCTGCGGGCATGAACTAATTAACATGAGAAACAGGAGAAGAGAGGTTGTTGAAGCGTTTGTCTATGACGGATTGGTATACGCGCCGGTAAGGCCCATTGCCGAAGCTCTTGGAGCGAGATACTCGTGGAATCCTGAAAATTCTTCTATAGTATCTTTACTGCCGCATGCATGCCCTCCCGTCCCCAAAATAGAGGGTAATACGATAACAGTTCCCAAAGAATTAATGATAGGCTATCTGCATAATTACATAGATTTACCCGTTTCGGCTTCATCCGGCGTAACTTGGGAAGTTGTTTCAATCAGCAGCGATCTTGTTACATATGTAGGCAGTGAGAGCATAACATCAAACGAAACCCTTATCTCCATGAAAACCGACGCAGCCATCCGCTTTATATTAGGTTTTTCAATGGATTACCGCAGGATACCCAATAATTTCACCGTAACATTTGAACAGGTTTTGGACGGGAAACCATTGGGAAATTTCTGTATTTTTGAAATAAGTATGATTTAATTATAATGTGTTGTGCAAATTGTATGCAGGTTCTCCCGCCATGGGCCGGATTTATAAAAATATTGACATCAAGTTCCGTATATGCTATCCTTTTAATGAGCATCGTTTCATAAAAACACAAAACTAGAAACAGGGAGGAAACAGAATGAAGAGAACTATTGCTGTTCTGCTTATGTTAGCGATGGCGGTTGGCCTGTTTGCGGCTTGCGAATCCCAGACACCAGGCGCCGACCTTATTGGTATCTCTATGCCCACCCAATCCAGTGAGCGCTGGATCAAAGACGGACACACAATGAGGGACATCCTTATTGAAAGAGGATTCAACGTCGATTTGCAATACGCGGAAGACAACATCCCCACACAGAGGCTCCAGATTGAGGCTATGATCGCCAGGGGCGCAAAGGTTTTGGTCATCGCGGCGGTTGACGCCTCCACCCTTTCCAGCCTTCTGGATGAAGCCGCCGAGCAAGGCGTCAAAGTTATCTCCTATGACCGCCTTCTGGTTGATACCGCGGCGGTTTCCTACTACGCCACATTCGACAACGTAAGCGTTGGCGTACTTCAGGCGCAGTCCCTTATTGACGGCCTGAAAGAGCACAGAGGCGAAGGCCCCTGGAACATTGAGCTGTTCGCGGGCTCCCCCGACGACACCAACTCCTTCTTCTTCTTCAGCGGCGCCATGCAGGTTTTGCAACCCTACATAGACGCGGGCCAGGTAACCGTTGTTTCCGGGCAGATGACCCAGGGCGAAGTCGGTACACTGCGCTGGGACGGCGCTGTCGCCCAGGCCCGTATGGATGCCATCCTCGCCGCACACTACAGCGGCGGCACACCCCTCCACGGCGTGCTTTCCCCGTATGACGGCCTTTCCCGCGGAATCATCTCCGCCCTTATCTCCTTCGGTTTTGAAGTCGGCACCGACAACTGGCCCGTCGTAACCGGGCAGGACGCGGAAGCCGCCTCCATCACAATGATCAGAAGCGGACACCAATACTCCACCGTCCTCAAGGATACCCGCGACCTCGCCAGAGTGGCGGCGGATATGGTGGAAGCGGTGCTTGCCGGCACGGAGCCTGAAATCAACGACACAGAGACATATTTTAACAACGTCATCTTCGTTCCCTCCTACCTGCTCGTCCCGTACAACGTGGATATCACTAACTACAGGGAGCTCGTCATGGACTCCGGCTACCTGACCGACGACGATATTCAATAAATCAACTGAAAACAACGTTAATGCGATTGGCGGTTAATATTACTGCCAATCGCAATTTTTAAAGTTTAGCAATTATCACAAAGAAAAGAGGGCTGAAATGGAGCAATATGTTCTGGAGATGCGGGGAATCACAAAACGCTTTTCGGGAGTGAAGGCCCTTGACAACGTAAATTTCCGCGTAAAACCGGGGAGGATACATGCGCTGGTTGGCGAGAACGGCGCGGGAAAATCGACCTTGATGAACATCCTCAGCGGCGTTTATACATACGGTGATTACGAAGGCGATATTTTAGTAAATGTAAGCGGCACCGAGGAATCATGCAAATTTAAAAGTATAAAGGATTCGGAGCATAAAGGCATTGCCATTATACATCAGGAGCTGGCCCTTGTACCCGAGCTTTCGGTTGCCGAGAATATCTTTCTGGGCAACGAACAGCAAAAGTTCGGCGTTATGAACTGGACCGCCACCAGGGTAAAAGCCGCTGAGATAATGAAGCATGTGGGTCTTGACATATCCGTTGAAACGAAGGTGCGGCACCTTGGGTTGGGTATGCAGCAGCTTATTGAGATTGCGAAGGCCTTGAGCAAGGACGTACGCGTACTTATATTGGATGAGCCGACGGCGGCTCTCAACGACGAGGATTCCGCCTATTTGCTTGACCTGCTGGTTGAACTCAAGAATAAAGGCATCACCTGCATATTGATTTCCCATAAATTAAACGAAGTGATCCGAGTGGCGCAGGAGATTACCGTACTGCGCGACGGGCAGACCATCGACACACTTTCCATTGATGAAGCTACCGAAGATAAAATAATAAAGCTTATGGTAGGGCGTGACTTGGTAGACCGCTTCCCCAAACGCGAGCATAAAATCGGGGACGTGCGCTTTGAAATCAACGATTGGAATGTTTACGACCCTCAAGACCATTTCCGCAAGGTCATTTCAAATGTCAGCCTGAACACGCGCAAAGGCGAAATTGTCGGGCTGTACGGTTTGATGGGAGCTGGGCGGACGGAGCTTGCGCTCAGCATTTTCGGTAGGTTTTACGGGGCGAAAATATCAGGCTCCGTAAAAGTGGACGGGCGCGAGGTTAATATTAAGACGGTTAAGGACGCGATAAAAAACGGTATCGCTTATGTGACCGAGGACAGGAAACAGGCCGGGCTTGTGCTGATAGCTCCCATAAAGGACAACATATCATTGGTATCGCTGGACCGGGTCAGCAAACGCGCCGTTATCGACAGCAACCTGGACATTAAGGTAGCCGAGGAGTACCGCGAGAAGCTGAGTATCCGCTCAACGGGCATTTTACAACGCGTGGGCAGCCTTTCCGGCGGCAACCAGCAAAAGGTAATGTTCAGCAAATGGATATTCTCTCAGCCGGATATACTTGTTTTGGATGAACCGACCCGCGGCGTTGACGTGGGCGCGAAATATGAGATATACTCGATAATAAACGAGCTTACAGGCGAAGGTAAATCGGTTTTAATGATTTCGTCCGAACTGCCCGAACTGCTAGGCATGTGCGACCGCATCTACGTACTGAACCGCGGCATGATAGTCGGTGAAGTTAAAGCGGAGGACGCTACTCAGGAAATTATAATGCGGTTCATCATGGAAAGTAATAAGCTTGAGGGAGTGGGACAATGAAAAGCCTGAATATGGAAAAAATCCAAAAAGCGTTAAGCGGTAATATGCGGCAATATGGTATGGTTCTGGCTCTGTTCATAGTGGTTATGTTCTTCCAGATCCGTACAAACGGCATTCTGTTAATGCCATTGAATGTGTCCAATATTATCCAGCAAAACGCTTATGTTATGATATTAGCCTGCGGTATGATGCTGTGTATACTGACAGGGGGTAACATAGACCTCTCGGTTGGCTCTGTGGCGGGGTTTGTCGGGGCGGTGTCAGCCGTTTTTGTCCTTCGCATGGGAATGCCTACGCCGCTGGCTATAGCCATTTCGCTGCTTATCGGGCTTGCCATCGGCTGCTGGCACGGATTTTGGATTGCGTATGTGGGGGTGCCCGCCTTCATTGCGACGCTGGCAGGTTTGTTGATTTTCCGGGGATTAACGATGACGATATTGCAAGGTGTCAGTCTCGCGCCAATGCCGGTCAATTACAATTTCATGGCCGCCGGTTTTGTGACCGATACCCGCGCGGCAACCGGTTTTATGGCGGGGTTGATGCCGCTGACCATGATAGCCGCGATTGTGGTATCAATTTTACTGATATTTTCGCAGATAGTAGCGCGCAGGAAACGGCAAAGCTTCGGTTTCGATGTTTCGCATATAGCCTTGTTCGCGGTACAGCTTGCGATTGTATGCGGAGTAATTATCTTCTTTGCCCACAGATTGGCTCAACACCGCGGAATGCCCATGGTTCTGGTGATCGTGTCGGCGTTGGTAATTGTTTATTCATTCGTTACAAAACGGACAGTTTTTGGCCGCCGCGTCTACGCTTTCGGCGGGAATAAGATGGCGGCAAGGTTATCCGGTATAAATACAAAGCAAATCTTATTCTTTGTATATGCCAACATGGGTCTTTTGGCGGCCCTTGCGGGTATTATCTTCACTGGGCGGTTAAACTCCGCCACGCCTAAGGCGGGCGATGGCTTTGAGCTGGACGCGATAGCGGCGTGTTTTATCGGCGGCGCATCTACTACCGGTGGTGTCGGTACCATTGTGGGAGCAATCATCGGCGGTCTGTTGATGGGCGTGCTGAACAACGGTATGGCTATTATGGGAGTCAGTATCGACTGGCAGCAAGCTATAAAAGGCATGGTTCTGCTGGTTGCGGTTGCCTTTGACGTTTTGTCCAAAAGGAATAAGACTACGTAGATACGAATTAATCACAAAGACACTGTTGCGACTCTTTTCATCAGTCAAAAACCGCAGCGAAAGCTGATAGTTTTCCAACGGTTCAACCGAAGCAACACAAATTACCGTTTCACAATCAACACCAAAAACGTCTTTATAATCATGATATAAAGGTTGTATGAGGTAGTTTGCGTGGATAACAAGCAAACGGACTCTAAAGAAAAAATTACCTTACCCAAAAATCTTCAAAGGGAAATTATTAAATTTTTCGCTCATGAATCCATGAATAAAAATGCTAAAGCCGACAAAGATCAACAGCAAACTTCGCCAAATCAAAACGGCGGAGGTGCTAAGGAATGATTAGCACAGGGATTTATTTACGGGTTTCGACAGACGAACAAGCCAAAGAGGGCTACTCCATCAGAGCGCAGGAAGAAAAGTTAAGGGCTTATGCCACAGCTAAGGAATGGCAAGTTTACAATGTTTACTCTGACGAGGGTATCAGTGGCAAGGACATTGACGGCAGGCCAGCCGTCAAGCAGTTATTAAATGATGTTGCCGCCGGCACGGTTAAAAATGTGCTGGTTTATAAAATAGATCGCTTAACGCGCTCAACCAAGAATCTAATCGAATTGGTTGATTTATTCAATCAGCACCGTTGCGCTTTTAACTCGTTGATCGAATCCATCGACACAACCACCGCGACAGGCCGCATGTTTTTAAAGATTGTCGGCATTTTCGCGGAGTTCGAGCGCGAAAACTTGGCCGAGCGTGTTAGGTTGGGGTTAGAGCGTAAAGTGAAAGAGGGTTACTCCATTAGTAACTTTTCAACGTCCTATGGTTATAAAAGAGAAAAAGTCGATAAAATTCAAGTGGTCGATGATGATGAGGCCGAAATTGTGCGCCGGATTTTCAATATGTGCTTAAATGATGGGCTTTCATTCAACATGATAGCCAAGACATTAAATACTGAAAAGATAACCACAAAACTTGGTAAACGATGGCATGACACAATAATTAAGGATGTTTTGACAAATCCTAATTATGTTGGTAAAGTGCGTTATTCACTCAATGATTCTGCGTAATATTTTGAAGTCGAAGGAAAACATGAGCCAATCATTGATGAAGATATTTTTTACCGAGTGCAAGATAAAATTGGCGGGGTAAGGAGAGTTAATAAAACTAAACGCGCATCCGACAGAGTTTACTTTTGTGGGGTTTTATATTGCCGGTTGTGCGGCGGTAAGTATTCGACAAAATGGAATTATAATAAGCAGCTACTGGACGGGAATGGCAAAGCCACTGTCTATCCAAATTATAAATGTGCAAATGGCACAAAATATTTCTGTGAATCAACATCAAACATAAGCCACGCCAGAGTTGAGCAAGCATTTGCGGAATACCTTGTCCATTGTCCTAGTTAAATTTTAATGTTCAGCGCTCAATTGCTTTCTATTAATAAGTATTTGATGCGCTGAACACCCTAAAATTTAACGCGGTCAATGGACTAGAACGAATTGTTGATTTTGATGAAGATTCTATAAAAACTAATTCTTACTGCTCTACGGAAATGTCAAATAACAATACTGTTGAAATTTTAACTATAAGAATTGAATTAAACCAACTGGAGCAAAAAGCCATTGAGGTAATGCAATTATTTGCCACCAGTGAAATAGACTTTACTGCTTACAATAGAATTATGGGCTTTAACAATGAACGCCGCAGTCAATTGCAAAAGAGATTAAATATATTGGAAAGCCCTATAAATTCTGATGGGGATTGTTATAACAGGACGGATATCACGGCAAGTTTTAAGGCAAATTGGCAAACACTAAACAATGAGCAACGTCAACGCTTTCTGCATAAGTTCATCAAAAAAATAGTCATACACTGTGAAGTTCAAGCCAATAATTATTATAGAAAAGTAATTATTGATGAGGTGGAATTTCACGAACATTAACCATTCCAAACTTGGCCTTAATTTTCAAAGACCCCGTAAGCGGCAAACCTAACCGCTGACGTTCTATCTAACCAACAGCGCAAGCATTAAAAATAGTAATATCACACAGATGAACATCCGGAAAAAGACCCTGGGGGAAATCACCCCAAGGCCTTAATCGTTCAGAATCTTGTTTATTGCCTCCACAATCTCATCAAAATCGCTGTGCAGCAGGTATTCGGAGAGTGCGGCCAGTAGGTCTTTTGTGGCTTGTGACCATTTCTTGCCGCGCAGTTCTTTTAACGCGTTGTCCGCCGGGCTTTCGTTATAATCCTCACATGCCGTCTTTACTACAAGAAGTTTTTCGCGCAAAAAGGCGCTGTCCTCTTCGGACGCGTCTATTGCTTCGCCTTTTTTTTCCTTAGGCATGATTTCTTCGACAAAGGCTCTGAGCGCGGTGATGAACGAGGGAGCTTCGGTTGCTATAACATGGGCGTCGCCTTCACGCCCGGATTCCTCCAGCTTCATGGCGACAGCGGACAGATCCATCTTTTTTACATTTGCTAGAGCGCTCTTCATCCCGTGCACATGGATGGTAAAAATACGAAGATCTTCTTCAGTGTACGGGGAACCCTTCGCAATAATTCTTTCCAGCACAGCGAGGGATTTTAAAGCGTCCCTCGCGAATATCTCGGCGAATTGCGGATCAATGAAAGCGGGCCTGGAGGCGTTTGATTCATAGGTATAACCTTTTTTGACAATGGCCTGCTGCCTTGCCGCTTCGATAACCTCCGGCGTTTGCTTGTCGCGTATAAATTTATTCAGAATGATGTTAAGCTGGCGTATGTCAATGGGCTTGGAAACAAAATCGTCAAAGCCGTTGGCTAAGAAAATATCGGATTGCCCGCCTACGGCATTGGCGGTTAGCGCCACAATGGGTTGATAATAGCCCATACCACGCAGAATTTTTGCCGTTTCAACGCCGTCAAGCTTGGGCATCATATGATCCATGAAGATAATATCGTAAACCTTGCCGGCTTTTATCTTTTCAATGGCGGCGTACCCGCTGTCCGCCGTGTCGATATACAGCTCGTACGGGGTCATAAGCCCCTGCGCCACATAAATGTTCGTCTCAACGTCGTCAACGATAAGAACGCTTCCGTACGGCATCGGCTCCCGGGTGATCTGTGCGCGTCTCAATTGAGCTCTGGAATGCGAGCGGAACTGATGCAGGTTCCTAGCCATTTCCTCACCCAAAACGGCATTATTGCATCTGCGCTGCAACAGGCGCACGGTGAACGTGGAGCCTATGCCCGGTTCGCTTTGCACGGAGATATCGCCGTTCATCATTTTTAATAAATTGTTTGTAATGCTCATGCCCAGCCCCGTACCTTCGGTAGAGCGGTTGGTCTGCATGTTAAAGCGTGAATATTCGTCAAACAGCGTGGCCACTTGTTCCTTCGACATGCCCTGTCCCGTGTCGCTTACGCTTACAACCAGATAAACATCGTCTATATTGCCGGGGATGTCCTCCGCGTATACATTCAGCGTGACCGTCCCAGACGACGTGTATTTAAACGCGTTGGAGAGCAGGTTATTTAGGATTTGCTTGACGCGTAGCTCGTCGCCTTCCAAATCGGCGGGCATGTTTTCATCCACATTAAGCTCAAACGCAATCGTTTTACTGCCGATACGCATCATATTAAGCTGCGCAGTGTCACTGACCATGCTGGCTATCTCGTACCTGTCGGATATCAGTTCAAATTTGCCGGCCTCGATTTTTGACAGGTCGAGTATGTCGTTGATAATACTCAAAAGCATGTCGCCTGAGGTATATATCTTTTCAAACCCTTCCCTGACACCGGGGTCAAGGTACTCATTCTGCAACTGGATTTCGGTAATACCCAGAATGGCGTTCATCGGCGTGCGGATCTCATGGCTCATGGTGCTGAGGAAGGAACTTTTCGCTTGATTCGCGGCTTCCGCTTCCAATTTCTGCTTTTGTGAATCCAGCAGGATATTTTTTGTTTCCGTTACATCAATCAACGCGCCGGCTACGCGGAGCGGGTTGCCCTTTTCATCGCGGATGGTTTCGCCGGAAGCGCGGTAGTAGGCGTAGTCGCCGTTTTTCTTTTTCAGGCGGTATTCCACGTCATAAGGCGTTTGCCCTGTTATATCAAGCATATGGTTCGCGAAGGCCTGGAGCGTCCTTTCCTTATCCTCGGGATGCAGCTTATCGCTCCAACTGCTGAGTATGTTCGGGAAATCGCTTTCGTCCGTATATCCAACCATGTGCCTGAACTCGTCCGACCACATGAATTTATTATTCGGATTTACCGGATCGTCCCGCACAATCTGCATATCCCATAAACCGATTTTAGAGGCCTTGACCACCAAATCCAGTTTGGCAAGCTGAAGCTCGTTCAATTCGCGCGCATGGGTCAGTTCCTTCTCTCTTTCGTGGACATCGGTCATATCAATGAGATAAGCGACAACACCGGTGCCGTTTTCATAAGGGATCCTTATAAGCTGTACGGCTACGGTGCGCGTCTCTCCGTCAAGGATCACTTCCGTTTCAAATTTGGCATGGCCTTTCTTTGAAGCAGCCGTAAGCTTCTCGCCTATGGAAACGGAGGGATGCCCGTTCGACTGGAACACCGGCATATTATGCGCAAGACGTTCCAAAAACCCCTTGAGGGCTTCCTTTTTGTTGTCAAATCCCATAAAATTGACGGCGGCAGGATTGCAATCCACCGCTTTAAAGTGCTGGTTGAAGAGGACGTTCATCTGCGGGTTTGCCCCGAACATGGCAGCGGTAGTAATCTGCGCGGATTCGGAGGAACGAACGGCGGTTTCCGCTTTTTCCAAAGCCGATGCAAGCTGCGAGGCTGTATGGTCAAGCTCCTGAAGCATACGCTTGTGTTCCCTTATGTCCCTGCAATATCCCGCCACCAGATTTTTATCCTGATGGGCGACGCTGACCAGCGTAAGTTCAACGGGTATAGACTCCCCGTCCAATGTCTGGCGCATCCACTCAAGCCGGGTGCTGCCCTCCTTGCGCGCTTTTTCAATCACATGCCTGAGCTTGTCCCGTGAGAGGGCCCCATCGGGCTGAAATTCCGGCGTAAGGTCGAAATACCTTTTTATATACTCCTGCTTGTCGTTCATATTAAACAACCTAGCCGCCGCAAGGTTGCAATCGACGATATTCATATCCTCGTCCCAGAAATGCGCACCCAAAGGCGTGGAATCAAGCATTACGCGCATGCGGTCATCCGCTGTGCGCATCTTTTCCATTAAATCAAGCTGTTCCTGCGCCGCTATGTTTTTAACATGCTCCGCTTTGGCATCGTTCATTGCCTTTACGATACAGTTCACCGGAATATTAACGCCAAGGGCAATTTTCCTAGCCATACCATAACATGTGTCGCTTCCGCAAGCGCCGCAGTCGACATGCTTCATTTCGTCGTCGGTTTTGTCAAGAAGTGCGTACGCGTTTTCAATATCTTCATCGGATAGACTCGGCAGCGCTATATCTACGGGGTTATAAACCCTCAGAAATAACGGGAGGCTGAACCTTTCGTCATATTTCTTGTATAAATCGTCAAAGTAATCCTTATCGTAATTTTCTGTAGCCGCTTTGCGCCTGCCGTCCATTTCGCGGTTTATCCGGAATATATTCCCGGCATGTGTACATGCGGTGCCGACATTGCATCCATTGTGGCAGTTCAAGACATCAAAAACCTGCGGCAGCAGTTCAGCCGGGGATTCGGCATATGTATCCAGCGCTTTGTAAACGGTTATTCCTTCGGCTTTGTCAATGCTTAGTTTTTTCTCCGTAAAGAAGTTGATATTCTCCATTAGGCCGCCGGGCATTGGGAAAATCGAGCCGAGGCCGCTTTCGTTATGGTCGAAGCCGGCTTGCTTTTTTGGAAGCTTTATTTTATTTTTCTCGATATAATCAACCAGCATAGCGAAGGTGATGTTATATTGCGCTAAACCCGTATCCGCGAACTCGTTCGTTTTGGCGATGCACGGGGAAAAGGCGGCGATGCGATCGGTGATGCCCTCATATTCCTTCATGTAGATGGAGCAGCAGGCCATAGGGCTATGTACGGGAGAGAGGCGTTTTAACAGATTCTGCCTGTATTTTTCGCAATATGAAACAATCACCGGGCATGGCTGCGTTATGACCGGAGCAGACGGGTTTTGCTCAATATACCTGATATATCCCCAGATGCATATGTCGGCTCCCAGAGACACATCGTAGATTTTGTTAACGCCAAGCTGCTTTAACCAGGCAAACAGATTTTTCCACTCCGGTATATTGGTTCTGATAGCCGGGGCGGCCATTATGGAGATAGGGACGCCGTTCGCAAGGTCGTCAAAGAAACGCGCGGTATCGTCGTTGTAATACCTGGCCCCATGTTTGCAAGACGATAAACACTGGCCGCATGCGATACATTTTTCATGGTCAATCCGAACCCTTATATTCCGGCCATCGTCCAGATAGGTTATGTTGGCTGTCTCCATAGGGCATTCCCTGACGCAGCGGTTACAGCCCGTACATAAATCCAGATTTGTCTTTATAAGTTCCCTCATAATCGTCGCCCTCGCTTCCGCCTATCTCTCTACCGCCTCGAATTGCTCCCTTACTCCGAAAAATACATCCGCTATGACAGGATCGAATTGTTTTCCCGCGCCGTCCATAATAATGCTTACGGCCTCATCCGGGGTAAAAGCCTTTTTATAAGGACGTTCGGAAACCAGCGCGTCGTAGACATCGACAATCGCCATAACACGGCCTTGAATCGGGATTTCCAACCCGGCGCGCCCGTTCGGATATCCATTTCCGTCCCAGCGCTCGTGGTGGGAATTGGCGAATAATCTGGCGTTTTGCAAAAATTCCACGTTTTCTGTCCGCATAATAATCTGGTCGATAATATGCTCGCCTTCCCTGCAATGTGTTTTCATTATGGTGAATTCCTCGTCCGTCAGTTTGCCCGGTTTGTTCAGGATAGTGTCAGAAATGGCGATTTTACCGACATCATGCAGACGCGCCGATGAAAGCAGCATACCCATATCCTTATCCAGCTTATTTACTTCATCGGCGTATACCCCGCGCTCGATCACGGCGTCCATCAGTATCCTCAAATATGTAGATGTACGTTCTATATGCCCGCCCGTGCCCTTGTCGCGGTTTTCAACCAAATCCGCCAGAACATGCACCGTGCCGTACTGTAAATTTTGTATTTGCAACGTTTGTTCCACAAGCTGCTTTGTCCGCTCGCGGATAAGCTCGTCAATATCCAAATGTGTTTTTATGCGGTTTATTAACACAGGAGTGGAAAATGGCTTTGTGATAAAATCAATCACGCCTAATTGAAAACCGCGGGCTTCCACGGCGGCGTCGGTCATGCTTGTAAGGAAAATGACGGGTATTTCCGCCTTATCGCCGGCCTTTAAACGGCTAAGGGCCTCAAAACCGTCCATTTCGGGCATTTCAATATCCAATAAAATCAAATGCGGCGTAACTTTTTCCATCATCGCAAACATCTTCGCCGCAGAGGGCAAAGTCATTACCCTGTAACTATCTTTCAGCGCCTCTTTCGCCATTGATAAATTTGTATCGTTATCGTCCACTACGAAGATCGTCTTTGGCATATCACCACGCTCCTTCATGTTCACTAATTATAAATTATATCACGTTTTCAAACAGACAATCAAGATGTAATTAATGCAAACCCAACCCCTATTCCCGCCCTTTCTAAAAAGCACCCCCAATCCCTGATAGAAAAGGGACTGGGGTTGCCGTCAGTTGCCGGGTTATGATAACTTCGATTATCACCGATAAAACGTTCAAACAATTTAAGGTTAATTAAAGACATCGCATTTGGCGCAGCCAGGTTTACATATTGTTTGAAAACCGGTGCCCATGCAAATGGCGCAAGCCTCCTTACCTGTGCCATGACAATCCGTACAATTTTCATTAAATGGGTAATCGCAAAGAGAGCAGCTGCTGTTAAGATAACCGTTATCGCAATCTGGTCTGTTATCGCAGGGCGGAGCGGTACAGCATATTGTACAACCCGGGCATGATATGAGGACACAGCATGTTGCGCAGCCCAGGCATGTTGCGGGTGTTCCGGGCACATCATCAGCTGAACAATTTGAGTGGCTGCATGGCCCGTTAACCCCGCATGGCGTTCCGTAAGTGGGTGAATGCCCGCCGCTTGGGGCCCTTTGGTATGCGGTACACCCCGCGCCGGACTGCGCACAGGGCACCCCAACCGTGCAGTCGGCGCCGTAAGGCACGCCTGAATCGTGGCTGGCGGCGTCCGGGCATGGGACACTTTGGGTACAGGCCGCGTTTGCACACTGCGTTCCTATATTACCGGCATGCCCGCCGCTTGGAGCTCTTTGGTAGGCAGCACATCCCGCGCCGGACTGCGCACAAGGTACTCCAACTGTACAGTCGGCACCGTAAGGCACGCCTGAATCGTGGCTGGCGGCGTCCGGGCATGGGACACTTTGGGTACAGGCCGCGTTTGCACACTGCGTTCCTATATTACCGGCATGACCGCCGCTTGGAACTCTTCGGTAGGCAGCGCATCCCGCGCCGGACTGCGCGCAGGGTACTCCCGCCGTACAGTCAGAACCGAATGGCGCCCCTGTATTATGACTGGATGCGTTCGGACACGGGACAGCCTGAGTACAGCTTGCGCGTGAACAAATCTGGCCTATTGCGCCGTCATGCGAGATATGCTCCTCAGGCCTGATATCAAACGTACAGCCGTTTATACCGCAATCCTGCTTTTGCGTACAATCACCGCCTAAGTCAATGAACGCTCTATGCGCTCTTCCTCCGGAGCAGGGGTTCAATGCAAATCCGCAAACAGAGCACGGATCTCCGGTATGCGCCCCCTGCGGACCGACGCCGGCCGCGGTGCAAATAGTACAATCGTATCCGTCAACGCAATTCCATGAATTATCAGCGGAGGGCGTGCCGCTGTGCGGGCCCTGATCAATCGCGGTCACGTAACATGTTTCTGCTGTACAGTTGTAGCCGTAGTCACAACTCCAGTTATCCGGTTTTGCATGCCCCGTTGTTACCGCTTCAAGTCCGGCTGCGCCGCATCTGGCTATCGTACAGGTGTACCCGTTCAAACAGTTCCAACTGTCGGGCGCTGTGTGCGAACCTTGGCTTAACCCGGAAATGCCGCACACCGTACATGTGTAGCCGCTTGCGCAGTCCCAATTATTTGGCTCCGTATGCGTACCCGCGGGTACCGCCGCTTGGATACAGGCAGTGTGGTTATCGGCATAATTACAATATATATCAACTGTACAGTCGGTTATGTTTGCCGGGCTGTGGGCATTTTGCGCCGCCAGCGCCACTTGATTGCAACCGGGAACGGTACACATAGACGCCTGTGTGCAATTGCCTCTGGCTGCCGGGGTATGCAAGCCCGTTTTAGGATTTATTACTATTCCGCAGTCGTTGCAGGTCTGCGCGTCAGCACAGGTAGCGGAAGGGCCGGGATTATGGGAACCTCCCGTGCAAAGCCCGTCTTTGATTTTATATCCGCATACGGTACATTCGCCGTTATCTATATCATGGGGATGTTCGTCCGCATGGCCGCATCCGTTTCCGGCGCATTCTCTCCAATGTAATTTATCGTCAAAATCCCATACCGCAGGCAGATCATGCGCGTTTGGATTCACCGGGGCCATTTCGGCGAAACATACCGTGCATTCCTGTTTGGCAACGCATGTAGCGGCAGGGCCTGTGTGGGCTGTCTGCCCGCCGCGTACGCCGCAATTAACGCATTTAAAATCATGCCCGGCCTCGGACGCTCCGGCTAATGGCTGCGGGTGTGCCGTAAATATATGCTGTATGTCTTTTATCGGTAATAAACATGTGCTGCACAATGTGCAGTTGGCCGGGCTGGGAAAGGGTTCGGGGCATTCGCATTCTGTTGCCGCCACGGCAGCGGTGACCGATACATTGACTGTGTCGGTAAAGCTGCGGTTATTTGTGGTTGCCGAAATGACCGCGTTTCCAAGGCCTATTGCCGTAACCAGCCCTGTTGTTGAAACAGCCGCTACCTTTTCGTCGCTTGAATTCCACGTTACAGAACGGTCGGTTGCGTTTAAAGGGGTTACGGTAGCTATTAGCTGCAACGTATCGCCAACCAGTAATCCTTGAGTGTTTTGCGGCGGGTTTATACTCACGCCCGTTACGCTGATGCTCCCGGAGATTGAATCGGAATTTGATCCGCTCGCCGGTCTTGGCGTCGGGGCGGGCTGTGATCCCGAAGAGGATCTCGGCGTTGAGGCAACGGGGCGCGGGGTTGCCGTGGACTCGCCCGTTATAATGACGCTGCCTGTTTTGAAAACATTTGCGCCCTGTGATTCAAAATAATCCCTAATCACAACGTTGCCTGTTATATGTGCGCCCGCGTTCATGTTTAAAGTCTGAACCGAACCTTGAATCTCTATAGACGCAGCGTTTGCGTTATTTGTGACCGCATTAAAATGTCCGGCAAGTATAATATTATGCCTGCCTGATAAATCGGCATCAATTACCGTGGACAAGATTTTTCCAGAGGTAAGCTGCGAAGTGACAACCACTGCGCCGCTTTCCAGAATTATAGCGCTTACGTTCGTTGAGCCTACAGCAACAATGCGGATTTCGCCGTCAGCTTTATCAACAATTATATTTCCAAGAACCGAATCGACTATGTAAACCGAGCTAAGGCCGCCGCCCCTGACAATTACATCCCCGGTAACTGTGACATTGTTCAGCGTAAAATCACCCATACCAATACCCTCGGCCAGATACAGGTTGCCGTCAACCGTCATGTTTTTCAGCGTGACGCCGCTGGTATTTACTATCATATTGCCGCTGACGCTTTCGGCGTACATGCCCGGTGCGTTAACGAAATTCGGCGACAGCAGATTTATAAGAGTTACAGCCTCGGCTCTGGTAAGGGTATTGTGGGGACGGAACTCAAAACCCCCGTATGTTTCATAACCTTTGACAAAACCTAATTTTTGAAACGCGTTTATGTATCCTATCGCGTAACCCGGGATATCCGCGTCATCTAAAAATACCGTGCGCCCGGGTTCCGGCGCAATTCTGAACACCTCGGCCAGTATCGCCGCCATCTCGTGCCGCGTAAGGAGCCTGTTGGGATGCGCCATGTTCTGTACGTCGCCCTTGATGATCCCGGCTCCAATGGCTTTAAGCATGGGATCCGCGTACCATTCATCGTCCAAGTCGGTATATATATTTCCAGCTCTTTCCGTATATCCCATAGTTTGATTTAGGATAGCGGCAAATTCCGCCAATGTAATTGGGTCGTCGGGCCTGAAAAACCCATCATACCCTTTTACAACATCCCGTTCGCTCCATCTGTCAACGGTCAGTTCGGCCCAGTGACCGTCAGTATCGTGGAATAGGGTAGCCGCCGCGCTTACAACCATCATAACGGATACGCTGACGGCGATAAAAGATGAAAAAAAAGCCCTCATCTTTCTGCTCATTGAAACACCCCCTCAAATTGTGTTTTTCAATAGCGAAAAATGCCGTGGTTTTAATGAAATTCGCGGCTCATATCAGTAAATAATGATATGTTATAATGATACAGCTTGTCAACGATTCAATCCGTTAGAAAATGTCATTCCATATGTTGCGCAATGAGTCGTTTATATGCGTGCCAATGTGTCAAGATATTGTTAATTTGTATAGTTAAACATGGCTTTTATATGCTCAAGAACACTGTTAAGTTCTTTACCGTAAACTTCCGTCAATTCGTCAAGCCGGGAGGGCTCACTTTCTTCTAAAGCTCTGTGTAAATCCGTTAAAACCGCCAAAAGCCGCCCGGCTCCCAAAACAGCCGCAGACCCCATTTCTTTATGTATAATTTCACCCACCAAATCATATTTTTTCATTTTTAAAGCATTTTCAAGCTGGGTATAGCCGTTTCGTTGATTTTCATAAAATTCAGCTAAAAAATCCCTGTACATATCTTCACTTCCGGCAGAATTTTCCACACCAAGGCTGTAATTAAGAATATCATTATCGCAGCCCTTAGCGGCGGTATTTTCCGTAATGCCCGAATCGGTTTTATTTCCTTCCAAAATTAAGTATTTCCTTAAACAATCCCATAGCTCCTGACGTTTAAACGGCTTGCTCAAATAATCCGAGATCCCGGACAGCGTATTCATCTCCCTGTTTTTTGCGCTTACATCGGCAGACACGGCGACTATGGGTGTTTTTATCCCCAGCTCCCTTAGTTTTTTTGACGCGCTTTGCCCATCCATAACCGGCATGTGCATATCCATCAGTATCAGGTCGAAAGGCTTGCCGGCCCTCGTCCGCTCCAGCGCAATCTCCACCCCCTGTTTGCCGTTGGCGGCCAAAATGGGGGTAAGCCCGGCCATTTCAAGATGCTTTACCATAACATCTTGATTTATACCATTATCTTCACATATCAAAACCTCGCCGGTGAATACCGGATTTTCCAAAACATGCGCCGTGCTATTGCGGGCAGCATGCCCCGGCGTAACGGGAACCGTGTCAAATTTAAGTGTAAAACTGAATTTACTGCCTACGCCCTGCACACTTTCCGCGCGGAGTGTGCCGCCCATCAGCTCGACATAGTTTTTTGATATGGAAAGACCGAGGCCTGTCCCGCCATATTCCCGCGTAATACCGGAATCCGCCTGCAGGAACGCTTCGAATATGTATGCCAGCTGCTCATGGTTCATGCCGATTCCGGTGTCCCACACCTCGAACAGGGCTGTCACGGGGTCTTTGCATTCGTCTGCCATGCTCACCGAAACCTTAACGATGCCGCGTTCGGTAAATTTAACCGCGTTTGACAGAAGGTTCAGCAATACTTGCCGCAGCTTTGTCGGGTCGCCAATCAAATAAAAGCCTCTGAACTGTTCGGCGCGGAAATCGAAGGATATCCCTTTTACGCTTGCCATAGGCTTAATTATGGATTCGCATGTTTCCAAAAGTTCATTCAAGTCAAAGGGAGCTTTGTCTATATCAATCTTACCGGATTCGATTTTTGAAATATCCAAAAGATTGTTTAACATATCCATTAAACTAATGGCGCTGTTCAGATTTTTCGTAATGTAATCCCTTGCCGCGGCGGGAATGGCTTCATCGTCCAGCGCCAGCTCCGCATAACCGATAACGCTGTTTAAAGGCGTTCGGATCTCATGGCTTGTTATAGCCACAAACATGGATTTCGCCTCCGCGGCATTCCTTGCAAGCAATATAGACTCTTCCAGCTCTATTTTCATCACTTTTAACTCATAATTGTTCTGTACTATAAAACCAATCAGCAGGCTTATGCAAAACGCCGCTATGCTAATCAATATGCTATACAAATTCCTTATAAACCACGGGTTAATATGCGTCACATTAAGAAACCAGACGGCATTGTGGATATCCACCCGCTCCTCGGTGAAGCTGTAGCCGCGGCGTGTTCCCTCACGCGTTTTATCGCTTGCTATAATCTGTTTTTCACCTGTTTCGGGGTCCAGCCGCCACAGCTCGTAAGCATACCCATGGGAGCCGAAAATATCAAGGCCTACATTATCCAAAGCCTGCGGAAACCTAAGCGTAACGGAGACAATGCCCCAAAATTCCTGCCCGCCTTCCGGCGCGTCTAAATAAACGGGCAGTCTGCCCGCAAGAATCATATGCCCCTGCCTTCCCATAAAGGGGCCGGCCATTACAAGCTCGCCGCTCTCAACAGCTAACAAGGCCTCCAGGTTGCCGAGCTCATCGGTAAAATAATCAAGCCCGATCACCCTGGCTTCGCCGCCGTCATGGGAAAAAACATGCGAAACAACCCCGCCCGGCGCAACCAACACATTTAATATACCTGGGTCGTCAATTATTGACGCCGCGACAGTTTCGATATAATCTATGTCGCCGTTTCCCAACGCAATTACGGCGGAAAGCACAAACGTCTGATAAAGATGCCTTGTCACAACATCGTTGATGCGATGGCTTCGTTCCAAAATAAGGCGTTCCATTTGCAATTTTTCCACATTTACCCTATTTGTTACGGCAAAGCTTATTATAACGGAAAAAAGTATCAGTAAAGCCGCGAAAAACATAAACGCCGCCGCCGATACCCCATACGGCATCTTTCTCCGGCCCGGAAAGCGCCCCGTCATTTAATATCGGTTCCTTTTGTGAAAGACATGTACAATTTCCTCACTTTGGCGAATTTATGACGCGAAACGGGAACTATGGCATTATTATTCATGATAAACGAGTCTTTTCTCAGTCCTGCCGACTTCTCAATATTAAGCACGAAGGATTTATGTGGGTTAATAAATCTGCTGTCTTCCAGCAGCGGGGTAATGGCTTCGGTAAAGGGAGCGCGCAGATATTTGCCGCACAAAGTGCTTCCGTTGTCCAGATACACACACAGCCTTCTGTTATTTAGCTCAACGTAAACAATAGATGAAAATGGAATTTTATAATCACTTTCGGGCGCGGAAAGAAAAAAGTACCGCTCCTTGTCTTGTTTCAACATAGGCATTACGGCGTCAAGCACGGGGAAAAGCTTATTCTCCGTCACCGGCTTTAATATGTATTGGACGGCGAAGACTCCGTATGCATCCAGCGCGTGATCCGAGGAGATTGTCATGAAGATAATCGCCGTGCCGTCCATATGCTTGCGGATTTCCCTGGCAAGCTCTATGCCGTTCAGGCCGGGCATCAGGATATCAAGCAGCAGCAAGTCAAAAATGGCGCCGGACGATACATTTTCCAATAACACATCGGGTGAGTAAAAGATGTGTGATTGTACCAACATTCCCGGACGCTCTGCTTGATATTTTTCCAACAGCTTTTCAACAATGCGCGTTTGCGTGGAAGAATCGTCACAAATAGCAATGCGTATCACGGCCGATCTCCCTTCCGTATTGTAAGTACATTATTATATATTTAATGATTATACCAGATAACCCGGTTTTGGTATAGCCCGGAATAATTTACCTGTAAATATATAGTGACATAAATACGCAGATATATACATTTATTACGCATAGGATGTGTAAACTGTGTAAGACATACGAAAAACCGCCTCTCCCGATTATCGGGTGAGGCGGTTTTTCGGGATTATTAGCTTTCATCGATATTTACGATTGCGTCAGAAACGGTTCCGATAAAAATAGTCCGCGTTTCCCCGTCCCACTTCACAGGAAGCCCGAAGCCCTCCGCGATAAAATCAAGATACACATAAGTCCTTTCGTTATCGTGAAAAGGAGCAAGTTCAGCAGGGATATCAAGGTTTATACCGTTTACTATATAACCGGGCATAAGGAGAGGGATATCCACCCTGTTTCCGTCGAATTCGCCGGAGATCACAAATGTCTCCTCATTCCAGATATGACCGCCGCTAAAGACTTCCAACACATCCTCCAGGGGATAGAAAATATAGCCATGGTGCTCCAGCGGCGGCTTTGAAAAATTGATGACCACGCCGTTGTACATTACGGTTATGCCGAAATCCTCCGGGATCTCCCCGGGCGGCGGTTGAATGATATAAACGGCTGATGCCAGCTCGCGCCCCGGTCTCGCCAGAAGCTGACCGTTGTGATATACCCCGGCGGAAGCTCCGCCGTCCGTGTTTGTCGCGTTTACCAAACCCAGCTCCCACGCTATTTCCTGCAGTTCATAAATGCTTGCGCCGGAAACCATACCGTACATAAACGTACCGTCCGCCGTCTGGCCCATAAAAGCCCTTTGCGCCCTTCTGTTCAAAAACTCCTCCGATGCGCCGGGGAATGGCGTAATATTAAGTTTTTCGCCGTCTTTTATCAACCATGGATAGCAGTTGAAGGCGGTAACAATCTCAATGGTTTTCCCGTCTTTGTTACGGATATTTATCGCGCCGTCAGGCTCGTTCGATATGGTGCTGACAAGGCTGAACAAATGGAACCCGCCGTTTTTATCGAACCCGGCGCCCCAATCCAGCCAGCTGTCGGATAGAATTCTCCCCTGCGAATAAATACCGCCGATAATATCCTTTACATTATCGTAAGCATGGAAGTAATTCGCGGGGAAAATAAGGTATTCCGCGTCTTCCGGCACATATAGCGTGCTTGCGAACTCGGGCAGCGTGCCGACGTTCTTTCCTAGGCTTTCCCAGGCCGTAAGGCCGTAAATCCGCGTGTTTGCGTCAAACATAATTTGAACATGCGGGGAAACCCTTGGATTTGCGTGAACAGTGAAGGCCGTACCAAAACATAAAAGCACCGCCAGTAATAAAGCCGCCATCCTCCTAAACATACAGCATCCCCTTTTCTAACCATTATATGAAAATAACCGGAAATTAAACGTTAATTTCGGTCTTTCCTGTCAGTTTAAAGAATATTATAAGCGAAATTACCGTGCTTGCCGTAAGGATTGTAGCCAATGCCGCCGCCGCTCCAAGCCCGTCGCGCATGATTTCGTGGAAAATGGCAACGGTCATGGTGCGCGTGCGTGTTGTGAAAAGCAGAATGGTTGAGGAGATTTCGTTGATAATGGTGATCCAGCTCAGAATCAGGCCCGAGATTACGCCGGGGAGCATCAATATTGCCGTAATCTTGAAAAAAGCCTTGGCGGGGTTGTCTCCCAAGCTGATGGCCGCCTCCTCCATGTTTGGGTTGATTTGGTGCAGTATAGCCGAGGAAGAGCGCAGCGTATAGGGCAGCCGCCGAATTACAAAGGCTAAAATCATTATATATGATGTACCGACCAGCAAAATAGGCCGGGTGTTAAATGCCAGAATCAAAATTATGCCGATAACCGAGCCGGGGATGACGAAGGGCAGCATGGCGACGGTATCTAAAATGCTTGTTAACCAGTTCTTGCGGCGCACTGTGAGGTAGGACAGAAGCAACGCCGCGAACAAGATTATACCTACGGCAATAAGCCCGTAGACATAGGTGTTGCGTATGGCGGTGCCCAACGTTCTGAAAATACGCGTATAGCTGTCAAAGCTTAGTCCCGGTACAAAAATGGGGCCGCGCGTGGCTCTGAAGGAGGTATAGAAAACGACGGTCTGCGGGATGGATACAAAGGCCACTACGACATATACAAAGATATGCATAACGGCGTTTAAGGGGCCTTTAAGCGGTTTTGCCTGAATGGGGCGCATGGAGGACATTTTAAAGGACTTGCGGTTAACGATATATTTCTGTAGGCTGAACAGCGCCGCGACAATCAGTACCATAATCATGGCCATCGACGCCGCGAAATTGGGATGCCCGCCGATTTCCGATAAAAATTCGTTGAATATAAGCACGGGCATAACCATATAGCCCTGCCCAAGCAGCATCGGCGTTCCGAAATCCGTGAACGCGTCCATAAAAGCGAGGAGGGCCGCCGCCAGGATTGAGGGTGTTATCAAAGGTAAAATCAATGTGGCCACTTTCTTAAAAGGGGCGCATCCCAAGCTCTCTGACGCCTCGATCAGCGATGTGTCCACCTTGCGCAGCGCTCCCCGGGACAAGAGATAAACCAAAGGGAAGGTAGACAGCGTCATTACCAGCAAAATGCCGCCAAACCCGTATATGCTTGGCAGTACAATGTCAAAGGTATTGCGGAAAAACCTGGCCAGATAACCGTTGCGCCCGGCAAGCAGAATCCACGAGTAAGCTCCCAGGAACGGCGGCGACAGCATGGAGATTATGATAAGGACATCCAGCGCTTTTCTGCCGCGCACACGGAATGCGGTGGTCAGATATGCCATTGTTACGCCCAGGACGGTTGAAAGTGCCATAGTCCAAATAGATACAGCCATTGAACGCTGTAATGTGATTCGGAAAAACCCGTTGCCGCCCGTAGCGAACCGGCGGAAGTGCATTAATGAAAAACTGCCTGTGGCGGGGTCTTGAAATCCGTTGATAAACAATGAGGACATCGGATAAATTAAAAACAGCGCGATTGCCCCGAACGCGGCTATTGTAACTATAAACCAAAAATCGAATCGGAACTTTTTACGCGCCATGATGAATTACCCCCTTCATCAGGCTCTTTGCCCCGTCCGTTGTATAAATGTTGATTTTGGCGGCATTGGGCATAAGGCGGATAACATCGCCCGGGGCATAAATCCGCGTGGCCCAGCCTACATCCTGGCTCAGTTGAATCTGTTCGTTGAAACCGCTGCCGGATAAGTGATAAATAACATATTTGCCCAGGAATATTTTATCGGCCACGGTGAAAGGAATACCGGAATCCGCCGCGACAAATTCCTCGGGCCTTATGGATACCAGCACGTCGCCAGCAGCCCCCGGCGCCACATTGCCCATTTTAACGGCGCAATCCGTCCCTATGTAAAGGGTATAATCATCCCCGTCAGGCTCAAGGCGCCCGTTAAATTGGTTTGAATGCCCGATGAATGTGGACACGAAAATATTGTAAGGACGGGAATAGATGCTTTCGGGGGAGCCAATCTGCTGTATCACACCTTCATTCATAACGGCGATACGGTCTGAAATTGCCAGCGCTTCTTCCTGGTCGTGGGTTACGTAGATGGTCGTAATGCCGACTTTTCGCTGAATGTCGCGGATTGCCGAGCGCATTTCAACGCGGAGCTTAGCGTCCAGATTCGACAAAGGCTCATCCATTAAAAGCAGGCTGGGATGGATGACCACAGCCCTTGCCAGCGCCACGCGCTGCTGCTGTCCGCCGGAAAGGTTTTCGGGAAGGCGCTTTTCATATTCCTTAATATGCGTGACCTCAAGAATCTCGTCCACGCGTTTTTTAATCTCGTCTTTATCAACCTTGCGTATCTTCAAGCCATATTCAACGTTTTGCCGCACCGTTAAATGGGGGAAAATAGCGTAATTCTGGAACACCATGCCGATATTGCGCTTGTGCGCAGGAATATTATTAATGATATTGCCGTCGAAATAAAACTCGCCGCCTTCAATAGACGCAAACCCGGCGATCATACGCAGAAGAGTGGTCTTGCCGCAGCCCGACGGCCCCAGCAGGGTAAAAAACTCGCCGTTTTCAATCCGGGCGCTCAATCCCGGCAGGACGGTTACATCTCCGTATCTCTTTACCGCGTTGTCTATTGTTATTGTTACGCTCATATGTTAAAGGCTCCTTTGCATGGGAAAAGCGGGGGCGCGGGGCAAACAAAGTTAACCCCGCACCGCGCCTGAAAAGACAATTAGTTTAATTCCATCCATATTTCTCTGAATTTGTCCAGCCACGCGTCGCGGCTGTCCAGAATATAGGCTACATCATGTTCGAGCCAGACCAGCTCATCATTGCCGGGCATAAGGCCGCCCGCGCCCGGGATACCCGCCCGCACTGGACGCCTGCCCATTTCAACCTCCATAACGCTTTGGATTTCATAGCTTGTTACAAAGTCCACAAAGGCCTGAGCAGCCAAGGGGTTCGGCGCGCCGGCCACTACGAAGGCGCCGCTGGACGTGGCGATAATCCCCTCCGATATGTAGGCAAAGCCAACGGGCGCACCGGCTTCAATGAACTCCCACGGACTTTCCTCCGGGGTAAGGCCTACGGCGAACTCACCGTCAGCGACACCGCGTACTACCGCGCTGGAACCCGGCAGCATAATACCGTCCATGTTTTCCGCCAATGCCTTGACGTAATCCCAGCCTTCATCCGGATTGTTGTCCGGGCCCATGGCATAGAGCATATTAATCAGGTGATTGAAGGAAGAAGCGGACGCGGCGGGGTCCGTGAAAGCGATAAGGCCTCGCAGCTCGGGCTGCAGCAAGCAGGCGTAGCCATTGACTTCAACGCCGAGTTTTTCCAAAAGCTCGGTATTGGTCATCATCAAACGCGCGCTGGTGTGGAAGCGTGTGAACGGCCCTTCAGCATTCTTCTGTGATTCGGCAATATAAGGCTCGTTAACGGTGGTATAATCCGCGAAGAGATCGGCGTCCGGCACAACGGTGAACAACGCGCCGCCCCAAAGTACGTCCGCCTGGGGATTGGCCGATTCGGCGCGGAGCCGCGCCATCAATTCGCCGGTTCCGGCCATCATAGTTTCTACCCGTACGCCGGTCGCCGCTTCAAAACGCGGCACAACAAAGTCTACGATGTGTTGGTTGTAGGTGACGTAAAGAACCATTGTGGTGCCCGCAATGCTGCCGTCCTCACCGGTTGCGGTTCCGCCCGGCGCGCTTTGGCAAGCCGCGGCAAAAAGCATAACGCCCGCCAAAACCCCCGCAATCAATACGTTCCAAACTTTTTTCTTACGCAGATACATAAATCCGATCCTTCCTTTCGCATAATGTTAATTTTACATTTCATGTGATAACATGATATGTTGCAAATGATTATAAAACAATTCCTTACAAATTACCAGAAAAATATACAAGGTTATTTTTTTAGCTTCCGTACGTAATTAAAAGCCGCCGCAAGACTCCCGGAACAAGCCTCGCCCTTCCATGCGATGTCAAAGGCCGTGCCATGGCCGACGGAGGTCCTTATTATATCAAGGCCCAGGGTCACGTTTACAACATTCCCGAAATCCAGCAGTTTCATGGGGATATGTCCCTGATCGTGATACATGCAGACAACCGCGTCAAATTCCCCGCGCAAACAGCGCCAAAACACCGTATCCGGCGGCAGCGGGCCAACGGCTTCAATATTAAGCTTTACCGCGTCATTAACCGCCGGGTTGATTTCGTCTGTTTCCTGCGTTCCAAACATACCGTTTTCGCCGGCGTGGGGATTCAGCCCCGCTACGGCAATACGCGGATTTTCAATAAAATGCCCAAGCGCGTCATGTGTCAGGCGGATAACATCAAGAACATTCCGGCGTTTAACATTCTCGATTGCCCGCGCCATTGAGACATGTGTGCTGACATGCGTCACGGTCAGGTTTTTCCCCGCCAGCATCATTGTATATTTATTCCGCCCGCAAAGCCCGGCGATCAGCTCGGTGTGTCCGGTGAACCCGGGGTCGGTCATGCGGATTGCTTCTTTATTAACCGGTAGCGTGACTAAGGCGTCAAAAATGCCCTGCCGCGTCATTTGTGTGGCTGTGACAACATACTGGCGTGACGCCGCGGCAACCTCTTTGGAAATCTTTCCCGGTGTGAGCCGCTCCCTTTTCAATAAACCCGCGTCCAGAACATTCAATACGCCCGGGTTAAATTCCTCAACCGCGCTTATCGGCTTCAAGGGAACACCGCACCCAAGCTTTTCATCAGCCGCAAACAGTACGGAGTAATCGCCGACCACAACGAAATCCCCATATATTTCCTTGTTATTATAAGCTTTTAATATAATTTCAGGCCCGACACCATTCGCGTCGCCCATTGTAATCGCAAGCATGTCTACCTCCCCGTACGTAAATATCTGTCAATGACCGTAACCGCGTCAACATTTCCCAGCCCGCCTGACTTTGTAACCACATTCAATTTAATTCCGCGATATACCGCGCTTAATGGGACTCCGGGCTGTATTTCCGTAATTACGCGCAGATGCCCGCATCCGATGCCCCGCAGCACGGCAAAGGCTGTATCCCCGCCGAATACCGCCAAATTCATATATCCCGCCTGTACAAACCTTTGCGCCGCCGCCGCCAGAATGGATAAATCCGCTGAGGACAGCGCGACGGAACTCCCTGCCGCCAACATAGCTTCTGCTTCCAATGGTATATTTACAACCGGGATACCGCGTTCTTTTCCGTGCGATAACTGCTCGAACGTAACCGGGCTGGCGCTTCCGTTAAGCAACAGCGCGGGGCCGCTATCCGGTGTGAACGAAGCGTGTTCCCGCTCAAAGGGGATATACCCGGCAAGGGCCTCCGCAAAGCCCGCGCATCCTGCCGTAAGGCGCAGAGCGTCCTGTGAGTGTAGATTTTCCGTAATCCATTCAAGCTTTTCCTGTGTCCCGCAATCGAAGATTTCTACACATTCACGGGATACGGCGTGGCTCATGTTTAATATTTCCCTGACGCACCCGGTTTTCATCGGATTCAAGGGATCTTGTGCGAATACGGATTTTTCAAGCGGTATCCCGCTGACATACTGTATGCCGCCAACCGTTGTCCTCCCGGCTTTCGGATAGGCGGGCACGAACATTATCCGCCCGTTCCTTTCCGCTAAAGCCGCGGCAAACGCCGCCGACAAGTTGCCGCGCAAAACCGAATCGGTTTTTATGTATGTATAAGGTACGTCTGGAAATTGCCTGAGTAAAGCCGAAACCTTATCAAAGGCCGCATCCGGGCTGTCGTGCCGCATGTTAAGGTTTACCGACAGGGCTTCGCAATCGCCCGGCAAATCACCCGGTTCGGCTGCCGCAAGGGTTTTTACGCAGCGCTTCGATATTTGGGCGGCGGTATCGATTGCTCCTGTCAGGTCGTCAGCAAGGATTAACAGTTTCATTCCGTTAAATTGCCGTGTTCGTCAAAAGCGAAGGGTTCCGGTTCCGAAAGAATTTCCAATCCTGACGTTTTACATGCCTCAGGCAGTAATGCCTCGGAAATTTGTATGTACTCAAGGTGAAGGGAATTAGGTATGCGGACGATGCGCGGATCAGTGCGGTCGATATCGTCGCAGGAGCGCAGGCAAACCTGGATCGCTTCCCTTTCGTTAGCCATGACCATGGGCAGCTTGCAAGCTTCCAAAACCTTGCTGGTGATGGAATTCGGATAGGTCACCGCAAAATCCATCTGCTCAAAAACGCGCTTTGTGGTGGCGCTGGCCATGCCTATGCCGTTGGCGTTGCCGCGGGTTTCGGGCGAAAGCCCAAGCACGGCGACCCTTTGCGCCTTGATGCCGCCGCCGGCGTAGGGGGTGCAGAAGGTGCCGGTGATATTCGGGTCCATGCCGTCTCCGCTGAAATTCTTGCCTATCCTGTCAACAATAAGCACATCGCATTCATTTATAAGGATACGCGGCATATGGGCGTATGCATCCTTTAACAGCGCCGGCTCAGTCTTTTCGATGTCTTCCGGCGGCACGCCCTCCAGCCTGTATGTCTCGTCGTAAGCGTTCTCAATGCTTGCGAGGGCGAAAAGGAGCTTCGCGTTCTTAATAACCGCTTTTCCGAATAACGGCACGTTGTGCGCCATTTTACCAAAACCCGCGCTGTGGCAGATATCCGCCCCGTACTGCTTGCCCAGGCCTATTGCCAGCATTTTCATAATGCCGCTTTCGTAGGGGCCGCGGAAGCAGGTGTGCGGCTTTACGCGGCAGCCTACGATTATCCCGTCCGCGGAAAAGGCATGTTTGTCGATGTGTACGGAGTGGCCTTCATCGGTATGCCCGATCATTACGGTATCCATATCCGAACGGATGGGGCATCCCAAATATTCCGGGGTAATGCCGAAGCTTCGAAGTACCTCAAGCTGGCCCTCCGCCGTGGCCCCGCCATGACTGCCCATCGCGGGGACGGCAAAGGGCAGGGCGCCTTTATCCTTGCAGAAATCAACGATTGCCTTGGTGATAAGCGCGACGTTGGCAATCCCTCTGCTGCCCGCAGTTATTGCAATACTCATACCTGGCCTGATTTTTGCGGAAAACGCGTCACTTTCAAGAATTTCCCGAACTCTACCGGAGATATCGGAGGCTTCTATTTTCGGCCTCGGAAAAATCTGCCGCGCACGAACCATTCTAGGCAGCGCAACGCCAGCAACCAACTGTGAAACGACTTCGTTCATATTTCTCCACATCCTTTTCTTTATTATATTCAAATAACAGCAAAAATCAAGGTATTTTAGCCAAATATTTAGATAAAATGCTAGATGTCTAATCGTTTAACGGCACAAACCGAAAAAACTGTCAAAATTTATGTTGCCTTATTATAAATAATATGTTATTATTGATTAACTACCGGGATTGCAATCCCTAAAAATGAGTTGAGGAGGAACAGTATGAAGAAATGGCAAGGTTTTATCGCGGTCATCCTTTCCGTAAGCATGATGTTCTCTGTTGCGGCTATGGCTTCGCAGCCCGTGGGCGACGCCGCCGCCGGCGACGCAATCTTTGGTGAGGATATCACAGTCCTGCCGCGTAACGAAACACTGTACCTTGGCGGATGGCAATGGAACGCGCCCATAAGCGGGAACCCCTTTGCCGCCGTCACCAACATGCTGTACGTGGATCAGGCTATGCAGTCTGCCCGCATAATGGTTTTTGAAACGCTTTATATGTACAACATCCTTGAGGGTAAGCTCTATCCGCTGCTTGCCGACGGAGAGCCCGAGTGGAACGAAGACATCACCGTGCTTACCGTGCGTATAAACAAGGATGCCCTATGGAGCGACGGTACCCCCGTCACCGCGCATGACGTAGCAGCTACTTTTGAAACCAACGTAAAAGTAAGTTCCGCAATGGGCGTTGCTTATGGCGCTGCCATAGCCAGCGTTGTGGCGTTGGACGACTACACCCTTGAATTCAGCACAAACCCCGACAACTATAACCCCTTCCGTATCCTTGAGTTCATGCCCAGGGTTTACGTGCTTCAGAAAGAGTATATCGACGCAAAATGGGCGGAGCATGGCGACGATATCCAGGCGTTTCGTAACGACACCTGGTTTGATGCCCCGTATTCCGGTCCTTACGGCCCGGCGTTCATGTCTCCCCAAAAGGTCGTCCTTGAGCGCAACGAAAGCTATTGGGGCCAGGCCGAATCCCTGTGGGGCAAACTGCCCGTACCTAAGTATATCGTGCATAACATCTACGCGTCCAACGACTCCTCCCGCGCGGCTTTCGCCGCCGGCGAAATCGACCTTAACCAGCAGTTCATGACCAATGTCTTTGATATGTGGGAAAAAGACGGACTGCCGGTTTCTACCTATCTGGACGACAAACCCTACTACATACCCCAGCAGATGCCCACCATCTGGTTCAACACACAGAGGCCCGGCCTTGACCAGCTTGCGGTGCGCCAAGCCATAGCCTACGCCATCGACTATGAGCAGATTGCCCAAAGCGCGATGAGCGGCTATTCGCCGACCTTTGAAGCGGAGCCGCGCTCCATCGCGGCCCCCGTTGAAGGCGAAAAGAGCCAGATCGACTTTGACCGGCTTATGCATCTCCAGTGGGCCGGCCTTGATATTGAGCGCGCGATTAAAGTCCTTGACGACGCCGGTATTGTTGATACCACCGGCAACGGCATACGCGACTTCAACGGCGAAGACCTGGTGTTCACGTTGCAATGCCCCTCCGGCTGGAGTGATTGGGAGGCTTCCCTTGAGATCGTAGCCGCCGCCGGCGCCGCAATCGGCATTAACCTTGTCACAAACTTCGTTGACCAGCCCGTCTGGACAGATAACCAGCAAACCGGCAATTTCGACATCATCATGATCAACGCGCCCGCCAACTCCATCGCCGCGCCCTGGAGCCGCGCGCAATTCGTGTTACAGGTGCTGGATCCCGACGCTGAGCGCGTGTTCTCGGGCTATCACCGCATGTACAGCGCGGAGATCAACGAGTTAATCGACAAGGCTGCCACGGAGCAGGATCCCGACGTGTTAAGAGAATACTATACGCAAATCAGCATCTTTCTGCTGGAACAGATGCCTGCCGTCTACCTTATGTACCGCCCGTCCTACTTCCAAACCTATAACGAGTCCGTATGGACCGGGTTCCCCGAAGAAGGCGACGAAAACGGTATCCCGCCGATGATCCTCGCCGGCCACGGTATCGGATTGCTTTACTATTTAAGGCTTAGATAAACAGCGATATGGGGGGGAGAGAAACTATTAACTGTTTCTCTCCCCCTAAACGTTTCAAGGTGCGGGGTGAAGCTGTGAGGGGCTACAGAAAGTATTACGGCAGAAAATTATTATGGTATCTTGCCACGTTTATTATAGCGTTAGTATTAAACTTCTTTTTGCCGCGCCTTATGCCCGGTGACCCTGTTGCGGCGTTGTCGGCCCAAATTATGGAGGGCATGACCGACCCATCGGCTATACAGCGGGTTCAACAGGATTACGCAGAGCGCTTCGGCATTGACAGGCCGATGCATGAGCAATTCTTCATTTATGTGCGTAATATTTTCAGAGGAGATTTGGGTACATCGTTTTTACAGCATCCGCGCACGGTTACAACCATTTTGAGGGAATCCCTCGGCTGGACTATCGCGCTTCAAGTGCCCGCTATAATAGTGGGCTGGACAATCGGGAATATTCTTGGCGCTATCGCCGCTTACATAAGAAAGAGTTTTGACAAGGGTATTATGCCTTTGTTTATGTTTATCAGTAATATGCCAGCCTTTGGCATGGCGATAATTATGCTGTGGGTTTTTGCTTTAAGGCTGAGGATTGCGCCGCTGTCCGGCGGTTATGGGTTTGATATGGTTCCGTCTGTAAGCTGGGAGTTTTTCCGTTCGGTGCTGCATCATTACCAACTGCCGTTTTGGACGATTGTGCTGATAACTATCGGCGGGCAGTCCATTGGCATGCGGTCTATGTCCATATATGAGCTTAACGCGGATTATGTGAAGTACAGCAGGTTTCTGGGCATTAAGGACAGGGTAATTGTAGGCTTTGTATTCCGTAACGCCATGCTTCCCCAGATAACGGGGCTTGCGATGGCGCTCGGCACCATGATCGGCGGAAATATCGTCGCCGAGACTATTTTCAGTTATCCCGGCATCGGGACAACACTGCTCGGCGCCATCAGAGGGCGTGATTATCCTTTGATTTCTGGCTGTACATTGATTATAACCGTGCTGGTACTGGTTGCGAATCTCGTGCTTGAGCTGCTTTACGGCGTAATAGACCCGCGCATCAAAGCGATGCAGCAGGACGCTTAGGGGAGGGAGTTAATTATGATACGGCAATTTAAACAAGTATTCCGCTCTCCCAAATTCGTTACGGGATTTTCTATCTTTACGGCAATCTTGATAATGTCGGTCTTATATCCGCTGATTTCTTCCGTAAGCCCGTTGCAATCCGTATCGAAGCAGAGCTTCACGCCGCCCGGCAGATATATCAATATCCAGGATACCATCCAGGCCCGCGGCAGGCGCACGCTGGAGCTTGACCTTGCCACGGGGCGTATAGACAATGCCCTGAGCGAATCTGACAGGGAGATGATGATTTCATTTCTTGAAGTCTACAAAGGCGTTGAGCCGGGCTTGCTGGAGCCTGACGATACCTCGGCTCTGCTTGCTTACTGGCTTGAGCTGTATGACCCCGATGAGCGGTTTGACAGCATGATACGCGCGGAACGCACGGCGTTTATGCGTATGAATACACGCATTCTGTCCGTAATGCACGGGGAGGGTATCGTTATTGCCCGGATGAATGAGGACGGCGTGCTTGAAGAGGATATGGATTATGCCCTTGATACAAGGGATTTTGTCAATGTCAACAGTATCGCGAATACCTTCACTTTCCCGCTGGGTTCGGACAATTTCGGACGGGATATGCTGACCCAGTTGTTTTCCGCCATTCTGGTGTCGCTGCGCCTTGGCCTTATCGCCGGTTGTATAGCGACTGCCATTGGGCTTGTTCTCGGTTTGATTTCGGGTTACGCGGGCGGCATTGTGGACGACGCGATAATGTTTTTGACAAACGTATTTACCGTTATCCCAGGTTTTGTATTGCTAGTCCTTATATCGTATTCAATTAATCAAAATATGCGGAGTGTGGGCGTTGTTGCCGTGGTTATCGGCGTAACTGCCTGGCCGTGGACTTGCCGTTCAGTCCGCTCCCAAGTCATCTCGCTCAGGAACCGCGACCACGTTAATTTATCCAAATTATCGGGGCACAGTATGCCGCGCATAATTCTCAGCGACATTCTGCCATATATCGCTTCCTATGTGATAATGGCGCTGATTTTACAGATTTCCTCCGCGATCCTTGCGGAAACGCAGCTGTCCATACTTGGCCTTGGCACCTCCACAACGGAAATGGCGACCCTCGGCCTGATGATGTATTGGGCGCAGATATTTTCCGCATGGCAGACGGGCGCGTGGTGGGCGTTCCTTCCGGTTATTTTTTCTATTGCCGGCGTAACATTCTCGCTTCATCTGATGAATACCGGCTTGGATCAAGTGTTTAATCCTCAGTTAAGGGAAGGATGATATGGGAAAAATAATTCTTGATGTCAGGAATCTTAAAACTAAATATATCACCCGTTTCAGAGAGGATATTTACGCTGTTGACGGTGTTTCCTTCCGGATTGAGGAAGGGAAATCCCTTGGTATCGCGGGGGAATCCGGCTGCGGAAAATCAACGCTGGCACTCAGCCTGATGGGTTATTATTTCGCGCCGCTGCACTACATCAGCGGGGATATAATCATCGACGGGAAGAATATATCCGGCATGAATCCCGACGATGTGCGTCGGCAAATCTTGGGGAATGAGATTGCTTACATCCCCCAAGCCGCCATGAATGCTTTGAATCCTACGCAGAGGGTAATCCATTTCCTGGAAAAAGTTATCCATGCCCATGACAAAAACAAATCCAAGCAGGACATTTACGATATGGCGCGGCAGCGGTTTGAGGTGCTTGGGCTTCCCGCCGAGGTGCTTAAAAAATATGCGGTGGAGCTTTCGGGCGGTATGAAACAGCGTACGGTTATCGCGATATCCACCATACTCTCCCCTAAGGTGCTTATCGCCGATGAGCCGTCCTCCGCGCTGGACGTCACCTCTCAAAAGATGGTCATAAAGATGATGCGCGATTTAATGGACAAGGGCTTCATAAAGTCAATGATTTTCATTACCCACGAACTTCCGCTTCTGTATAATGTCACGAATGATATCATGGTCATGTACGCTGGGCAGATTGTAGAACGCGGCACGGCGCGGCAGATGGTCTTTGACCCTGTGCATCCTTATTCCAAAGGCTTGATGGGTTCTATCATAGTGCCGGAGGAAGGGACAAGGGATGTGAAGCTGGAATCCATTCCAGGTACGCCGCCCAACCTGAAAAAACCCCCTGCCGGATGCCGTTTTGCGGCGCGTTGTACGTATAATGTCCCGGGATGCTCGGGAGAACAGCCGGAAAAAATCTTTGAGGAAACCCGCATGTACCGTTGTATTCACGATGCAAAGTATCTGAAGGAGGTGTATGGAAGGCATGAATGATAACAATGAAGCGGCAAATTCTCGTCCTTCCGTTTTACACGGCGAAGGTATATCCAAGGTGTTCGGTTTCGGTAATAAAAAGACTGTCGCAGTGGATAATATAGACTTTGATTTTAAGGAAGGCGAAGTGATTTCCATTGTAGGCGAATCCGGCTCGGGGAAAACGACTATCGCAAAGGTTATTCTTGGTTTAATCAGCGCTACGGAGGGCACATTGTATTACAACGGCAAGGTTAGGGATATTTCCACATACCGAAGGAAAAAGGAGTATTGGAGGGGCATACAGGCCGTGTTTCAAGATCCGTTTTCATCCTTCAACATTTTTAAGAGAATTGATTCCCTGCTGCTGGACTGTATCCACATGACGGGCGGACGCGGCAGGAGCAAGGCGGAAAAGCGCGAGATGATGGCGGATGCCTGCGCTTTCGTCAATTTGAAATACGACGAGCTGACTAATAAATACCCCTTCGAGCTATCCGGCGGCCAAATGCAGCGTTTAATGATAGCGCGGGTTTTTTTGTTGAACCCTAAAATCCTTATCGCGGACGAACCGACATCCATGGTGGACGCCAGCTCCCGCGCCACGATTCTGGATATGCTGCTTAAACTCCGCGACGAAATCAACATGACCATCGTATTCATCACTCACGATATCGGCTTGGCTTACTATGTCTCCGATGCGATCTATATAATGGAACGCGGTAAAATAGTGGAACAAGGCTCGGCGCAGGAAGTCATATTGAATCCGAAAGACGCATATACCAAACGATTGATCAGCGACGTACCGAAAATACATGAAGAATGGGATCTGAGTACGGTTTGAATGAAAGAAAGCCGTATTTAATAATAGTTACCGGAAGGCCGGGTTCCGGTAAAACTACATTCGCCGGGGAGCTTGGCGATAGAATTTGCATGCCCGTAATCAGCCGGGACCGGATTAAAGAAGGGTATGTGCATACCCTTGGGAAAAAGCATCAGGAACTGCCGGACGAAGCTAATATGAGCGCGACCGTTATATTTTTCGATACGCTGATGGGATTGATAGAAAACAACATTTCGGTGATTGCGGAGGCGGCGTTCCAGCACGGGATATGGTCGTCCATGCTTGAATGGTTTATGCAAAAAGCGCGGATATATATTTTTATTTGCAAAGTTGACGAAAAGATTTCACGTAACAGATTTATCAAAAGAAAACAATCAAATGAATTAAGGGAATACTTCCACGGCGATATAATTAAAACGGGTGAAATGCTCTACATTGAGCCGTGCCTTGAGGTTCCGACGCTTTATGTCAACACAGCCTTGGGGTATAATCCGTCGATCAATGAAATAACGGAGGCCATTTATGGTTTATTTGAAGGAAAAACCGTTTTACCTGACTGATGACGAAATCCGTTGGGTGGAGGAAACCATTGCCGGAATGACGGCGGAGGAGAAGGTTTCCCAGTTATTTTGCCTGATTGCGTATGATTCGGCGGAAGAGTATCTGCTGGATTTGGCGAAGCGGGTTAAACCGGGCGGGGTAATGTGCCGCCCGATGCCGGCGGAGGATGCGCTTGAAGCGGTGCGTACCTTGCAAGACAATTCGGGGATACCGATGCTGATTGCCGCAAATCTGGAACGGGGAGGGGCAGGGGTTATTTCAGATATCGGCACGAATATGGGTTCGCCCCTTGCCGTAGGGGCGACTGATGACATCGAAACCGCGGCGCGATTAGGCACAATCTGTGGACGCGAAGGCGGCGCTGTAGGTTGTAACTGGTCTTTCGCGCCGATTATTGATATTGACTATAATTTCCGCAACCCCATCACAAATGTGCGGACTTTCGGTTCCGACCCGGCACGGGTAACCCGGATGGGCGTAAGTTATGTCAAAGCCTTGCAAAAAGAAGGGCTGGCGGTTTCCGTCAAGCATTTCCCCGGCGACGGCGTTGACGAACGCGACCAGCATTTGGTCACTTCCGTGAATACACAAAGCTGCGATGAATGGGACGCGACTTTTGGCGCGGCGTACAAGGCCAGTATCGACGCGGGCGCGTTAACCGTAATGATCGGGCATATCAGCCATCCCGCGTATTCAAGGAAGCTTGTGCCGGGTATTAAGGATAAGGATATAATGCCCGCGTCTTTAGCTCCTGAGATGGTTACAACCTTGTTAAAAGAAAGGCTGGGTTTCAACGGCCTTATTGTGACGGACGCAACTACGATGGCGGGCATGACTATCCCGATGCCGCGTGAAAAAGCCGTGCCGCAAACCATTGCCGCCGGGTGTGACATGTTCCTGTTTACAAAAAATCTGGAAGAAGATATGGAATACATGCGAAAAGGAGTGGAGGACGGCGTTATTACACCCGAGCGCTTACATAACGCATTATCGAAGATACTCGGGCTTAAAGCCGCTCTTAAACTGCATAGGAAACAGGCCGAAGGAACCCTTGTGCCGGGATTGGACGCATTGAAAGCGCACAGGGACGAACATGTGGGCTGGGCGAAGGATTGCGCGGATAAGGCTATAACCTTGGTCAAAGAAGAGGAAGGCGTTTTGCCGCTTACGCCGTCGAAATACAAACGGGTGCTGCTGTACGCAATCGAATCGGAACAGGGGTTTGCCTATTCCGTACGCGTCGGCACGGCCCAGTTGTTTACGGACGCTCTGCGCGGAGAAGGTTTTGAAGTAGACGTTTTTGAACCCTCCCAAGGCTTTGAGGGCAGGATGGACCCGTATAAATCCGTTACCGAAAAATATGATTTAATATTATATATAGCCAACATGGGCACGCGCAGCAACCAAACAACCGTGCGGATTGAGTGGACGCTGCCCTTCGGCGCGAACGTGCCTATCTACATGGAATCCGTCCCAACCGTCTTTATTTCGGTGGAGAACCCGTATCATCTGCTGGACGTCCCAAGGGTGAAGACTTTCATCAACACATACGCCTCAACGGACATTATGCTGGAAGCCCTGATGGATAAAATAACCGGGCGGTCATCCTTCAAAGGTATATCGCCGATAGATCCATTCTGCGGAATGTGGGACACCAGATTATAGAGATAAAATGCCAAAAATTAGAAAAACATAAAGGAGTGTAAAGGATGAGTAAAGTCAAAGCGGGAATCATAGGCTGCGGCGGTATAGCTAACGGCAAGCATCTGCCGAACATTAAGGCAACCGGGCTTGCCGATATGGCCGGGTTCTGTGATATTATTGAGGAACGCGCGGAGAAAGCCTGCGGTACTTATGGCGCGGAAGGCGCGAAGGTATATGCCGATTATAAAGAACTGTTGAAAGACGAAGAGATAGAGGCAGTGTACATATGCACCCCAAACCGCTCCCACAGTGAAATTACTGTAGCGGCGCTGGAATCCGGCAAGCATGTGCTGTGCGAAAAACCTATGGCGATAAATGCCAAGGAGGCCTTGAAGATGGTTGAAGCCGCGAAGGAAACGGGGAAGCTGCTGTCCGTCGGCTATCAGAACCGTTTCCGCCCCGACAGCCGGTATATTAAGAAATTCGCGGAAAACGGCGGGCTGGGCGATGTGTACTTCGCGCAGGCAAAGGCGATACGCCGCCGCAAGGTTCCGACATGGGGCGTGTTCCTGAACGAGGAAGAGCAGGGTGGCGGCCCGCTTATAGACATCGGCACCCACGCACTGGACCTTACCCTGTGGATTATGGACAATTATAAACCCAAGTATGCTGTAGGCACCGTATATCACAAGCTTAACAAGCAAACTGAAACGGGCAATGCTTGGGGTGACTGGGATACGGAAAGATTTACCGTTGAGGACAGCGCGTTCGGTTTTGTGGTAATGGAAAACGGCGCGACTGTGCAGTTGGCGTCAAGCTGGGCCTTGAATTACCGGCATCCGCAGGAAGCGGTCTTTACAATGGTAGGTACAAAGGCCGGTATTGATTTTGAGGATGGTCTGTACATAAACAGTGTTCAAGGCGGAAAATTGGTAGACGCAAAAGTGAATGTAGCCGGAGAGGGCGTAAATTATTACGCAAGCGTAGGCAATGAGAAGGCTGAGATTGTCGAGCAGACGGTATTCTTAAACGCTGTGCTGGGCAAGGGGGAATTGACGGTAACGCCGGTACAGGCTTATACGGTTACATTGATTTTGGATGCGATTTATGAATCGGCAAAGACAGGGAAGCCTGTTTATTTTTGATGGTTTGCGGGCGGGACGCCCGCGCTCCCAGAGTATGAAAGGTGGGGTTTGGTATGTTTAAGATAGCATTACAATTATATTCTCTTAGAGAGCAGTGCGGCGCGGATTTGGATAATGTGTTGTCAAAAATCGCCAAAGCGGGTTATGACGGTGTGGAAACGCACAAATTATATGATTTAACCGCCGCGGAGCTGAAAGACAAATTTGACAAGCACGGGCTTGTTTGCCCGTCTATGCATGTCGGGTGGGATTTGTTCAAGAGTGACTTGGATAAGGTGATCGCGGACGCCGTTGCATTGGGGGCATCGTTTGTTATTATTCCCATAAAAAGGCCGATAACGGATAAAGCCGCCGATGTGCTTGAGATAGCTGATTTTGTGAAGCAAAACGCCGGAAAAATCCAAATGAGCGGCTTGAAATGGCTCTATCATAATCATGCGCATGAATTTGCGAAGCTCGATTCGGGTAAGGATTTTTATGATGAGCTGTTGGAAAATACCGAGCCCGCTCAAATAGGTCTGCAAGTCGATACATACTGGACGGAAAAAGCGGGCGTGTCTGTTAAAGATTTTATCAAGAGGGTTAAGCCGCGTATTGGCTGCTTCCATTTAAAGGACCACCGCGAAATAGGCGCGGGTGATATTGATTTTAAGACGGTTCTGAATGCCGCCGGGGAGCTTGGGCATGAATGGGTCGTAGTGGAGCAGGAGGAATTTGATTTGGATCCGTTTGAAAGCATTCGCGTTTCAATTGAGAATATAAGTAAAATTATAAGGTGAGGAATGGTATGGAATATACGAAACTTGGCAACACGGGGCTTGACGTATCACGGATTTGCCTGGGGTGCATGGGATTTGGCGAAGTGACCCCCGGTTTTCAGCAATGGGTTATAAACGAAGATGAAAGTCATAAAATCATACACCGCGCAATAGCGCTTGGGGTTAATTTCTTTGATACGGCAAATTGCTATTCAGGCGGCACAAGCGAGGAATTCCTTGGACGCGCCCTGAAAGATTATAACAGGGATGAACTTGTGGTTGCGACAAAGGTATTTATTACCATGCGTGAAGGACCAAACGGCGGGGGATTGTCCCGCAAACATATCATGTCGGAAATCGACAATAGCTTGAAACGTCTGGGGATGGATTATGTTGATCTTTACATCATCCATCGCTGGGACTATAACACGCCTGTCGAGGAAACCATGTGCGCGCTTAATGATGTGGTAAAATCGGGCAAGGCGCGGTATATCGGCGCGTCCGCTATGTATGCGTGGCAGTTTCAGAAAGCGCTGTATACATCTGAAAAGAATGGCTGGGCGCGGTTTATATCCATGCAAAACCACTGGAATCTGCTGTACCGCGAGGAAGAGCGCGAAATGGTTCCGCTGTGCAAAGACGCCGGGATTGGCTGCACACCCTACAGCCCTTTGGCATCGGGTAAACTGGCAAGGGATTGGTCGGAATCCACTAAGCGTTCACAAACCGATATCATCATGGCGAAGAAGTACGGAGCGACGGAGAATGTCGATAAACCCATTGTAGAACGCGTCGCGGAATTGGCTGGAAAACACGGCGTTCCTATGTCGCGTATAGCAACGTCGTGGCTGCTGCGAAAAGATACTGTTTCCGCGCCTATTATTGGAGCCACAAAGCCGTTGCATATCGAGGAGGCGGCTGCGGCGCTGACTTTGAAGCTTACATCGGAGGAAATGGCTTATCTGGAAGAACCGTATGTGCCTCATAAGGTTGTCGGCGCAATTTAGTATAATACACTCTAAAGAACCTCCCGCGTGAGGTTCTTTATCCATTTAAAGCGGTTGGTCTTGACAATTGCGATAATCCATTTAAAAAATTGGTCGCATTTCAAGAAAAAGAACACCACTGCCGGGGGCTGGTTAAATACAAACGCCGCCAGCAGGGAAGCCGGTATGACGATAATCCAGGCGCATATGAAGTCTACTTTCAATACAAATTTTACATCGCCCCCCGCGCGGATGATGCCGATGAAACAGGGGGCGTGATAGGCTGTGCCTAAGGTGGCAAAGGCTAGGATTGTCATAAATTGCCGTACCATAACCTGGGTTTCGGGCAAGAAATTGTACAAAGATATAAACACGTCGCGAAGACCCAGGAAGGAGAGGGACGTTGCGACGCCCACACAGAGAAATACTATCTGTATAGTACGGGCATAACGCTTGACCAAATCATAATCCCCCGAGCCGACCGTCTTGCCGATAATAATAGCCGACGCGCCGGAGAAGCCCCACACCACCACCGTAATAAATTGAAACATGATAAGAGTGACGCTTTGCGCGGCCATCATATCCGCACCCAATCGCCCCACTATAGCCGCCTGTACGGAGCCGTTCAGCCCCCATAGGACATCGCCCGCAAGAACGGGCAGGCCGTAGCGGAAAAAATCGCCGAGAAACACACGGTTTGTTTTGAGCATTTCCTTAAAACGAAGTCTTAGCCGCCTGTCCAGAAAACGTACATAAACAATCATAATACATGTTTCAATAATACGGGCGGTAAGTGTAGCTATTGCCGCGCCCCGGATGCCCAGGGCCGGGAAGCCAAGGTTCCCGAAAATTAATAAATAGTTCAAGCTAACGCTTACGATTAATGTGGAAATGACCACCGCTAAAGCCACGCGCATCTGCTCCACACAACGCATAGCGGACATGAGGACGTTTGCCACGCAAAAAAACAGGTATGAAAAAGATACGATACGCAGATACTTTATGCCTTCGGCGATAGCCTCCTCATTGTCGGAGAAGATACGCAAAACCCAGTAGGGAGAGATGAATACAACTAAATTGATGGCTCCTCCAAGGATTAGACAGAGCTTCATGCAAATTGAGATAATATCCTTAATGCTCTTTATATCCCGTTTGCCCCAGTATTGGGAGACTAATAACGCCATCGAGGACGATATGCCAAAGAGCAGGATATGAAGGATATTCGTTACTTGATTGGCTAATGCCACGCCAGCCACCGCGTATTCGCCCATAGAGCCTACCATGATGTTATCGGCTACGCCCACGCTGACAGCTATCAAATTTTGCAAAACCAGTGGTATGGCTAGCAAAAGCAGGGTTTTAAGTAATTTCATTTTTAATCCTTATGTAATATTGGCAGAGTTAAATTACCCGATATAACTTTACCTTCGCCGAAGGCTTAAAATGCGGGTTGGCCGCTTATCGATACTTTTTGGGCGTAAACTTACGTTTGCTTTCTTCTTTTGCTATCCAGTACGCGTTTTGAATAGCCTTCATAACGGCGTCCTTGTCATCGTCGGAAAGCCTTCCGCCCGCGAACAAACCGCTTACCTCCTCAACCAGCGCGGCGGCGTCACGCATACCCTTGCTCCCGCCCTTTTCGGCGGCTTGTGAGATGAATTCCTCCCCTTCGGACATTAGGCTGTCGATTGTAACACCGAAGAACTTAGCTATTTTAGGTATTTTTTCCATCGGCGGGAAGGACTTGCCGCTTTCGTAATTAATAATCATCCGTTTTGTTACGCCGAACTCGCCGGCAAGTTTTTCCTGCGAGATACCCACATTTTTACGTAACGCTTTAATCCTATCGCCAAAAGCCATGTTTACCACCTCGGTAATGATACGTGCCGCGTAAAACGAAATAATGTTGCGCTAAAATTATACACCTTATTTCACCATGAGTCAAGTTTCAATCCTAAATATTTTCAAATACCTCACTGCTGTGTATTTAATTTACTCATTTTATTTCTATCTCCACTCGTCTTTATTTATCGCATATTCCAGCCTGTCTTTCATAACCCCGTCGTGATATGCCGCTTTTATCCGTTCTCCCTCTTTGCGGAACCCCGCTTTTTCCATAACCCTGCGGCTTGCTTCGTTATCCTTATGACATCCGGTAGTCAGCCGTATACAGTTGTCTTGTGTGAAAGCAAATTTTATGACTTTTTTTACGGCTTCAGGCATATATCCCTGTCCGCGATGTTCAGGCAGGAGCATGTATCCCATATGTACCGCTTTCCCCAAGGGCGTCGCGTCTGTTATTGTATAACCGATACTCCCCATGTAATTCCCGGTGGTTTTGTCACAAATACAAAAATAGTGGCCGTCAGCATTTGCTATACCGATTTGCAGGTATTTAACGGTATCGCCGATGGTTTCGCATAAAATGTCATCCAGATAATACATGGTTTCCTTATCGGACCAAAGGCGGTGCATATCTTGTAAATCCGTTTCATTATAATCGCGGATTAAGAGTCTATCAGTTTCAATTATTATCATATTTGCGCTCCCTGTCAGCAATGGTATTTACGGAGTATATCACAACCGTGTCCGTGTTTCAAGGTATTTAGGATATTGATAACGTTGTGTTTATTATGATATAATGAATAAACTGTTGGGAGGTGAGGGGCATGAAAATAAAATGCAAAGGAACCGACCCTGATTACCGTAATATGGGCTTCGGCAAAGCCGTTGTTTACGAAGCCGCGCTGCGGCAAGCTTGGCGCGAAACAGGTACATGGGGCGTTAAGCCAGCAATTTTACTGTAACATTGGATTTTATCCGACTGATTCGTTTACTTATTGGGAATTAATTAGGGGGTGTTAACACAACCTAAAAAGCTAGATAACAAACGATATAATAGAATAAATAACAGACTTATGTATAAAACTACCGTAGATATTCCTGTTATGATTATTGATAAATAATATCCAAACAGGTTGGATAACAAATGGAAAGAGGAAAAAATCCATGAACACGTTGGTTTTATACGCCACCAAACACGGAGCTGCCCGCGAAATCGCCAAACGTATCGCGGGTAAAATGAACGGCGCAACGCTCCACGACTTAAAACAAGGTAACATCCCTTCTCTTGCGGGATTTGACAGTGTTATTATCGGCAGTTCGCTCTATGCGGGTTCTATCCGTAAGGAAGCAAAGGAATTCCTGTCGCAAAACGAGGCGGTTTTACAAAGCAAGAAGCTGGGATTATTCCTAAGCGGTATAGGTGAGGATAAGGACAATCAATTGTTCGGCTCCGTCTTTTCTCCGGAGATTTTGAAAGCGGCTAAGGCAACAGGTCATATGGGCGGGATTTTTGACCCTAAGAAAGCCGGGGTAATGGAAAGGTTCATAATGAAAGTAGTTACCAAACAGTCGCGTTATGTGAACACCATCGATGATAATAAAATAGCGCAGTTTGCCGAGGTTATGAAATCAAATTAAAACGCTCCCCGGCGGTGACGCAAGATAGTTAAAATCCTAAGGAATCCTTGCATAACTTAATTTGATATGCAGGGATTAATTTTATTAAAAGTCTTGCTTATGACGTAGGGTAATGAACTATAATAAGCGCGGGAGGTATTACGCATATGCGGCATAGGGCGATTCCGGCGGGTTATATGACCGTGGGCGAGGTTGCGAGGAAAATGAATACAACCGTCCGTACGCTGCAATATTACGACAAGGAAGGCTTGCTCGCGCCGTCGGCGGAAAGTGAAGGAGGGCGCAGGCTTTATACCGATAAGGATATAGTAAAGCTGCACCAGATACAGTCGATGAAATATCTGGGTTTTACGCTGGAGGATATAAAAACACGGCTTGTGGCACTTGATACGCCGGAGCAGATCGCGGAGGCATTGGACGTTCAGGCGAATGAAATACGGGGAAAAATTTCATCCCTTACCGAGGTGCTGAACGCTATCGAAAAGCTAAGGGCAGAGACGATGCTTATGGATACGGTTGATTGGGGGAAATACGCCACCATCGTCTCGCTTTTGCAAAAAGGCAGTCTGGATTATTGGTTTATCAAATATTTTGACATGAAGACGATTAACCATTTTCGTAATTATTTTAATGAGAAAACCAGTATGATGATGGAAAATAAATGGCAAAAGATATGCCTTGATACGGCAAAATTACAAAAAAATCACGTGACCCCCGAAAGTCCGCAAGGCCAGGCTATCGCAAAGGAATTCTGGGATTATATCCTTGAGTTTACTAACGGCGATATGAGCTTGCTGCCCGGGTTAATGAAGTTTTCTGAAAAAAGAGAGGGTTGGGATGATAAATGGAAGAAGAAATGGGAGGATGTTGAAGATTTTATCTCGAAAGCTATGGGAGTTTATTGTAATACACATGGAATTAATCCGTTTGAGGGGGTAGAGTAAATGATTCAAATGAACAATGTTGTCAAACGTTTCGGTTCGCAAACCGTTTTATCCGGTGTAACCTTTGCGGCAAAAGAACGCGAGATATTTGGGCTTCTTGGCCCGTCCGGCGCGGGCAAGACGACAATCATCAACATTCTCACAAAGCAGATCGACGCGGACGGAGGCAGCCACAGCACCGGCGTAACGATGTTTGAGACGGGCCTGATGCTGGACGCGGACGGACTGTTCGTCCGCCTTAGCTGCCTTGATAACCTTAATATCTTTGCGGATATTTACAAGATTCCGCGTAAAAAGTCCCTTGAAGCGCTGCGCAATGTTGGGCTTGAGGACGCGTCTAAAAAAGCGGTAAACGCGTTATCCAAAGGTATGCGGCAGCGGCTGGCCCTTGCGCGGGCTATTCTGCATGAGCCTAAAGTCTTGTTCCTTGACGAACCGACCAGCGGGCTTGACCCATCGACGGCGCGCGGCATTCATATGCTGATACAGGGCTTACGCGATAATGGCGCGACGATATTCCTGACGACGCACAACATGTGGCGAATAGAGATAAAACAGGATTTCATTTTCTAGCTAAAAACAGATTGACCGCCGGCAGTTCATGAGCGGTCAATCATTTATAGCTGACATTATTGGAATTCTTTCCAATTGCTTCACTTCGGGTTGGATGAATTGCGTTTCCGCCGGGATGAGTGGCGGCTTCTTTGTCGATGGTTTCGGTTGCAAGTCCAGTCTGCCGATGATACCCACATAGTTAAAGTGAATATCAATTTGCTGAACGCTTTTGCTGTAGGGCTTATCACGAGAATGCACCTCTACCCGTTTTATAAGCTCATTCAGCATGACAGTGGTTAATTCGGTTGCGCGGGTATATTTGCGGACTTGTTCCAAAAACTTGTCAACATTTATACAGGTTTCCAGTTGCTTTTCAATTTGCGTTCGCAAGGTTTCTGCCTTCGTCTTCAAGTCTTTTTGCTCCAGCTCATATCCCTCTGACAATGTTACAAATCGTTCGTCAGAAATTATGCCGAGGGCATTTTTTTCAAACAACTGCCGGACTATTTCATCCAATTCCTTAATCCGGGCTTCTGATTTCGCCAGACTCTTTTTATCGGCGGTTAAGTTCTTTTGGATTTTTGCGGTGTTCAGAGATTCCAATTTTTGAACGAGTGCATTTTCATGCTCTGCCGCAAACGCCGTAACCTTTTGGATATGCTCTAAAACCACTTGTTCCAAAACCATACGCCTAATAAAATGTGACGAGTTGCACTGCGTTTTCTTTTCTCGAAAACCTACGCAGGAGTAGTTATCCTGTTCCGGTTTCAAGCATGATCCCGAAGACAGGCTCATTTTAGCCTTGCAATCCGCACAAAATACTAACCCGGACAGCAAACCGACGCGCCCGTTGCGATTACGCCGACGCTTTCCGGCACGAATCTGCTGAACCCTTTCAAATACTGCTTCCTCAATGATAGGCGGGTGAGCGTTTTCAAAGACGGCGTATTCGCTGGGGTCATTAAACAACCTTTTCCTATTCTTATAGGATTTACTGAAGGTTTTGAAGTTAATGAGGTATCCAAGGTATTCGCGGCGTTCCAAAATTTGGATAACGGTAGCAGATTGCCATTTGTGGGGGTCAACAACCGTTCGTCCGTGTTTACGGATACCGGCGTTGTTGGCGTAAACCCTCGGCGTTTCTATTTTATCATCCCACAATCGTTTTGCGATGTGATACGGCCCCAAACCGTCCATACAATACTGGAAAATTTGATGTACCACTTTCGCGGCAGGTTCGTCAATAATCCAGTGTTTAGGATTATCAGGGTCTTTTTTGTAGCCGTAAGGCGGGGTGGTACTGAGCGGTTCGCCGTCCGTACCCTTTCGTTTTAATACCGCACGGATTTTTTTACTGGTGTCGGCCACAAACCACTCGTTGAAAACATCCCGCAGCAATGACATGATGTCAAAGCCTTTGGCGGTGTCAAGTCCGTCTTCCGCCGACATGAACCGAACATTGTATTCATCAAAAGTCCGTTTCAAAAGCCCGATTTCGATTACTTCGCGCCCAATGCGGCTTTGGTCTTTGATGATGACCGTGCCTACATTTCCGGCGCGGATTTCCGCAAGCATATCGTTCAGTCCGGGACGGTCGAAAAATACGCCCGTCTCTCCGTCATCTTCGAATACTTTTGGATTCTTGAAACCATTGTCGGCACAGAATTTCAGCAAAATTTTGCGCTGATTTGCTATGCTCATGCTTTCGCTTCTTTCAGCTTCTTCCTTTGACAAACGGCAGTACAAGGCGGTGATTTTTCCCGGTGTTCTTATGCTGGTGTTGTGATTCGATATTTGTTGGTAAGGTGCTTCTTTGGTTGGCTTTTTCATGGATTTCTCCTTTCAAAAGCCACTCCCAAAGGGTCTCTGTGGACATTATACCATATTTTGACGAAATTTGAAGTCTTAACCCGCATCATTCTTTATAAGCCGCCAGAGTTTATCTAACAACCCCTCTCCCGCATTTTCATCAAATATTGAATTTACAACATATGTAGCACCGCCTATTTTCCGTTCTGTAATGCCAGTCGAAATTTCTGCTGTTTCACAAAGTGTAGTTTTTATAACTTTATCAGATGTGGTTGGGTTTTTATCGTTCATAATCAAAGTCCTTCCCTGATTTGTCCACACTTAATGAATATTCGTCCTCAACTTGTCTTAGTCCAATAACCGGCATTTCGCCCGCTCGGATTAGCGCATCCAAATCATCGAAAGTAATGACCACAAACAAATCGGCATATTCGCTGAGATTCTCACGAATATGCCGCTGTAGGGTTTGTTTTCTTTTTTCATCCGGCACAATCCACACAACTTGCGGAAACAAGCCGCTTAATTTTTGTTCGTTTCCTGTAAGGCAGTATCGACCATAGACCTCACATTTGCGCATGATTCTTGAGGGAGCCTCTGTGTCTAAATCCACTTCAAAAAACCAGTGATCTTCATAGCCGTCAGCCGTGGTAATGGCGTACAAATCGGGTTTTATGGTGACATTTACACCAAATGCAGTGGTGTACCCTCGCCAGCATGACGGTTCAAACTCAGCTCTAATGAGGTTGGTTGTTGTGCGTAAACGGGTATAAAGCTCAGACACCGCTAATGTGTGCTTTAGAAAAATGTAGGTGGGCTCGAAAACCCGCCTTCGGTGTTTTAATGGCGGAGCAGATTCACCCAACCGCAAAAGCTCTGCACCGGCTGCTTTTAGCGTCCAAACATAAGAAGTCGATCCCGCCCTAACGCCGCCAATGCGCCGCCGCAAGGGTTGAATCAGCCCCATGCCGTGCAACTTGGTTAATGTGCGCGTAACCGCCCGAAGCGCCGCCGACGGGCTTGCCGCGCCCCCGAAATGCAGCCGCCCCGCCTGATCTGTTTTTATAAATTTGCATATTTTAACAGAGCGGAGAACCGCTTTGTCGCGTTCACTTAAATCTCGATTGTATTCAATCAATTTACTTTTAGATATTCTTTTCATAGTTATATTCCTTGCTTGTTTAGGACACGCTCAATAGAGCGTGAAGTCTTCTCCCTTGGCTGCGAAAAGCCTTCGTAGCTGCCGATTTTAGGGCAACATGAAAAGACCGTCGAATTGTCGCCAAAATAACGACACTACGGCCAAGAGGTTGATTTTATCCTGTTATATTTTCTTCCTTCTAATAGGGGTAAGAGTAGTTAGCGATTCCGGAGCGGCTATGGGTTCAGAGTGTGAAACTGCTTGCCCGTATCGCGCCATGCTGGCGGCTTTAAGTTCAACAGGTAAGCGCAATGCGGATGGTGAAGGCAGTGTTTTCCCGCATATCCAACCTGTGCTTTTCCCGCCGTTTTGTAGATTTGCGTATACATGGTAACGAGGCAGTGCCATGAAATCGGCTGCTTCCAATTCCGGCGCCATTGCCGCAAATTCCTTTGCATCGGCGGCGTGAAGGCCAAATGTGATTTTATTCCTTGCGTTTGTGTCGATTGCGGCTTTAATAGCCGGTGTAAGCTGTGATCGGTATTGGTGGGCGCAACAAAATCCCACGCCCAAAGACCTCGCTTGAGCTAGGGCATCCGAAAAAGAACTCGGTAGCGCAAGGTAGTCTTGTAATTCGTCAATATAGACACTAACAGGGTGTCGCTTGTCGGCTGGGATATTTGCGCGAGATAACGCCAATGCCCATGTTAGCCCAACGACCAGAGAACCGAGCAAACGAGCTGATTCCGCGCCGATAATCCCTTTGTTTAAGGGAACAAGCACGATTTTATTCTTTTCAAAAAGGTCAGATAATTTGAATTTTGGATGCGCTTGCCCTAAAATGTTGCGAAGTGCAGGGCGCATGGTGAATTGCCGCAGTTTGTTCATTACAGGCGCGGTAATGCGCCGCTGTTCCGCGCCGCTCATGGCCTCGAAAGCCTCCCAGAACGGCTCTAAGCCCTGTTTGTCTTTAATTTTGCTGGTTATACCATGTCGGAAGCTTGCATCGCTTAGAAGAGCCGGTAGCTGGAGCAAGGTGGCGTTTTGAGTTTCCGCCAATGTCAAAAGCGCGGCGGAAAGCACATCCTGAGAGTAAACGCCCCACGCATCTTTGTAAATTTCCTTGAAAACTGCTAAAATAGTATCGGATATAAGGCTTGGCGTGGCTTGATCATTAAAAACGAATGGGTTCAGCCCAACAGGGCAAGCGTCTGACGGGTCAATTACGATGACATCGTCCGCTCTTTCATCCGAAACCCGCTCTAAAATGGCGTTGACCAAATCTGCTTTAGGATCGACGACCATAACTCCACGCCCGGCTTTTATATCATCCAAAATTAAATTTAACATTACTGTGCTTTTCCCAGAGCCGGTCGCACCCGTGATGACCGTATGCACCAGCGAGTCTTTTATCGGGATATGTAAATTCACAGGCTTTGTATCCAAGCTTTTGGCAAATGTGCGTTCCGCACATTTTTCCATCCAAGCCGGTGGGCGCAATAATTTAGGGTGCAAACCGTCAATCCCCGCCAACACCGCATCGGTACAGGGCAGCAAAACAAATCCTGCAAGCTCGGAAACAGACAGTCGAAGCGGCAAAAACCACGGTATTTTGGCTTCGCTCAGCAATTTAGGGTCTGTATCGGAAAATATGAGTTTGACGCCTGCGGTTTCAAATTGACGGAACACGCTCATTAGACTGAGTAATAAACTGCCCGAACGATTGCGAGTTTCGCCATCGGCACCAATACGGATTAAACTGTAAAATCCGTGCTGGGTGCTTTTTTCTTTTATCGAGGATAGGCTTTCTCTCGATGCCGTGCCTACATTTCCACAGATCGCGTCAATCAATGTGGCGTGTGGATCGGCGGTTTTATCCGGCGCAGGTGACGGTGCTACAGATTCTCCCAAAATGATTTGAAGTACAAGCGTTTCGTCTTTTTTTGTGTCCGCTAATGCCGCAAGTGCGGTTTTTAATACCGGAAGTGTTTTGCTTGTTCCAAGGGATAAAGCGGATTTTGTCCTCTTTATATTTTTAGCAACGGTTACTTTTGCGCGATCCTTTTCGGTTATATCAGAAAAAAAGATTGTCCCATGTGCCGAAACTGCCGCTTTTAGAGATTTATAATATCGCCGTTGTGAACCGATAAAATGCCGTACTTTGCCGCCGGAGCCTCGAATCTCCCAGATTATATTTTTTCGCGGCGATAATGTAGCGAGATGCGCCAGTAATTCCAGCACATCATTTTGTGAAAACGGTCTGGCCCACGACACCTCTTGCCACATCAATATGGAAGAATCACGTTTCATTTGACCGCCTTTCGATTGTTAATGGCTTTAGAATAATGCGGAACAGGGTAACCGGGGATTTCGACATCACTTTCGATTTCATTTCCCCATACGTTGATTCCGGGGTATCGCCGCCGAGCGAAAAGCTCGAGATACGGCCCCGGCGAACAGCGTTTGATGATCTCCATAACCTCTTCGGGTTTGTGGGAGTGTCCTTGCAATGGGAAGAATCCCCAGTTCATTTGCGAATTAAATTGAATCGGGGCCTTGCCTTTCGTCCCCAAAAGAACGAACTCGGCGCAGTTCCTCAAATAAACGCCAAGCCCCATGCGTGGTTTAATCCAAATGAAGATGGAACGCGGTGTAAATCCCCATTTTCGCAAAACATCGTACCCATGTTCGAGAGTAGCCGCCGTAACCCATAACCAACAGTGGGCATTTTCTTCAGCCAAATCACCTATCGGCATGGACTTTATCTGCTCCAAATCCAATAAATTATAGTGTTTACAGGCCCCGTATCCCCCATTCTGCAGGGCAACTTTCCCGCCCCAAGGCGGGTCTGCTAAGATTGTACGCCATTTTTTAGGCGGTTTTGTATTGTAATTGACTTCATTTGACATGAAAATCCTTTCTTTATTACAGACACCACAATACAATGCCACCATATTATATCAAAAAATGTCAAGAATAAAAAAATAAACACAACGTACTGTCAATAATGTCAACACCGATTGGACAATGAAAAACAGCATAAAACAAGAGTGAGTTGTCAATAAAAATGCCATATAATGCGATAAAGCACAAGGGAGTTATAATTTTTGCAACAAAAATCCCCGCTTTTCAGCGGGGTATATGATTTACGTACTTTTTAACAAATACTCTACCTCTCCCCAAACACTTGTATCGCAGAGGGCGTTCTTTCTATCCTGTTTTGCCCGTATAGCTCCAAGCTGTTCCATGCCGAGTGTTCCGTCCATGCCCCAAGCCCCGCATTGTGGCCAAAGCCTGTACCAAGGTGCGTATGCGCGGGGTTTAGGAGGTTTTCCCGGTGTCCGGAAGATGAAGCCAACCACCCCATTATTAAGGTCTCGGGGGCTGCTGAACGGCTAGAACCTATGGCATTCTCCATAGCGTTGTTGCCTCGCCATCCTTCGCGCCTAGCTCTCTCGTCCGGGTTTGAACCGTCTGAGCCAATGTGTGAACGTCCGCTCCCTGTGTCTTCGCTAAACCACCTTGCGGCTCTCCCAAGCGAATCATCCCAAGCTACGGCACGGACTCCATGCCTCTCCCGCTCCACGTTGGTTAGTCTGAATAGCTCCTGTTCCCACATCTGGGCTATCTCGCTTTCGCTTTTCCCGGCCGCGAGTAGTGTGGGAATATGAAACGGATTGAATATGGCGAAGAAGTCTGCCGAATAAGGTGATTCTTCTATCCAATAAGGATGTGCGCGGTGATGTACGCTTCCGTGTATGCCGTTACGCGACTCAAGTATATCCGGCCTCGTAAATGCCACGGTAATACGTTCATTTGCGGGGTCGTACCCTACGCCAATCTCGGTGGACGTAGCGTGATGCAACCGTACATGAGTGATAGATTGCTCCACTATATCTGCCGCCGTCTCATTTCGTCCCACTGTGGTAACTCGTGCCATAGGGTCAGCCGGTGCGCCTTGGTAGCGGTCGTTGTTCTGGCTCCTCCACCGTGCAGCGTTAGCAAGCGTGTCATTCCATACCAAAGGAGCTAGTCCTTGGCTCACCCTATCAGCGTTGATGCCATCAAATACCCTGCGCTCGAATTCTGCAACTTCTGCACTTGGAGCGGGGTTATTAGATATGGTGGTCGCGAGTGCGAAAGCTACATTATCGGTAATAGTAACTGTACGAGCCGTACCATTCCATTCTGTGCTTGCGCCGAGGAACTCTGACACATACGCCACAGGCACGAATGTCCTTCCTCCTTGGATTACTGCCGTTCCCATGCCATTCGGAAGTGCTTGGCCTATTCTTAGACTAACTTCCATTGTGTTGACTGTATTCCCCGAAACAACCCGCCGGGAAATTGTAACCGTTTGTGTGGCATTATCCCAATTTTTAATTTCCGCGCCCGGTAGCGCCTCCGCTACGACACGCAGCGGCACCATTGTTCTACCATTTTCGATATATGGTGCGGCATCGGACTGATGCGGAACACCGTTTATAGTGTAGGTTGTGCTGCCAATAGTTAGCACGATTACGGTCGGATGATTTGGGTCTGCGGCATAAATTCCCGTGGAGTTTGCAAAAACAATTACCAGTAATGCTATTAAGGATATCGAAAAAAAGCGTTTCATTAAAATCCTCCTTTATCTAATCTACTGTTATTAAATTTTCTATTCGTTTAAAAGCCGTATCGCCAATATGGTTTACTAGCTTAATATCTTCTACGGAAATAAAAAGTCCGGATTCTTCACGATACTGGATGATACTGTTCGCAATAACAGAGCCTATGCCCGGAAGTGTCATCAATTCGTTCTCACTTGCTGTATTGATATTAACGAGACTGCTGTCAAAACTCCGTTGTCCGCCCGATAAAATGCGCTCGTTTGCTTCATGGGTCAAAACATTCCATAAATAATGGATGCCGTGTTCTCCATTTGGAAGCAGGGTATTGAGGGCGTAGTGGCGATTTGGAAGAAAGGGGTCATTTAAGGGGATATCGTAACCAAGCCGTAACCCGTTAGCTTCAAGGGAAAACCATACCGCACCCGCGGCTACGTTATCTGTACGATTCATAATGTTGAACCACTGTAAATCAAGGGTGTAATGTCTTTGCCGTGCAGTAACGACCAGCGCACTATTGAATGTAATTCCATATATGTTATCCCGGCTTACACCGCGATCAAGAAGGTGGATTGCATAGGCTTGCGCTATCGCTCCGCCCATGCTATGTCCAATGAGGGTAAACTTTGTATTTGGGCTATTTATTAAATCAGAAAGGGTATATACGGTAATGTCACTGGCGTAAAATCTCACATTATTTCCATCGTTAATGAGCTTCTCAGCCATTTCCCAATAACCTCTGTGAACACCGTCCACAAGCGACCTATTAGTATTAGCCGTCCAGTCTCTAGGGCTGGTGGGGTCTGTCCCGTTGAAAATAATCATTACTTCCACGCCATTTGCCGTATCTTTAAAGCCGACTTGGTATTCCATATTATCAATGGAAGTGTGAGTAATCTGCTCATAACCAAATTGTTCAATAATAAGCAAAGAACCCACTCCAACGCCCATTGCCATTTGTGCGGCATTTTTGACAGTTTCGTAAACAAAACCTCTGCTTCGTAAGATGTTTATGTAATCAGAGAGCAGGGCATTGGGAATATCCTCTAGGGAATAGTTGCCGCCAAATTGAGGGACGTAGTTTCGTACCATGCGGCGAATTTCTTCGGGAGCAATATCATTCATCGGTGCAACGCCAAAGCATGCCGGAACGCTTTCGCTGTCGCCGCCATGTTCTAAAATCGACATAATTCTATCGATGCCATGGATGTTCGTGGTGTAACCAACGCCCAGCTGTCCGTAGGCATTCCTCCCCCAGCCCCACACCTCTCCATTCGTGAATAGGGCTACCGTATAGCCATTTCCAGATGAAACAGCGACAACATCGCTTACAACTTGTACGGGATTCGCATGTCTTGGAATGGAATCATCTAAAATTTCTCCGCTCGTGTTTTCGCCCCAACCCCAAAGAACACCATCGTTTGCAACGGCCATAGTGTGATGCCCTCCTGAGGAAACCACGGCAACATCGTTCATGATATGAACCGGAGTTTGACGAAATTGAGTGCTTCCGTCTCCAAGCTCCCCGCGCGAATTTTGTCCCCAAGCCCACAAACTACCATCATTACGTATTGCCATCGAATGAAACGCACCGGCTGAAATAGCAACCACATTTTCCATGATGCGTACCGGTTTAACATGTTCCGGAAACCCCATACCCAAAACCCCATGCCCGAGTTGGCCTGTCGTATTGCTGCCCCAAGTCCACAAACTGCCATCGGCTGTTAGAGCCATCGTATGGTCATTACCGGATGAAACTGCAACAACATCTTCCATTATTCGTACAGGTATAGAATAATCCGTGAAACCCATTCTGATTTCGTGCCCCAAACCAAGCTGACCCGAAGCATTGCTGCCCCAAGCCCATAAACTGCCATCGTCAGTTATAGCCATTGCGTGATCGCCGCCAGCGGAAACAGCGACAACATCACCCATTATTCGTACAGGTTCGTTATAGTTGCTATCTCGCACACCGATATTGATACCCCAAATCCATAAACTGTTATCTTCAGTAACGGCTGTTGTAAAACTACGCCCTGACGAAACCATGACAACATCGCTCATAATTCGTATAGGGCTGTAACGATTATCTCTCGTACCGTCACCAACTTGTCCGACGAAGTTGTTTCCCCAACCCCAAAGATTTCCATCGGTGTCGATAACCATTGTGTGACCGCCTCCCGCTGAAATAAAAAGGCTGGCCGTGCCGGGAATCAGGCTGAGAGTTTCCATAGGCGATGTAGCGTTGTAATTATCAGCTTGCGTTGTTTGTTGTGGTGGTGCGGAAAATGAATCTGGCGGAGCAGAGCCTTGTCTGCCACACCCTGTAAATCCCAACACAACAACCAGCGAAAGCATTAGCACGCTTAGTGCCTTTTTCATATAAAAACGCCCCTTGCAAAAATGTATACCTTTTTGCAAGGGGCGTTTTCGGCTCAAAATCACGAAAAAAAGCCGTGCGTCAGATGTCGCGCGGCGAGAGAATGCTACAATTTTATTATGCAATAAATCATGGTTTATTGCACGGATGGAGTAAATTTATCAATCTACAGTATAGCATAGCCACCCCTTAATTTCAAGACTTATTTTCAAACTGACAAACGAAATAACACGAACATAATTTCGAGATGAGCGGTATCGGAAGTTCACTCCACCTTTACAATAAAAACCAAACCGTAAAGAGGAGGACATTGCGATGTCAAAAACAAAAAAAGAAACAACCCCTCGCGCACCTGAAACTTTCGCCTACGTGCGCGTGAGTACCAAGGAGCAGAGCGAAGATAGACAGCTTGTAGCCTTAGAGCCGCACGATATACCGCCAGGAAATATCTTTATTGAGAAAAAGAGCGGCAAAGATTTTGAGCGACCTCGGTATAAGAGTATGGTGCGAAAAATGCGAGCCGGGGATCTGCTATATATCAAGTCAATTGACAGATTGGGGAGGGATTATTCAGAAATAATTGAGCAATGGCAGTATCTTACACGAAAAAAAGGCGTGGATATCAGGGTTTTAGACATCCCCATGTTGGATACAACTTTTCACAAAGACTTACTTGGCACGTTCATTTCAGACTTGGTGTTGGCCGTTTTGTCGCTGAATGCTCAGCTTGAGCGCGAAAACATCTTACAACGGCAAGCGGAGGGCATTGCTGTCGCCAGAGCCAAAGGCGTGGTGTTTGGGCGCAGACCCGTGGAAGTGCCGGATAATTTCGAGGATATTTTTCGCCGTTGGAGGGGACGGGAGATAAGTAGCACCGAAGCGGCTGAACTCTGTGAATTTAGCGTCAGAACGCTCTATACGCTGACAGAAGGGATGAGAACACCGGAGGGCGGTTAATCCCCGCTAAAAAGGGGACGAAAGTCTTGCTTTTAACAAAAGCGTGATATAATCAAAATAACTATCTTAAAATATGAAGATGTCAAGAAAAAGGAGGTGCATGAGTAACATAAAGAACATGGAGGCTGTCCCAAGGATAGGAATAGCTAAGTCTAGACACTTGAAAATTATGGGCGGGGCATTTTTCATATGGACGTTTATCGTAACGCTGGTGTTCTGCTTTTTGGGAATGGCTACAAGACCGATAGATACAGCTTATGCAGCCGGAGTGCCGTTCCCAAGAGGGCAGGGCATTGTTTTTGTCTCCCAAGGCAGTCCGACCCGGCTTTATCAGTCAGTACAGACGCCGGGGACAAACACTGCAAACTTCTTCCCCATTGGCTCGGTACAGACCATCACTTATAACGCAATGGGGCTCAACCCAACAGATATGTACCTTTATGCTATCAATGCCGCCACCGACCGTCTGATTCAGATTGACTCCACCGGCGCGACTTATGCTTTGGGCGCGGTTACCGGCCTGCCAATATTGACGGGCTCCCAAACTTACAACAGCGGTTCTATCGGAAACTGTACGCCGCTTAATACGCTTTGGGTATCAGCCTCCTCTGCCACAAGTACGATTTACGGCATAGATGTAGCGGCTTCCCCTGCGACCGCAACCGCGCTTCACCTAACTGCCGGTATCAATATGTCTTCGGGGACAATTCCGAATTTAGCTGATTTTGTTTGCATGGACGGCTACTTGTGGGGCGTATACGGCGATGGCGGCAATACTGCCGCTTATCCTAACGGAATGTATCGTATCAGCATAACAACAGGCGCGGTAGATTGGTTCAGCTTGGCGGGGCTTCCGAGCATTCAATGGAATAGTTCGAGTTTTGGCGCTCAGTGGTTTTACGGCAACGGCAACTTAGGTATTTCCAACAACGCCACAGGGCGGATTTACCAAATTATTATTAATGACCCGGACACCGCCACGCCAACATTTGCGGAAGCATCTGTGCTGTTTGGCCCCGCCAGCACCACAAACGATGGCGCGTCTTATGCCGGTGATCCGGTTGACCTTTCACTCATTAAAACCGCAACTACCGATTACGGGCCGTTTGGACCGGATGGCGATAACGATACTTATACCCCCGGCAGTGTTATCACCTACACGCTGACGGTTACCAACAACGAAACGAATATTACAAGCAGTGGTTTCTATATTACAGATACAATGGATGCCGCCATTGATCCGGCCACTATTACGTTTGACAGTTCGAATTGCTATATTTCCAATACAGGATCACCGGCAATCGTGACCTGTGTTTACGGCACATTAGCCCCCGGCGAGTCGGCAACGTTTAATATTTACGCTATCACGCCTACCACAATAGGCGGCTCCATCGTCAACACAGCAACGGTTTTCGGCAATGAAGCCGATCCGAATCCAACGAATGATACTGCGTTAATAACCAGCGTTGCATCGCCTTCCGGTTATACTGTCAACAAAGCCGTCTCGGCTGCTCGTCACGTCAGACCGGGGGACACGGTAACGTATACTGTCACGGTTACTAACACCGGCACTACGGCTTACGCAAACCCCGATTTTGCCACTTTTTCAGATGATTTATCGGACATATTAGATGACGCGACACTGGTTCTCCCATTGGCCGCCGGATTGACATTGAGTGGCAATATATTGGAATGGAGCGGTGAATTAGCTGTCGGGGAAAGCATTGATGTTGTATATTCAGTTGTGGTTAACAATCCAGTTACCGGAAATCAGCTTCTAAACAATTCTGTAACGGCAACCCGTGACGAGGGCGGCTGCGGCGGTATATGTTCAACCCAAACCCTAATCGGAGTGCCGGAATATTCGATTACGAAGTCTGTGGATAAAACTGTGGCGCGTCCGGGCGATTTCGTGACCTATACTATCGCCATAACCAACAACGGCACATCGCCTTTCACCGCAAGCCATCCGATATCAATTACCGACGATCTTTCGGACGTACTTGATGATGCAGTATTTACAGGCACTATCAACAGCCCCAACGGGAATGCATCAATACAGGGTACGACCTTATATTGGAACGGCGGAGCGTTATTGGGTGAAACTCTTTATATCACATATACCGTGAGGGTAGTTGAGGCAAGCGGCGGCAACGGAATCATGAAAAACTCGGTTGTGCCGGGGGATGCTGAGGGTATTTGCATCATCTGCGAAGTCCAAACTTTAGTGGATACCACCGTTCCTCCGACCGAGCCTGAAGATCCCGGGCCAGACGCGCCGGATACAGGTGTTTTTATGAAGCTGTTTAGCCATGCGGTGCCGACTAATCAATTATTTATAATAACCGTAGTTAGCTCAGGTTTGATTGGCGGCTTGGTGTGGTTCATAGCGCGGAGAAATAGAGCAAGGCAAAAATCATAGAACAAGATGAAATATACAGATCAGCAGCTTCTTGAACAACTGAGGGCGCTCAGTAAAAAATTGGGAGGGAAGACTCCTTCTGTAAAAGACATCAAACATTATCGCAGCCATGGTATTGCCTGCGTTCCCACATTTATTAATCACTTCGGCAATTATAATAATGCGCTAAAATCAGCGGGATTTGAACCTAATTTTCACCGCTATACGAAGGAACAAATTAAATCCGCCTTGTTAGACTGCAGCAAAGGATTAGGAAAAATACCAAAATATGCCGACTATATGCTATACAGAGAAACCTCGCCCAATAAGCGAAATTTACCAAGCATATCCGTTGTTTGTAATTCGTTTGGCACTTGGAATAAAACTGCAGAGGCGACGTTTGGCGTAAGTTATACAGCAAACCAATCCTGCACAAAAGAGCGGACATTGGCCGCATTGCGCCGTTTTATGCGGGTTATAGATGGCAGCCCTCCGGGAACTCATCGGTATGATGAATGGCGGAAAACGGCGTCAGATAATGAAGAATTACCACAAGTGGTGACGGTCTATAAACATTTTGGTTCCTGGCGAAGAGCTTTAGATGCTGCACTTGCACGATACCCGGATATTTGTAGATTTTCGAAGGAACAGATAGCATCTGCTTTGGAGGCTTGCAGCCTATTGTTTAACGGCAGAACTCCGATTGCGAAAGAGTATACCGCATATAGAAATGCGGCTGAAAACAAATATGAATTACCGGATCAAGGCGACATTCGCTTAGTTTACGGATCGTATAAAGAGGCGTTCGAGAGTGTGTTCAGAAAAGATGACATTTAGGCTGTAATGAATTATTGGCACATTCTTCCCATTTGGCGGCGATTTCGGCGTGGCAAAAACAGCGAGGAAATTCTCATCTTTCACGCTGAACTAGAACAAAACCTTGCCGGTCTCGCCGCCGATCTTCATACAGGCGCTTATCAGCATAGCGGCTACCGCGAGCGTGTGATTGCCGATAAAAAAGAAAGAAGGCTTCTAATCGCAAGCGTCCGCGACCGCCTTGTCCATCGCTTAATTTATGAACGGCTCATTAGTGACTTCGACCACCGCTTCGATCCCGATGTTTATAGCGGCAGGGTAGGAAAAGGACTCGACAAAGCCCTCTGCCGCACACAAACCTTACTCAAGCGCCGAAACTGCATTTATGCTTGGCGCACCGATATATACCGTTTTTTCGATAACATCAGACATGATACCCTTTTAAAACTCACCGGTGGGCACCCTCTCCACCGCTTATGCTACCAAGTTATTAAAAGTTATGAGACAGAGAACGGGTGCGGCATTCCAATCGGCAACCTCACTAGTCAAATTTTTGCCAATATATACCTCAACGAGTTTGACCGTTATGTTCGCCATTGTTTGAGACCTTGTGGATACGTCCGTTATGGCGATGATATGTTGCTACTCTTTCCTACACGCCGCGCCGCCTTTCAAGCGGAGGAGCAGGGCGCAATTTGGCTAAAAGACACACTCGGTCTTGAGATAAACCCAAAAAATACTTATGTAGGTTCTTCTGACAAGCTACACTTTCTCGGCCATGTTATAACAAATGACACGATAGAAGCTGATGCTGTTTGTATTAAAAAAGCATTGAAGTGCGCACGCTACCGAAATTTGGGGAGCTATCAGAATCTTCGACTGCCCGCAGAAATTAAGGATGCCTTAAATCGGCAAGTTTTAGTTGAAATTGAGACTGAAATGCTCAAAAACGCCCAGATTTCACACTACTGATAAATTCGACATTTTGCCCGAAAATAGCGGATTTTCGGCGTTTTTCCTTGACTTTTGATACAAAGTGTGCTATAATAAAAGCATACTCGGAGGAGTTCCTGTGTAATTACAGGTACTCCTCCAGGAGTACCTTAATATTACAGATGGGAACCCTCCTAATTTTAGGGAGGTATTCATATGAAACTCGTATCATTTATCGGCAAAAAATCAGCCGTCACATCACAGGGAACCATCGATTACACCCAGCAATTAAGCAACGCTATCGACCGCGAAATTGAAATCGGACACATCACGGATGTTACCGAAGAAGATCGCCAAGTGTTGATAGAGCAAGCTCAAGCGAAAATCAAGAAGGTGCTTGCGGCAGGTCTTAAACTTTGCGCCCGTCCTGATGGAGAACTTCGCTGTTTCCTGCTAACTCGCCATGACAATCTTAATGCTGCTGATGTTGCTTCCGAACTCGGCCCAATTGCGAAATACATCAGCGACACAGGTTATTACGGCACAAATCCGCCAACCGCGCTAACCAGCTTAGAAATCGGTACTCACGGATGTTGGGTGTTTGCTGTCTACGATGAAACGGCCAAAGGATTCCGCGCCGATATGCAAGCGATGTTCACAGGTTTTAATTGGTCTAAGCAAGAGGAAATGTTCGATGCGTTTGCGAAAAAGTTCGTCAATGCCGGTACTGTGTTCTCACTTGACCACGCCTCACAGGGGCTACTTCAAGCCCACGATGCGCGTCTTCCCGATTGGGACACAAACGCTTTAGGCCGAATTGGGTATAACCGTTTTATCAAGTTGCCGACCGAAGTCACCATTAATGGCAATAAGAAAAGGCTGTTTCCGGGCGGCAGTGCGCGCTGCGGCAAGGCCGACTGGGGCGCCGATGACTGGTGCGGCGCCTGCGACGACTGCGGTGTTGTGGCTCTGGTGGGGTAAAACCCTTGTTTCTTTAGCTTTCATGCTTTCCTTTTTCTTTAAATTTTCATCTGTTATAATAAAGTCACGATTTAGCGCGTTCATAACGCCAAAAGTCGTGGCTTTTTCTTTGTCTTACATTATCAGAAAAACCCATCGGACTTACGAGCGGATGCTGCAAATCGACCGAGATAAGAATCTCACCCCACGAGTGTCCGGCTTAAAATTGCCAAACCAGCCGATGTTTGCGAACAGCGGCGCAGCGGAGGAGCCGGAAATCAAAAAAGCTGTTTCCGGACGGCAATGCGAACTACGACAAGGCCAACTGGAACGCCAATGACTGGAACGACGCCAACGACAACTACGGTGTTGTGGCTCTGATGAGGTGAAATTAGACCGAGCTATGGGCTCGGTTTTCGGTTTACCCGACACTCTTTCGCCAACCTCCGAGCATTCTGCCGATTTCGAGCGTCTTCGCTTGTAATTGGTGCAAGGTAGTATGATTTGCCAATTCTTTATTTATCATAATCCGTAGAAAAACTAAAATTACTTCCTGTATCGCACCGGCCTTAATCAAATAAGGTGCTTTGTTAGGGCGCGGCGCATTCTTTGCCATGATTTCATATTCCAGTAGGCTTAGGATTGCATCCTCCAAGCGCCGTCCAAGCGTTTGTCTCTGTAATCCGCTAAGCCCTTCGCACACCTTTATACTAGTCACATATAATTCTTCTGTCTTAACAATCACCGTTAAATTATTATCCATTTATTGCCTGTATTTCTTACTATCTGTAGTATAACATTCATCTCTAAAAATCCAAACTTCCGCTGTGGTTCTTTTTCGGACATCCTTTGAATATATTTGATTTAGCGTCGGGATGCGTCATGCGCCCGGCGAAATATTATTTTAAGGAGACAAAAATCTGCTATGAAAAAAGTCGCAATTAAATTATTCACCTGTGTTTCGTTCATTTTACTAATGACAGCAACGCTCATTGTTTCCGCATCCACAAGCGAGGCGAGCATAACCATAAATAGAGCCGCATACTCTAATGTCAGTTTGGCTGGCAGAAGCTTTTTTGCATACAAAATTTTTGATGCGAACGGCGGCATTACTGACGAGTTTCTCGCCTTTAACAATTACCCCGGATATGGTGCGGTGGGGCTACGAAGTTATATTGAAAACCTGAACGATAATTCCCATGAAATGAACGAATTAGCGCGAAATCTATGGGGATTCATCAGCAGTAACAGCATATCGGCAAGCGGATCGCAGACCGCCGCCGCAAACGACAGCGTGACAATTGAGAATTTGCCTTACGGATATTATCTCGTTTATGGTTCAGCAGAGTCTGGAGGCGCGGTTGTCGTAGCGGCGGCTACTCTTACAACAGTTAATTCGCACACCACCATAACACTCAAAGCCAGTGCGCCAACAGCGATTAACAGACGAGTATGGGATCGTCACAGAAATGACTGGGCGGCTACAACTTCCGCGAGTATAGGTGACAAGATAGATTACTGGATATTTACAAGCGCTCCGAGCATGACGGGCTACACATCATATGCGTTCACAATCCATGAAAAATTAGATTTGGGGCTAACCTTTGATCCCAACAGCATTGTTGTTGCGCGGGGCAGCGTTAATTTAAATGAAGGTGTCCATTATACTTTAAATATAAATTCGGATGGCGATAATACGTTCAGCATTGAGTTCGACCCATCTGTTTTTGTTAATTTTCCTCCCGGCGCAGGTATCACTGTCAATTACTCCGGAACCCTTACCCGCGACGCATTGATTGATACCCCTAATGTTGGCGAAACCGTCTTAGAATTCAGCAACAATCCTTTCGACATCACAAGCACTGCTACAACCGCAAAAGCTACAACCGCTGTTTTCACTTTTGCTCTGGACATAGAAAAATATACCGGTACGTTAGGCAACGGTCATACAATGTTGGCGAATGCCGAGTTTGAACTGAGAACTTCCGCCTCTAATTCCTCGACAGCTATTTCGTTTGTGCAATCTGAGGCAGGAAGCTCCACGGCAAAAAGAGTTTATACTCACGCCACGCTGGCCGATGCGGAAAGAGCAGTGACCATGATTACGCCGGGATCAGGAATGCTTTATTTAAGGGGGCTTGACGTAGGTACATACTACTTGGTAGAAACCAAGGCTCCCGCCGGATATAACCGATTGGAAAATCCCATAACCGTCGTAATTGCCCATGCGAATGTCAATAATGATTCGACGCTGACGGTTAATGGAACGCTTGCAAATCCAAGAATTATTTACGTACAGAACAACGCCGGAGCTTTGCTACCATCCACGGGCGGTGTCGGCAACACCGCCTTTATTATAACAGGCTTGTCAATCATGGCGGGCGCGGTAATTCTGTTTTTGTTTTATCGGAGAAGAAGATTATGTGGAAACATAAAGTCACAATAGCTATTGCAACGATATTTTTCGTAGGTCTCTCAATACTGCTGTACCCGACGGTCAGCAGTTTTTTTAACGCCGGCCGCCAATCTCGCGTCATAACAGAATATAGCAGCGCGTTAGCGGAATTAGGCTGTGAAATACACAGGGAATTGCTGGATGCGGCGCATGAGTGGAACAGAACGCTGGCGGCAAAGGTAAACCGCTTCGCGTTTACTGATGAAGAATGGGCGAGATACTATGAAATGCTTAACGCGACAGGCAGCGGTGTCATGGGGTATATCGAAATTGAAACAATCGGTGTTAGGCTGCCTATTTACCACGGGACAAGCGAAAGAGTGTTAGAAATCGGTGTGGGGCATTTGGAGTGGTCGTCGCTTCCTGTGGGCGGACTCGGAACGCACTCAGCTTTAACCGCGCATACAGGTCTGCCGACTGCTGATTTATTCAACAAATTGGATCGACTGACATACGGCGACACCTTTGTGATACGGGTTCTCAGAGAAGAGTTGACTTACAAGATAGATCAGATATTGGTGGTCGGGCCAAGCGATACAAGCGCGTTGGTTATAATCGCGGACATGGACTACTCCACTCTAATCACCTGCACCCCTTACATCGTTAACACTCACAGGCTTTTGGTTCGCGGTGTCCGTGTTCCGAATGCCGCAACAGATATGGAGGATTTTATGATTATTGAATGCGGATGTTATCCCATGTGGCCGTTGGTCGTATGGTTGCTGATACTCTCGGCGTTAGTGGTTTATCTTTTTATTAGATATCGTTCGGCAAAGAGGAAGTCTTATGAATGACTTGGCATTGTACAATAATAATCTTCCCGCAAGTATGGATGATTTAACCAGATTCGTGTTGCTTGGGCGGGAAAAGCTAGTGGCGGTTCGCGCCGAAATCCGCGCTATTGAGAAGCTCAAATTAGCCGACGAAGTGCGGGCACAGAAAATTGAGGAAGCGCAATATATAGCCGAAGCGGTGCTGGACGCGGAGGTTCGTGTCGGGGAGCTGCTAAAAACAGTTCCAAAAGCAAGCGGCGGCGACAGAAAAAGTAATAATTTCAAAAGTTCCAGCGCTGATACTTTTGAAAATGACACGCCAAAACAGCAAACACAATCCGAAATAGGCATTAACAAGCAAAAGGCGGCGCGGTTTATGAAACTTGCCGAAAACCCGGCAATCGTTGAAACCGCCAAAGCCACAGCCCGCGATAACGAAGATATTGTAAGCAGAACGCTGGTGCTTGAGATGATAAAAAACGCGGAACGTGAAGAGACGCGGAAAACGATTCAAATAGTCGAACCTAAGCCATTAAACGGGAGGTTCGATGTGATATATGCAGACCCGCCGTGGTCTTATAATTTTGGGTATTTTGATAGATCAACAGAAAATCATTACCCTGCCATGCCGCTTCACGATATTAAATCGCTGGAAATCCCTACCGAAGAAAATTCCGTCCTTTATTTATGGGCAACCGCCCCGAAACTACTTGAGGCGCTTGAAGTCATGTCGGCGTGGGGTTTTACATACAGAAGTCAAATGGTGTGGGATAAGGAAATTATAGGCATGGGTTATTGGACGAGAGGACAGCATGAAACTCTGCTCATTGGCACTAAAGGTAGCTTCAGCCCGCCGCCGCCGGATTTGAGAGTAGGCTCCGTCTATAAAGAAAGACGTTCAGAGCATAGCAAAAAACCAAATTACTACTGCGATTTAATAGAGCGTATGTTCCCAAACGGAAGATATTTAGAACTTTTCGCACGGCGTAAGTACAACGATAAATGGGCAGTTTGGGGGAATCAAGTTGAATAGCTTACCCGGTCAGCTAACCCGTACTTCTCTCGAAAGGCGCTCGCCGCGAAATGCAGACGGGCGCTTTCTTTTGTCTATACCGTACCCAATTTTCTAACTGTAACTCACCCGTAACCCGCCTGTAACCACGGCAAAAATTAACATCCGGCGATTACAGGGAGATTACAGTTAAAAATCCCCGTGTTTTTAGGATTTTGGCTTCCGGTCATTACTTACAGGGTAATGACATATATTATATATAATATATATAAAAGGGTGTGCCGTAGCCGATGCTGCATGATGAACTTCGGGAATATAAGGGGTATTTAATGGGAAGGTATAGCCGGGAGACGGCTGCGACATATTACAAGCGGCTGGCCGTCCTCTTCGAGGGGCAGCCCGTCGCCAACACGGCGGCGAGACTCGACCCCGAAAAAGTTTTGGAAAAGCTGGGTGCGATAAAACACAAGAACCATTTTTCGCAATCCAAAAACTCCTTCCTGCACTTTTGTGAATTTCAAGGGATAAAGCTGTCCGACAGTATTTTAGCAGGTATCAAAGAATTAGAGGGCAAAGCCAAAAAGAAGCACCGAAAATTGAAAGCTGTGGATTTTGCAGAAGTTGAAAATAAGATCAAACGTCTCCGAAATATGAAGTTGAAACTAAGCTATCAGACCATTATCGCCACGGGGCTTCATGTCTCGGAATTAGCCGGGCTGTCGCCGAAGGATTGCGCCGTGTCCGGCAACTCGATCACTTTCAGCTTTATTGGCAAAGGCGGCAAAAACGGAACGGCGGCAATTAGCGCGAATGATTCGCCCTTGCTGCATGAACGCCTGAAAAGCCTAATCGAAAATACGCCGGTCGAAAAGAAGGTGTTTTACTCCGCCGTCTACTTGCAAAAGAAAGCTACGGAGCTTGGCTTCACTTGCCACGACCTACGCCGCGCATTCGCCAAACTGGAGTATAAAAAATGCCGAAATAAGGCTGAGGTAAGCGAAAAATTGAATCATTCCAGCGTGAGGACAACCAATATATATTTTAGAAGCAAGGTGAAAGTTTAGGTGTCGAAAATGAAACTTTTGGATTTAATCATCAAGGAATATATCGCTGTTGTTGAAACTTTGGCGGTTGACCGCCCCATTGATAATAACAGGATTGTCGTGGAGCGCGAAGAATTCAAGCGGATGCTCGAACAGTACACCTACGCGACCTTTGCGGCCAAAACCAAAGCGTACAAAGCTCTGAACTTTATAATTCACGATCAGAATAACTACACCATGCCGTGGAAGGACACGGAGTTAAAAAAGACGGTTCGGAAAGTCATTATAAATTATAGCACGTACCAAACTGTTAAGCATCTTTATGACACGAGTTTGAATATGTAGGGGGCAGCAATATGTTTCGCAGCAAAGACCCGTTAAGCTATTTTCTCCAACAGAAGGTTATCGACTTTGTTAAATTACTCTGGACCGGTGCGGTCAAGGTGTCGAAGCAAAATAAAAGCATAAGGATTATGTACGCTTGTTTGGTGCCGGTTTTGTTTTTCATTGGGCTGGGAATGGGACGTTGGGGAATCATGATCCTGCTTTTCATCGCCGCTGCGACCGGGCTTGGCATATGGCAACATTTTAAAGGAGCGGAGACGAGAAAAAAGCATAGATTTTTCAGAGACTTATTTATTACGATGGATTTTAAGGCTTCCGACAGCCTATATCCGCAGTTTCTGCATGATTCGGAAAGATCGCAGTACACGGCGGCGTTTTCCTTCGCCACGCTGATCCCGGTGAGCAAGTGGCTGGCTCGGAAAGAAGAAATGGAAATGTACTTCAACGAAAAGATTGTGGGCATACGGCAGTCCGTCAATAACAACAGGATTGTCGAGGTTCTCGTTCAAACCAGACCACTTCCCGAATATTTAGAGTGGAGCGACGAATTTATCTACCGAAGCAATCTGCTCAGTATCGGCGTAAGCTACGCGGGTATTGTCAAAATGAACCTCGAAAAACATCCCCATGCTTTTATCGCCGGGGAAACCGGCAGCGGTAAGTCCAACATCTTAAAATGCTTAATCCACCAAGCCTTGGCGAAGAAATACGAAGTGATCCTGATTGACTTCAAACGCGGGGTGTCTTTTGCCGACTTTAGCGACAGAATGACGATTTTTTATGAATATCCCGAAATTGTCAAAATACTGGACGAAATGGTTGCGGAAACCGGTAGCCGTTTGGATAAATTCAGAGACGCGAAAGTGGATAACATAAAAGATTACAACAAAGCCAAGGGCAATAAACTCCGCAGAAAAATTATATTCATTGATGAATTGGCGGAACTGCTGAAAACACGGGATAAAGTCACAGCGAACGCTTTGAATGACAGCATCGAAACGCTGACACGGCTTAGTCGGGCGGCGGGTATTCACTTGATTATGGGCATCCAACGCCCCGACAGCACGATTGTAAGCGGACAGATCAAGAATAACGTACCATTTCGCATCTGCGGCCGCTTTGTTGACCCGGAGCCCAGCAGAATCATGTTAAGCTGTGATGTGGCAAGCCGTCTGCCGAACATCAAAGGCAGATTCATTGTTAAAGACGATGACTTGTACGATGTTCAGAGTTTTTATTTTAAGGGTGGTTATATTCCACAGAAACTACGCACCACAGGAGTGCAAGCACCGCCACAACATACGGCACCATTCCAACCAACAGCGAAAACGGAACTGGCAAAAACGATTACAAAAGCATCGAAATCCGCCTTTCCCGACTATTTTTTTGAAATGAGAAACAGCTTCAACCAAAGCAGCGATTCACTAGACGAATGTGCGTCTTTGCTCGTCATTGGGCAGATTAATCCACTTTTATCAGCTTACGGCAAAAACGAAATCTACTACACAGCCATGAACGAGCTTGCTTTGGGAATGACGGCGGCACTCTTCGAAAAATCGAATATTGATCCCGCAAGTTACACCATCCCGCATATTGGAATGACATTTGAACAGTTGTTATCTGACGGAAATGATTCCACTTTCATAAGCCAAGCGCGATACATCGTAGCGGAAAAGTTGAAGAATGGCGAAATTGATGAAAGCCCATTCCTGTTGGCACTTTCTGCCGCTACTGACTTTATCGCGCATACGGCGGGGTTCGGTGGATCGAGACCAAGCCTAGCGGAAAGGCTGTATAAATTATTTTCATGCGATGAGCCGTTGCCGAAACCGGTTTATATTATCTGGTCGGCGTTAGCTGTAGCCACCGAATTCGACGATGACTTGTGGGAATATCACCAAATAAAATTGTTTGTGCTAAAATCAGAAAATAGTGAAACTGCCGCTTCTTCCGTTTCGGCTGCGGTATACGATGCTTACCATGCTCCGAAACTAACCACAGGCGGCACAGGGACTCCCGAAAAAGATAATCAAGGGGAAGTTAGTCCCATAACATCCGCGCCGGATTCTTTGGAATTCGATTTTAGTGGTTTCAAAAAATAGCGTTGAGAGGGTGATAGTGTGACCACAGAAAAGTATAGCGGATTCTCTATTGAAGAGCTCTTTGACGAGTTGGAAGGCTTAGGCTATGACGATGCGTGGGATATTTTGCACCTATGCAGTGACGAAACGAATGAGATTGTTGCGAAGAACTGTCCGAATCCTAATGCCAAAAGAGCGGCGCAGTCGATAATCTGTGGGAGTGGCGAAGGTTTGCCCAAGAAGAAGTCAGTTCGCTTTAAGCCGATCAAAATTAAGCGAAAGACTGTTTATATTGCGGCTTTCTCTCTGATTTTGGCATTAATTGTGCCGAGTTTAATCGCCGTATGGTTGGAAAGCCGCAAAAGCAGTACGAGTGCCGCCCCGCCGGGAGCGGCGCCGAATATGATTCATTCCGATAATAATAACAGCTTCGACCGACCACCACTTGATAATAGCAGTACAGTAATTACAGATAACGCAGTGGCGATAACTGAACAGCCGCCAGCCTCAACAGACGATAAAGATTCAACCAGTGAGACAAATGGCGGTTTTACTGAAACAGAAATTATCCCAACAAACACGCCCGAACCCGAACAATCTGCTTACATATCGCCCACGGTAATTATTAGCGACATCATTGAGGTAAGCTGGGTGCCACACCACGGCATTCATGTTGGGCGTTTTATAAAAGACTTCGACATTCCAGCGGGAACAAACCCAATACTTGCTGACATGATACGAGACGGCGACCCTATGGGGATTCACGCTTTATCTGTTAATTTCGCGGATTATGAGACTGCTGCCCGGCGGTTTTCAAGGTATTATGATCCAAGCGGTTCACTTGGAAATATAGGTACGATATGGAGGCTTTGGGTTACCGACTTAGAGGCTAATCCCCTGCCAACCAGTAGGCCGTATGCCGCCGGGACAGGAGAAACTGTCAATTTGGTTGTTGTTTTGATCCCCGACAATAGCTTCCCCCACGGAGCAGCGATAAATAATAACGCATTGCTGGGTACGCAGGTTGTTTATATTGACGGCGATGGTGTGGTTGGTGTGGGGGTTTTTCGGTGGGCGAATTAACCTTTATCTAATTATGCACTGTCTTGATGTGGCTTTTATTATAATATTTACAACTCCCTTGTGCTTTATTACATTATGTTGCACTTCTATTGACATTTCACCACTGTTTTACATTGTTTTATCTTATCCAATCGGTTGACAAGCATTAATACCATGTCCTTGCTATTGACAAACATATGATATATTCTCGCTTTGTCAGCAAAAGCAAGGAGAACTATGAATGAGCTAAAAAATGACACAATTAAATATTTTGATATGTTCGCCGGAATCGGCGGATTCCGCGCAGGACTCGAACGGGTCGGCGGGTTTGAATGTGTTGGTCATTGTGAGATCGACAAATATGCAGATGCTGCTTACCGTAGGTTATATAAAATTAAAGAAAGTGAGATTTTTTATGAAGATGCAACAAAAATTGATACAAGCACAATGCCGGAGTTCGATCTCCTGTGCGGAGGATTCCCTTGCCAGGCGTTTTCTATATCTGGCCGGCGCAAAGGATTTCAAGACCCAAGGGGCACTTTGTTCTTTGAAATTGCCCGAATACTTAGAGCGAGACGGCCTGCGTATGTTTTGCTTGAAAACGTCCAAGGACTCCTATCGCATGACGAAGGCAGGACATTTGCGACCATCCTCAATGAGCTTTGCGAGCTTCGGTATAGCATCGAATTTCAAGTGCTTAACTCAAAAGATTTCGGTGTGCCGCAATCAAGACGCAGAGTGTATATTATCGGATATTTTAATCCCAAATGCGCCGGAAAGATATTACCTATCAGAAACTCAAACGAAAAAACTCTTATACAACTCGTAAGCGGAAGCCAAGATTCGCGAGTATATGATCCTGCGGGTCTGGCGAAGACGTTACTTGCCAAATCAGGCGGCTCCGGAGGAAAAACAGGCTTATATTTTATTGATTTCAACGCAAGCAAGCCGCAGATTACGCCGCAGGCACGCTGCCTTACATCTCGCTATGATCGGGGAATCAGCAGAAGAAGAGCGGAGAGTTCAGGTGTCATTAGCTTGGCGGACGTTACGGCGCACGCCGTAATCACCCCTGAAAGAGAAACAATAAGACAAAATGGGCGGCGTATTAAAAAAGCCGAAGAAGTTATGTTCACTTTGACCGCTCAAGATCGGCATGGTGTTTTATTAGTTAAAGAAGCCACCAAGCGAGGATATAAAGAGGCGGTTCCCGGCGACTCCGTGGATTTGGCTTATGCCAATCAAAATACCCGGCGCGGGCGCGTTGGCAGCGGTTTTGCGCACACTTTAGACACCGGTCGTACGCAGGGCGTGGTTACATTATTCGGTCGGATTCGTAGGCTTGTTCCACGAGAGTGTTTTCGGTTGCAGGGTTTCACAGACGAACAAATTGATAAATTACTAGAAAGCGCATCTGATTCTCAAGCGTACAAACAAGCTGGGAACGCTGTCACCGTAAATGTGATCCATGCGCTGGCTCTGCGGCTAAAAAGTGCCCATATCAGCATTGTGACGGCATCACAAATCGAATCAAACAGCAGAAAGGGGGATGCAGTGTCATAAAATATAGCCCGCGCCAAGGGTGTGTTGGGAAACCGCCATGTCACATCTGCGGGCATAATCAGACAGCATGGGCTACGGGCTCGGCCACTTTAGAAAACGGGTGGCTACCCCTAATGGCGGTGTATCTTAACAATTTATTTCGAGGGCTTGTTTCCGGTAAAGTTATCTCTTTCCTTTGCCGGAAGCAAGCCCTCGATTAATTGGGCTTGAAAACAAACAAAGGCAGCGGCGCGCACAAGTTGAATGCGCGTCAGCGGTCAACCCCTCCCTTGGAGGAAAGTGCGTACTCGCGCCTATTACAAGGGAGGTAAGAAAGTGTTTAATCACAAATTCGGCATAGAGGTCGAGTTTACCGGGATTACCCGAAGCAAATCGGCTGATATCGCTGCCGCCTATTTTGGCGGCACTGTCCGCATTACGAGCGACCATTACGACACACACGCAGTCACCGCGCCGGATGGTCGGGTATGGAAATTTATGAGCGATGCCAGCATCGTCTGCCAGAAAAAAAACGGTCGGCAAATTGTTGAAGCCGGGTATGACTACCGAGTGGAGCTTGTAAGCCCGATTCTCAATTATTATGAGGATATCAAAACAGTGCAGGAATTGGTGCGGCGGCTTCGCAAAGCCGGAGGATTCGCTAATAAATCCTGCGGCATCCACATTCACTTGGACGGAGCAGGTCACACCCCGCGAAGTATCCGAAACATCGTTAACATCATCGCAAGTAAGAACGATTTGCTTTACAAAGCACTTCAGATTCCGCTGGAAAGAATTAAGTATTGCAAAAAAATGGATGCCTATTTAGTTGAAAAGATGAATCAATGTAAGCCTAAAACCTTTCAGCAAATCGAATCCATTTGGTATGAAGGTTATGGCGGGAATCGCTCCACTAGGTATCACAACAGCCGTTACCATTTTTGCAATCTGCACAGCTTTTTCTCAAGCTCGGGGAATCACACCGTTGAACTTCGTGGATTTAATTCCGAGCTTCATGCCGGAAAAATCAGGACGTATATAGTTCTTTCACTCGGCATAAATCATCAGGCACTAACACAAAAAAGCGCCAGCAGCCGTAAATCTCAAGAGGAAAACGAGCGTTTCGCTATGCGTGTATATCTCAATCGCATCGGTTTTATAGGTGATGAATTTAAGAATTGCCGCGAGCATTTGTACTTTCATCTTAATGGAAATGCGGCGTGGCGGTTCGGCAGGGATTTGCGCTTGGATAACAATCAACAGGGAGGAGGTGAAACAAATGGTTAAAGAAGAAAGAAAGCTGTACGTTGCATACGGCTCCAATATGAATTTGGAGCAAATGGCACGGAGATGCCCCACGGCACAAGTTGTCGGGACGGCGTTTCTCAGAAATTGGCGGTTACTTTTCTGTGGCGTAGCGACCATAGAACGCTTCAAAGGCGGCAAAGTTCCCGTACTAGTATGGGCTATAAAGCCGAATGACGAGGCAGCGCTTGATGTTTACGAGGGCTGGCCGCGCCTGTATCGCAAGGAAACGGTGCGGATCACGCTTGACGGCAAGCAAGCTCGGGCGATGGTTTATATTATGAACTCCGGCCGCCAAAGCCCGCCAAACTCCGGCTATTACAACATTATCCGCGAAGGGTACAAAAGCGCGGGCTTCGATGTCAGTATTTTACAAGATGCCGCAAATAAATCAATCAAGAAGAAAGGAAAGAAGGTTATGGATAAAACCATCAAGGATCAAATTTTGGCCGTTAGAGCCACAGGAAAGACGAATATGCTGGATATAAACGCCGTTCAGCGGATTGCGCACGAAATGAATTTTCACGAATTGGTATGTTTCATTGAAGACGACCGCAAAGCGTACAGCCGCTTTATATTTTCGAGCGAGGAGGATTAGAAAATGAAAGCAAAATTAAGCGACATCACCATTAATGAAAACAACATGGAGCGCGTTGCGTTTGCGGAGACTATTGACTTCACAGAACTTTTCGACCATGTGACAGCTTTTGCAAATGTCGGCTGTAATTTTTTTCAGCCAGAGATTAGCACTAATCGCAGCGATGTTTATATCACTTTTATGTCGGACGATATAACAGCCCAAACCGGCCCTTTCGCCGCCATATTAAAGCATTGCTATATCTACAGTTTTAGTAATAGCGTATTCAGAGATAAAAACAACGGCGAGATTGGTTATTGGGTCAGCGTTAATATTCGGTACGAGCATAAGGATGGCGGTTCAAATGGCATGGAAATGGTTCGCGCCTTATTCCGTAACGGTAAGTGGGAATTTTCAGACGCAGGTCAAAGGAGGTGAAAAATTGCGTAGGCTTGCCGAACAAGACCTGCTGGGCGCGAAATTAAAACCAAAAATGCAAAGGAGAGATTGCTGTGGTTATCCGATTCAGTATAACCGGCACCGAGCGCAGAACATTTGCTGATGCAATCGGTGAAATTTTGGGTCAAGATGTCATTTATAACCGCACCCCAACCTTCGCCTACACGATAGGCGACTACGTTGTTGACAGAGAAGGTGCGCTGACTTTCCCCGCTGACATTTTCGACAGGGAATCCATTGACTTGATTATGGCTCTGAGGGAACGAGGTTATGAAGTTGAAACCGATGGAGCGCCGGAAATTACGGCTGCGCTCACACCGCAAGGTGGCGATGACAGCAATAGACTTGTGGTTGATATGCCGCTTGAGGGATTCACAGAGAACGCGTTGGAAAATCTCAAAAAAATCGTTGCCAGCAAGAATCGTCTCATGCAAAAAGCACTAGGCACAGATGGCTTAAAAATTGATGTTTCCGATGAAAAATTGAGTTTTCCTTGGTTTATATTGACCGGAACGGATGGTGAAACGGATGCTTATCTTCGTTTGATCACCGCTCTTTGCGTGATGGCAAAAAAACAAAAGCGCGTGATCGCCCAAGAAAGACCTTTGGAAAACGAAAAATTTATAATGCGAGTATTCCTAATCAGGTTAGGATTTATCGGACCGGAATTTAAGACGGCTCGGAAAATTCTGTTGAAAAATTTATCCGGCAACAGTGCTTGGAAAAATGGGAAGCCGCCTGAGCGAACTACGGTGGCAGAAAATACTGTCTACGCAAAGCCTGCCGTTGAACTTGCGCACACAGAGGACGAAATGCGAAAATTGTAATGCACCTTAATAAAATGGCTTTCAGAGCCGTTTTACAGCCAGCTTGCTCGACAAGCTGGTTTAAAAGATTATTTTATATCAAACTGATACATTCATTACGACATATTATTCAAAAAAAGTCAAGCATTGCGGTTGTTTTTTGAACATTTTAATCCTTTCTGTCAATAAAATTTTCACTGAATATTGTCAAATGCGAAATATCATATATCATAAATAATTCCGCTCGGAATCTACGACTGAAAGTAGCAAAAAGGCCGCGGTTTTACGACTGGAAATATCGAAAGTATTGACTTTGTGATTCAAATGGTATATTATGAGAATGAAATAGGAGGAATCATGTCGAAACAGGAAAGAAATTACGACAACAATAACAAAATATTTAGAGGAGGGCTATCTTTAACCGCCCTTAAAATAAAATCAGCATATTTGAGAGGGAAAGACCGTCTTTTTAATGAATTCATTCGTAAATCATTTCCTTGGGTGACACTTGGTTGTCTGGGACTGTTGCTTGTGTTTACTATGATCTTAGCTTCAATCTCTAATCGCCCTAACACCAGTGCGAATATGGGTATATCGGTAACTTCTTTAGCTTCTTCTGTCGCAATCTATCTGGATGGTCAAGAGGGGGCGAATGATTATACGACAGAAGTAAGACCAAATTTAAACGGCTCGGTTAGTACGATAGAGACCAATGTGCGTGTAGTTGTAACCAACGCTTATGGATATGCGTTGTCTCTCAATGCCGCTACAGCTAATATGATTGGAAATAATAATAGCGCAAACATTCTAAGCCCTTTGCCAACTGCCACTATGCAGACCCCTGCTCAGTTCACAGCGGCATCGTGTAATTCATGGGGATTTGCGACTCCGGCCGTAGCGGATAATTTTTCAAACGCTTTTGATGCGTCATATTCGGTGTTGAATAATGCAGATGTAGCGTCTGTATCAAGCAATTTTGCGGCTGTACCCACTAGCAGTACTCTTGTTCACGAAAGTAATTCCTTAGATGAAAGCAGACCATACTATTTTGCTTTTTGTATGAATAGAGATATGCCTGCGGATATTTACCAGAATACTATCGTGTGGACAGCAGTTGCTGTGGATGTAGAGCCACCGGCAGCGGAAGGAACAGATATACAGCTTGTTACTATTGATAACTGTCCGACAGAGCCAACATGGGTGACAGACAGGCGTGACAACAATACTTATTTGATTAGGTTGTTTCCAAATACCCGTGCCGGAGGCGGTGATCTTTGCTGGATGATGACGAACCTTGCTTATGCGGGTGGCGGAGATAATACGTATGGGGATGTGAAAAGCATTACCAACAGCAATACGTTGAGTTATACAAGCGCATTCTTTATGATTCCTCCGGGAGCTAATCCTACTACAGCCCCTATGCCTCCAAGCTATTCAACAACCGGTGTTGGGCAATATGGCAATCTTTATAACTGGTGTGCAGCAATGGGGAATCAACAGGGGACATCGGCTTGTCTGAACGCTGCCACACCTCTTCCTGATCCGAACGTATCTATTTGCCCAAGCGGATGGAGATTGCCGACAGGTGATCCAACTACAGGCGAATTTGCCTTGCTTAACAACGCAATAAACAGCGGATCAACAAGCTCCGATGCCGGGCTTC